>Ga0255312_1000139_pt1 | contig 12030 bp, 13 predicted proteins | sample EtOH5_T0_E5_meta_FD_202081 | JGI IMG/M metagenome (GOLD analysis project Ga0255312, IMG submission 202081) | Sandy soil microbial communities from University of British Columbia, Vancouver, Canada - EtOH5_T0_E5 | ecosystem: Engineered > Artificial ecosystem > Sand microcosm > Unclassified ...
ACTCAGCGTGCAACTTCAGCCGCCCAACCCGCGCTTCGTGCTGCCAGGGCCCTGAGCGCTTCGGCCGCCGCGCGGTATCTTTCGGCGGTTGGGCCGCGGCGGCCTCAACAGGGCCCCGCAGCAGAAGCGCCGCCCGTGAGACAGCTCACTGTAGTCGTGCACGGTGAAAGCCATGGTCTCTTCTAAGCGCCAATCGAGCCGCTCTAGCTTCGGGGCCCGGCTACGCACCCTATACGAGCGAGCCCGCGAGCCAGCGCTCTACCTCATTGTCATTCTGGCCCTCATTGGCCAAGTACTTAATCTCGAGCTCCTTCGATCCGCTGCGCTCTATCTCACGGCCGGGATCGTCCTGAGGCTGCTCTTCGAGATCCACCACTCCCTCCGCCAGAAGCCCGAAGCAACCCGGGTAGTCGCGAAGCTCGCCGTTGGCGAGGACCAACTGCGAGAGTTTGTAAACCGGGCCATTGCTGAGGACCATCGCGTTCACATCCGCTGGATCGGCATGACGATGTTCAACGTCTGGAATACCATGGAAGGGGTCTTTGAGGACCTCTCGAGGGATGCCGTTAAGGAGGTCAAGTTTGACGTCGCGATGTCAGCATCCGAATGGCTCGACGCCAATCGCATCAATGATGGCTGGACCGGCGCCGCTGCCAATAGTGTTCGCGATAAGATGCGGGCATTCGAGAAGTGGAAGCAGACATCCGATGCCGGTAAGATCGGCTGGGAGTTCGACATTCGGCGATATGGCCATATGCCAGCAGTTCACGGAGGCTTAATAAACGACAAGTATCTTTTTCTTGGCATCGCACGATGGGAGCATGGGAATCTCAAGGCAGGTGACCGCCCGTACGAGGTACACACAATGAGAGACGGTGAATTCGCCAACGATCGCATACGCGTCTTTCGGGATTGGTTTGACTACTGCTTCAAAGAGCCGGATGTCAGGCCACCACGGTCATGAGCTACCTAACCCGAGACTCGCGCAAATTTCTCGGCCTGAGCGCCGTGGCGTTTGCGCTCGCAACGGATAGCGCGGAGCGCCTCCCCGACCTCCGCGAGCAGGCTGCAGACCGGCTCTACGAAGCGGAGCTCGCGGCCGGCCGCGACTATGGCCGACTATGGCATGGTGACCACGCTCTGACCGCGATTCGCCCCCTTCGACAGCATCGTTCAAGACGCGCCCTGCCGCGCGCCATAGGTTGAGGTCGTCGCAGCCCGGAGTGATCGGATGACTGCAGATTCCTGGCAGTTGGCCCAAGTAAACATCGGTCGGGTTCGCGGCCAGATGACCGACCCCATCATGGCGGACTTTGTCGCCCAGCTGCCCGCGATCAACGCGCTGGCGGATGACTCGCCCGGGTTCGTCTGGCGCTTGCAGACCGAGGACGGGGACGCCACGGCGTTCCGGCCCTACGACGATCCCACGATCCTCATCAACATGTCGGTCTGGACCGATCTCGCCTCCTTGCGGGACTACGTCTACCGCAGCGCGCACGCGCCGGTGCTGCGGCGGCGGCGCGAATGGTTCGAGCGCTTCGAGGGAGTCTATGTCGTGCTGTGGTGGGTTCCGGCCGGACAGCGGCCGACCTTGCCGGAGGCGGTGGAGCGGCTGGCGCATCTCGAGGCCCACGGACCCACGCCGTATGCGTTCAGCTTCCGTCAGGCATTCGATGCCAAGGGCGAGTCGCTGTCCCCCGATGCCGTGGGCCATGGCGACGCCTGTCCAGCCACCTAGCCCGCGCTGCCGACCCGCGCTCGGTTTCCTGGCCGCCGCCTGCCTGGCGGTGAGCCCGGCCTCCGCTCAAGTCGCGCCACAACCCGATTCCGCGGCGGTCGTGGCGGCGGCCCGGCGCTGGGTCGCCATCCTCGATCGCGGGCGCTACGCCGAGAGCCTCGACTCGGCGGCCCCGCTGCTCCGGCAGATGACGGGAACCACGGACGCCTGGAAAGCGCTCGCCGACCGAGCGCGTGCAGGTTTTCCCGCCAGCCCCGAGCGCACCGTGGTGGCGTTCGATCCGGCACCCGACCTTCCCGGCGCCCCCGCGGGCCATTACGTCCGGGTCACTTTCCGGGTGAGCACCGGCTCGGTAATCGTCGCCGAGATCGTCGTGTTGCAGGAAACCCCGCCGGACTGGCGGGTGGCGATGTACGGGACCCGTCCCGGTTGAGCCAGCTCGGAGACGGCGTGGCCACCCACTCGAACTGCGCGTGCCTCGTCCTGGCGGCGGCGGTCGCTGCCGCCGGCTGCGGCGGCCGGCCCGAGACGAATCCAGTCGATCCGGCGGCCTTGGCCGCCTGCAGCGTGGGCGATACGCTGCTCCGCAAGCTGCCCGGTCTTGCCCAGCTTCGCCCCGGCCCGGTCGCGTTCGACTCGATCTGGCCGGACACTGCGGAGCGGGTGGCGTGCCGGCTCGCGGCGCTCGGGCACCTGCCCCAGGTCTTCGGTCCGACCGACTCGATCCTCGCCTGGCTCAGCCTGCGCGGCTGGTCGGATCGGACCCGGATCAGCGCGGACGGACCCGACGGCACCGTGGTGGGAGTCGCGCACCGAGGCGCGACCTGTGTGCTCGCGGGGCGCTGGGACGGGGGCGACGCTTCGGATACCACTTACGTGCCGAGCGATACGGTCGAGGTGCATTTCTCCTGCACCCGTACCATCGCCGCCGACACCACGCTTCCGATACCATAGGGTATTCCGTGCCAACAGCTTACCTCATCCTCCCAGGTGACCCGGCGGAACTGAAACCAATTCCGCCCTGGGGCCGTCGTATGGGAATCCCATAGGATAGACCACGGCGAAGCAGGAGGCTGCCTGACAGCATCCGAGACCCTGGGGCTGCGATCGGGGACCGTGACGGTGGTGCCGCACGACGCCCGCTGGGCCGGCCTCTTCACGGCAGCGGCGCAGGAGCTCCTGGTATCGATCCCGGACTTCGAGCGCGGCCGCGACCTGGTGCCTCGGCTTGCCGGGCTCGGCTATGAGTTCCGCCCCGCCGAGGAGATCCCCGACCGGCACTATTTCCGGCGCCGCCGCGGCGACCGGCGCACCCACCACCTCTCGCTGGCAGAGCCCGCCTCACACCACCACCGGGTGACGCTGGCATTCCGCGATGCGCTGCGAGCCGACCCCGCGCTGACAATGGAATACGGCGCCCTAAAGCTGCAGCTCGCCGAACGATTCCCCCGGGACCGGGAAGCCTACATCGCAGGCAAGACCGAGTTCGTTGCCCGGGTGTTGGCGATGGCTCACTAGTATGGGCCACATTCGGGGCGCAGCGGCAGCAGGGCGCGGTAGGACCGCAGCGACCGAAGAGGCCGTGTGGCACGCGTCGCTGTCGTGCGACACCGACCTGCTCCGGGCGCGGTACGTGCGGCAGAGCTTCCCGCGGCACTTTCACGAGAGCTTCGTGGTCTGCGTGAACGAGCGCGGCGCGCACGGCTCCTGGTACCGCGGCGCGAATCTCATCATCCCGCAGCGCGCCGTCACGGTGGTCCCACCGGGGGAGGTGCACACCGGACAGCCGGTGCCGGGGCGGCCCTGGCATTATCGCGCGATGTACCCGAGCGTGGCCCTGCTGACCGAGCTCGCGCGCGACCTCGGCCTCCGGCGCACCCAGGCCCCCTCGTTCCCCAGCCTCTGGTTCCACGACGCCGCCCTGACCCGGGCGTTCCTGCGCGCGCATCGGGCCCATGAGGAGGATCCCGATCCGCTGGTTGCCGAGGGAGGCGTGGTCGACGTGCTCGCGGCACTGGTCGCACGCCACGCGCTGGGTCCTCGCTCGGGAGCCGCGCGACGATCGCCGGATGGCGCGGTGCAACGCGCCATCGAGTACCTGAACGATTGCTTCGCCCGGCGCATCACCCTCGACCAGCTCGCCCGGGCCCTCGGCTCGACTCGCTACTTCGTGCTGCGGGCCTTCCGCCAGGCGACCGGCATCCCGCCCTACGCCTACCTCACCCAGATCCGGGTGGAGCGCGCCAAGCGATTGCTGCAAGCGGGCCTGCCGATCGCCATGGTCGCGCAGCGGGTCGGATTCGCCGACCAGAGCCACTTGACCCGGCATTTCCGCCGCCTGGTCGGCGTCACACCAGGTGTGTTCGCGCGCGGCGCGCGGGCGGCGGAGCGGACCACCCTCCACCCCATTCGACAGGATCGTCCAAGACGCGGCGTGCGGCGCGCCCTAGGCTATTCGGTGCCATGACGTTTGCGCTTCCCCTGCTCACCTTTGCGGCAGCCGTCGGCTGCCGGCCGCTGCACGGAATCGACGGCCCCGTCGCCGTCGCGGCGGCGGTGCGCGCGGTGGGCCTCGACTCGCCGAGCAACGGAATTCGGGTTTCGACGGCGACGCACGTGCTCAACATGGCGTACCAGTCGGATCGGATGTACCCGCCCTACCTCTGGTCGGCGCGCGAGCTGCGGGTCGCCGCCGAATGGGCCCGGGGGCTCCTGCGCGTCGAGCAGGGCTCGGCGCAGAGTTCGCTCGCCTTCCTGAGCGACAGCGCCCGCCGGGCGGTGCTGACCAGCCGCGGCGCGATCCTGCTGCCCGCGGGAGTCGGCGGCGCGCTCGACGAACGCGCACTCGATGCCTGGACGGTGCTGGCCGACTGGCGCGGCGCGGCCGATCTGCGCGCTTCCGAAGAGTGCCTCTATCGCGACTACTGGCGGCCGGTGGTGGAACGGCGTGGGCCACAGGGCGCGGAGCGGCTGTTCCTCGACCGACAGACCAACATTCCGGTCAAGCTGGAGCGGCGCGAGCCGCACTATCTCTGGGGCGACGTGCTCGCCGAGTACGTCTGGTCGGTCTGGACCCCGGTGAGAGGGTCGGCGGCGCTCGCGCCCGGCTTTGCGTTCCGGCTGGTCGATGGCGAGGTGGACGAGCAGCGCAGCTACGCCGGCTACCGGATGGTCTCCCCCGACAGCGTGGGGACGCTCGCGATACCGCCGAACGCCGCGGAGCCGCCCGCCGCAGCGGGCCCGGCCGGCCCCGACACGGTGCGGGTCGGGCCCACCACGTTTCTGCTCACGTCGCGCGGCTACCGCAACGTCGTCACCCTGCAGCGCGATACCGTCTTCGTGCTGGATGCGCAGCTGAGCGCCGAGCGCGCGCGGCAGGACTCGACCTGGATCGGGCGGCTCTTCCCGGGGCGGCACCCCGTCGTGCTGGTGGTGAGCGACCTCGCCTGGCCGCACATCGCCGGCGTGCGCTACTGGGTGGCGGCCGGCGCGAGCGTCGTGTCGCGTCGAGCTTCGGGCGAATTCCTCGGCAAGGTGGTGCGGCGGGTGTGGACCCTGCAGCCGGACCTGCTCGAGTCGCGGGCCGCGCGAAAGCGGTTCCGCTTTACCCCGGTCGACGAGCGGCTCGACCTGGCCGGCGGTGCCCTGCAGCTCCGGGCCATCGACGGCATCGGCGGCGAGGGCGCCCTGCTCGCGTTCATTCCGGGCGAGCAGTTCCTCTACGCCGGCGACTACATCCAGGGCGGAGGACCGGCGAGCTTCTCGGCGGTCTACGCGCGCGACGTGGCGGCCGCGGTGCGGCGCAACGGGTTGGTGCCTGCCCGGTTCGCGGCGATGCACACGCCGCTCACGAGCTGGGCCGAGCTGCCGCGATTCACCGGCCCCTAACGATCAGGGAGGTTGACCATGCTGGAGCGGCTAGGAGCACGATCGCCGGGATTCACGGCCAGGATGGCCGGCGTGGCGTACGTCCTGATGACGCTGGCAGGATTAGTCGCGAGGGTCGCTCGAAGCGGGCTCATCGTGGCGGGCGACGCCGCCGCTACCGCGACCAACATCCTGGCGCACCCGTCGGCGTATCAGGTGAACATCGCGGGAGAGTTCCTCGTGGTCGCGTTCTACATCGGGGTGGTGGCGCTCCTGTACGCCCTCCTGAAACCCGTAAACCGCCCGGTTGCGGTCCTGGCGACGTGCCTCGGCCTTGTCGCCTGCACGATTCAGGCAGGCGCCTGCTTCTTGCTGAGCGCTCCGGTGGTCATCCTGGGCGGCCCGGCATACCTGAGCGCATTCAGCGCGTCACAGCTACAGGCGCTCGCGCTCTTGAGTCTCAAGTTGTACAGCGGCGGGTACGGCATAGCGCTGGTATTCTTTGCGTTCTATGGCCTGACGATCGGTTACCTCGTCTACAAGTCGACCTTCCTGCCGCGATTCATCGGAGTGCTCCTGATGCTCGGGGCGCTGGCTTGGCTGGTCTATCTGTCTCCCGCGCTCGGCGCCAGTCTGTTCCCCTACATCGCGGTCGGCGGCCTCGGTGAACTCGTGCTGCTGCTGTGGCTGCTCATCGCCGGTGTCAACTCGGCGCGCTGGACGGAGGAGGCGGAGCGTTCCCGGTGAACAGCCATGGCAGCAGATCCTGTTCCAGCGAATGCCGCCCAGTTCATCGCAGAGGAGATCGAAGCCTTCCGCGACGGGGTCCGGAGTCTCCGGGTGGCGCCGATGGTGGCGGGCACCGCCATCCGGCGGCGGCTCGCGGCGTACACGTTTGCGGACGGGTTGCCGCTCACCGACCTGCTCCGCGATGTCGCCGACATGCTGCGGGACTGGACCCTGCACGCGGCCCATCCCCGCTATTTCGGGCTGTTCGTACCGGGGGCGCACGAGGCCGGCATCTGGGCCGACGCGCTGGCGGCCCTCTACAATCCCCAACTGGGTGCCTGGTGGCACGCCCCCGCCGCCAGCGAGATCGAGATCCACACGCTGAAGTTTTTGGCGGACGTCATCGGCTTCGAGGCGAAGGCGGCGCACTTCACCAGCGGCGGGAGCGAGGCGAATCTCACGGCGCTCCTCGCCGCTCTGGCGACCGCGTACCCGGATATGCCGGAACATGGTGTCGGAGCCGCCGCTGCACGGGGAACGGTGTACGTCTCCTCGCAGGCCCACCACTCGATTCAGAAAGCGGTGCGCATCACGGGCCTGGGCAACGGCGTTCTCAGGGCCATCCCGTGCGACTCGCACCATCGGATGGACATTGCCGAGCTGCGCGAGGCGGTCGCGCGGGATGCCGCCACGGGGCAGAAGCCGATCATGATCGTCGGCACCGTCGGCACCACCACCGCCGGCGCGATCGACGAGCTCGGCGCCATCGGGGAGGTCGCCCGGGCGAACGGGGCATGGTTTCACGTCGACGCCGCCTGGGGCGGTGCAGCGGGCTTTTCGGCGCGGCTTCGGCCGCTGCTTCGCGGCATCGAGGGGGCCGACTCGGTGACCTGGGATGCCCACAAGTGCCTCTCGGTGCCGATGGGAGCCGGCATGTTCTTCTGCCGGCAGGCCGAAGCGCTGCACGCGCTGTTCGACGTCGAGGCGGCCTACGTGCCGAAAACAATGGCCGAAGGGGACGATCTCTATCTCACGTCGCTGCAGTGGTCACGACGCTTCATCGGGCTCAAGGTATTCCTCACCCTCGCCGCCATCGGACGGCACGGCGTGGCGGCCCGGATTGAGCGGCAGCTTGGCGTTGCGGATCACCTCCGGAATCGCCTCACGAGTGCCGGCTGGACCATCGTGAATCGTTCGGCGCTACCGCTGGTCTGCTTCACCCATCCGGCGCTCAAGCGCCCCGGGGGCGTGGCCGATATCGCTCGGCAGATCGAGACTGGCGGGCGGGCGTGGATTTCGGCGGCCGACCTGCCCGAAGGACCGGTCCTCCGCGCCTGCGTCACGCACGACGAGTCCTCCGCCGCCGACGTAGACGTGCTCTGCGAGGAGCTCGAGCGGGCTCTCGCGAACCATGCGCTTCAGTGAGAGGCACAGGTGACCGCTTCCGGGACGCCAAGTCGCGCGACCGAACACAAGATTCCTTCACACCAAAATCAAATTCGCCATCTGCGCGAAGGTTAGCTCTTCCGGGAGCACCGGCTTGGATCTTGCCCGTTCGAGAGGAAACTCGCCCAGGAGCGTTGTGATGTCCGGGTTGCTCACCGACCTGCGCTTCGTCATCCGGCAGCTGCTGCGCCGGCCCGGCTTCGCTGCCCTCGCGATCGCGACCCTCGCGCTCGGTACCGGGGCGAGCGCGGCGATGTTCGGCATCGTGGACCGCGTCCTCCTCCGGCCCCTGCCCTTCCCCGACGCCGGGCGGCTGGTCCAGCTCTGCGAGACCAACGAATCCCTCCGCGGGTTCTGTGTCGCATCGCCACCGAACGCCGCGGACTGGGCCAGTCAGAGCCGCAGCCTCGCCTCGGTCGGTCAGGGACGCCAGTGGCCCTTCAAGCTGGACGTCGCCGGAGTAAAGGAAGGCGTGGACGGCGGCCTCGCCGAGCCGGGCCTCTTCGGCACGCTGGGGGTGACGCCGCTGCTGGGCCGGCTCATTGTTCCGGGCGATCTTGCCGTCGGCAACCGGCACGTCGTCGTGCTCAGTCACGCGCTATGGATCACCCGCTTCGGCGGCGACAGCGCCGCGCTGGGACGTTTTCTCAGCCTCGATGGCGAGCCGTACCAGGTCATCGGAGTGTTGCGTCCCGGGCTGGAGGTGCCGCACTTAGAGCGGGCGGCCCTCTGGGTGCCCCTGCCCTTCGATCCGCGCGACGAGGAGAACCGTCGCTGGCGCGGGTTCACCACCATCGGCCGGCTGGCGGACCACATCACCCCGGCCGCCGCCGAGCGCGAGCTGGTGGACCTGCAGGCCCGGCTCGCCGAGCGCTATCCCGCGACCAACCGCGGCTGGAGCGCGCGCATCGTGCCGCTGCTCGACAGCCTGGTCGGCCCGGTCCGGACGGTGCTGCTCGCCTTCGTCGGCGCGGTCGCGCTGCTGCTGCTCGCCGCCTGCGCCAACGTGGCCAGCCTGCTGGTGGCCCGGGGCGTGGCCCGCGAGCGTGAGCTGGTGGTGCGAGCCGCCGTCGGCGCGCGGCCGGGTGCGCTGTTCCGGCTACTGGCGGTCGAGAGCATGGTGCTCGCCCTGCTGGGCGGCGGGGCCGGCCTGCTGCTCGCGACCTGGACCGCGGGCGGCCTGCTCGCGTTGATGCCGGGCGGGCTGCCGCGCATCGAGCACGTGACGCTCGACACCAGGACCCTGGCGATCGCCGTGCTGCTGACCGCGGTGGCGGGACTGCTCGCCGGCGTGGCGCCCGCGCTGCGCGCGGCACGGCTGAATCTGGGGGAGAGCATGCGGGCCGGACACCAGGCGGAGGCCTGGCGCCGGGTGCTCGGGTTGCGTGGCGGCCTCGTCGCGGGCCAGGTCATGATTGCGGTAGTGCTCGCCGTCGGGGCCGGGCTGCTGGGGCGCAGCTACCTGGCGCAGCTGGCCTGGAAGCCCGGCTTCGACCGCGACCACCTCCTGGTCTTCTGGAGCTTCGCGTCGAGCGGGCGCTACCCCGACCAGGCCCGCGTGTCGGCCCTGTTCGTGGGCGTGGAGCAGTCGCTGCGCACCCTGCCGGGCGTGACCGCGGTGGGGATGGCGTCGAACGTCCCGCTCTTTGGTGGTGAGGAAACCGGCGAGTTCGTGCGGGCAGGCGGCGATCCGGCCCAGCAGCCGATGGCGGCGCGCTGGTACGACATGAGCCCGTCCTACTTCCCCGCGCTCGGCGTGCCGCTCAAGCGCGGCCGGCTGCTGCGCGAAGACGACGGCCCCGGCGCTCCCGGCGTGGCCCTGATCAACGAGGCGATGGCGCGGCGCTACTTCAGCGGCAGCGATCCCGTCGGGCAACGGCTCAGCTATCGGGACCGCCCCGAGCCGATGGAGATCGTGGGCGTCGTGGGCGACGTCTCGCCCTTCAGGCCGGGCGAGGCTGCGGCTCCGGAAGTGTACTGGCCCTACCGGCAGGTGCCGCGCTGGGCCAGCTCGTTCGTGGTGCGGACCAGGGGAGATCCGCGGCTGCTCGCGCGCGCCGTGGCCGAGCGGATGGCGGAGATCGATCCCGAGCTGCGCCCCACCCAGGTCCAGACCATGGAGGAGCTGGTAGCGCGGGGCGTGGCCCGGCCGCGCTTCCAGATGCTGCTGATCGGGGTGTTCGCGACGCTCGCGCTGGCACTCTCGCTGGTCGGGGTCTACGGCGTCGTCGCGGCGTCGGTGGCGGCGCGGACCCGGGAGTTCGGGGTGCGGCTGGCAATCGGCGCGGCACCGCGGCAGCTGCTCACCATGGTGCTGCGGGAAGGCGCGCTGCTCACCGGCGTCGGGCTGCTGGCCGGAACACTGGTCGCCGCGGGGCTTTCCCGGCTGGTGGCCGCGCTGACGCCCGGCGTGCGATCCACGGATCCGCTCACCTATGCCGCGATCGTGGTCCTGGTCGGGGTGGCGGCGCAGCTGGCCTGCGTCGCGCCGGCGGTACGGGCCACCCGGGTCCATCCGATGGACACGCTGCGAGCCGACTAGCATGGGCCTCAGCCTCGCGGCAGCCGCTCGACAACTTCGTTCAAGACCTGCGCCGAGCCCGCCCCCAGATTGTACCGGGATGGGCTCGCTCCTTTCCTCGGACTCGACACCAAACCCGCCACCCCATGCCCAATGTTCTCGACCTCGCCTTCGTCGGGCTGTTCGCGCTCGCCTGGCCAGCCTACGGGTACTACGTCGATTGGCCCGCCTTCCAGCGCCGGCTGCGCGAAGCCCCCGGGGCCGCGCGGCTGCGCGAGTACCGGACCACGGTCGTCTGGCAATGGCTGATCGTCGCGATCGGCGTCGCGCTCTGGCTGCGCGCCGGCCGGCCGTGGTCGTCCCTCGCCCTGCAGGTCCCGGCCGGGTGGCGACTGTGGGTCCCGGCCGGCGCGCTGCTCCTGCTCGGGGCCGGATACGCCTCGCAGGCGGTGAAGGTCGCACGGCATCCCCGCGCACGGGCCCACCTGCGCAAAGTGCTGGCTTCGCTCGAGGCGATCCTCCCGCATACCACCTCGGAATTCGCCTGGTTTCTCCTTACCTCCGTCACCGCAGGGATCTGCGAGGAGCTGCTCTTTCGCGGGTACTTCGTCTGGACGCTGACGCCCTGGCTCGGCTGGTGGGGGGCGGCGGCGCTCTCCGCCCCAGCCTTCGGGCTGCTGCACGCCTATCAGGGCAGGAAGGGTACGATCCGCACCGCGGCAGTCGGTGCCGTCATGACGCTGGTCGTTGCGGGCACTCGATCGCTCCTGCCCGCGATGGCGCTGCACGTGCTGATCGACATCGGGGCGGGGACGGTGGCGTGGCTGGGGCTGAGAGAGTCGGACTCCGCGAGTGACTAGCGTGATCGCAGGCCTTCTCGCGGCGCACCGCCATGGGTTCGTGCCGGCGCGGTTCGCGGCGATGCACACGTCGCTGACCAGCCGGCGCGAGCTGCCCGCTTCACGGGACGCTGAGCGGATGCGCCTATGACCATCCCCGCCGTCCGCACGGCATCCCTTACCCGGCATTTCGGCGGTGTCCACGCCCTTGACGACGTCACCCTGGAGATCCCCCGCGGCTGCATCTTCGGCTTCCTGGGCCCCAATGGTTCGGGCAAGACGACGATGATCCGCCTGCTGCTTGGATTGCTGGAGCCCACGGCGGGCACGGCCGAGGTGCTGGGCTACAGCACCAGGAGCGATGCCGCGGCGGTGCGGCAGCGGAGCGGCGCGCTGCTCGAGCATTGCGGGCTCTACGAACGGCTGAGCGCGGCGGACAACCTCGAGCTGTACGGGCGCTTCTGGCGCCTGCCGGGGGGCGAGCGGCGGGCGCGGGCGAAGGAGCTGCTGACCCTGCTCGACCTCTACGAACGGCGCGACGAAGTGGTCGGCGGCTGGAGTCGCGGCATGAAGCAGCAGCTCGCCATTGCGCGCGCGCTGTTGCACCGCCCGGAGCTGGTCTTCCTCGATGAGCCCAGCGCCGGACTCGATCCGGTTGCCGCCGTCGCGCTGCGCGACCGGCTCGCGCAGCTCTCGGCGGGCGCCCGCGTCACCGTCTTTCTGACCACGCACAACCTCGCCGAAGCCGAGCGGCTCTGCACCCTGGTCGGCGTGGTACGGCGGGGGCGGCTGCTCGCGTTCGGCACGCCGGCGCAGCTCGGCGCCGCACGCGAGGGAGCGGGGATCGAGATCACGGGGACGGGCCTCAGCGAAGTCCTGGTCGCGATGGT
>Ga0255312_1000140_pt1 | contig 12006 bp, 10 predicted proteins | sample EtOH5_T0_E5_meta_FD_202081 | JGI IMG/M metagenome (GOLD analysis project Ga0255312, IMG submission 202081) | Sandy soil microbial communities from University of British Columbia, Vancouver, Canada - EtOH5_T0_E5 | ecosystem: Engineered > Artificial ecosystem > Sand microcosm > Unclassified ...
GCGGCAAACTCGGTCGGTACCGGGCCCGGGCACAACACGGCGACCTTGATCCCGCGCGGCGCAAGTTCGCTGTGCAGCGCTTCGGTGAAGGACAGCACGTAAGCTTTGGTGGCGTAGTACACGGCCATGCCCGGTCCCGGCAGGAACCCGGCGATCGAACCGACATTGAGAAGCCCGCCACGATGGCGGGCAAGACTTTCGACAAAGGCAATCGACAGTTCGGTCAATGCGCGCACGTTGAGATCGATCATCTGAAGTTGCTCGCCGCGGTCGCGCGCCGTCGCCAAGCCGACCAATCCAAAGCCTGCATTGTTGACGACGAATTGTGGCTCCGCCCCATGCAACGCCAGCGCGTCACCGATCTGCCGCACGGCGTCGGACGTCGATAGGTCGCACGCAATTACGATCGGCCGTCGTGCGCCGGTTGCCGCGATCTCGTCGGCAAGTTCCTGCAACCTGTCTTCGCGCCGGGCCACCAGCGCCAACTCGTGGCCGTGCCGGGAAAATACGCGAGCGAGCGCCACGCCGATCCCGGCCGACGCTCCGGTGATAACGGTAAGCGGTCGCAGCGCGCTCATTCTTTCGTGATCATCCTGTACGATCGGCCGCCCGACATCCGGGCGGCCGATCGTATCTCAAGACAAGTCGGTCTAAGCGACCTTGGGGTCCAAGACCTCCAACGAACGTTTCGCCGGCTCGACGCCCCATAGATACACTGCGACGATCTGAACCACGACAAGTCCGATCATGAGCCAAACTACGCCGGGAAGCGCATACTGCACCATCAGGTAACCGACGATAAACGGCGACACGACGGTCGCCGCACGGCCGAAGGTGTTGCAGATGCCGTTTGCGCGCAGGCGAATTTCCGTCGGAAAAAGCTCAGGCGTATAGACCCCGAACAGCAGCGCTGTCTGAATATAGATCGCAACGATAAGAACAGCGCCGACGCTCAGCACCGTTACTGGATCGGAACTCGCGTTGAAGCGCGCATAGATCCAGCCGAACACAATGGTAAGGACCGAGCCAACGATGATGCTCCAGCGTCGCCCGATTGAATCGGAAAGATAGGCGCCGACGGCACAGCCCACCAGCGAGGCCGAAGCGAGCACGACGGTATACCCCAGCGAGTTGGAAATGGTCAGGCCTTGCCGCAGGAAGAACTGCGGCAAGAAGATCACGAATCCAAATATCAGGGTATTGATCGTAATCAGGCACCAGCTTCCGACCAGCAGACGCTGCAGGATCGGCGGCTTGAACATCGCTGCAGCTGAAAGTTGCGGCGTTGCAATTGCAGGCTTTGGGGCCGGCAACGTGCCGGCGGTCGATGCGACCTCCTTTTCGATCTCCTGCATCAAGGCTTCCGCTTCGGCGTGCCGACCTTGCGCCTCCAGCCAGCGGGGCGACTCGGGTAAATTCTTGCGCAGATACCACACGACCAACGCACCGACGCCGGCGACAATGAACATCGGGCGCCAACCCCAGGTCGGGATGATCAGGTAGCCGAGGATCGCCGTGACCGGGAACCCCGCCACGACAAGAAACGCCATGAACGCCAGCCAGCGGCCACGCGTGGCCGGGGGCACAAATTCAGTCAGTGTCGAATAGCCGACCACGATCTCTGCGCCGAGGCCGAGCCCTTGCACAAAACGGCAGACGATTAGCTGATTCATGTCCTGTGCGAAAGCAGCCGCGAACGACGCAAGACCGAAGACCAGGAGATTGATTTGGTAAGTAAAGCGCCTGCCAAACTTGTCACCGACAAAACCGGTGATGAATGAGCCGATGGCCATCCCGACGAAGGTCAACGAGAGAAACTGGAGGTTCTGCGGCAGGGTTGAAAATTTGGTCTGTATTGTGGAGGCGAGCACCCCGCCCGCGACATAGAGATCGTAACCATCAAAGAACATCCCGGCACCGACCAGCCAGAAAATGCGGTAATGGAAATTTGAAATTGGGAGCCGGTCGAGACGCGAACCGGCGTTCACTGCTGCTGCCATACGGATCCCCCCTCGGGCACACGACCGGTCTGTGCCGGTTCATCCGTGATGGTATTCGATACGATAAAGGGGCGCTACGGGGTCTCGCGCCGGCAGCAAATTTTCGAAGACACCTGTCGACGAACAGCTTTGGGGGGAGTCCAGCCCGGGCGGCAAATGATATTTGCCGTCGCGTGGCGGAAGCTACTCGATAGACTTGCCCTTGCGGTAGCTCTCTTCCAAGAGGCGGATGTTGTTCTGAACGTACTTGTTGTTCGGGTCCTTGCGCAGGGCGGCGGTAAGCGTTGCGTGCGCCCGCTTGTAGTCGCCGCGCAGCATATATGAGTAGCCTTGGTTGTTGAGAATCTCGACCGTGGGTCCAAGGATGCCGACTGCCTGGGCGTACGCGCGGTCGGCGAGATCGAAGCGGCGCAGACGATCGTAGGATGCCGCAAGCCCCAGCCAGGCTTCTGCGTCGCGCGGATGTTTTTCGACCGCCAGGCGGAAGTGCTTCTCGGCAAGACCGAAATTATTGGCACGATACTGCTTCTTGCCGAGATTCAATTCGTCGTACGGATCGCTGCCGAGGAGACCCGGTGCGGTGGCTTTCGCTGCACGGGACGATGAAACCGAGCCGGTCGATTCCTCGACTGGCTTCACGGACGCCGATCCGTCCACCGTCAAATGCGGCTCAGATGTCTCATCGACCTGAGCAGATGCCGATGCGTCAGTGCCGGGGGTCTTTGGCCCAAACAAGTTCGAAAAGCTGGAAGAAGTCGTGCATCCCGCCAACCACAAACCGGCTGCGGCGATGACCAGGGGTCGGGCAATTCCAATAAGCATGTCAAAGCCTTGCGGAAACGCCCGAAACACGGGACGCCGTCAGGCTAGGGGAGGATGGTTAAGAATTCTTCACCTTGTCGGAACTTCGGCTTTTCGCGGCAAACCGCTCCCGGCCAGCCCCGCCGCTGCCGTTGGCGCTAGAAGTAGCCGTTCATGTGCAGGCGCACGATCACCGGCAGCAGGATGACCACGAACAGCACCGGAAAGATGCAGACCATCATCGGCACTGCGAGTTTCGCCGGCAGCGCATAGGCCTTCTCTTCCGCCATCGAGAGCCGCTTGTGGCGCATGTCGTCGCTGTACACGCGCATGGCATCGGTAATGCTCGATCCGAGATCAATCGATTGGTTGATCAAGGTGGCGAAGGCCCTCGACTCCTCGAGTGCGAGACGGTCGGCAAAATGCTCAAGCGCTTCCTTGAGCGGCCGGCCCGCGCGGATCTCGAGATTGGTCAAGTGAATATTGGCGGTAAGCGACGGGTAGCTCGGCCCCAACTCGCGCGAGACACGCTCGAGCGAGGCCTCCATCGAGAGCCCCGAGTCGGCGCATACGACGAGTAGATCCATGAAATCCGGAAAACCTGAGCGATGTTCGAGCTTGCGCGCCGCGATGCGCTTGTCGATGTACATGCTCGGGCCGACATAGCCCGCAACCCCGCCGGCGATCACCATCAACCAAAGAAACGTTCCGCCACTCGATCTCACGAGCGGCAGAAGAATGAATATCGCAGCGGCGAGACCAACCGCCAACGCCGTACGCGCAATGAAGAAGAAGGCAACGCCGCGCGGATCGTAGATACCGGCCTGCACGAGCCGCCGGCGCAGCACCTTCATGTTCTCGTCGTTTGCCGACCCGTAATGCTTCGTCGTGTACTCGATCAGCCTGGCGACCGTCTTCTGGCTGGAATACTGCAGCGAACGCGAATGATGGGCCTTGCGCTCTTCGTCGGTCAGGATGCGCTCCGTACGCCGCTTGACCGAACCACGAACGCGAATCGCCGCCATCACGGAAAAGGCCAAGGTGCCGGCAGCAAGAAAGACCAGCAACCCCATCACCATGGTGTTGCTGTCCTGCAGCATGTTCCCGAATACCGTGACCACTGTGTCCATGGTCAGATCCTGAAGTTGACCATGCGGTACATGATGAAATTGCCGACGCCCATCCAGCAACCTGCGAGGGTGAGAGCGATTTTCGTCAGGTTCTGATCCCAGACGCTTGCGTAGAAGCTGGGAACGAGGAAATGAATGACGGCAAACATCCCGATCGGCAGCGACGAAAGAATCAGCGCGGAGGCACGGCCCTCGGCGGCCAGTGCGCGAATCTTGCGGCGCATCTTGAAGCGATCGCGGATGACCGATGAAAGATTTTCGAGAATTTCGCCCAGGTTACCGCCGGTCGATCGCTGAATCGCGACCGCGGTAACGAACAGAGGCAAATCGTCGGTGCCTACGCGGAAGTACAGGTTACGCATCGCGGTTTCGAGATCGGACCCATAGGTCATTTCGTCCGAGACGATGCCGAACTCCGAACCGATCGGGTCGGGCATTTCTTTCCCGACCATCGTGATTGCGATGGGTACCGGATGGCCGGCGCGCAACGACCGGACGATCATGTCGATGGCATCCGGAAACTGCGCGCCAAACTTTTTCTGGCGACGGTTGCGCAGGATCCTCAGCACCAGCGGAGGCAGGGCCACGCCGCCGACAAGGGTGGCGATCGTCGCTTGTGTCAGCGTGCCGTGAAAGAAGAGAACGGCCGCGAACATCCCGACCATCCCGAGCAGGATGAGGAGCACCAGGCGGCCGAGACCGATGGAAAGGCCCGACTGCAGCAGCAACTGATTGAGATTGATAATCGGCAACCGGTAGTCGCCGCCGCTGGTCAAACCTCGTTCGCGACGCAACTGCACCAGCACGCTTTCACGGTCGGTTTTGTCCGACATCACCTTGAGGCGGCGATTGATCTTCTTGCGGTAGGAGGCGTTGCTGTAGACAAGCAGGTAGACGCCTTCGGCAAACATCGCCGCCGAGAGGCCGATGAAGAGGTAGAACAGATAGATCGAATTGAAGTTGGCCATGGCCGGTCAGAGCTGCTTCGAGGGGTCGAAATAGCTGCCAGGAATGGTGATTCCCAAATTCGTAAGGTGAGAAAGGAAGCGCGGGCGCACGCCTGTCGCCTGGAAGTATCCCTGCACGGTGCCGTCGGGGGCGGTACCGGAGCGCACGAATTTGAAGATTTCCTGCATCTGAATGATGTCGCCCTCGAGCCCGGTCACCTCGGCAATCGAGGTCACCTTGCGCTTGCCATCCGACTGGCGCTGCAGCTGGACGATAAGCTGGATGGCGTTGGCGATCTGGCTGCGGATCGAGGCGACCGTCATCGGTAGGCCGGCCATGCCGATCATCTGCTCGAGACGGGAGATTGCGTCACGCGGCGTATTGGCGTGGATCGTCGCCATCGAGCCTTCGTGACCCGTGTTCATCGCCTGCAACATGTCGAAGGCTTCTTCACCGCGGCACTCGCCGAGGATGATGCGATCAGGACGCATACGCAGCGCGTTCTTCACAAGTTCGCGCTGACGGATTTCGCCTTTGCCTTCGATATTCGGCGGACGCGTTTCCATGCGGCCGACGTGCGGTTGCTGCAGCTGCAATTCCGCGGCGTCTTCGATCGTCAGGAGACGCTCTTTTTCCGAGATAAAGGCGGACAACGCGTTGAGCATCGTCGTCTTACCAGAGCCGGTACCACCAGAGATAATCGTGGTGATCCGCGACTTCACCGCGGCTGCAAGCAACTCCGCCATCGGCGGGCGCAAAGCGCCGACATCAACCAGCTTGGTGAGATTGAACGGCTTCTTTGAGAATTTACGGATCGAGACCAGCGGGCCGTCGACGCCGATCGGCCGCACAGCGACGTTGACGCGAGAGCCATCTTGCAGGCGCGCATCGCAGAGCGGATGCGATTCATCGACACGGCGTCCGACCGCGGACACGATCTTGTTGATGATGCGCAACAGGTGATGCTCGTCCTTGAACCGCACCGACAGCGGCTCAAGCACGCCGGCACGTTCCACGTAAACGCACTCGTGGCCGTTGATCAGGATGTCGTTGATGGTTGGATCCTTGAGCAACGGCTCAAGCGGACCAAGGCCGGTCATTTCATCGAGGATTTCAGAAACGAAATCGCCCAATTCCTGGGTGTTGAGAGGCAGGCGCTCGACCAGCACATATTGCGAAACGAGCTGCTGGACATGGCGGCGGATTTCTTCTTCCGGGACCTTGTCCAGGGCCGAAAGGTTGATCTCCTCGATCAGGCGCCGGTGCAGACGCACCTTGGCGTCGAGGAGCTTGTCGCTAAGAAGCGGACTTTCCGACTGCTGAGCGGCGGCACCTTGCTCGTTGCCTGAATCCGGAAAAACCGTCCAGGAGACTCCTTCGAGCTCTGACGAAGGAGGTTCTTCCGGCGCTGGCGCATCCGGCGCTGCGGCACGACGAGCGGTGAAACGGCCTACCATTTTAGCCTACCATTGGAATTTTGAGTTTTTTCAGGAACGGCACTGGCGAGCTCTCGCCGGCCGATTTCGACGGCGAATCCAGCACGAGTTTCTTGAGCTCAGCGGTGATCTTGTTGCCGGGTTTGACCTCGTCGAGCGGAACGCCGCGGTCGATCGCTTCCCGGACAAGCGCGTAGTCGTTGGGAATTGCACTCAGGAAAGCGTCACCAAGCGTCTGCGCAAGATCGCCGCGGCGCAGACCTGAGTCGAACACTTTCTGGGCGAAACGGTTGACGATCACTTGCGGGTTTGGTCCCTCGCCCAGGCGCTCTCTGATCGCCGCCACCAGTTGCTTGGCGTGACGCAGGCCCGGAACGGTGGTCTCGCTGACGATGAACAATTTGTTCGAGCCAAGCAGAACGCTGTCGGTCCACGAGAACCATGTGCGCGGCATGTCGAAAACGACATATTCGAAATTGGTGGATACGAGGTCGAGCAGTCGCGTTACGACGTCGGGATCAAACGAACGCATTTCGGCAGGCCGGTTCGGCGCGGCGACGACCGCGAGACCGGACGCATGATACGAGAGCATCACTTCCAGCAACTGCCGGTCGAGACGATCCGGACGCGGTTCGACCTCCGCCAGGTTGAGACGCGGCTCAAGATCGAGATAGTCGGCGACCGAGCCATGTTGAAAATCGAGGTCGACGAGACAGGTCGAGGGCTTCGCGCGCGGGCCACCGCTGTTAAGCAGGATCATCGCCGTCTGCACGGCAAGCGTCGTCACGCCGGCACCGCCGACGGCAGGCAGAAATGTATAGATCTTGGCTTCGGTCGGTTCGGCACCCCCGCCGGCACCCTTGGACACGCGTGCACAGGCGCGGACAAGATCGATCGGCTCGACTGGCTTCACTAGAAAATCAGCAACACGCATCTGCAACAGAACGCGCGCTACGTTTTCATCGAAACTCTGGGTCACCGCGATGACCGGCGGCCAATTGCCGATTCGTGTCATAAGCCGCGCAAGAGCGCCCATCTCTTCCGCGCGGCCGGCATCGATATCGAGTACCACGACGGTCGCATCAGACACTTCGAGCGTGTCGCCTTGCTCGGCAAGACAGCCGGAAACCGCCGAAAGCTCGATCGCCGACGATGCGGCAAAGGTCGAACGCACTAAAGTGTCGAACTCCGCGTCGGCGGTAAGAACCACCACGCGGGTCCGATTCGTGTTGGCGTTGCGTCCAATCCGCATGGTGCGACCGAAGACTTATTTGACAGGTGCCGCCGGCGCCGTCGTCGCAGGTCCACCGGAACCTGGGCTCGAGGCGGGCGGTGCGGCATCCTGATACATGTTGGATGTGCCGATACCGCGCGGCGCGATGACCTTGTTGTTGCGGTAGCGCTCGAACGCGCTTTCAATCCTCGCACCGTTGAAAGCGATATTGCGGTTGGCGCTCGCGCGGGGCCATGGATCGACCATGTGCGTCACGACGTTCGTCGTAACGGCATTGCCGCCCGACTTGGCGATGGGGTCGCGGCGATCAAGATACTCCGAGCAACCGCCAAGAACGGCGAGCACGGTGGCAAGCGCGAGTGTGCGCTTTGCTTTACTGAATGACCGCATTTGATTCCCCCTTCGGCAGATCGAGCATGTGACCGGTGAACGGCTTGTCCGCGGCGACAGCAATACGGGCCGTCTTAGGCGTCAGCGACTTTGCCTCTTCGCGCGTGACCTCGGACTTCCCGAGCAGGAAGAAGTCGACGTCGTTCGGCGGCAGCGTGTCGTCGGTCGGTGCCTTGATCTCGTCGCCAGGCCGCGCCGGACGCACAATGTGCGGCGTGACGATGATGACGAGGTCGGTTTCGTTCTTCTGGTATGACTTGCTGGAGAACAAGGCTCCGAGCACTGGGACGCTGCCAAGCCAGGGCAGCTGCTCGATGGCATTCTTGCCATCGCTTTGCAGCAGCCCGCCGATCACGAAGCTCTGGCCGTCGCGCAACTCCACCGTCGTCGAAGCGCGCCGCACGATCAGCGCAGGCACCGAGATGCCGTTACTGACTGTCACCGTATGAGTCGTGTCGATCTGGCTGACTTCCGGCTCGATGCGCATGTTGACCAGACCTCCGCCGAGCACGGTCGGCGTGAAGGCAAGTCCAACACCGTATTTTTTGTAGTCGACAGTGACGCTACCGAAGGACCCGGAGACCGGAATCGGGTATTCGCCGCCCGCCAGGAAGCTCGCAGTGTCACCCGAGAGCGCCACCAGATTTGGCTCGGCCAGGCTGCGCGCGATGCCCTTCTGCTCGAGCGCGTTGATCATCACGTCGGTAGTGGCACCGGCCGAGACGATGCGGCCAACAAGGAAGCCAAACGGCGACGCGTTCGAAAGGACACCCGCTGCCGTTTCAGTGGCGATCGACGCCGCCGTCAGGGGCAGATTGTTCGGCGAAACCCGATTGCCGATGTTGGTAATGGTGCTTTCCCCAAAGCGATTCCACTGAACGCCCAACTCCCGGCCCGCAGTGCGCGAAATTTCGATAAACCGCACTTCAAGCAGCACCTGCTGCGGCGATATCACCGAAACTGAATTGATGACCCCAGGTCCGAACTGACGCGCGATCACCACGGCCTTGTCGAGTGTTGCCGCGTCGGGGGCTTCGCCCGACAGCATAATCCGTCCGTTTACAGTCGAAGCCTGAATTTTCGAACCGGGGAAGCGCCGGCGCAGCTCGTTAGTCAAGCGCGTGATGTCGTAGGACACTTCAATGTCGAAAATGCCGACCAGCTTCTTGCCCTCGGCATAGACCGACACGCGCGTGGTGCCGATCTTCTTGCCGAGGATCGACAACGCGCGATCCGTCAGCGGATTGACGTCAGCGACATCCGGATCGCCGACGACGACGTCGACGAAGCTGGTATCGGTCCGCACGTCTTCCGACTTGCCGATCGGCACCGTCACCATGACGGTGCGATTGTTGCCGCTGATCTGGATGGATTTACCCTGTGCGTACGCGTCGCCGACCATCCCGAGAATCGACGCCGCGAGCGCAATGGCCAAAGCAATCGCAAGATCGCGCAGCCAGTTGCCGCCTTTCGTGGCCCTGTCCGCAGTCCGCCAGCTGAAGCCGGCGCTCATTTCATTGTGCTTTTTCACGACACACTCCCCACCCCTTGATTGATCCGAAGCCCGGATTTACCAGGCCACACTCCTCCGCTCCGTCTCAGCCGAGACCCCATGACGTCCTTCGGCCGGGACGGTGTATTCCTGCTTCGCAGCCGCACGTGTTACGACCACCGTTGTCGTTGCCCCCTTGTCAGCCGCCGGTTCGTGAGTCGACAGATCCTCGAGCGTGACCTTGCGGGTCCGCACTTCGGCGGTTTCGCCGGCCTTGCGCAGCAGCAGAGAAAGGCTGCCTACGGAGGACGAGAGCCACAATTTCTGTGCGTCGACCGTATCGACTTCCAGCGTCACCGATTTGGCGACGGCGGCTTTCTGCGCGCGCTCGTCGGCGACCTGATCGACGGCGAGCACGCGCGTGTTCTGCAGAACGATTTGAGTCGTAGCCGACCCCTTGTCGATCTGGCGCGTGAGCACAACGTCGACGTGGTCGCCCGGCAGCACAAAGCCGCCGACACCCTCGACGTCGTTGACGCGGATGGTCACCGCCTTCATGCCTGGCTTGACGAGCGCAGAAAGCGTCGCACGCTGACCGGGACCAGTAATCTTGAGCGAGAGCACCGGCTCGTTCGCTTCGATGGCGGAGAGCACGACGCGGCGTCCACCCGCCATGATGTCGTGAACCTTGGCGAACGCGCCGTTCGGCAGCGCGTCGGACGGCCACGGTACTTCCTGAAGCATCGCCGCGGTGAGTTCGGTACCAAATCGCAACGGCTGCTTCGCGACCACGACGGTCTGCGACGCAATCGCCTTCGCGGGCTCGACGTTCTTCGCGCGCAGGCTGGCCTGATTGTTCAGCCAGACCTGAGCGATGAACACAGCGAGCAAGCCGAACACGACGGCAAACCCGATCATGACGATGGTACTGGCACGCACGGCGATAAGCCCCGTTTGACGCGACCGAACTCTTCCGCGGTCTATTCGGCGGAACACTAGGGGCGAGGGAGTATTGAATTACTAAAATCGCTGTCGCAATTGTGCCTATGCTGAAGGGCCCATGAACCCGTAGCGTTTAAATGTGGTATCCGAAATTCGATCAACTTTAGAGTAACCTTGCACGGCATTAACAATACTGGTTTGCAACCTATCGCTTCCGGCAAGAATCGATTCAGCGTGACGCGTGGCGCCGCATTCGAAAAGTGCCCGTCAAATAAGGACTACAGCCCCACGCGTCCCACCCCGCTGCGTTCATCTGGAGGACGATCAAGACTAAGGCACGGTTACCGAAATACACTCGCGCGCCGTTGCCCGTGCAGCGACGTTGCGGCAACATGCGCCGCCACCGCAACCGACCAGAACCGCCGCGCGGCTGGTGATTTTTTCCGGGAGATTCACTGACGATGTCGAAACCTCGTATTAGCTATGTCGATCCTTCAACGGTCCGCGACCCCGCCATGGTCGCCGAATTCGAGCGCTGCGCGCGCGAGGGAACGCCGCGTCCCGAAAGTCAGGCCATACGGGCGCATGTGCCGGCGACATTCTGGTCGTTCGCCAATACCTGGCGCGACGTGTTCAAAAACGGCGTCGCCGACCACAAGATAAAGGAGCTGTGCCGCATCTACGTTTCGCGCTCGGTGCTGTGCGAATTCTGCGGCAACCAGCGTTCGATCAAAGCGGCAAAATCGGGCCTCAAGGAAGATGACTATTCCGACCTGATCAACTTTGAATCTTCAACGCGATACGATGAGCGCCAGAAGGCCGCGTTGGCTTATGCCGAAGCGATCACCTGGGATCTCCCTGCCGGCGACGAGCTGTGGAACCGCCTGCACAAGCACTTCAGCGAGCCGGAGCTGGTTGAGATAGGCTATTTCGTTGCGATCACGATGGGGCAGCAACGCTGGCTCCGCACGCTGAACATCGAGCATCATCAGATCATGGCAGGAACCGATGCATCGATGGCGCCCGGCTTCGAGACTTTCGATACTCTGAAACGTTCAAAGCAGGCCGAAGACTACTGGGCGAAAGTCAACTCAAAACCCGCAGGGCAGGCAGTAAAGTGATGAGTCGAGCAACAGCGGCTTCCGCTATCCGCAGGGCACCTGCATCCCAGGCCGCCAAGGACGAGCCACGCATCCGTGTCCGTGGACTCGGCAAGCGCTATGGCGCACTCGAAGTCTTCCGCAATATCGACTTCGACGTCGGCGAGCGGGAGATCGTTGCGATCGTTGGCCCGTCCGGCTGTGGCAAGACCACGCTGCTTCGCTGCATCGACGGTTTGTTGCCGCACGATGCTGGTGAGATATGGGTCGGGCAGGAGCGCGTCACCGAGCCGATCGCCGGTGTCGCTATGGTCTTTCAGCATTTCGGACTTTTCCCCTGGAAGACGGTATTCGAGAACGTGGCGTATGGCCTGCGGATGGCCGGCGTATCGAAGACGGAGATCGAACGGAAGGTGCCGCAGTTTATCAAGCTGGTCGGGCTTGGCGGCTTCGAAAATGCGTTTCCATACCAGATGTCGGGCGGCATGCAGCAGCGCTGTGGCCTCGCCCGCGCGCTGGCGGTCGAGCCCAAC
>Ga0255312_1000141_pt1 | contig 11996 bp, 11 predicted proteins | sample EtOH5_T0_E5_meta_FD_202081 | JGI IMG/M metagenome (GOLD analysis project Ga0255312, IMG submission 202081) | Sandy soil microbial communities from University of British Columbia, Vancouver, Canada - EtOH5_T0_E5 | ecosystem: Engineered > Artificial ecosystem > Sand microcosm > Unclassified ...
CCCAGACGAAGGGCTGGTCGAAGAGGTGCTCGGCCTCGAGCCCGCGCGGGATCTCCTGGCCGGTCACCACCGCGCAGTCCACCTCGCCGAGCCCCACCAGGCGGACGCCCTCGCGCGAGTGGGTGGTGGCGATCTCGAACCGCAGCGGCAGCCGCTCTTCCAGGAGCTCGCGCAGCACCGGCACCAGGAGGGCCTTCCCGAGGTAGTCGCTGACCGCGACGCGCAGGGTCGCGGGCGGACGGCCCGACAGCTCGGCCAGGTGAGAGAACAGCGCCTCCGTCTCGGTGCCGAGCTTCAGGATGCCGGGCAGCGCGGCCTCGCCGGCCGCGGTGAGGCGGACGCCGCGGCCCGCGCGCTCGAGGAGCGCCACGCCCAGGTGCCGCTCGAGCTTGCGGATCTGCTGGCTGATCGCGGAGGAGGTGCGGTGGTGCAGCCGCGCCGCCGCCCCCACCGAGCCGCTGCGCGCCACGGTGAGCAGGCTCAGCAGGGCGGGCAGGAGAGCGGCGTCGATCATTAGCAGATCTTACGGGACCGGCAAGAATATTTCACTATACTTAACGGTCTGGCGGCGGGACACTCTTCCGACCGGCGGCCCGCCGGCCATGGAGGAGACAATGGCGTCAACGCTGCTCGATAAAGTCTGGGACGCTCACACGGTGCGCACGCTGCCCTCGGGGCAGACGCAGCTGCTGATCGGGCTCCACCTCATCCACGAGGTCACCTCGCCCCAGGCCTTCCAGGCGCTGCGCGAGCTCAAGCTGCCGGTCCGGATGCCGGAGCGGACCTTCGCCACCCTCGACCACATCATCCCCACCACCGCCCAGCAGCGGCCGTTCGCGGACCCGGTGGCGGAGGAGATGGCGGTCCACATGATCCGCAACGCGGAGCAGAGCCGGGTGCCCCTCTTCGGCCTGGACAGCGGCCGCCAGGGCATCGTCCACGTGATCGGGCCCGAGCTCGGCCTGACCCAGCCGGGCATGACGATCGCGTGCGGGGACAGCCACACCGCGACCCACGGGGCGGTGGGGGCGATCGCGTTCGGCATCGGCACCAGCCAGGTCCGCGACGTGCTGGCCACCCAGTGCCTGGCCATGGCCAAGCCCAAGCTGCGGCAGGTCCGGGTGGACGGCGCGCTCTCCAAGGGCGTCTACGCCAAGGACGTCATCCTCGCGATCATCCGCGCCCTGGGAGTCAACGGCGGCGTGGGCTACGCCTACGAGTACGCGGGGACGGTGGTGGACCGGATGACGATGGAGGAGCGGCTCACGCTCTGCAACATGTCGATCGAGGGCGGCGCCCGCTCCGGGTACGTCAACCCGGACCAGACCACCTTCGACTACCTGCGCGGCCGCCAGTACGCCCCGCCGGGCGCGGCCTTCGACCGCGCGGTGACGTGGTGGAAGAGCATGGCGTCCGACGCCGGCGCCTCGTACGACGACGTCAAGCGGCTCGACGGCAGCGCGATCCCGCCGATGGTGACGTGGGGCATCAATCCGGGGCAGTCGGTCGGGGTGGGCGAGCGCATCCCGTCGCCCGAGTCGGCGCCGGAGCCGGAGCGTCCCACGTACCGCGAGGGCCTGGCCCACATGGGCTTCACCGCGGGGCAGCCCATCGCGGGCGCGAAGATCGACGTGGTGTTCATCGGCTCGTGCACCAACTCGCGGATCTCGGATCTGCGGGTGGCCGCGTCGGTGGCCAAGGGGAACCGGGTTGCCGCGGGGGTGCGGGCGATCGTGGTGCCCGGCTCGCAGCAGGTGGCCAAGGCCGCCGAGGCAGAGGGCCTCCACGAGGTCTTCCGGGAGGCGGGCTTCGAGTGGCGCAACGCGGGCTGCTCGATGTGCCTCGGCATGAACGACGACAAGCTCAAGGGCCGCGAGATGAGCGCGTCCACCAGCAACCGCAACTTCATCGGGCGCCAGGGCAGCCCCACCGGCCGCACCCTGCTGATGAGCCCGGCCATGGCGGCGGCGGCCGCGCTCCACGGCGCGGTCACCGACGTGCGGGAGATGTTGAGATGAGCGATTGCCAGGAGGCGATGCGATGAGCGAGAGCACGCGGCGGCAGGTCGCGGGACGGGGCATTCCCATCCCGGGCAACGACATCGACACCGATCGGATCATCCCGGCGCGGTTCCTCAAGACGGTCACCAACGAGGGCCTGGGACTGCACGCCTTCGAGGACGCGCGCAAGCAGGACCCCGAGCACTCGTTCAACCAGAAGGCCTACGAAGGCGCCGCGGTGCTCGTGGGGGGCATGAACTTCGGCTGCGGGTCGTCGCGCGAGCACGCGCCGGAATCGCTCAAGCAATGGGGCATCAAGGCCATCGTGGCCGGCTCCTTCGCGGAGATCTTCTTCGGCAACTGCACCATGCTCGGCATCCCGTGCCTCTCCATCTCCCAGGACGACGTGCTGTGGCTGCAGCGCGCGGTCGGCCGCGATCCCAAGCTGGCGGTCACGGTGGACGTGGAGCGGCAGGAGGTGCGCGCGGGCGATCGCGTGATCCCGGCCCGGATCGCCGACGGCGCCCGCAACCAGCTCGTCTCGGGGGCGTGGAACGCCACCGGCGTGCTGCTCGACGCGGGCGACGCGATCGAGGCCACCGCCGGGCGCCTGCCGTACGTCAAGGGCTTCTGACCCGGGCGCCGCGAAGGTGCCGACCGTCCGCACGCCGACCCTCGAGATCGGCTACGAGGAGTGGGGCGACGCGGGGGGCGCGCCGGTCGTCCTCCTCCACGGCTTTCCCGACGACGCCCACGCCTGGGAAAGGGTGGCCCCGCCGCTGACCGCGCGCGGCTGCCGGGTCGTGGCTCCCTACCTGCGAGGCTACGGGCCCACCCGGTTCCTCGACCCGGCCGCGCCCCGCATGGCCCAGCAGGCCGCGATCGGGCAGGACCTGCTGGATCTCATGGACGCGCTCGGGATCGAGCGGGCCGCGCTCGCCGGCTACGACTGGGGTGGGCGCGCGGCCTGCATCGCGGCGATCCTGGCCCCGGCCCGCGTGCGCGCGCTGGTCACCATCGGCGGCTACAACGTGCAGAATACGCTGGCGCCGCCGCGGCCCGCCTCCGCGGAGGATGAGCGCGGGTACTGGTACCAGTGGTACTTCAATACCGAGCGAGGGCGCCTCGGGCTCGAGAAGAACCGGCGCGAGATCTGCCGGCTCCTCTGGCGGGACTGGTCTCCGGGATGGCGCTTCGACGACGCCACCTTCGAGCGCGCCGCGGCCGCCTTCGACAACCCGGACTTCGTCCCGGTGGTGGTCCACTCCTATCGCCACCGGCACGGCAACGCGCCGGGCGACCCGCGGTTCGACGCGATCGAGCGCCGTCTCGCGGAGCGGCCGCGCATCACGGTGCCGAGCGTGATCCTGCACGGCCGCGACGACGGGGTGGACACGCCCCGGCACAGCGAGTCGCACCCCGCCATGTTCCCGGACGGCACCGCGCGGCACGTGATCCCGGACGCCGGCCACTTCCTCCCCCGCGAGCAGCCCGGCGCGGTGGCGGACGCGCTCCTCGCCCTGCTCGGTCGGACGGCGCGCTAGCCGTGTGGTTCCTGCTCGCGGTCGTCGCCGCCCTGTGCCAGGTGCTGCGCAACACCGTGATGAAGCGCCTCGGCCATTCACTCGACGAGTACATCAACGTGTGGGGGCGCTTCACCTTCCTCCTGCCCTTCGCGGCGGGCTTCGTGCTCTGGAAGGGCGTGCCGGTCATCAAGCCGGGTTTCTATCTGGCCTGCGCTTCGTTCGCGGTCTGCCAGACCATCTCCACCATGGCGCTCTCCAAGGCGCTCAAGCTCGCCGAGATCTCCATGGTCACCGCGCTCTGGAAGGTGAGCCTGCTGATCCTGGTCGTGCTGGGCTACTTCACCCTGCGGGAGCGGCCGACCCTGCTCGGCATCGCGGGCATCCTGATCAGCATGTCCGGCGTCTACCTGCTCAACGTCAACCGGGCCCACATCGCGTGGTGGGCGCCGCTCGCGGTGCTCTTCACCGACTGTGGCATGCGCTACACCCTGCTCGCCGCGCTCTTCTTCGCGCCGTCGGTGGTCACGATCAAGTGGGCGATGCAGTGCTCCGACCAGTACATGGGCACCCTCGGCGGCTACGTGGCCGCGAGCCTTCTCGTCACCCCGATCGTGCTCAAGACCTCGCGGCGTCGCTTCGTGGAGATCCCGAAGTACTGGAAGGCCTTCGTGAGCTTCGGGCTCTTCGCCTCGCTCACCACCATCAGCCAGGGCACCGCCTACCTGATGACGCTCTCCTCCTACGTGGAGGCGGTGAAGCAGGTGGAGATCCTCTTCGCGTTGGCGATCGGCACCGTGATGTTCCAGGAGAAGCAGAAGGTGCGGGACATCGCGCCGGGGGCGCTGGTGATGCTGGCGGGGGTGGTGCTGCTGAGCCTGGCCGGCTAGATCTCCGGCCGCTTGCCGTGGATGGCGCGGACCACCGTCTTGATGCCGCCGCGCACCGTGAAGTCGCCGACGACCTCGATCCAGCGCGGCGCCGCCGCGGCCACGAAGTCGTTCAGGATCCGGTTGGTCACGTCCTCGTGGAAGGCCCCCTCGTTCCGATACGACCAGATGTAGAGCTTGATCGCCTTCAGCTCGAGCAGGTGCCGGTCCGGCACGTAGCGCACCCGAATCGTGGCGAAGTCGGGCTGGCCGGTGCGGGGGCAGATGCAGGTGAACTCCGGGATCTCGAGGCTGACCTCGTAGTCGCGGTCGGGGTGCGGATTGGGCACGACCTCGAGCGCCTTCGACGGCTGGGTGGGCATGGCCCGACGCTACCGCGCGGCGGCGGAGCGGTCAAGGCGTTCAGCGTCGGACGGTGAGGCCGATCCCGGCGGCGACCATGATGCTCGAGAGGAGCAGCAGCGGGTTCAGCTGGTCTCCGGTGACCGCGGCCGCGACGAGCACCCCGAAGAGCGGGGTGGTGAGCGAGCAGGTGGCGAGCGCGCTCGCCAGGTAGACCTGGAAGAGATACGAGTTGACGATGAAGTTGAAGCCGGCCACCACCGCGCCCTGGTAGAAGAGCGAGGCGGCGAGGGCGGGCGTGTAGCGGGTGGGCACGCCCGATTCCAGGACGACGCTCGCGAGCAGGAAGCAGGCGCTCCCGATCGCGGACTGGAAGACGAGCAGCTTGAGAGGATCGAACCGCTGGACCGCGCGCGCCATGTACACGACGCGCTCCGCGAGGAGGACCGCGCTGGCCGCGACCACCAGGTCGCCGAGCAGGGTCTCGCTCCGGAACGAGAAGTCGCGCGCGAAGAGGAGCACGATGCCGGTGTAGGCGATGAGCACGCCGCCCACCTTGGTGGGCGTGAGCCGGTCCCCCGGGATCATGAAGTGGGCGAGCACCACCGTGTGCACCGCGTAGGAGTTGAGCAGCACCGCGCCATGGGAGGCGGAGGTGAGGCCGATCCCCACGTTCATGGTGCCGATCTGCACCGAGAAGATGACCCCGAGGGAGATCAGCACGCGCCACTCGCCGGGCCGCACGTTGAAGATGCCCGGCCGCCGCGTCCACCACGCGTAGGCCAGCACCACCAGTCCGCCCAGCACGAAGCGGAAGAAGGCCAGGCGGAGCGGAGGCGCGTCGGCGAGGCCGACCTTCACCGCGACCGGGTTGGCGCCCCACAGCGCGGCCAGCACGAGCGCGGTCGTGGCGCCGGGCCAGTCGAGGGGACGGAGAGACGCCACTAGAAGGCGCGCACGCGGCGCCGCGGGACGGCCATGTCGGCGGCTATGGTAGCATGGCGTTCCATGAAGATCGGGCTCATCGGCCTCCCCAAGAGTGGCAAGACGTCACTGTTCAATCTACTCACCGGCGCGACCGTCGCGACCTCGTCGTTCGGCACCGCGCGTGGCGAGATGCACGCGGGCGTGGCGCGGGTGCCCGACGCGCGGGTGGAACGGCTGAGCGCGATGTTCAAGCCGAAGAAGACGACGTACGCCACCTTCGAGGTGGTGGACCTCGCGGGCATCGCGAAGGGCGAGCGCGAGGGGCTCGAGGCCAAGGAGTTCCGCAACGCCGACGCGCTGCTGCACGTGGTGCGCGCGTTCCCGGACGCGGCGGGTACCGCCGCGGACCCCGCGGGCGACATCGACGATCTGGAGACCGAGCTGATCCTGGCCGACCTCGAGGTGGTGGAGCGGCGGCTGGAGCGGCTCGAGGCGCAGATCAAGAAGAAGCGGACCGACGCCGACGTCCACGAGCAGGCGGTGCTCCAGAAGGTGAAGCCCCTGCTCGAGTCCGAGCGGCCGATCCGGGCGATGGGCCTCTCCGACGACGAGGCGCGGGCCCTCCGCGGCTTCACCTTTCTGTCCCAGAAGCCGATCCTGCACTGCCTCAACCTGTCCGAGAAGGAGATCGCGCGCGGGACCACGCTCGCCGAGAGCTTCGGGCTCCAGGCGGTGGCGCAGCGACCGGGCACCCGCCTCGGCTGGGTCTCCGCGGTGATCGAGTCGGAGGTCGCGCAGCTCGCGGGGCCCGAGCAGGCCGCGTTCCTCGCCGATCTCGGCCTCACCGAGCCGGCGATCGGGCGCGTGCTGCAGGATTGCTACGCGCTGCTCGGCCTCATCTCGTTCTTCACGGTGGGCGAGGACGAGGTGCGGGCGTGGTCCATCCCCCGCGCCACCCGCGCCCAGGACGCGGCCGGGGCCATCCACTCCGACATCGCGCGCGGCTTCATCCGTGCCGAGGTGGTGGGCTACGACGATCTGCTGGCCGCCGAGGGGTCCATGGCCACCGCGCGGGAGCGCGGGCGGTTCCGGCTCGAGGGCAAGGACTACCCGGTGCAGGACGGCGAGATCTGCCACTTCCGCTTTAATGTTCGGTGAGCCGCAGCCGAAGGCGAGGCGAACGGATCGGTAGAGAAGTCACGGTGGGTACGTGCTTCACCGCCGCGCGTCCGTGCTCCACGGGCCGCACTCGAACGGCAGGGTGAGGACGAGGCGGTCAGTGGGATAGACCCGCTGGGGATCGTGGCAGCCTGCGACGAGGGCCATCGGATCCAGGGTGCCCCGCAGGTCGCCGTCGCGGTGCGAGGCGCAGGGGGCCGTGCAGAGCTCGAGGTGCACGTGGGGCACCCCCGCGGAGTTGCCCGAGGCTCCCGAGAATCCGATGCGCTCGCCGCGCGCCACCGCCTGGCGCGTCTTGACCACCGCGCGCGCCAGGTGGCAGTACACCGTCCAGCGCGTGAAGCCCGGGTGCAGCAGTACCACCCCGACCCCACAGCCGGGCTCGTAGTCGATCAGCATGCCGACTTCCCCGTCGGCGGCGGCCAGCACCGGCGTGCCTACCGGCAGCGCGAAGTCTATCCCCGCGTGCGGCTGGAGCCGCGGGCGCGCGTTGGCCCCGATCCGCGAGCGATAGGGGGAGAGGATCACCACGTCGCCGGGCACCTCGGCGGCCGCGACCGCCGCCGCGGCGAGGAGGACCGCGACGGCGAGTCCGCGGCGGAGACCGGTCATGCGCTACTGCGGCCGGAGGAAGCCGAGCTTCGGCACCCCGCCCAGCGACTTCGCGAGGCTCACCAGGATCGTGTCCGAGGTGCCGACGGGCAGCACGCAGCCCGCGCCCAGGAAGACGCCGCGCCCCCCGGTCTGGGCGAGCGCGTCCCGGACCTGGGCGAGCGCGGCCTCGGGGCTGGCGTCCTGCAGCACGCTCCACTGGTCGAGCCCGCCGATGACCGCGCCCGGCACGCGGGCCTGGGCCTCCCGCAGCGACGGGCCGGCGCGGCGGTCGTCCCAGTTCCAGGCGTCCGCGGGCAGGGTCGCGAGGCGATCGAACATCAGGCGCTCCCCGTGGCAGTGGAGGATCGTGAGCTTCGACCGCGGTCGCACCGCCTCCAGGATGCGGCGGTCGTAGGGCTCGCCGAAGCGGCGGTACTCCTCCTCGGTGTGGAAGGCGGTGCTGGCCGCCTGGATCGAATAGAAGATGCCCTCCGCGCTCTCCCGGAAGCAGGCCTCCATGAACGCGAGGATCGTCTCGGTGATGGCCTCGAGGGCGTCGGTGACCGCCTGCGGATTCTCCTTGAGGTCGTAGTTGAGCCGATCGCCGGAGAGCTTGCGCGCGAGCGAGAGCGGGCTGAACACGGTGGGGAGGGTGGGACAGTCCACGCGCCGGTCCACCACGCAGCGGATGATGGTCTCGAGGTGCGAGGCCCACGAGGTGGACTCCATCTTCACGGGGCGGATCTTCTTCCAGTCGTCGGGGCCATTGACCGCGTGCCGCGCGCACGGCCGGTGGCCGTCCGGCAGGACCTCCGAGCTCTCGACGCATCCCCAGTCCGCCACCGCGTAGCCGCCGGTCGGCGTCACCTTGAGGAAGTCCGACTGGTAGCGCTCGTGGAAGCGCAGGGTGGACTGGGCCAGCGCGGCCGGATTGCGATCCACGTCCGGGAAATGACGCCAGAAGGCATAGGGCGGCCGATCGGTCGGCTGGCGCCTGAGCGCGGCCAGGACCCGCTCGAGCTTGGTCATGGCGCCAGCACCATCTCCGCGTCGCGCACCGCGGGGCGGCCGTCCTCGGCGAGCGCCTCGAAGCGCACCGCGACGCCGGGCCGCGACGGCCGAGGAGCCTGGCCCCGCACCACGATCCGCGATGGGAGCCGCACCATCGCGCCGAAGCGGGCGGTCACCGCGCGCACGGGCGTGGCGGCGCCGCGCGGCTGCCGTCGCAGCGTCTCCGAGATCGCCAGCGCCAGCGTGGCGGTGCCGTGGAGGATGATGTCGGGCAGCCCGGCCGCCCTGGCCACCGCGCGGTCGGTGTGGATCGGGTTCCAGATGCGCGCGCATTCCGTGTAGACGTGGGCGAGGGTGGGGGCGATCGGCACGTCCACCGACCACCACGGCTCGGGCTGGGACCGCCCCTCACCCTGTCCTCTCCCCTGGGGGGAGAGGGGCGCTTGCTCCCTCTCCCCTTTGGGGAGAGGGGTGGGGTGAGGGGCGCTCTCGCATTCGACGCCGAGGTAGAGGGAGCCGTACTCGGTGGTGCTCACGGGCCGGCCCGCCGCGTCCACCGTTTCCATGCGGAGGACCAGGTACGCGCCGGGCGTCCGCGCCTCGAGCGCGGCGACGGTGGCGGTGGTGCTGAGCCGGTCGCCCGCGCGCGGCGGCCGGTGCAGGGTCAGGCGATGCGTCGCGTGCACCCCGCGCACCGCGACGTCGTCGGGCAGCGCGTTGGCCCGCACGTCCAGCGCGAGCGGCCACTCGTAGCAGACCGGAAAGAGCGGATGGGCGAGGAGCCCCTCCGGCCGCGTGGTGTCGAAGTACCCGGCCGCGGTCTCGCCGAGCGCGGCCGCGTAGGCCATGAGCCAGCGCGCGTCGATCTCGTGCTCGCGCGGGCCCGCGGTGATGCCCACCACGGAGGCGGGGATGCGCAGGGCGCTCATGACACGCGGGGGAAGTTCATGCAGTCCACGAAGATGGTCTCGAAGTCGGGGTGCGCGGCGAGGGAGACGTGCTCGATGCGGCCGGCGATCGTCTCGGCCCGGGCGCGCTCCGCCTCGGAGACGAGCGCGAGCTGCGCGCCCAGCGCGGCCGCGTTGCCCACGTAGCGGATCTTCTCCTCCGGCAGATCGGGCGGGATGAGGCCGATGCGCAGCGCGCTGCGCACCGAGAGGTAGTTGCCGAACCCGCCCGCGAGCATCAGCTCCTCCACCTGGTCGGGGCCGACGCCCGCGATGTGGCGGAGCATCGCGACGCCCGAGGCGATCGCGCCCTTGCAGAGCTGCACCTGCCGGATGTCATCCTGGGTGAGCACGATCTCCCGCTCCGCGCCGTGCTCGCCGGGGCGCGCGAGGATGACCGTGCGCTCCTCGCCCCGCATCAGGACCCGCGAGCGCATGGGGGCGGGGAGTCGGTCCCGGCCGTCCAGGTCGATGAGCCCGGTCCAGTCCACCACGCCCAGATCGAGCAGCGCGGCCACCGCGTCCACCAGGCCCGAGCCGCAGAGCCCCTGGGCGGGGCCGTCGCCGATGGTGTGCAGGCGCAGGTCGCCCTGCTCGACGCTCACGCGGTCGATGGCCCCGATGGCTGCGCGCATACCGTGGCGGATCTGGGCGCCCTCGAGCGCGGGGCCCGCGGGGGCCGAGCACGCCCAGAGCCGCTCGCGCGAGCCGAGCAGCACTTCGCCGTTGGTCCCGATGTCCACCGCGATGCGGAGCGTGGGGGACTCGTCGATGCGGGTGGCGAGCGCCACCGCCACCGCGTCCGCGCCCACGAAGCCGGCCACGAGGGGGAGCAGGCACACGCGCGCCTCGGGGGGCAGCTTGAGGAAGAGATCGCGCGCGGGCAGCGTGAGCGGGTGCCGCATCACGGGGGCGTAGGGGGCGAGACCCACGTACGAAGGGTCGATGCCGAGGAGCAGGTGGTGCATGCAGGTGTTGCCGACGATCACCACCTTGTAGATCCACTTGGCCAGCACCCCGGACTCGCGCGCGATCTGCTCGATGTGCTGGTTGAGGAGACCGATGATGCGCGTCTGGAGCTTGCGGAGGTTGCCCGGGTCGAACTGGGCGAAGGCGATACGCGACATCAGGTCGCCGCCGAAGACGGCCTGCGGATTGAGGCTCGACGCGGCCGCGAGCTGCTCGCCGGACTCGAGCTCCATCAGGGTGGTCACCACGCTCGTGGTCCCGACGTCGATGGCGAGGCCGTACTTGTGGAGCGCGGTATCGCCCGCCTCCACCGCGAGCACCTGGCGCCCGAACGTGGTCACCGTGACCTCGCCCCCGCGGTCGCGCAGCGCCGCGGGCAGGGTCTTGAGCACCGCGGCCGGCACGTCCTCGATCGCGCCGCCGGTCGCGGCGAGGAGGGCCTCCAGGTCGGAGGTCTGCAGATGCTCGTCCTTCGGCAGGGCCACCTGCACCGCGCGCTTGCGGATGCCCGCGTCGATCGAGATCGGCGCGGGCGCGCCCGCGGGCCGCTCGCCCCCCAGGATCTGGAAGGTCGTGTCGTCGAGCGGGGGCGCGACCTGCACGGTGATGGCCTCGGTGACCGGCCACTGGCAGGAGAGCCGGTAGCCCTCGCGGACGAGCGCGTCGCCCAGCTGCAGCTCGTCCATGATCGTGGGGGGCGGGGCGGTGCCCGCGACCAGCTTCACGCGGCAGGAGGTGCAGCGGCCCCGGCCCCCGCAGATCGCGTTGATGTCCACGCCGCCCGCGTGGGCCGCCTTCAGGATGGTCGTGCCCGGCTTGGCGTCGAGGACGCGCGGGCCGGGCAGGATGGTCAGCGAGATCGCCATGCGGGCGCAGGATATCATTCTTTTTCTTGACTTTACGCGCGTGTTTGCGGATAGTTACGTACTAACCCGTCACAGGGTCTGGGCGGGCACTGCTCCCGGGGGGTGCGTTGCTCAGCTACGTCGTTTATCGCCTCCTCTGGCTGGTTCCGACGCTCCTCGCCATGGCGCTCGTCACCTTCCTGGTGATGCACGCCACGCCGGGCAGCCCGCTCGATCCGGTCGCGGAGGGCGCGAACCCCTTGTCGCCCGACGCTCAGAAGAATCTGGCGGAGGTTTACGGCCTCGACAAGCCGCTCTACGTCCAGTTCGGGATCTTCATCCAGAAAGCCTTGCGCGGGGACTTCGGGACGTCCTTCGTGTACAAGACCCGCACCGTGGCCGAGATCATGCTCGAGACCTTCCCGATCTCGCTGCTGCTCGGCAGCATGGCGCTGGTGCTGGCGGTGGTGGGCGGGGTGTCCCTCGGGGTGCTCGCGGCGGTCTACCAGAACCGCTCGTGGGACTACGTCTCGGTGAGCGTGGCCACGCTCGGGGTCAGCGTGCCGAACTTCGTGCTCGCCGTATTCCTGATCGTGCTCTTCTCCTTCGTCTTGCCCATCTTCCCGACCGGTGGCTGGAACTCGCCGAAGGACTGGGTGCTCCCGACGATCACGCTCGCGCTGGCCCCGATGGGCATCATCGCGCGCTTCACGCGCTCGAGCATGCTCGAGGTCATCCGATCCGATTACATCGTGACCGCGCGGGCCAA
>Ga0255312_1000143_pt1 | contig 11968 bp, 12 predicted proteins | sample EtOH5_T0_E5_meta_FD_202081 | JGI IMG/M metagenome (GOLD analysis project Ga0255312, IMG submission 202081) | Sandy soil microbial communities from University of British Columbia, Vancouver, Canada - EtOH5_T0_E5 | ecosystem: Engineered > Artificial ecosystem > Sand microcosm > Unclassified ...
GACTCGCGGCGCTGCGCGTCTCGTAGTCCCAGCGCTCGTAATCGGCGCCGATCACGACCTCGTGGCCGCGGCCGAGGGCGTCGAAGGCGATCTTCGCCCGCGGCGCGAAGCTCCAGCTCGCCGCGCGCGTGTCCGTGTAGAAGCCGCCGAAGAGCGCGAAGAACGCGCTCGCGCGCTTGTCGCGAAACGCGAGATCGGCGGACAGCTCGTTGCGCCCGGACTGCCACGCCCCGCCGAGCACCGCCTGTGCGCCGTGGCGCCGGCTGTAATCGTCCGGCGTCAGGGTCTGGCGCGGGTCGGCGGCGATCTGCGCCTCGGTCAGCGACCCCGGCAGGCGCAGGCTCTGCTCGTCGTAGCCGAAGCGCAGGTAGGCGCGGCCGTTGCCGCCGCGCGCTTCGAGACTGCCCGCGAGATTGGTCTGCTGGAAGCGGTTGTTGCGCCGGTAGCCCCTGGTGTCCTCGTCCGACAGCGCGAGCGAAGCACCGAGCGACTCGCCGTGGCGCGCGAGGCCGGCGCGCAGCTCCCGCGTGCCGTAGCCGCCCGCGCGCGCGAGCGCGTAGCCGCTCGCTTCGCCTGCGCGCGGCCGCCGCGTGATGATGTTGACGGTGCCACCGCTCGCGCCGCTGCCGTAGGGCACGGCGCCGCCGCCGCGCAGTATTTCGATGCGCTCGATCGATTCCAGCGGAATGCGACTCAGCTGCGCCGGCAACTGCTCGTTCTCCGAGATCCGGACTCCATCGAGCAGCACGAGCGTGTTCTGGTCGCCGGTGGCGCCGAAGCCGCGCAGATCGAGTTGCGGATTGGGCGTGCCTGCGTTGTCGCGGATGTGCAGCAATCCGAACTGCGCCAGGATCTCGGCGAGGTTGGACGAGGCGCTCCGGCGCAGCTCGTCGGCGCTGATGAGCGTGACCCCGATCGGCAGTTCACGACGCGTGTCGGGGAAGCGCGTCGCGGTAATGACGACTGCGTCCTCGGCCTGCGCGCGGGCAGCGGGCGCGGCAACGACGGCAACTGCGGTACAGAAAAAGGCGATCAAGCGGCGCATCGGATTCTCCCCGGCGTCGTCCCCGACGCCCCAAAAAGGGTTGAAGGAAGCGCGGCAAGGCCGGTCTCCGGACTCGCGAGTGGCGGATCGTGCCGCCTGGCGCACGGCCTTCCCGCGAAGCAGATCCGCTTCGCAGTGGCCGGGTTGTGCGCCGCCTCGCTTACCGTTGCGGGGGCAGTACAGGGTTTGCGGCGCCGAAAAAACCTCGCCGCGCACCTGTTTCCCGTTTCATCCCGCGGAAGGGACTCTCCCGGCGGGACACCTTGCAGCGTGCAGCGCCGATATTATAGGGGCGACATGCGGAGCGCTTTGATCGCCATCATCCTCGGCGCAATGGCCGCCGCGCACGCCGGGGTCAGCGTAACCGACGATTACGGCCGCCGGATCACGCTGCGTGAGCCGGCGCGCCGCATCGTGAGCCTCGCGCCGCACCTCACGGAAACGCTTTTCGCCGCGGGCGCGGGCGAGCGCATGGTCGGCGCGATCGAGCACAGCGACTTCCCCGAGGCGGCGAAAAGCCTGCCACGCATCGGCAGCGAAACCGGCATCAATCTGGAGGCCCTGCTGCGCCTGAAGCCGGACCTGGTGGCGGCTTGGCCGAACGCGGGCAGCCGGCGGCAGATCGACCGCATCGCGGCGCTCGGTATTCCGGTGTACCGCTCCGAGCCGCGCGAGCTGGACGATGTAGCGCGCACGCTGCTCGCGCTCGGCGAGCTGGCCGGAACCCGCGCCGCCGCCGGCGCGGCCGCGAAAGCCTTCCGCGCGCGCGCCGCTGCGCTGCAGCGTGCCCACGCGGACAAGTCCAGGGTGCGCGTGTTCTACCAGGTCTGGGACCGCCCGCTCATGACGGTCAACGGCGCGCACCTGATCAGCAAGGTAATCCGGATGTGCGGGGGCGACAACGTGTTCGCGCACCTGCCGGTGATCGCGCCGCCCATCGACCGCGAAGCGGTCTTGCGCGCCGACCCTGAAATCATCGTGGCAAGCGGCGCCGACAGCCGGCGCCCCACCTGGCTCGACGACTGGGCGGCTTTTCCCGGGCTCACCGCGGTCGCGCGGGGCGACCTGCACGCGATCCCGCCGGACCTGATGCAGCGCCACACGCCGCGCATTCTGGATGGCGCCGAACGCCTGTGCGCGATCATCGAGCGGGCGCGCGCGCGCCGCTAGCGCAAGGTCAGGAAACACTTTCACTTTCGGGTCCTATTTCTTGACCTTGCGGCTGTTTTGCAAGATATTGTGCGACCGTGGAAGCCGAGTTCGCATCGCTCGAAGCCAAGGTGGCGCAGTTCGTCAGCCTGTGCGAGCGGCTTCGCGGCGAGAACATGGAATTGCGCCAGCAGCTGGTCGCCGCGCAGCAGGAAAGCCATCGCCTGACCGATCGCATCGACTCCGCCAAGGCGAGGCTCGAGCAGCTCATGGCCCGCCTGCCCGATTGAGCCGCATGCCGACTGGCGCCAAGTCCCTCGAAGTCAGCATTTTCGGCCGCAGCTACAAGGTGTCCTGCGAGGATGGCGAGCGCGAGGCGCTGCTGCAGGCGGTGGCCTACGTCGATGCCAAGATGAACGACGTGCGCAAGGCCGGCAAGGTCACCGGCACCGAGCGCATCGCCGTGATGGTGGCGCTCAACGTGGCGCACGAGCTCCTCGCCACCAAGCTGGGCTCCGGCTTCGACCTGGGCCAGGCCAAGCGGCGCATCGCCGCCATCGAGTCGAAGCTGGACGCGGCGCTCGCCAGCCAGGAAAAACTTTTCTAGCGGTACAATTCGGGGCCCCCTGCCGTGCGCGACACGGGCCCTATTTTTCCGAACCGATAGCTTCCTGAGGTTGCGGATCCAGGTGTCACTGTTGTGATCGTCCCACGCCCTGCGTGCCGGACGAACCTGATGTGACCGGAATGCAACCACCCTGTTTGGCAGGGTTCGGGAGCCGGGTCCACCGGCACATGCGGGGGGCACTCGTCTGGAAAGCGCGAACCCTTGAGCGACTGGTTGATGAAGTCCGAGCCCGACGAGTGCTCGATCGACGATGTGCTGGCGGCGCCCGGGCGCACTGTGCCCTGGAGTGGCGTGCGCAACTACCAGGCGCGCAACTTCATGCGCGACGCGATGCGCGTCGGCGATGGAGTGCTGTTCTTTCATTCGAGCTGCGCCGAACCGGGCATTGCGGGACTTGCCGAAGTCGCGTCACCCCCCTACCCCGACGCCACGCAGTTCGACCGCAAGAGCCCCTATTACGACCCCAAGTCCACGCGCGCCGAGCCGCGCTGGGTCAACGTCGACGTGCGTGCCCTGCGCAAGACGCGCCTGCTCGGCCTGGCCGAGCTGCGCCGCCAGCGCGCACTGGCCGGAATGTGGGTCCTGCGCTTGGGCAACCGTCTGTCGATCACGCCGGTCAGCGCCGCCGAGTGGCGCATCATCACCGCTAGACTGCTGGCGTGAGCCTGCTCGCCAACGACACCTTCCTGCGCGCGCTGGCGCGCGAGCCGACCGATTACACGCCGGTCTGGCTGATGCGTCAGGCCGGGCGCTACCTGCCGGAATACAACGCCCTGCGCGCTCGCGCCGGCAGCTTCCTCGCGCTTGCCAAGACCCCGGCGCTCGCCTGCGAAGTGACGTTGCAGCCGCTCGAGCGCTTCCCGCTCGACGCGGCGATCCTGTTCTCCGACATCCTGACGGTGCCCGACGCGATGGGTCTCGGCCTGTTCTTTGCCGAAGGCGAAGGCCCGCGCTTCGAGCGGCCGGTACGCGACGAGGCCGACGTCCGCCGCCTGGCGGCGCCGGATCCGGGCGCGGACCTTGCCTACGTGCTCGAGGCGGTGCGGCAGATCCGCGGCGCGCTCGCCGGCCGCGTGCCGCTGATCGGCTTCTCCGGCAGCCCTTACACGCTGGCCTGCTACATGGTGGAAGGCTCGGGCAGCTCGGATTTCCCGGTGCTGAAAAGGATGCTGTACGCACGTCCCGACCTGCTGCATCGCATTCTGGAGATCAACGCGCAAGCCGTCGCCGCGTACCTCAACGCGCAGATCGAAGCGGGTGCGCAGGCCGTCATGATCTTCGATACCTGGGGCGGCAACCTCAGCGCCGCGGGCTATCAGGAGTTTTCGCTCGCTTATGCGCGACGCGTGCTCGAGCGGCTGACGCGCGAGCGCGACGGTCGCAAAGTGCCGGCGATTCTGTTCACCAAAGGCGGCGGCCAGTGGCTCGATGCGTTGGCGGCCAGCGGGTTCGACGCGATCGGGTTGGATTGGACCGCGGATCTCGCGACCGCGCGCAACCGTGTCGGCGCGCGCGTGGCGCTGCAGGGCAATCTCGATCCGGCGGTTCTCTACGCGCCTCCCGAGCGGGTTCGCGAAGAGGCGCGCCGTGTGCTCGACGCCTTCGGGCCGCATTCCGGGCATGTTTTCAATCTGGGGCACGGAATCACGCCGCAGGCGAGCCCCGAAGCGGTCGCGGCACTGGTGGATGAAGTGCGCACTTACAGCCGTGCCCTGCGGCGCACGCGCTCCCAGGGAAGCGCGCAACGGCCGGCGTCGGCCTGATCTATCAACAATCCCGCTCGCTGGGCGGGAATCCTGACCGTGCCGCAGACTCCAGAGGGAAGCGTATTGCAAACCATTGATGTCCATGAATAAAAAACGAGGCTTCGAAGAGTTCGGCGCACAGGATGGCGAAATCTGTGGATAAGTAAGCGGTTTGCTGCCGCATTACCCACAAATTTATCCACATCATGGGCCTGACGCTCAAAATTTCCTTACGCGGCAACGGGTCGCGGCGCAATCCAATGCGAACACTGAGGACCCGGGACTAAGCCATTGCAGGTGCTTGAAAAGATGAAGCCCCGATCTTGGCGTTCCCTCTGCCGATGAAACTGGTACGCGTCGCGCTCGACGTGCCGCTCCCGACCCTGTTCGATTATCTCGTCCCGGAATCGATCGAGTTGAGCAGCGGCGACCGCGTCGTCGTGCCTTTCGGGACGCGCACGCGCGTCGGCATTGCGATCGAGGCGGCGCAGCAAAGTGAGGTCGCGCCGGAAAAGCTGAGACCCGTCGCCCGCGTGCTGCAGGACGCGCCGCGACTGTCGCGCGAGTGGCTCGAGTTCATGCGGTTTCTCGCCGCGTACTATCAGCGCCCGCTCGGCGAAACCCTGGTGCACGCCTTGCCGCCGCGGCTGCGCTCGGTGCGGCCGCTGCCGAAAGCGATTTGCCAGGCCGCGGCGTTGCCGCCGTCCGGCGGGTGCTTCGTGTCGGAGCACACGCTCACGGAGGCGCAGGCGCGCGCCGTCGCGCGAATGCGCCAGACACTCGGCCGATTCCACACCTTTCTGCTGCACGGCGTCACCGGCAGCGGCAAGACCGAGATCTACTTCCGCTTGATCGCCGAGGCGCTCGCGCGCGGTACCCAGGCGCTGGTGATGGTCCCGGAAATCGGCCTGACGCCGCAGCTCGAGGCGCGTGTGCGCACCGCGTTTCCGCACGCCCAGGTCGCGGTGCTGCACAGCGCGCTCGTCGACGTCCCGCGCACCGCGGCCTGGCTCAGCGCCGCGCGCGGCGACGCCGGCATCGTGCTCGGCACGCGTCTCGCCGTGCTGGCGCCGCTGCCGCGCCTCGGCCTGATCGTGGTGGACGAGGAGCACGACACCTCCTTCAAGCAGCACGAGGGCCTGCGTTACTCCGGGCGCGATGCCGCGGTGGCACGCGCCAAGCAAACCGCTTGCCCGGTGGTGCTCGGCACGGCGACGCCGTCGCTCGAATCCTGGCAGAACGGTCTCGCCGGGCGCTACGAGACCGTCGCCATTCCCGAGCGCGCCGTGCCCGGTGCGCAGCTGCCGCAGGTGCGCACGATCGACCTGCGCGTCGAACCCGAAACGCACGGCTTCGCGCGCAGCGCGGTCGAGGCCATCGGCGCGCGCCTGGCGCGCGCCGAGCAGAGCCTCGTCTTCATCAACCGGCGCGGCTACGCGCCGGTGCTCGCCTGCGACGCCTGCGGCTGGGCGGCGGGGTGCGAGCGCTGCAGCACGCGCCTGGTGCTGCACGCCGCCGACCGGCGCCTGCGCTGCCACCATTGCGGCGCCGAGGCGCCGATTCCGCGCGCCTGCCCGACCTGCGGCAATCTCGACCTGCGCGCGCTCGGCCGCGGCACGCAACGCGTCGAGGAGACGCTCGGCGCGCTGTTTCCGCAGGCACGCGTGCTGCGCGTGGACAGCGACAGCGCGCGCCGGCGCCACGAGCATGCGCGCACCCTTGACGGCATCCACCGCGGCGTCGGCGACATCCTGGTCGGCACGCAGCTGCTCGCCAAAGGCCACGACTTTCCGGCGCTGACGCTGGTCTGCGTGCTGAACGCCGACAGCGCGCTGTTTTCCACCGACTACCGCGCCGCCGAGCGCCTGTTCGCGACGCTGGTCCAGGTTGGGGGGCGCGCCGGACGGCGCGAGACACCCGGCGAAGTCCTGGTGCAGACGCGCTTTCCGCAGCACCCGCTGTTCGCCGCGCTGGCGCGGCACGATTACGCCGGCTTCGCGGCGGCGCAGCTTGCCGAGCGCAAGGCGGCCGGTTTCCCGCCGTTCGTGTTCGAGGCGGCGCTGCGGGCGGAGGCGCGCAAGCTCGAAGGGGCGCTCGGCTTTCTGCGCGAGGCCGCGCACGTGGTGCCGGCCAGCGCAGAGGTGCTGGTCTACGATCCGGTGCCGCACGTGATCACGCGCCGCGCCGGAGCCGAGCGCGCGCAGCTGCTGATGCAATCGGCCTCGCGCGCGGCGCTGCAGGAGCACCTGCGGCGCTTGAGCGAGCATCTCTACGCGGCGCACGCGCCCGGCGTGCGCTGGCATCTCGATGTCGACCCGATCGAGTTCGACTGAGAACCCCGGCGCCGCGGCCCGCTGCGGCCGCGGTTTATAATTCGCGCCCCTTCCGCCATGGACACCCGGACCGAGATCACGGCGCTGCTGCGCGAGGCGCTTGCGCGCGTCGCGCCCGAGGCGGCGGACGCCGAAATCGTCCTCGAGCGGCCGCGTGAAGCCGCGCACGGCGACTTCGCCAGCAACCTGGCGCTGCAGATCGCCAGACGCCTGAAGAAGAACCCGCGCCAGCTCGCCGAGGCGCTGGCAACGGCACTGCGCACGCTGCCGGCCTTTGCGTCGGGACCGATCGCGCGCATCGAGATCGCGGGCCCCGGCTTCATCAACCTGCGCCTCGCGGCGCGCGCACAGCATGCGGTGGTGGAAACCGTGCTGCGCGCGGGCCCGGGCTACGGCCGCGCGAGCGAGCCGCGGCCGGAACGTATCCAGGTGGAATTCGTGTCCGCCAATCCCACGGGCCCGCTGCACGTCGGCCACGGGCGGCAGGCGGCGCTCGGCGACGCTATCGCGACGCTGCTCGAGGCGCAGGGCCACGCCGTGACGCGGGAGTTCTATTACAACGACGCCGGAGCGCAGATCCGCAACCTGACGCGCTCGGTGCAGGCGCGCGCGAAGGGCCTCAAGCCGGGCGACGCCGGCTGGCCGCAGGACGGCTACAACGGCGAGTACGTGCAGGACATCGCCGACGACTTTCTGGCACGCAGGACGGTCCGCGCGGCCGACGGCGCGCCGGTGAGCGCGAGCGGCGACGCCGACGACCTCGAATCCATCCAGCGCTTCGCCGTCACCTACCTGCGCCGCGAGCAGGACGCCGACCTGCAGCGGCTGGGCGTGAAATTCGACGTCTATTATCTCGAGTCGAGCCTTTACGCCGAAGGCAAGGTCGAAGCCGCGGTGCGCCGCTTCGTCGCCAACGGCAGGACCTACGAGCGCGACGGCGCGCTGTGGCTGCGCACCACGGACTACGGCGATGACAAGGACCGCGTGGTGCGCAAGTCCGATGGCAGCTATACCTATTTCGTACCCGACGTCGCCTACCACGTCACCAAGTGGCAGCGCAGCTTCAGGCGCGTGGTCAACGTGCAGGGCACCGACCACCACAGCACGGTAACGCGCGTGCGCGCCGGGCTGCAGGCGCTCGATCTCGGCATCCCACCCGGCTATCCCGAATACGTGCTGCACAGCATGGTGCGCGTGATGCGCGGCGGCGAGGAAGTCAAGATCTCGAAGCGCGCGGGCTCCTACGTGACGGTGCGCGACCTGGTCGACTGGGTGGGGCGCGACGCGACGCGGTTCTTCCTCGTCTCGCGCCGGGCCGACACCGAGTTCGTCTTCGACGTCGACCTGGCGCTCGCGCAGAGCGACGAGAATCCGGTGTATTACGTGCAGTACGCGCACGCGCGCGTCTGCAGCGTGTTCGCGCAATGGGGCGGCGACGCGCAGGCGCTGCGCGGCGTCGCGCTCGCGCCGCTCGCCGGCGCGCGCGAGCTCGCGCTGCTGCAGCGCCTGGCCGAATTCCCCCAGCTGCTGCAGTCGGCAGCGCAGGAACTGGCGCCGCATGCGGTCGCGTTCTACCTGCGCAGCCTCGCGGCCGAGTTTCACAGCTACTATAATGCCGAGCGGATCCTGGTCGACGACGAGCAGGTCCGCGCTGCGCGCCTGGCGCTGTGCGCAGCCGTCCGGCAGGTGCTGGCCAACGGGCTGGCGATGCTCGGCGTGAGCGCGCCGGAGAAGATGTGATGGCCAAGCCTGCGAAGAGCGCTCCGCGCCGCCGTTCCGGCGGCGGCTTCCTGCTCGGCGTGTTCGTCGGCCTGATTCTCGGCCTCGGGGTCGCGGTCGGCGTCGCGTTCTACCTGAACAAGACGCCTCTGCCCTTCGTCACGAAGACCAAACCCGCCGCGGCCAAGGACGGTGCGCAGCCGCCCGGCGTGGCGGGATTGCCGCAGACGGCCGCCAAGTCGCCGGAAAAGCCGCGCTTCGACTTCTACAAGATCCTGCCGGGCAGCGAGGAGCCGGTCTCGGAAAAGGACCTGCGGGAAGCCGGGCGCAGCGCGAAGAGTCAGCCGGAAGCCGCGAAGGACGTTTATTACATCCAGGCGGGGTCGTTCCAGAGCCCGGCCGACGCCGACAACCAGAAGGCGCGCCTCGCGATCCTGGGGTTCGAGTCGACCGTCGAGCCGATGAACCTGTCGGACAAGGGCACCTGGTACCGCGTGCGCCTGGGGCCCTACCAGCGCATCGACGAGCTGAACCGCGTGCGGCAGGCGCTGGCGCAGAACGGCATCGATGCGAGTCTTGTCAAAATGAAGGATTCCCGGACCAACTGATCCATGGACAGAACACGACGCAGCACCCTGATCGCATTGGCACTCGGCGCCCTGGGCGGCGCGCGCCTCGCACGGGCGCAGCAGCCCGGCGTGAATTACACCGTGCTGACGCCCTCGCAGCCGGTGAATGCGCCCGGCAAGATCGAGGTCATCGAGTTCTTCTGGTACGGCTGCATCCACTGCTACAACCTCGAGGCCGAACTCGAGATGTGGCAGCGCAAGCTCGCCCCGGACGTCCAGTTCCGGCGCGTCCCGGCGATCTTCAACCCGCGCTGGGCGCACGACGCCGCGGTCTTCTATTCGCTCGAGGCGATGGGCGTCGGCGAAAAGCTGCATCGGCCGCTGTTCGATGCCATCCACGTCGATCGCCTGCGCACCGACGACGCCAAGGCGCTCAGCGGCTGGCTGCAGAAGCAGGCCGTCGATGCCAAGCGCTTCGAAGAGGTGCTCAAGTCGTTCGGCGTGCAGAGCAAGGTGCGCCAGGCCCAGCAGCTCACGGTGGCGTACCGCATCGACGGCACGCCGGCGATGGCGGTGCACGGCCGCTATACGGTCAGTCCCGAGCAGGGCGGCAGCCAGCGCGGCATTCTGTCTGTCGTCGATCACCTCGTGGCGCTGACGCGCAAGAGCCTGCCCGCCAAAGGCTGAGGCTCAGGGCGCGGGTTTGCGCCAGCTGAAGCGAAGCGGCGCAAGCTGGCCGCCGGCCGCGAGCCAGGCTTCGATGCCGCCGCGATACCAGTACACTTCGCGGTAGCCGAGCGCGACCGCGCGCAGGGCGGCGTTGTACGACAGCCAGCACGCGGTCCCCTGGCAGAAAAACACCATCGCGCGGCCGGCGTCGCCCTTCGTCGCCGCCTGCAGCAGTCGCGCCAGCTGCGCCTGCACCGCGTCGTCGAAGCCGTTGCCGCGGCCGGCGCCCGGCAGCCAGATCGCGCCCGGCAGCGAGTCGTGCTGCTCGCCGCCCAGCACGTCGAAGAGCAGCGGCCGCGCGGCGTCTGCGGCGCGCAGGCGCTCGCGCAACTCGGCGGTGCGAATGGTGTTCGCGCCGGGCACGTCGCGCGGCGTCGGCGCCGAGAGATCGGCCGAGCGCAGCGTCGCGACCGGCGCCACGCCGTAATCGGCGCCCTCGTCGGCACCAGCCGTCGACCCGGCGAGCAGGGCGCAGGCCAGAATCCAGCGCGCAATGTTTCGCATGCGCGCAGGCTAGGGCTTTCGCCGCCGCGGCGCAATCCGGGTAGACTGCGCGCGTCGCATGGTCCCGGAAGCCGCATGAAAACCCTGTTTGCGAAGATCCTGTCCTTGATGTTGCTCGCAGCCGCGAGCGCCGCGCTCCAGGCGCAGCCCGCGGCGGGGCGCGATTACCTCGTGCTCGAGCCGCCGCGGCCGGTGGCGGGAGGCGAGCGCGTCGAGCTGATCGAGTTCTTCTCCTACGCCTGCCCGTTCTGCTACGAGGCCGAGCCGCACATCACGCGCTGGCTGATGAAGCGCGAGTCGGAGGTCGAATTCAAGCGCGTGCCATCGCCCCTGCCGGCGGCGTGGCTGCCGCTGGCACGCGCCTACTACGCGCTCGAGTCGACGGGCCTGCTGCCGCGCCTGCACTGGCCGGTGTTCGACAATCACCATTTCGACGGCAGGCGCCTGAACAACGAGAAGAACCTGATCGACTGGCTGAGCGCGAACGGCGAGGATGCAGTCGCCTTCAAGCAGGCGCTGGACTCACCCGAAGTCCGCGCCAAGCTCGAGACGGCGCGCGCCATGCTCGATACCTACAACATCCAGGGCGTGCCGACCTTCGTCGTCGACGGCCGCTACGTCACCTCGTCGCGCCTCGCGGGCGGGATCCCCGAGATGATGCGCGTGGTCGATCACCTCGTCGAGCTCGCGCGCGACCAGCGCACGAAGAAATAGCCTTGGGGTCAGAGTAAATTTTCGCAGGGCTCAGCGACCGGCACAGGCTGCGCCAGGAAAACTTACTCTGACCCCAATTTTCATCAGCGGGGCTTCCTCGGGCATCGGCGAGGCGCTTGCCCGGCATTACGCGGCTGACGGCGTCGCGCTCGGCCTCGCGGCGCGCCGCAAGGACGCCCTGGATGCGCTCGCGGCAAACCTGCCGGGCGAGCGCGTGATCTACCCGCTCGACGTATCCGACATCGCCGCATTGGAACGGGCCGCGCAGGATTTCGTCGCGCGCTTCGGCGCACCGGCGCTGGTGATTGCCAACGCCGGGGTCTCGGTCGGCACGCATGGCGACGACCTGAAGGACATCGTGAAACTGGGGCGATTGCTGGAGGTCAACGTCACCGGCTTGGCCGCGACGCTCGCCGCGTTCGCGCCCGCCATGCGCGCGGCCGGGCGCGGCACCTTGTGCGGCATTTCGAGCGTCGCTGGCGTGCGCGGCATTCCCGGGGCGGGCGCGTACAGCGCTTCCAAGGCGGCCGCCGCAACGTGGCTCGAGTCGCTGCGGGTCGAACTGCGCGGCAGCGGCGTTTCCGTGGTGACGATCTGCCCGGGCTACGTCGATACGCCGATGACGCGGGTCAATCGCTATCGCATGCCGTTCCTGCTGCCGGCCGACGAGGCCGCGAGGCGCATGGCGCGCGCCATCGCAAACCGCCGTCGCCTCGCCGTGATTCCTTGGCAGATGGCGATTGTCAGCCGCTTGCTGCGGGTTCTCCCCGCGCCGCTCTACGACCGGCTGTTCGCGCGCGCCGGGCGCAAGCGCCGCGATCTCGCGACCTAGC
>Ga0255312_1000144_pt1 | contig 11919 bp, 10 predicted proteins | sample EtOH5_T0_E5_meta_FD_202081 | JGI IMG/M metagenome (GOLD analysis project Ga0255312, IMG submission 202081) | Sandy soil microbial communities from University of British Columbia, Vancouver, Canada - EtOH5_T0_E5 | ecosystem: Engineered > Artificial ecosystem > Sand microcosm > Unclassified ...
GATCGTGCCGCCGCCCACGATCAAGCCGGAGGCCAAGCCAAAAGAACTACCCGCCGCAAATCGGTTCGACTTTTACGATGTTTTGCCCAATCAAGAGAAAAAATCGTTAGCGCCGGGTCGCCCATTGGCCGTGACAAGCGCGAATATCAGCGCGCCCACGCCGGTTACCGCGCCAGAAAAAACACCCCGTTATATCCTGCAGGCAGGGGCATTTCGCAATATCGCCGATGCGGACAAAGTGAAGGTTAAGCTGGCCTTTCAGGGGATCGAGTCGACCGTTCAGGCGGGCACCGGCGGTAACCATCAAAGCCTCTATCGCGTGCGAATTGGCCCCGTCACCGGCCAGTCGGCCGTGGACAGCATGCGCCAACGTTTGCGGGCGCAAGGCATCACTCCGTTGGTCGTCAAATCACCTGATTAAGTTGCGTGCCTGTGTAATCCGAATGACAAGGATATCGGTTACGACATTGATGCAGATGGACGACAGGAAGCTAACTGTTCGCTGCGCTTATTGCGTAACTAAGCCGCCGTCCACCACCATCGGGTGACCGATGACAAACGATGCCGCATCCGAGCACAACCACACAACAGCCGCTGCAATCTCTTCTGGCGTACCCATCCGCCCCACGGGCTCCATGGCGACAAATCCTGCTTCTGCCTCAGACTGACCGCCCAAAAGGCGATCAACCATAGGCGTGCGAATAACGCCAGGACACACGGCGTTTATGCGAATGCCGGCTTTGGCGTATTCCAGTGCCGCCGCGCGCGTCAGTTGGATCACGCCACCCTTGGATGCGCAGTAGGCAGGCAATCCCGAGAAGCCGACCAGCCCTGCTACAGATGCCATATTGACGATGGCGCCGCCACCCTGTTTGAGCATCTGTGTGATCTCGTGCTTCATGCACAACCAGACGCCTTTGAGGTTAACACCAATTATGCGGTCCCAGTTTTCCTCGGTACAGTCGGCGGTTGGGGCCGCTGCTCCTTCAATACCGGCATTATTGATGCCGAAATCCAGGCGACCATACGTGGCAACAGTTTTTTTGACTATCTGCTCTACGTCACTCGATTTCGACACGTCGGTTTTGATGAAGATAGCCGGGCTGCCGGATTTTTTGATCATCTGCACCGTCTCCTCGCCGCCTTCCGTTAGTACGTCAGCAACGACGACCTGTGCACCTTCCCGAGCAAACGCCAGTGCAGTGGCGCGCCCGATGCCTGAGGATCCGCCCGTTATCAGAGCCACTTTGCCTGAGAATTGTCCATTCATTTTGATGCCTCTATGATGCCAACCCATTTTTGCCTGAGTAGAGTGTAGCGTACTTGCGGATGAAAGATGCCAGGCTATCCTATGGCCTGGCCTTAGCCCGCCTGTTTTTCCTTTTAAGAGTTTAATCACTCAAGTTTTAAGGTAGGTATAGCCCTGCAAGCCCGCAGTGAGCTCGGCCAGGTAACTTGACGCTTCGGCTTTGTTTAGGTTTGCCTCGGCTACTTTGTGACGATAGCTGGCCAGTAGGCGTTCGGGCTCGAAGTGGACATAGGCTAAGAGTTGATCCGCCGTGTCACCGCGTTCTGGTTCTTGCAGGCTATGGCTGCCGTCGGCATTTAAGCGCACGTTCACCGCGTCAGTATCGCCGAAAAGGTTGTGGATATCGCCGAGAATTTCTTGATAGGCGCCTAGCAGAAAAAATCCCAGCACATAGGTCTCGCCGGGACGCGGGATATGCAGGGGGAGGGTGTCGCAAACGCCGTTGCCATCAACATAATGATCAATGCGTCCGTCGGAATCGCAGGTGAGATCCTGAATCAAACCTTGTTGCTGAGGCGCTTCATCTAAGCGATGTACGGGCATCACCGGAAAGATCTGCTCTAAAGCCCAAACGTCGGGCATCGACTGAAAAACCGAGAAATTGCAAAAATATTTGGCCGCGAGCTTCTGGTCGAGGTGAGCGCGCACTTCTTGGTGGGCCGGCCGGGCGGGGTCGAGCTGGTCACGTAATTTTAGGCAGATGGCTGTGTAGATTTGCTCGGCTTGGGCGCGTGCCGCCAAGTCCAGTACGCCATGATTGAACATGCCCTGCGCTTCCGTTAACAGGTGAGCGGCCTCATGATAAATCTCTACCAGCGAGCGTTTGCCGATGTCTTCCAGGCCTTGCCACAGATCGTGAATGATCGATGGGGCGGCCGCATTCGGTTGTCGTGCATCACCCGCGTGAGGCGCTTCCATGTCGGTTACTTGAGTCAGCAGGACGGCGTGGTGCGCGGTCATCGCCCGACCGGCTTCGGTGATCAGATTGGGTTCGGGCAGACTGGCTGCGACGCACATGTCGTGGATGCTGCGAACGATGGTGTTGGCGTATTCCTCGGGCGAGTAGTTCATCGAGCAAGGCCCGCGTGAGCGGGTGCCGTCGTAGTCGACACCCAAGCCGCCGCCGACGTCCAGGTAGTGCAGGGGCGCGCCCAGTTTGCACAATTCGGCAAAATAACGGCCGGCCTCGCCCATACCGTGCTGAATATCGCGGATGTTGCCGAGTTGCGAGCCCATGTGGAAATGCAGCAGCTGCAGACAGTCCAGCATGTCGGCATCACGCAGTGTATCCACTGCCGTTAACAGTTGAGCAGCGCTGAGGCCAAATTTAGATTTTTCGCCGCCGGTGTTCTGCCAGTTACCGCTGCCCAGGCTGGCCAGGCGCGAGCGCACGCCCAAGAGCGGGCGAATGCCTAAGGCCTGTGATTCGGCAATCACCGCTTCAATCTCGGCGGGCTTTTCCAGCACGATAAATACGCGATGTCCCAGGCGCCGACCAATCAGGGCGCGGCGGAGGTATTCACGGTCTTTGTAGCCGTTGCAGATGATCAGGCCGCCCGGCGGCGACATCGCCAGTACCGCCATCAATTCTGGCTTACTGCCGGCTTCCAGGCCCACTTGGTCGCCGCCGCAGCGCAGAATTTCTTCGACTACGGTGCGTTGTTGATTAACTTTGATGGGGTAAACAGCGGTGTAATTGCCGGCGTAGCCATGGCGCTGTTGCGCCGCTGCAAAGGCCGAACACAGGCGATCCACCCGATCCGCCAGAATGTCATTAAAGCGCACCAGTACGGGCAAGTTAAGGCCGGCCTGAGTTAGCTCGGTCACCAGATCGGCTAGATCGACCTGGCCGCGCTCGGGGTTGCGAAAGGGCTGAGCCACCAGATGGCCATTGGTCGCTACATCAAAATAACCATCGCTCCACTCGCGAACATTGTAGAGCGCCCGCGCTTTGTCGATGTTCCATTTGTTCATGATTGCTGCCCCGAGCGCTGAAAATAATACATAGCGGCAAGATACCTAGAACAAACCGCCAAGGAAAGCCCGGCTTGCTTACGCATTGAAGGGGATGCGGCTATAATCGCGTTTTCCAATTGTAGAGGTATTAAAATGAGTCTGGATAAGAACTGGTTTACCGAGATCCACGGCCGCGATGGCAGCGCCTTTTCTTTCCAGATCAAGGCTAAACTGCACGAAGAGCGCAGCGAATACCAGCACCTGGAAATTTACGACACGCAGACCTACGGCCGACTAATGGTCATTGACGGCTGCGTCATGCTTACGGATCGGGATAATTTTATTTATCACGAGATGATGTCTCACCCCGTGCTATTCAGCCACCCCAACCCGCGCCGGGTGGTGATTATTGGCGGGGGTGATTGCGGTACGTTGCGTGAGGTGCTGAAGCACGATGTTGTGGAATCCGCTTTGCAGGTGGATATCGACGAGCGTGTCACTCGTTTATCGGAGAAGTACTTTCCTGAATTGTGCGACTCCAATAACGATCCGCGCGCCACCTTGGCGTTTGCCGATGGCATTAAGTGGATGGACGAAGCTGCACCGGGTAGTGTCGATGTCGTGATTGTTGATAGCACCGATCCTGTGGGGCCGGCCGAAGGATTATTCAGCGCTGATTTCTTCCGCAAGGTTTGGCGGGCGCTCGGCGAGGATGGTTTGCTGGTTCAGCAGAGCGAATCGCCCCTGTATCACCTGGACAGCGTCATTGTAGCCATGCATACGGCGCTACGCAGCGCCGGGTTTGCTGACGTTCGCACCTTGCCTTTCCCGCAGCCGGTTTACCCCTCTGGCTGGTGGTCTTGCACCATGGCCAGCAAAACCGGCCGGGTGGAGCCGCGCCGCGTTGCCGAAGCGGATCACAAGCAGCTTAATACTCGCTATTACAGTGCCGATATTCATCGTGCCGCGCTGGTGCTACCACCCTATGTCGCCGCAGCCATAACCAAAGCCCATCGATAAGACAAAACGCTAAGTGGCGAAGGCTTGCATCAAGGCGCGTAAATAATTTTGCGCGTCTTGGCGGGCCTGCCTGATCAAGTGATCAAGCTTGGCGACGTGTCGCGGGGCATGGTGGCGTAGCAGGGGTCGATAATGTTGGTGAAATTCCATAACATCGCGCCCCTGCCGGCGAAGCGTTTGCCAATCGCAATAGGCGCGTACTTGCAGCAGAAAACATTGACGATCACTCCGATCATCCAGATCGCTTTCTTCGGCCATGGGTAAGCCCGGCCAGTGCTTACGGATTTCTCCGGCATAAATCCCATCGACTAAACCCAGCACCTGCCCATCAACGCTGTGTAAGGGGGCGCTGCCTACCGCGCAGCTGGGTGAGCGGCTTTTGAAGATATAGCCGCATAACTCCGGCCGTTGCGCCATGACTCGTCGAGCCTCGTTGCGTAGCGGTTCGGTGACCTCCCAGCCAGGATCAGCGCCGCCGAGGGCGCGGGGGTGCTGATGGGCAGATTCGACCAGCTGGATCGGCGGGCGCGGCGTGCCCAGACCGATAGCAACTTCAGGGCAGAAAGCAACCAGGCGGAAATGTCGAGATAGCCGATCGACAATGAGGGCATTGCGTTTATGGCCACCGTCGTAGCGTACGGCCTGCCCCAATAAACAGGCGCTGATGCCGACGGCCGGCCGGCGCGGCTTCAGTGAGTGTCGCTGCCCCTTCATGTCTAGTTATCCGATGTTCCTTGTAATTGGCCGAGTTGTGCCACCAGGTCGTTTAAATACTCCTCCCAGTAGCGACGGTTGCCAAACCAGGGGAAGGCCGCGGGGAAGGCGGGATCATTCCAGCGCTGCGCCAGCCAGGCCGTGTAGTGCACCAGGCGCAGGGCTCTTAGGGGCTCGATTAAGGCCAGCTCGCTGTAATCGAAGTCGCGGAACTGCTGATAGCCTTCGAGCAGGGGTGCTAGCTGGCTCTGGCGAATGATGGGGTCACTGTCCAGCAGCATCCACAGATCCTGAACGGCGGGGCCCATGCGGCAGTCATCCATGTCGACAAAATGCGGACCGTGATCAGTCCACAGAATGTTGCCGGGATGGCAGTCGCCATGGAGCCGTATTTGTCGAGGCTGAACAGCTTCAAAAACTTGTTCGACGGCCTGGAGTAGCTCGTCGCAAAGGCTTTGATAGGAGGCGATGTATTCCGTTGGCAACAGCCCACTGGTTAAGACGTGTGCTTTAGCCTGCCAACCAAAGGTTTGGACGTCCAGGCTGGGGCGATGGCTGAATCGCTTAATTTCGCCGATGGCGTGTATCCTCCCCAAAAATCGGCCCAACATGGCCAGGGCATCGGGGTCGTCGACGGGGGGCGTATGGCCGCCCTTACGTGTGAACAGGGCAAAACGAAAGCCGGCGTGTACAAACAAGGTCTCGCCCTTATCGTCCGTCAGCGGGGCGACGACGGGGATTTCGTGGCTGGCGAGATCGGCGGTAAAGCTGTGTTCTTCATGGATGGCGATGTCAGGCCAGCGGTCGGGGCGGTAAAATTTCACTACCAGCGGCCGCTCGTCTTCTATGCCCACTTGAAAGACGCGGTTTTCGTAGCTGTTCAGCGCCAAAAAATGACCGTCGCAGCGCCGCCCCGTAGTTTCGACGGCGTCCAGGATAACGTCCGGCGTCAATTGGTCGTAGGGATGCGAGCTCGGCGTAGTCATGGTGTGTTCCTTGGTCGAATCTCAGTGTTTATGTGCGCGAATTTATAGGCGCAACACGGGCAGTGTAGCTTATTCCGGCGTTGCTCCGGTTTTTGCCGGAACTTACGTTTACAATAGCTACAATATTTACGACAGAGCCTTAGCCCTTCAGTTCGATGCCTGACTCATTTCACACAGATTCCGCCCCTAGCGGCGTGGATGCGGCGCTGGCCAGCCGCCTGGCGCGGGGTGTCCACGCCTTGGGTCTCGACTTGTCAGCAGATCAGCAGGCACGTTTGCTCATCTATTTGAACGAATTGCAGCGCTGGGATCGCGTTTATAATCTCACTGCCATTCGTGATCTAGGGGAAATGGTCACGCGCCATCTTCTGGACAGTCTGACGGTCATGCCGTATCTATATGATGGAGCGCGCATCCTTGATGTGGGGACGGGTGCCGGATTGCCGGGTCTGGTTCTGGCGGTGGCCAATCCACAGCACCATTTCACGCTGCTGGATAGCAACGGCAAAAAAACTCGTTTTTTGCATCATGTCTATCCGATGCTGGGTTTGACCAATGTGGCAGTGGTACATTCTCGGGTGGAGACTTACCAGCCTGATCAGCCTTTCGAGGTAGTTTTGTGCCGGGCGTTTGCATCGCTTGGCGATATCGTCGCCCTGACCGCGCCGCAACTTGCCTCGCAGGGTCGTATTTTGGCGATGAAGGGTGGGTTGGATCCGCAGGAACTGGCCACCGTGCCTGCAGGTTGGCAAGTCCACGTCCATCGGCTCGACGTGCCCGATTTGGATGCGCAGCGCCATCTCTTGGAGTTGACGCCACCCGCAACGAAGGCGAAAAAAACATGAGCAGAATTATTGTGGTGGCGAACCAGAAAGGCGGAGTGGGTAAGACCACCACCAGCGTCAATCTAGCCGCTTCCTTGGCCCTGACCAAGCGCCGGGTGCTGTTGGTGGATATGGATCCGCAAGGCAACGCTACCATGGGCTCGGGCGTTGATAAATACAAAGCGACTCCCACCGTTTGTGAAGTGTTGTTGGGCGAGGCGTCTGTGCGCGACGCAATTCATGCCACCACGACGGATAATTACTCGGTGTTGCCCGCGAATGCCGACTTGACGGCCGCCGAGATCGATCTAATGGAGCTGCCGGATCGTCAGTTGCGCCTGCGGCAGGCCTTGGCCGAGGTGCGCGAGGATTTCGACTACATACTCATCGACTGTCCACCGTCCCTCAACATGCTCACGATCAATTCGCTGGTGGCTGCCGACGGTGTGCTGATTCCCATGCAATGCGAGTATTACGCGCTGGAAGGCCTGTCGGCACTAATGTCCACCGTTGATCGCGTGCGCAGTCAGATCAATCCCGATCTAGAGCTGGAAGGCTTGCTGCGCACTATGTTTGATCCGCGCAACCGTCTGGCCAACGACGTCTCTGCTCAATTACACGAACATTTCGGCGAAAAGGTCTTCCGCACCGTGATTCCGCGCAATGTGCGCCTGGCCGAAGCGCCCAGTCATGGGTTGCCCATTTTGTCTTATGACCGGACGTCGCGTGGGGCGGTGGCGCATCTTGCTTTGGCGGGTGAGCTGTTGCGTCGCCACGGTGCGGGGTTTGGATCTAACGATGTGGCGCAGGAGATGCTATGACGATCAAGAGACGTGGCCTGGGGCGCGGCCTGGATGCATTGTTAGGTGCCGATCAACCCGAGCTCACTGCCGAAGGCGAGCTGCGCGAGTTGCCGCTGGAGCAAATCCAGCGCGGCCGTTATCAGCCACGGGATCATATCGAACCACAGGCTTTGGCGGAGCTTGCCGATTCTATCCGCGCTCAAGGTGTCGTCCAGCCGATTATCGTTCGCCCCATCGCCAAGGATCGCTTTGAGATTATCGCTGGTGAACGCCGTTGGCGGGCCGCTCAAATAGCGGAGCTGCGTAAGATTCCCTGTGTGGTGCGAGACGTTGAGGATCGTCAGGCGCTGGCCATGGCTTTGATCGAAAATATCCAGCGCGAAGATCTAAGCCCGCTGGAAGAAGCCCGTTCTTTGGATCGATTGCGTCAGGAGTTTGAGCTTACCCACCACGATGTGGCTGAGGCAGTTGGTCGGTCGCGAGCCAGTGTGAGTAATCTACTGCGGCTACTCGAATTAAACAAAGAGGTGCGGGAGTTTTTGGAGGGCGGCAAATTAGAGATGGGACACGCCCGTGCTTTACTGGGCTTGGGTGGCAGTGAGCAAACAGAAGCGGCGGCTCAGGTGGTTCAGCGTCAGCTCAATGTCCGACAAACCGAAGCGCTGGTGCGAGATTGGTCCAAGCGCCCCGCTGCCCTGCCGGTGGCGCCTCGCCCTGATCCCAACATCAGCCGTCTGGAGCAGGATTTGGCGGAGCGTTTGGGCGCTAAGGTTGCGGTTCAGGATCGCGGCGGCAAGGGTAAGTTGGTCATTCAGTATCACTCCTTGGAAGAACTGGACGGCATCCTGGCGCGTATTCGCTGAGTGGGTGGTTTCTGCGAGCGAGGGCGGCGCCATGCACCCCTGACACTTCTCTCGCCGTGCCTGGCGCGGCTTTTCTGGAAGTCTTTGAAAGCTCATTCAAGATACCGCAGTGGGCTGCGTCCTGTGCTTCGTGGCACTGTTGGCGTAGGTTTTTGAGCTGTTTTTCCAGCGTGCGAAGTTCACGGATGCGTGCCGCCACATGGCCGATACGCGCGTCCAGCAGCGTGTTCACGTCGCCGCAATTCTCTGTGGGCGCGTCCTTCACTTGCAACAGCGCTCGAATCTCGTCGAGCGTCATGTCCAGAGAGCGGCAATGGCGGATGAACGACAGCCGTTGGGCCTGCGCATCTGTATAGATACGAAAGTTGCCCTCGGTACGTGCGGGTGCGGCCAGCAACCCTTCTCGCTCGTAATAGCGGATGGTCTCGATTTGGGCGCCAGTGGCTCTGGCCAGTTCGCCGATTCTCATGTCGCTCGCCTTGAGGGTGATAAGTGAATGTTATTACGGGTATTTTAATCGCTTGACTCTGTAATGGCTACAGGTTGTTAAATGACCCATAATGCCAGACACAGGAAAATCGAATATGAGCGAATACAAAGCCAGTCGCTGTGATTGTTCACCCGCGCCACTATCACCGATCAAGTCGTCCCTGGTCAGCCCCGGCAGGGTGCTGTACCGCATCGACAACATGGATTGCCCCGCCGAGGAGGCACTGATCCGCGCCAAACTGGGACCTCTCGACGGCGTGACGGGGCTGGACTTCAACCTGATGCAGCGAACGCTGACAGTTAGTCATCGGCTTGATTCGCTTGCGCCGGTCGAAGCGGCGCTGCAATCCATCGGTTTTGACGCGAAGGTTGAGGCGGGCAGCGCGGCGGCTGCGGTCGCGCCAAGGGAGCCACTACCCAAGATCAATGGGTGGTCGATGGCGCTTGCCGGGATTACCGCGATGTTGGCCGAGGCCGTGTATTGGATTAACGATGGCAATCACTGGGCGGTCGTGGTGCTTGCGCTGGTGGCGATTTTTAGCGGCGGTCTGTCGACCTACAAAAAAGGCTGGATCGCGCTCAAGAATCGCAATCTCAACATGAATGCGCTCATGTCGATTGCCGTGACCGGTGCGATGGTCATCGGACACTGGCCGGAAGCGGCGATGGTGATGTTCCTCTTTGCGCTGGCCGAAGTGATCGAAGCCAAGTCGCTTGACCGGGCGCGCAATGCGATTCGCGGTTTGATGGATCTCGCGCCCGAAACCGCAACGGTGCGCCAGGCGGATGGGGGCTGGGTGACAATGGCAGCCAAGGCTGTGCCGCTGGAGGCCGTGGTACGTCTGCGACCCGGAGAGCGAATCGCGCTCGACGGCGAGGTGATCAGCGGACGCTCAACGGTGAATCAGGCGCCTATCACCGGCGAGAGCCTGCCGGTGGACAAGGCCGAGGGCGACAGGGTGTTCGCGGGTACAATCAACGAGGCCGGATCGTTTGAATATCGGGTGACGGCAGAGGCAAGTCATTCAACGCTTGCCCGGATCATTCACATCGTCGAGTCGGCCCAAGGTAGCCGTGCGCCAACCCAGCGCTTTATTGACCAGTTCGCCCGGATTTACACTCCGGCCGTGTTCGTTTTCGCGCTGCTGGTGGCCATCGTGCCGCCGCTGGTCCTCGGTGCGGTGTGGCTGGATTGGGTGTATAAAGCCTTGGTGTTGCTGGTTATTGCTTGCCCCTGTGCACTGGTGATCTCGACGCCAGTCACCATTGTTAGCGGTCTCGCTGCCGCAGCGCGCAAAGGCATCCTCATCAAGGGTGGCGTTTATCTCGAAGAGGGGCGCAAGCTGGTGGTACTGGCGCTCGACAAGACGGGCACCATTACCTGCGGCAAGCCAGTACAGACCGACTTCATTGCGCTGAGCGGCGATGCGAACGAAACTCGTATACGGGCGGCCAGCCTCGCCACCCGCTCCGACCATCCGGTCTCACTGGCCATCGCCCATGCTGCGACCGAGGCGGGATTGGTGCTGCGCGAAGTGGCTGATTTTGCCGCCATTCTTGGTCGCGGGGTGCGGGGCAGTATTGACGATCACGTGTATCAGCTCGGCAACCATCGGTTGATTGAGGAGCTGGGGCTGTGTTCAGTGGAAATCGAGGCCAAGCTCACCGCGCTGGAACGTCAAGGAAAGACAGCGGTGTTGTTGGCCAATCAGACGGGAGTGCTTGCCATTTTTGCGGTTGCCGACACGGTGCGTGAAACGAGCCGTCAGGCCATTGCTGATTTGCATTCCCTCGGCGTGAAAACACTGATGCTCACCGGCGATAATGCACATACCGCCGAAGCCATCGCCCACGAGGTAGGCATTGATGAGGCAAGAGGCAACTTGCTGCCCGAAGACAAGCTCAAGATTATCGAAAGGCTCCTGACGAACGGAAATGGTGGCAAGGTTGGCATGGTGGGCGATGGAGTCAACGATGCTCCCGCGTTGGCCCGCGCAGACATTGGCTTTGCCATGGGTGCTGCCGGCACGGACAGCGCCATCGAGACTGCGGATGTGGCCCTGATGGACGACGATCTGCGAAAAATCCCCGCCTTCGTGCGCTTGTCACGGGCCACAGCTGTAGTGCTAACACAGAACATCGCGCTCGCGCTCGGTATTAAGGCAGTGTTCTTGGTGCTCACCTTTACCGGGCAGGCGACGATGTGGATGGCGGTATTCGCCGACATGGGCGCGAGTTTGTTGGTGGTAGCAAATGGGCTGCGGTTGTTGCGCAGCTAATGCGGAAGCGCTGAGCTACAATGCAAAACGGAATGGGAATGATGCGCGGCATCTTGGCGCGTATTCGCTGAGAGCGATGGCCATTCACAATCCAGCAGAAAAAGTGTAACATCCTGAGTTAATTTGTTTTTATCTGAGGTAACCAATCGTTCCATGGATTATCCCGTACGCTATGGCGTGATCGTAGTCGGCGGCGGCCATGCCGGCACCGAAGCCGCCTTGGCCAGCGCCCGGATGGGCGTGCCAACGTTGTTGCTTACCCACAACATCGAAACCCTCGGTCAAATGAGCTGCAATCCGGCGATTGGCGGTATTGGTAAAGGCCATCTAGTCAAAGAGATCGATGCACTGGGCGGCGCCATGGCGCGGGCAGCGGATCGGGCGGGCATCCACTTTCGCACACTCAATGCCAGCAAAGGGCCGGCGGTGCGGGCGACGCGCTGCCAGGCCGATCGCGTGCGGTATAAACAGGCGATCCGCGAGATGCTGGAGAATCAGCCGAATCTTTCGCTGTTTCAGCAGGCGGTGGATGACTTGCTGGTCGAGGCCGACCAGATCGTCGGCGTGGTAACACAACTGGGCCTGCGTTTTTACAGCGATACCGTGGTGCTGACCGCCGGCACTTTTCTGGCCGGGCGTATTCATGTGGGCGAAGCCAATTATTCGGGCGGTCGAG
>Ga0255312_1000145_pt1 | contig 11915 bp, 10 predicted proteins | sample EtOH5_T0_E5_meta_FD_202081 | JGI IMG/M metagenome (GOLD analysis project Ga0255312, IMG submission 202081) | Sandy soil microbial communities from University of British Columbia, Vancouver, Canada - EtOH5_T0_E5 | ecosystem: Engineered > Artificial ecosystem > Sand microcosm > Unclassified ...
GCGACCATGCAAATAATCCAGAGCCATGCTGGTGTGGTAGGGTGGCATGGCGTAGGTTTGGGTAAGATGTTTTTCCACCACATCGGGTGGTAAAGGATGGCCAGAGGCAGCGGCAATTGCACAGACTTCGGCCATTACCGCACGCACCCAAGCCTCGCCCCCTGAGGATTCTAGAATTTGCCGAGTGGTGGCCCCACCCGCCAACACGGAGGCAGAGTTGAAAGGCACGTTCCAAACGCTCTTTCGCCAACGTGCAGTCACCACATCCTCGCTCACCGTGCAGGCGATACCCTGGCTGCAAAACATCGCTGCCAACGCCTGAACTTGGGCCGAGCTGCCTTGAGGATAACCACCGATGGTCAGATCACCATAGGCCTGATGATCGATTTCTCCCGGTCCGGTCCGGCTAACACAGACGAAGGCCAAAGCGCTGATGATCTCGTTATCAGGAAAGGCGCTGGCGATTTCCGATTCAACATCAATGCCGTTTTCCAGCACCACAATGGCTGTGTGCTGACCCACTGCCTGGCGGATCAACGCGACACGATTGAGGTTGTCGAGCACTTTGACCGTCAACAGCAAATAATCGGGCGACTGGGGATATTCAGCAGCATCACAATAGACGGCTTGGGGATGAAACACGTCGTTGCCCAAGGGGCTGCAAATCTGGAAGCCAGTTTTTTTGATTTGCGCGGCATCGGATCGGCAGACGACCGAAACCTGGGCGCCCGCTCGGGCCAAGAGAGAGCCGTAGAATCCGCCTACGGCCCCTGCCCCAACTACCAATACTCTCGGGCGTTCTCGGCTCATCATCACTAAACCGCTCCGATTTCAATCCGCAGGCTGACTAACCGGTCGCCCGATGGAATAATAGGCAAACCCCAGCTCCTTCAGCATGACCGGATCGTAGAGATTACGCCCATCGAAGATCACCGGATGCTTGAGCGTGGCTTTAATCTGGTCAAAATCCGGGCTACGGAAGACATTCCACTCCGTCACCACCGCCATGGCATCCGCGCCTTGCAGCGCCTCTTCGAGCGTCGCGCAAAGCGTAAGTTTAGCTTCGTTAGGATAAAGTTTTTCGGTCTCTTCCATCGAAACCGGGTCGTAGGCCCGCACACTGGCACCGGCCTGCCATAAAGATTCCATGAGCACGCGGCTGGGCGCCTCGCGCATATCGTCGGTTCCCGGTTTAAAAGCCAGGCCCCACAGCGCAATCACCCGCCCGGCCAGCTTACCGTTGAAATGCTCGCTGATTCGCTCGAATAAACGATGTTTTTGATCTTGATTGACTGCTTCAACGGCTTTGAGAATACGGGTTTCATAGTTCAGCGTGCCGCCGGTGTAGATCAAGGCACTGACGTCTTTGGGGAAGCACGAGCCGCCATAACCCGCACCGGGAAAAATGAAGTGGAAGCCAATACGCGGGTCCGAGCCGATACCCACACGCACTTTTTCGATATCCGCACCGACTTTTTCGGCGATGTTGGCGAATTCGTTCATCAGGCTGATTTTTGTCGCCAACATGGCGTTGGCGGCGTACTTGGTTAATTCTGCCGACACCGGGTCCATCACCATCATCCGATCATTCTTGCGATTGAATGGCGCGTAGAGGCGGTACATATCGTCAACAGCGCGTGGATCGTTGGCGCCGATGATGATCCGATCCGGCTTCATAAAATCTTCGACCGCGCTGCCCTCTTTGAGGAACTCCGGGTTAGATACCACGGCAAACTCAACGGCTTTACCGCGCTTCTTCAGCCGCGAGTTGATGACATCACGCACTCGGTCGGCCGTCCCGACGGGCACGGTCGATTTGTTGATGACGACGCGATAGTCATCAATCAGGTCGCCAATCGACTGCGCCACCTGCAACACATAACGCATATCCGCGCCGCCGTCTTCGGCGGGCGGCGTACCCACCGCAATAAATTGAAATAAGCCGTGAGCAACGCCCTCCTCAGCTTTAGTAGTGAACTGCAAATAGCCCGAAGCAATCGTTGCAGCAACCAGCTCGTCCAGCCCTGCTTCGCGGATCGGCACGTGGCCCTGGCGCAGCTTGGCCACTTTCGCCGCGTCTGTGTCCACACAGAGCACCCGATTGCCCATCTGTGCAAAGCAAGCGGCCGTTACCAACCCGACATAGCCACTACCGTAGACTGTTACCTTCATTGTTTTTAAGCTCCCAAAGTAGACCCAGCCACCAAGACGTCGTTACACGAGTGAATCGTATCCCTGGCCCTGTTAGCATTAACCATTGAAATTCGATTTTAGGAAAGCACAGACCCCGTGACCACCTTATTTATCTCTGACCTACACCTCATCGCTGATCGCCCGCAACTCACTGATAAATTTATCCACTTTTTGGAAGGCGAAGCCAGGCGGTCACGCGCACTTTACATCTTGGGCGATCTTTTCGAGATATGGTCAGGGGACGACGTAGGCATCCCCCTCTACCACCCCGTGATATCCGCCCTGGCCACTTTAACCAGTAGCGGCGTTCCCGTCTATTTTATGCGTGGAAATCGTGATTTTCTCGTCGGCAAAGTCTTTGCACAAGCCTCCGGTTGTCAGTTATTGAATGATCCCACCGTGATTGACTTGGACGGAACACCCACCGCCCTATTTCATGGCGATCTATTGTGTACTGATGACGTGAGTTACCAGCGCTTTCGCCGCGTCATCAACAATCGTTTACTGCAGTGGTTGTTTTTAAAAGTTCCAGCGGACCAGCGGCGACGTTTTGTCGAGGGCACACGAACCCGGCTAGCCGGATCGGTAAAAGAAAAATCATTAATGATTATGGATGTTAACCAGCGGACTGTGCAGCAGGCTTTTATCCAGCTTGGCGTGCAGCGTATCATTCATGGCCACACCCACCGCCCGGCAATTCACGATCAGTCCTGCAACGGCAAGTCGCTACAGCGCATCGTTCTGGGGGATTGGTACGAGCAAGGCAGTTTACTGCGCTGCGAGGGTGATTCCTTCGAGCTAAGTCACTTCTGAGTAACCACTTTTCGCCAGTAACCCGGCCGGCCCTTATGTGGTTCGACGCAATCCGCTGTCCAGCTTATCGATGATCACGGCCCAGTCCGCATCATATTGGATTTGCTCATGGAGAAATTCAGCCTGAGATGACGTCCAGAAGAAAGCTTCGTGCAATCTGACGTCACGGCCCAAAGGGCTATTCAGCTCGATAAAAGTTTCAATGGCTGAGGGTTCCGAAGGCAGGCCAAGCTGGGCGAAAAGACAAGTCATCGAATGAAAATTGTCCATTTCTTCTCCTTGCAAGTGCTTCGTTGCATTATGCGTCCGAAAAATAACTCAACATTGCCGGCGTGAGGGGAGTTGACCGCTGCGTGGCAAGGTCGATACAAACCAGTTTGGCATTACCTGCGGCAAAAACGGTGTCCGGATTTTCATCGGTGCGGATGCTGTGATGAATCACCACGCTGCTTCGGCCCACATCACTGGCCCAACTGTCTATAATCAAGTGCGCTGGGAAGTGGAGTGGTTTGTAAAAAGTACATTGCGCCGTGACAGCAACAAAACTGACGCCACCGGGTTGAAATATGCGCCGCTCTTTGACAAAAAGCCAGTTGACGCGCGCCTGCTCCATATAACGAAAATATTCGGTGTTGTTGACATGGCCCAACGCATCCATATCACCCCATCGAATCGGAAAACGATCAGTAAACTGTATGTTAGCTTCACCCATCTATGAATCACCTGATCAATCGTTAAGGGAATATCACCCTTTTCTTCTAAATACGAATTGTTATGAAGATTCCAGCTCGTTAAGTAACTTTCCGATCATATTGTCCAAAAACTGCTAAATATCTATCTCTTCTTGCATAAAACTTCCTTCAATTTCACATGGCGTAGAGCCTACAAAGTATGGCGTATAGCCATTTTCATCTGTAAGCACCCCCGTCAACTGGACACTAGTTTGTAGAGACTGCGGCCTGTTGCGCCTCATACCGCAAGCGGTACTCCAGCGGGGTTAAGTCGTTCAAGCGGTCGTGTGATCGTTCTTCGTTGTACTCACTACCCATCCCAGGCCGCACTCCGAACCTCGTCCAAAAGCCGCGGCGTGGCAGATCGACCACCTCGCGGGCGACGCTGACCGGCATCGTTTCGTCCTTGACCAGATGGCGTACCGCTTCGCGCTTCTGGTCAAGGCTCAAAACTTTTTTGTCAGCAAGATCTCCATGGCATGAGCACGCAGGCTCAGGTCGGCGACCCTCTGTTTAAGGCGACATACAGCCAGCCCTCGCCGGTCTGAGCGTAACCCCCGTTTTTTACGAAGCCGCTTGATGCGCGAGACGCCGGCCTTGAACCCATCGTCGCGCAACTCATCGCGTAGCCGCTCCGGCCCATACGTTTCCCGCGCGCGCACGTGGGCGGCCTGGATCGCCACCGAAAGACGCGGGTTGTCCTGCGTGCGCTTCGAGGGCGCTCGCGAGCGAAAGGCGTGGTAGCTTTTCCATCCAACACCTCCGAAGATCAATATATCAGGTTGAAGGTGTCCACTTTTTCGAGCCTAGCTCACAACTCACCCCTGCGCTGTACTTTTGCAGCCCAGCGCAGAGGCCATCCACATGCATCGTCAGATTCAACGGCGGTCGAGGTCCATGACCTTGGTCCACGCACGGACAAAGTCCTGCACGAACTTTTCTCGGGCGTCGTCGGCGGCATAGACTTCTGCAACAGATCGCAGCTCGGAATTCGATCCGAATACAAGATCGACAGGAGTGGCCGTCCACCGGATCTTGTCCGTCGCGCGATCGCGCCCCTCATAGAGTCCTTCGAACTGGGGCGACTTCGACCATTTCGTGGACATATCCAAAAGGTTGATAAAGAAGTCGTTGCTCAGCGTACCGGGGCGATCGGTGAACACGCCGTGTGGGGTTTGTCCGGCATTGGCGTTCAAGGCTCGCATGCCGCCGACCAGCACGGTCATTTCCGGAACCGTCAGGGTCAACAGGTTGGCCCGATCAACAAGCATTTCCGCCGGAGACAAACGATTATCCTTGTCGAAGTGGTTGCGGAACCCGTCTGCAGTCGGCTTGAGCACATCAAACGATTTGGCATCGGTCTGCGCTTGCGATGCGTCCGTGCGGCCCGGCGTGAACGGCACCTGCACGTTCTGACCGGCCTGCTTGGCGGCCTGTTCGATGGCTGCGCCACCGCCCAGCACGATCAGGTCGGCCAGTGAGATTTTCCGGCTGCCCGATTGCGCGCGATTGAAGTTCTTCTGGATGCCTTCCAGGCGGGCCAGCACCTTCGTCAGTTCGACCGGGTTGTTGACTTCCCAATCCTTTTGCGGAGCAAGGCGAATGCGGGCGCCGTTGGCCCCGCCGCGAAGGTCGGTCCCGCGGAAGCTGGCCGCAGAGGCCCAGGCGGTGCGAACCAGTTCGGGTACGGTCAGGCCCGAGGACAAAATCGACGCCTTCAGATGGGCGATGTCCTGCGTGTTCACCAGCGGATGATCAATGGCCGGAACCGGGTCCTGCCAGATCAGCTCCTGCGTCGGGGCCATGGCGCCAAGATAGCGCGCGCGCGATCCCATGTCGCGGTGTGTCAGCTTGAACCACGCACGAGAGAATGCGTCGGCGAATGCCTCCGGGTTCTTTTGAAACCGCTCGGCAATTTTGCGATAGGCCGGATCCATCTTCAGCGACAGGTCGGTAGTGAACATGATCGGCGCATGCCGTTTCGATGAATCATGCGCATCCATCACGATGTTTGCTGCCGACTTGTCGCTGGGCACCCACTGGATTGCACCGGCAGGACTTCTGGTCTGCACCCAATCAAAAGCGAACAAATTGTCCAGGAACTGCATTGTGAAAGCGATCGGGTTGGTGGACCATGCGCCTTCCAGGCCACTGGTGATCGTGTCTTCGGCATTGCCTTTGCCGCATTTGTTCTCCCAGCCAAACCCCTGCTTCTCAACGCCTGAACCGGCAGGATCAGCGCCCAGACATGCGGCCGGCTTGTGCGCGCCATGCGCCTTGCCGAAGGTGTGTCCGCCGGCGATCAACGCCACGGTTTCCTCATCATTCATTGCCATTCGGCTGAATGTCTCGCGAATGTCGCGGGCAGCAGCGATAGGGTCCGGGTTACCGTTCGGTCCTTCCGGGTTCACGTAGATCAGACCCATCTGCACGGCGGCCAGCGGTTTTTCCAGTTTGCGGTCGCCGCTGTAACGCTGATCGGCAAGCCATTTGCTCTCGGACCCCCAGTAGACGATGTCGGCCTCCCAGTCGTCCATGCGGCCACCGGCAAAGCCGAAGGTCTTGAAGCCCATGGATTCCAATGCCTCCGTCCCCGTCAGCACCATCAGGTCCGCCCAGGAAATCTTCCGACCGTACTTCTGCTTGATCGGCCACAGCAACCGCCGCGCCTTGTCGAGGCTCACATTGTCGGGCCAGCTGTTGAGCGGCTCGAAACGCTGCTGACCGCCCCCGGCGCCGCCGCGGCCATCGGAAATGCGATAGGTGCCTGCGCTATGCCACGCCATGCGGATAAAGAACGGCCCGTAGTGGCCATAGTCCGCCGGCCACCAGGGCTGCGACGTGGTCATCAGCGCCGCGATGTCCTTCTTGACGGCATTTAGGTCAAGCGTTTTGAATTCTTCGGCATAGTTGAAGTCATCGCCCATGGGATTGGATTCCGCCGCGTGCTGGCGCAGCGGTCTTAGATCCAACCTTTCCGGCCACCAGTCCTGGACCGACATTGGCTTGCTCTGAGCAAGAACGGGTCCGGACATCAAAGCCAGAGTCATCACGGCCACCAAGGGCGCTATAAAAAACGTTGCATTTCTACGCATGGGTCACTCCCGGACACTCAGCAGATATGAATTGGATCGGACTCAACAGCAACCACGATAGTCTCAGCCCCGACTCGGCTATCGTGCTTCAACCTACACTCCCTTTCACTCGAAATCCAGACGAATATTTGATCCGCTCCATAAACCCCATCTTGTCACGCTTTCGCGCATTTCCGCGGCTATACCTTTCACTTTTGAAGGAGTGTTGCCATGCCGAAATCCACCGCTTCCTCCCGCCAGCAATTCTGGCTCGACCATCGTCAGCAGGCGCAGACCGAGCAGGCGTTTGCCGTGAGTCCGTTTTCCGGTGCTCGGTTAATCATGCGCTGCAACAGCTGCGCATGCCGGGAATCCACGTCTTCGGGTGTCTTGCCCCCTTTCAATAACTCGTCCAACATCTCGGGCTTGAGTGCCATGTCACTGCTCCTGGCGGCGTTCGCCGCATCGTCTAAGCCGGAAAAAGCAAACCACTACATCAAGCCCTCTCCTGTCGTGCCGATATCCGTGTAATGCGTCGGAAAAACTATCCGCGATTCGGGGGTGAATCATGCCATTTGTTGGTCTTAGTGCACACGTACTGATCGCACTATACTTTGCCGTTCACGCTGTCCGTTCGGGTCAGCCGATGTATTGGCTGTTCGTTTTGTTTTCTTTTCCACTGCTGGGCAGTATCGTTTATTTTCTGGTGATCTATCTACCCAATTCAAGGCTTGAGTACGGCGCGAGAAAGGCCGTTGCGGCGGCGGCAAAATCACTTAATCCACTGGGGGAGTTGCGCGAAGCACGCGCCGCCTTTGAGTACACGCCCAACGCCCAAAATCAAATGCGCTTTGCCTTGGCGTTGTTGGAATCCGGTGATGCAGAAGCCGCCGCGACAAACTACGAGGCCTGCCTAAAAGGCCCTCTCAGTTCTGATCGTGAAATCAAATTTTGTGCGGCGCGAGCGTTTGTGGAAAGCGGTCGTTTTGCGCGCGCTATTACGCACCTGGAAGAGGTTCGTGCCGACGATACGGACTATAAGGCAGAGCAAGTCAGCCTGCTTATCGCTCGCGCTCTGACCGGCGCTGGGCGCAATCAAGAAGCAAAATCTGAGTTTGAAGCGGCGCTTAAGAAATTCGGTACGTTTGAAGTTTATGCGGAGTACGCGGTATGGGCCCTTCTATCGGGTGATGCGGCAGTGGTCAAAAAACTGCAAGGCGAAATCAATCAGATGATGCAGCGCTGGAGCAGGCACACCCGCAATCTCAATATGCCTTTGGTTCGACGTCTAGCGGCGGCAAATGAAATCGCTAATAAAAAATAATAAAAAGAGAACACCTAAAAAATGAAATCACATTATGTGGCAGCTTTGGCCCTGAGTTTGCTTGTTGTGCAGGCGGTCGCAGGAAATTATATTTTGACGATTGACGGGAAGGCCTACGATGTCGAGCTGGGGCCAAAGCAGCGGGATATCACGCTTATGGATGGACGTAATCTAAAAATAGGGTTGGATAAAAAGGCCATCGGCTCGTTTAAAAGCGATAGCTTCATTTTTGACTATCCCAGCCGGCTATCGCCTTCAAGAACAGATTTAGGTGGCGGCATTCATCAAACCATTGTGACAAGCCCGCGTGGTACGCTGGTTATTATTCAAGAATACAGTGAGATAGATCCTACTGGCCTGGTCGACACCATGATGACGGAGCTAAACGAAGAAGAACTGGGTTTCGGCTATAAAATCACTATTCATCCAGCGACAAAGAAGCTTGCAGACGGCACGACGTTAACAGGAAAGATGGCCGTTTCTGCCTTCGAAGAAACCGAATACACCCGCTACGTTTTGACGCATAAAATCGGCAATCATGGGGTTATTGTGATCACTCAATACGAAAAAGAAAATCCTCCCGAGGAACTCGAAATGCTTGATGTATTCTGGCGAAGCTTGAAGCTGTCTGCCAATTAGGGTCAAATTGAGCGGCTAATCACCACCGAGTACCCCTGCATTGGCCGAACCGCTCAAGAATCAGTTTGGGGCCGAGATTCCCCGCAAAATCGGACGCATGATCGCCCAGGTGTCTGCCGATTTCGATCAGCAAGCCTTCGTCGACGACGCTTTAAACGGCTACGAAGCGCTTGATCTGATGGCGCGTGGCCGAAAAATCGCCCGCACACTGCACACTTATTTGCCAGACGACTACCCCACCGCCATCAAAATTTTGCTTGCTTCGGCCGGACCAAAACTCGACGGCAGTGAAGCGCCGGGTATGGCCCCCTTTCTTTATCTTCCGCACGTTTATTATGTGGCCGACTATGGGCTGGCGCATTTTGAAGCGTCCATGACCGCGCAATACGAACTCACTCAGCGATTTACCGCCGAGTTCAGCATCCGACCGTTTTTGGAACGCTATCCCGAAGCCTGCCTGGCACGCCTTAGAGCTTGGGCCTGCGATCCCAACGAGCATGTTCGCCGCCTGGTCTCTGAAGGCACACGCCCTCGTCTGCCCTGGGCATCACGCCTCCGCGAGTTTCAAAAAGACCCATCGCCGGTGCTTGCGCTGCTTGAGTTGCTAAAGGATGATTCCTCGCTTTATGTCCGCCGCTCGGTGGCCAACAATTTGAATGACATCGGCAAGGATCACCCCAATCTTCTTGCGGAAACCACCCGGCGATGGTTGATCAAAGCCAGTGATGAGCGACGCTGGTTGATCCGCCATGCCCTGCGATCCGCCGTAAAGCGCGCGGAACCCGGCGCACTTGCCGTGATGGGTTTCGGTGAGAACGCGAAGGTTTCGGTGACCAACGCGAGCATCACACCACGGCAAGCCGTGATGGGCGATAAGCTGACCATCGTCTTTGACATCACCCATACAGGCACAAAAAAACAACCGATTCTGGTGGATTTTCGCATTCACTTCATCAAATCGAATGGCAAAACCAGCCCTAAAGTTTTTAAGCTAAAAACGGTGACGCTGGCTCCGCAAGAAACGGCCACACTGCGCAAGACCGTTTCGTTAGCAGCGATGTCCACACGCAAGCACTATCCCGGTACGCACCGTGTGGACGTGGTGATCAACGGCGTTGCGCAAGCGTTGGGTGCATTTGAGCTGGCCCCGGAGTAATCTAAACTTCCATCCATTATTGTCGCCAATATCCACTTAACAGGCACCATGCAGCCCGAGCCCGCCTTAACCAGGCTATCTAAAGCTAATCTATGGAATCTGCGTACTACAGCTATTTGTTTGGTCTGGCTTATTGCCCAGCCTGCACTGGCCGCCGATCCTTTTGACACAGCCGCTAAACTAGCTAGCTCACCGGCAGGCACGCAACATTCCTGCCCACCCACACAGGATGAGACAGCCGCCTGGTCATTGACCGAGATTATCGACGCGGCGCTGTGCCAAAATCCTCAAACCCGTCTGGCCTGGGCCAATGCCAAAGTTGCCGCCGCCCAGTGGGGGGAAACAAAAGCGGCTAATTTGCCCACGCTGGATGCTAATCATCGTTCGCAGAGACAATGGCAGGAAGGCCGACCCTTCGGATCAGATGCTGAAAACATACTCAGTTTGGGATTAGAGCTTAACTACTTGTTGTACGATTTTGGTGGCCGTCAGGCTAAAAACGAGGCAGCCAAGCAAACTCTGCTGGCGGCCAATTATACTCAGGATGCGACCGCGCAAACGGTCATACTCGCGGCAATCCAGGCTTATTATCAGTGGTTCGCCAATCAGCAGGCGGCGCAGGCCACCCGAGTGACTGAGAACGCCGCTCGCGAAGCGCTAACGGCCGCCAGCCTACGCCATAAGATCGGCTCGGCAACGCGGGCCGACTTGCTGCAGGCGCAAACGGCGTATGCGCAGACTCGACTCAACCGGCAAACGGCAGAAGGCAGTTATCGCAATGCACAAGGAACGTTAGCCAATGTACTTGGACTGGAGGCCGATACCGAGCTGGTGATCGAACCACCCCCGCTACAACATCCCGAACACGAATCAGCGACCGACATTCGCCCGTTAATCGAGCTGGCCAAGCGACAACGGCCAGACCTGGCCGCTGTCGAAGCGCAAATCACGGCCGCCCAGGCTAAGATTAAGGTCGCTGAGGCAACCGGCAAGCCCAGCATATCGCTGTTCGCCCATCGCACTAAAAACTACGCTGAACAGACACCCAATTCACAGACCAGCGCGGCGGGCATCGCCTTGACCATACCTATTTTCACCGGCTATTCCGTTACCTATCAAAAATCCACAGCCATCGCTCAGTGGGAGGCGCTTACCGCCGCACGCGATCTTAGCGCCCATCAAGTATCTCTGGAAGTTTGGCAGAGTTATCAAAACCTGCAGACGGCCTCGGTCACTTTCAGCACCAGCCTGGAGCTTTTGAGCTCGGCAGAGCAAGCGGAACAAGTCGCCTTAGGTCAGTATCAAAGCGGCGTCGGCAATATTCTTAACGTACTGACGGCGCAAGCCAATCTGGCGAGTGCCCGGTTGCAAAACATCCAGGCGCAGTACAATTGGTTCATCAGCAAAGCCACCTTGGCGCGAGCGGTAGGTCAGTTAGAGCAGCCATGACAAAAAACCTCAAATTATGGATTGCCTCACTCACCTTGGTTGCGATTGGGTTGACGGCCTATTTCTTCTGGCAGGCGTATGGGCAAGACGCAGGCGAGGATCGTTATCGGCTACAGTCGGTTGATCGAGGTTCGATTGTGCAAACCGTCACTGCCAACGGCACGATCAATCCGGTGGTGTTGGTGAATGTCGGTACGCAGGTGTCCGGTACGATAAAAAAATTGCATGTGGATTTTAATTCGCAGGTCAAAGAAGGCCAAATTCTGGCGGAGCTAGACCCCCGTCTGCTGCAGGCACAGCTCGATCAGGATCTCGCCAACCTGGCGGCGGCCAAAGCCAATCTTAAGCTGCAAGAAGCTAACTGGGCGCGTCAGCAAAGTCTTATCGAACGCGAATACATCTCAACGGCGGACATGGATGTCGCCACGCAAACTCGCGACGCTGCACTGGCCCAGGTAAAGCTGTACGAAGCCCAGATTCGGCGCTCCCAAACCAATCTGGAATATAGCCGAGTTCGCTCGCCCGTCTCCGGTGTG
>Ga0255312_1000146_pt1 | contig 11904 bp, 7 predicted proteins | sample EtOH5_T0_E5_meta_FD_202081 | JGI IMG/M metagenome (GOLD analysis project Ga0255312, IMG submission 202081) | Sandy soil microbial communities from University of British Columbia, Vancouver, Canada - EtOH5_T0_E5 | ecosystem: Engineered > Artificial ecosystem > Sand microcosm > Unclassified ...
TGCGCTCAAATGCATAGAGCAGATGGCTTATTCTGGCCCATTCCAATCACCTTATCCTGCGACACGGCAACGGCAGGCACCTTTAAAGCGGGTGATGAAGTGGCTCTGTATTTCGCCGAGCGCGACGAAATACTTGGCGTTATCGAAGTCAGCGAAAAATACGAAATCGACAAAGCCTACGAGTGCAAAACCGTCTTCGGCACCACCGATAACGAACACCCCGGCGTCAAGATGGTGATGGAACAAGGTGATGTAAACGTCGCTGGCCGGGTCAAGGTTTTCTCGGAAGGCGGCTTTCCCGAGCTTTATCCCGGCATCTATATGACACCCGCACAAACGCGGGAGCTGTTCCACCAAAAAAACTGGCACACGGTAGCGGCCTTCCAGACTCGCAACCCTATGCACCGCTCGCATGAGTATCTGGTAAAAGTCGCCGTGGAAGTCTGCAACGGTGTATTGATCCACTCGTTACTCGGCAAACTCAAGCCGGGTGATATCCCTGCTGAAGTTCGTCAGGATGCCATCTCCACGCTGATTGAGCACTACTTTGTCAAAGACACCGTGGTCCAATCCGGCTACCCGCTGGATATGCGTTATGCTGGCCCGCGCGAGGCGCTATTACACGCCTTATTCCGACAAAACTATGGTTGCTCGCACTTGATTGTGGGCCGTGATCACGCGGGCGTGGGTGATTATTACGGTCCGTTTGATGCCCAGAAGATTTTTGATGACGTGCCCAAGGGGGCACTGGAAACCCAAGCACTAAAAATTGACTGGACGTTCTGGTGTGATCGCTGCGAAGGCATGGCCTCTCTGCGTACTTGCCCACACGACGAATCGAATCGTGTGCTGCTGTCTGGATCCAAGCTGCGCAAAATGCTTTCGGAAAATCAGCCCGTCACCGAACATTTCAGTCGACCCGAAGTGCTCGAAATATTGAAGAATTACTACCAAAACCTGTCTGCCGATGACCGGGTCGAAGTCAAAGTGACCGGGCATTCTGCCCGCTAATCGGGTTAGGGGGCGCTTCGCAGCACCCCCTAACTTTTTGCGACTGGTTTTGAGCTCCAGAAACTACACTGTAGCAAACATTGTTATCACTACTAGGAAACCGTCCTTCCACTAGCTAAAAAGGCCGCAAGAGTCATCCTGCAGCCTTTTTTACATCATTAAACTCACAACGCCTAATGTAACAGCAGATACATGACACCCTGACCACGCTGGATGGTGAGCAGTAGATTACCGTCGCCGACACCTTTCACCAGCTTGCGAAACTCTTCCGTGGTGTGAACCGGCCGCCGATTGATGGCGGTGATGATGTCGCCTCGGCGCAAGCCCGCGTAAGCTGCGGGTGAACCGGGCTGTAAATCACGCACCTGCATACCTTTGCCATCCGCTTCTGCAAATACGGCGCCGGCCAAACGTGGATCAAGGCTGCTTTCATTTTGAGGCGTAATCGCAACTTCTTCCTCCGCTGGCGTTTGCCCTACTTTGGTCTGAAACGTCTGTCGTGTACCGTTACGGATTACTTCCAGGCTAAGCGCATCATCAATCCGTAATAAGCCAATCGTGTTACGTAACTCCCGGTAGCTGTCTACCTTCTTACCGTTGATACTGACAATCACATCTTCCGTCTTTATGCCGGCTTGCTCAGCCGCCGAGCCGGGTTGAACCTTGGTCACCACCACGCCTTTATTGACAGTCAACCCCAAGGCTTTAGACAGCTCTGGGGTCAAGTTTTGCACGATCACGCCCAGTCGACCCCGATCAACCTTGCCGTACTGAATGATCTGAGACATCACCTGCTTAACGATATTGACGGGAATGGCAAAACCAATACCGATGTTCCCGCCGCTTTGCGACAGAATAGCGCTGTTGATGCCTACCAGCTCGCCACGCAAGTTAACCAGGGCGCCGCCCGAGTTGCCGGGGTTAATGGAAGCGTCGGTTTGAATGTAATCCTCAAAGCGATCCGCCTCACCAATACCCGAGCGACCAAGGGCGCTGACGATACCGGAGGTGACCGTCTGATGCAGGCCAAACGGATTACCGATGGCCACCACATAATCACCCACCCGTAGCTTGTCGGAGTCTGAGATAGGCAGGGCTTTGAGCTTTTCTTCGCCCTTGATTTGCAGAACCGCCAAATCGGTCTCTTCATCAATGCCCACCACACTGGCCTTGGCTTCTTTCTCATTCGCCAGACCCACCGTGATTTCTTCCGCACCTTTGACTACATGCGCATTAGTAATGACGTAGCCGTGCCCTGCGTCGATAATGACGCCCGAACCCAGGCTTTGTGCTTCTCGATATTCTGGCATGTCGGGCACACCAAAAAATCGCCGAAATTGAGGATCATTAAATAACGGGCTATCGGCCAATGGGTTTTCGGTCTTCGCTTTGCCGCGGGCGGATATGTTGACCACGGAAGGCAGTACCTCTTGCAACATGGGCGCTAAAGTAGGCAGCTCTCCACCGGCTGCTGGCAAGCTGCCTGGATAGCTCGCCGCAGCTAGGCTATTAGAGCAAGGTAACGCAGCTAAACACACAGCGGCCAATACAGTTTTTGATTTATGATTGAACAAGCTCACCCACCTCGATTCAAATCTAGACATCTAAGCTCCTTCATGGTTTGGTCAGATCAATTTAAGCACAGACCGCGGCCATCGAATAGACCTGATCGCAATCTGATCCTATTTCAATCGAGACGTTCCCTGACTTCCCCCCTCACTCTGTTAACTTCAGGATGTTGCACTTCATTCTAGAAACCGCCATTCTTCATTCAACACAGACATCAACATATACCCGGTCCATTATGTCGTATAAAAAACTCCTGCTATCCATATTTTTATTCTTCTTCACCGGTCAGATGCTACGAGCTGAAACCTGCCTCGAAAGCAATACTCGTGATCCCAAGAGCAAGATTCTGTCCGGACTGTGGGGAAGTAATTTGACCAACAATCGCGCTCAATCCGGTGAACGGGCCGGGCTAACTGCTGTTGATGTCGCGCGACTAAAGCTCAAGTGGGCCTATTACTTACCGCCCCCTTTCTTCGGCACCAGCGAACTGCGCTCCCAGCCAGCTATTACAGAAGATACACTATACGTTGGATCACAAAGTGGCACTGTCTACGCCCTCGACACCCAGACGGGCTGTACTCACTGGACCTACAAAAATGATATCCAAATACGAACGGGCATTGTCATAAGTGATCTCGATTCTGACGGCCCACGTTTATTGTTTTTTGGTGACAACAATGGCTTTGTCACGGCTCTGGACGCAACCACCGGCAAAAAGCGCTGGAAAATGGAAATGGATCCTCATCCCAACGCGATGATTACCGCAGCACCCACGGTGCATCAAGATCAGCTCTATGTGTCCGTTTCCTCACTCGAAGTGTTGACGGCGATGAATCCGCTTTACAACTGCTGCACTTTCCGAGGCTCCGTTGTCCGCGTTGATGCACGCACCGGAAAAATAATTTGGCAAACCTACACCACACCAAAAGCCAAAAAAACGGGCAAGAACGCGTTGAGAGTCCAGATGTGGGGGCCATCGGGCGCACCCGTCTGGAACACACCCACCATCGACATAAAACGCAACCTATTGTATGTCGGTACCGGCGAAAACTATTCCACCCCCGCCTCCACAGGCAGTGACTCCATTCTTGCCATGGACCTCGACAGCGGCCAACTGCGCTGGTCAACTCAACTGACGACGGGCGATGCATGGAATCTGTCCTGCACCCTTCCGGGTAGATTAAGTTGCCCCAAAGAAGATGGCCTTGATCTGGATGTCGGCGCCAACACACTGCTCTACACCCTTGCGGATGGCAAAGACCTGGTGATTGCCGGTCAGAAAGCCGGCGTTGTCTGGGCCCTCGATCCAGACAACGCCGGCACAGTGATCTGGAAATCAAAAGTGGGCCGCGGCGGCGCGCTGGGCGGCATCCACTGGGGTATAGGCAGTGATGATCGCTATATCTATGCCCCCAACTCGGATTATGAACTCAGTTTTATGGGCATAATCGATGCCAAACGTCCGCCCGGGGAGAAGTCGCCCAGCCTGAATGCCTTGGAGCCCAGCACAGGCAAAATCGTCTGGAAACATACAGAAAAATTTGCCTGCCCTGAACCGGCTAAATGCGATGACGGTTTTTCTGCCCCGCCGAGCATCATCCCCGGCGTGGTCTTTGCCGGGACTATGCTTGGAAAGCTCTACGCCTTTAATCGCGACTCCGGCGCGATCATCTGGGAATACGATACGACTCAGAGCGTCACTGCTGTTAACGGAGGCGGACAGGCTCATGGAGGTTCCATCGATGTGGGTGGTGCGGTGATCGCCAACGGTCAGCTTTATATTCATTCCGGCTACGGAAAAATCGGTAAAGACGGCAACGTATTATTGGTGTTTTCAATTGATGGCAAATAAATGCATGAGCACAATATATTGTATTAAAGGCTAATACGCCGACCAGTGTATGCAAGGCATTGAAAACATATATAAATAATAAAAACAATAACAATATTAATTAGATGAAAAATATTGTTGTTTTATTCTTGACAAGTGCGCGGTAGAAGAACTAGTTTTAGTCCAGGTCAAGAACACTATATGTAGTATTTGCCTCGACAGGCACCTACCCTAAACATCCAGATAATTTTGCCAATAAGTCAAGCCCAAAATACAACAAGGAGAGGCTTCAGGATGAGCACCGTGCCCAACAAGAAACAACGACTATCCACACCAGAAATTCCCATGCAATCCGCTTCGCAGGATATCTGGGACAAAAAATACTGTCTAAAAGCCAAGAACGGCCAGCTGGTCGACAAAACTATCGATGACACTTACAAGCGTGTTGCCCGCGCTTTGGCAGACGTCGAAGAACCCGCCAAACGTGAGGTCTGGTTCGAGAAATTTCTCTGGGCGCTCAGACACGGGGCTATCCCTGCCGGGCGAATCATCTCTAATGCCGGAGCCTTAGAGCATAAACCGGCCACCTCAACCATTAACTGCACGGTGTCCGGGAGTATCCAGGACTCCATGGATGACATTCTTGAAAAAGTCCACGAAGCCGGGCTGACGCTCAAAGCGGGCTGCGGCATTGGCTACGAATTTTCGACGCTGCGTCCGCGTGGTGCTTACGTCTCTGGTGCCGGCGCACACACCTCGGGCCCCCTGTCCTTTATGGACATCTACGACGCCATGTGTTTTACCGTCTCCTCTGCCGGTGGCCGACGCGGTGCGCAAATGGGCACCTTTGACGTTGGTCATCCGGACGTCGTCGACTTTATTCGCGCCAAACGCGAAAACGGCCGACTCCGCCAGTTTAATCTGTCACTGCTGATTACCGACGAATTCATCCACGCGGTAAAAAATGATCTGGACTGGCCGCTGGCCTTTCCTGTCACCCGCCGCGAAGCCGAAGCAGATGGCCTGGATGTTTACACCTGCGATCAAATCATCTGGCGCGAATGGCCCATTCATAAAGGCTATATCATCAACGAAAGTGGCCTGGTGGCCTGCAAGATCTACAAGACTATCCGCGCTCAACGGCTGTGGGATCTCATCATGAGTGCCACCTACGATTACGCAGAACCCGGCTTTATTCTCATCGACAAGGTGAATAAATTAAACAACAACTGGTTCTGCGAGAATGTTCGCGCCACCAATCCTTGCGGTGAACAGCCCCTGCCGCCTTACGGCGCCTGCCTGCTGGGTTCGGTAAACCTGACTAAATTCATCGAAGCGCCGTTTACCGATAAAGCTAATTTTAACTGGGACGAATACCGCGAAACGGTGCGAATCTTCACCCGCGCACTCGATAATGTGGTGGAAATTAACGGCCTGCCACTTGAGAAACAACGTAACGAAATTCTCCGCAAGCGTCGCCATGGCATGGGCTTTCTCGGCCTGGGTTCGACGCTGACCATGCTGGGCATACGCTACGGCACACCGGAATCCCTGGAATTTACCGAAGCGGTCTCTCGGGAAATGGCCCTTGCCGGTTGGGAAGTGGCGATAGAACTGGCGCAAGAAAAAGGCGCAGCACCCATCATGGACGAGTTGTTCGAAGTGACGCCGAGTATGTTACACCAACGCCCCGAAATGGCCCGCGACGGCCACAAGGCGGGTGATCACCTGCCAGGACGGGTGCTGATGGCTCGTTACAGTCGTTACATGCAGCGCGTCGGTGAGGTGCGTCCCGATTTAATCGAGGCCATTTGCCTTAACGGTGCTCGCTTTACGCATCACACCTCCATCGCCCCGACCGGCACGATCTCGCTGTCGCTAGCCAATAATGCCAGTAACGGCATCGAGCCCAGCTTTGCCCACCACTATTCTCGCAACGTGATCCGCGAAGGTCGCAAGACCAAAGAAAAAGTCGACGTTTTTTCTTTTGAGTTGCTAGCCTATCGGCACTTAATCAATGCCAATGCTATCCCGGGTTCCGACAAGCCCGACGAAAAGCTGCCCGATTACTTTGTTGCCGCCGACGACATCAGCCCCAAAGAACACGTCGATATCCAGGCCGCTTCGCAAAAATGGATCGATTCATCGATCTCCAAAACAGCCAACGTGCCGACGGATTATCCCTTTGCGGACTTCAAAAATATCTATATGTACGCCTACGAGCAGGGTTTAAAAGGCTGCACGACCTTCCGCTTTAACCCGGAGGCCTTCCAAGGCGTGCTGGTCAAAGAAAAGGATCTGGAGAACACCACCTACGCCTTCACGCTGGCAGATGGCACGGTGATCAACGTTAAAGGTAACGAAGAAATCGAATACGATGGCGAAACGCACAGCGCCGCCAATCTTTACGATGCGCTGAAGGAAGGCTATTACGGTCGCTTCTAGCAACGTACCCGAAACGTCCAACCGACCCCATGTTATAGATATGAATTCAGGAACAAAGTCATGGCTATCAAAATTGAAAAACCCATCGTCAGTTATCACGTAGTAAAAGAAGACGAAAAACCCCAGCTCAAGGTCGTAGAGCCGCGCCAGGAAGAATCCAACGTCGTGCAGATGCACGAGCGACTGGAGCGCCCCGACACGCTGATCGGCTCCACCTATAAAATCAAGCCGCCGGTGGCCGATCACGCAATGTATATCACTATCAACGATATTTTGCTCAACGAGGGCACACCTCACGAGCATCGCCGCCCCTTCGAGATCTTCGTCAATTCAAAAAACATGGAGCATTTTCAGTGGATCGTCGCATTAACGCGAATTATCTCTGCGGTGTTTCGCAAGGGTGGCGACATTACTTTCTTAGTTGAGGAGCTTAAAGCCGTATTTGACCCACGCGGCGGCTATTGGAAGCCGGGCGGCCATTACATGCCTTCGTTGGTTGCGGAACTGGGCAGTCTAATCGAGCGCCACTTGCGCACTATTGGCATGTTGCCCGATCTGGAGGTGGATGCACGACAGCTCAAACTGATCGAGGAAAAGCGCACCGAATACGAAACTCGTCATCAAAAATCCAATGAAAATCAGAATGGCGGCGCCTTTCCTGACGGCGCCACGTTATGCACTAAGTGCAACACCAAGGCCATGATCACCCTGGACAACTGCTTGACCTGTTTGAGCTGCGGCGAGTCCAAATGCGGTTGAACTAAACCCTGCACAGAGCACAACAATATGACCAGCCTCTGGAAGTACCTCAAGTGGATGTTTGTCGGGACGACCGGGCTGCTGCTCGCGCTGGTGCTGTTTCTGTTCTTCTGGATTAACCCGAACGACTATCGGGATGACATCACCCAGGTAGTTAAGGACAATGTCGGGCTAATCTTGAAGATTAAGGGCGACATCGGTTGGAATGTCTATCCGGCCATTGGATTTTCCGTTGCGGACGTATCGCTGGCTACCAGCGAGGGTGAAACACCACTGCTCACCGTCGCTAAAGCGGCAGTGAGCGTTGAGCTGATCCCCTTGCTCAGCAAGCAGGTGAATGTGCGCACGCTTTATGTGGATGGGCTGGTCGCTAAACTTTGGGTTAACGAAGCCGGTAAGGGTAACTGGGAGGCTCTCAACAAACCTACTAAAACAACGCCCACGCCATCGGAAAAATCAGCACCTGCGCCCGCAGATGCCGATAGTAGCCCTCTAAAAATCAACGTGCCGAAAGTGGTTATCACCCACACCGTCATCGACTACGACGACCGTAAAGGCAAGTCGCGTTACATCGTGACGGTGAAAGAGCTGTCGGCAAAAAATATCAATCTGGCTACGGAGTTTCCGCTTTACCTCGCCGCCACCATCGAAGATGGCACCGGTGTTCTCGCCCAACCCTTTTATATTAAGGGCCCACTGGCGGTAAATCTGGCTGCCGACACGGCGACTATTGGCCCACTGCAACTTTCCACAGGCAAACTCAACGGTACGCTTGCGATTGCTGTTAAGCAGCTGACCAAGGCACTGTCGTTTACCGGCACGCTGGAGGTTGCGCCGTTCAACGCCAAAGATTTGATGCGTGATTTCGGCAGGGCGGCCCCGATCACCACCGAAGCCACCGCGCTGACCCGGATTGGTTTGAAAACCACCCTTGAGGGCACATCGAATCGTGTCCTGCTCAACCCGCTTGTGATTACGCTTGACGACACACAAATCAAAGGCAACATCGGCATCACCGACTTCGCAACTCAAGCACTGGTATTTGATCTTGCGATCAACGCCATCAATGCTGATCACTATCTACCGCCGCCGCCGGCGCCGGTCACGGACACTCCAGCTACGCCCTCCGCTGCCGGCAAACCCGAGCCGCTGCTGCCGATGGAAACGCTGCGCACACTCAATATAAACGGCAAGCTCCATGCCGACAAAATCACCTTTATGGAATGGCCGATGACCAACCTGGCGATTGCCCTGCGCGCAAAAAATGGCACTATCCAGATCAATCCACTGAGCGCCAGCGTGTTGGAGGGTACCGTCCATGGCGATATACAAATCGATGCCCGAGGTGCTGAGCCACGCATCGTCACGCACCTGAAGCTCCACAAAGTCGAGATGGGTGGCGTGGTCAAACGCTATGCCGGCCGTGATCTGTTTACCGGCAAAGCCTCGCTTAACCTCGACCTCAACACCACGGGCAACGATACCGATACGCTACTTAAGCAGGCCATCGGCCACTTGGATTTAAATTTTTCTGACGCGCTGATCAAAGACATATCCCTTAATAATCTGCTGATTGAAACGCTGACCGAACAACTCGGCGCATTCTCCATGTGGGTACCCGACTACTCGCAGAAACTGTCGAAAGAGCCCCAAAAAGACACCGCACTCAACGAATTTTCTGCGACGGCGACGCTGCAAAACGGCATTGCCCATACGCCCGTGTTCAAAGCCGGCGTGAAGGACGGCAGCGTTAAGGGCAGCGGCCAGTTCAACCTGCTGACGATGGATTTTGACTACCACATCGCCATGCGCACCGATAAGCTGAAAGACAACAAGCATCTGGCTAACGCGGAGTTTCCGCTGCGCTGTAAGGGCAACATCGCCGGCAGCGCGGCAGACTGGTGCCGACCAGACAATAAGGCCATCGGCAACGTGCTGAAGCAAGCCGCCGAGAGCGCCGCCAAGGATAAAGTTAAAGGCGAGCTGGCAAAGCAGTTGGGGGTCGAATCCACGGACACGAAGGAAAAGGCACAGCAAAAAATCGACGAAGAAAAAAAGAAAGCCGAAGAAAAGGCCAAAGAAAAACTCAACAAAAAATTAGATAAGGCACTAAAAAAACTTTTCTAGTGTCCTCGGGTTGCTCGCCTCCGTCGAGCCACCCGCGAGGGTTAGTCATGTGCCTTCCACAGACATTTCCCGCCGCTGGATTTATCGATTACTTCGAGTAGTTGCTGATGTGCCGCCAATTCTTCTGCAGTGGCGCGTATCACTCTGAGTGAGCGCTGACTGCGGGTGACTGCCTGAGTTTCTGCAAGTTGCTCGGTGGCATTTTTTGGTGCTGTTTCATGGTTGGCGGCGTCCAGCAGCAAAGTGACTTGCCCGCCCGTCATTACCAGATAAACGTCGGCCAGGATACGCGCGTCGAGCAAGGCGCCATGCAGATCGCGCTGGCTATTATCGATGCCGTAGCGTTTGCACAAGGCGTCTAGGGTATTGCGCTGACCGGGGTGACGGCGGCGAGCAAGCTGCAGCGTATCAATCACCGAACAAATGCCATTGATATCGCTGACACGGCTGCTTGCGCGGCACAATTCTGCGTTGATAAAGCCAATATCGAAGGCGGCGTTATGGATGATCAGCTCAGCCCCATCGATAAAATCCAATAACTCGTCGGCAATGGTGGCAAACAGGGGTTCGCCCGCCAGCCGCTCTAGCGTCAATCCATGAACACGCACGGCGGCTTCATCGATCTCCCGCTCGGGGTTGAGGTAGCGATGAAACACTCGCCCGCTCGGCCGCCGGTGCAGTAACTCGACGCAACCGACTTCAATCAACCGATGCCCGTCTTTAGGATCAAGGCCGGTAGTTTCGGTATCAAGGACAATTTGCCGCATAGCTTTCCAACCCTATTACTGTGACTGACTTATTTAATCTGCCCGCACGTTCTGTTAGCGGGAACGGCCACATCCATAAGTTTTGGGTTGGGCAAATGCAGACTCGACATGAGGCTGACATAAGCGGCCTTATCTTTTACCTGCAAACGCGGATTATGGCTGCGCTCTTCCGCAATGCTGCTTACTGTCCAGCCTTTGTAGTCATGCGCCGGATACACCAGGGTTTCATCCGGTAGGACCAATAGCCGATCAAATAGACTGTGGTACTGTGTTGCCGCGTCACCATTCTGAAAATCGGTACGGCCCGATCCGCGTATCAGTAAAGTATCGCCGGTAAATACATAACGTCTTCCATCCGCTTCAAGATAAAAACTGTAGGAATCGTCGGTATGACCCGGCGTGTACATCACTTGTAGCTGATAGCGCCCGAACGAAACCCGATCACCCTCAGAAAATACCTCGGATACGCAATCTGTCTGTGCCTGTTTCCCCATCATGGAGACACAACCCGTCGCGGCGCGTAAATCACCCAGCGCGGTAATGTGATCGGCATGTACATGCGTATCCAGAGCCGCTTTTAGGGTAAGTTGCAACTCGCTCAACAATTGCAAATACGCAGGCATATGCTCCTTCACCGGGTCGATAAACACGGCTTCGGCGCTCGTCTCATCCGCCAGAAGGTAGGTATAAGTACTGGATGTTTGGTCGAAAAATTGACGAAAAATCACGGGCCGCACTCCATAAAAATGATCAGTGACTCAACTGCTGATACAACATCCACCCGGCAAGGCTCACCATCAAAATCACAAAAAATCGCTGCAACCTTGGCCCGGCAACGCGGGGAGCTAACACCGTGCCGAGTATCATGCCGGTTATGGCTCCTGCGGCGAGCGGCCACCACATGGTTAACACTGGTTTTTGCTGCAATACAAAGCTGGTAAATCCGGCAAACGATACCATACTGATAATGACCAACGAGGTGGCTACCGCCTGCAACATGGACACCCCGGTTAACAAAACCAGCGCCGGTACAATCACAAATCCACCACCCACACCGAACAAACCTGAAAGCACGCCGGTTAGCGCACCCACCAGCACCATCTGCGATATACATGGCCAGCGCCACTCCAGATTACCACTGGAGCTTAGTGAACAAGCCGAGCTGAAGCCAGCCATCTCCGCGCGACTACCCGCACGAACAACGAGTGTATCCGCCGGGGAAATTCTTGCTTGCTGCCACATGCGCCGCGCAATCACCACCACCAAAAAAGTGAATGCCGTCATTAACCAGATTACCGGCATTTTTTGCGCCAACCACTGCCCCAGTGGGGTGAACAACGCACCTGATAGGCCCAACATAACCGCCGCCCGCCAGGCAATTTGGCCACGCCCCAG
>Ga0255312_1000148_pt1 | contig 11828 bp, 7 predicted proteins | sample EtOH5_T0_E5_meta_FD_202081 | JGI IMG/M metagenome (GOLD analysis project Ga0255312, IMG submission 202081) | Sandy soil microbial communities from University of British Columbia, Vancouver, Canada - EtOH5_T0_E5 | ecosystem: Engineered > Artificial ecosystem > Sand microcosm > Unclassified ...
CGTTGCCAGTGCGCTCTCGATGTCGCGAGGCAATTTCGCACAATATGTCTTCTACGCAGGACTGCAGACTGCTTGCGATATTTCTGTGTATGGCACAAAGCGGCGCACCTTTTCGTCGCGGCTTCAACCCTGTGCGATCAAAAAATGGCCGCGCCAGCCATGGGCTCCTCGCATTTAGGCCTTTGAAGTATTCGAGGTTTACTACGGGCAATCCTTCGGCGTCTACTCTGAGCATGTTGCTGAACAATTCTGCAAATTCAGGTTCGCCAGTTGCAGAAAGCCACATGGTCTTGTGCCAGTCGCCGTCTTCGCCAAAGCCGAGCGCAGCAGTCACAGCGCCATACAGCATGCCTATGGAGTTTGGGAATAGCGCCTCTGCTTGAAGGGTAAGTGTATTACCCGAGCCAGACATCAAGGCCGTTGTGGCCATATCGCCACGGTTGCCGATTGAGATAACGGCGGCCTGCTCGAATCCCGATGGATAGAATGCGCTTGCTCCATGAGCTATCTGATGGTCAACGATGATGAAGCGGGCGTGAGGCGATAAACGCGATTCAATCAATCGCCTCGTTCTCAGCCTCTCTTTTAAATTGTATAGGCTGTCTGTGAAGTGTGATGGAAAAATCGCTTCGTTTGATGCCTCGGATTCCTGAACATCGTACAGCGCTTGAAATGCGACCTCGCGCCGGAATAGCTTTTGTGAATCTATGTAATACGCGACGAAATCGAGCTGGTCGAGTCTTATGCCTGCGCCCTTGAGACAGAACTCAATAGCGTGATATGGCAACCCGCCGTTGCTAGTTATGCCAACGTGTCGAACGCGCGTCAGGTTGTCTTCTTCGACCGCAGCAACAACCTGACCGTCGCAGATCAAAGCGGCTGCCGCGTCTCGTTCTTGTCCCGAGATACCCAGAATGTACATTGAGTCAGCTTGTTGGACGGATACTCAAGCAGGATAGTTGATAGCAGGCATACACTTTTTCAGCCCGGTCCGGCACGCTCGTTTGGCCGCCAGGTTCTGCAAAGGTATAGCCCTTTTGCCAGATTGATTAAGCCGTGATGGTTTTGAGATTTACCGCAGCTATTCAGCCCTCAATGCAATCATCGGATCTACTCTCATTGCCTTCCTGGCAGGGATGTAGCATGCCAGGAACGCCACGATCAGCAGAACTATTGTGGTCAGTAGAAAGGTAACTGGATCAATGGCGCTGATGCCAAAAAGCAAGCTCGAAATAAATCGGGTTAATATGATAGCGCCCGCTACCCCTACGAATATGCCAACCACTACAAGCTTGATTCCATGGCCGAGTATGAGCTTGAGCACATCACTCGGCTGAGCGCCAAGCGCGATTCGGATACCGATTTCTTGATAGCGACGGGTGACCGAATACGAAATCACGGCATAAACCCCCATCATCGCCAGTAGTAGCGCTGTGCAAGCGAAGATCATCAACAGCAGCATGTTGAACCGTCGCGAGTCGGTCGAAGCCGACAGGTACTGCTCCATCGTCCTCGTGTTGGATGTGGCGACATCTCCATCAACCCTTTGCACTTCGTTTCTTACAGCGGATTCAAGCGTCAGTGGTTCTACGGTAGTTCGGATTGCCAGGCTGCAATTCGCAGCCAGAAACGACATCGTATCCTGAGATGCCTGAGCGATTGGCACGTAAAAGGTTGGCGTCGGCTCCTCGTCCAAAGAGACGTGTTTTACGGTATCGCAGACGCCGACAATCTCGACATCGCGTGGTTGCGCAGAGCCGTCTTCCAACAGCAGGTGAGCCTTTACAGGGGTTTCATTAGGCCAGTACCTCTGTGCCAGAGCCGCATCAATGATAACTACTCCCGCGGCCTGAGCATTGTCATAATCTGTGAAGGCACGGCCGTTTAGTACAGGTATGCCCAGAGCCTGGAAGTAGCCAGGACTCACCAGCCGGCTCTGTGCAGCCGGTTTATCAGTCGGTGACTGAAGAGGGCGTCCCATTATCATGAAATCATTTCGCACATTCATTCCGCTGATCGGCAATACGTTGGCCGCACCGACCGAGCTGACACCCGGCAGGGTTGCAATCCGGGGAAGGATTTTATCGAAGAAAACTGTTATAGCTTCGCGCTGCGAGTATCTCGATGGAGGTAAAGACAGTCGCGTCAATAGCAGCTTCTCTCCGTTGAAGCCTGGACTAACCTCCTGGAGTTTTAGAAAGCTCTTGATCAGCAGCCCCGCAGTAATCAAAAGCACCAGAGACAAAGCGACCTCGGCCACCACAAGGAAGCCGCGCGCGCGGTCACGACGACCCCCATCGGATAGTCCTTTGCCTGTGCTCTTCAACTCATCATTGAGATCAACTTTCGATGCTTGTAGCGCGGGCACTAAACCGAAAATCACACCCGCTAATAGCGATACGACGAGCGTGAATGCGAGCACTCGTCCGTCTATGTTAACTTCGTTGGCTCGCGGAAGACTTGAAGGGCTCAGTGCCATCAACAGATTCATTCCCTGCCACGCCAGCACCAGCCCCAGCCCCCCGCCAATCAACGAAAGGACGCTGGCTTCGGTAAGTAGCTGCCTGATGAGGCGTCCCCTTGACGCCCCGACCGCCGCCCTGATTGCCATCTCCTTGTGACGCGCCGAGGCCCGCGAAAGCAGGAGGTTGGCGAGGTTCGCACAAGCTATTAACAACACCAGGCCGACCGCGCCTAGAAGCATGATCAATGCTGTTCTGTAGCTTCCCACAACCTCTTCATGCAGGGCGAAAACCTTTGGGGGAGTCTTCTTCGCATTCGTCTCAGGATACAGTTGTTGCAGATTGCGCGATATCGAGTCCATCTCTCCCTGGACTTGCTGCCGGGTGTAACCCGGTTTCAGCCGCGCAAAGACTCTTAGAAAGTTAGCGCCACGGTCGGAACGCCTGGCATCGGTTTCCAAGACTAGAGGTACCGCCATATCAATCTCGGCACCCGGAAAAATGAAGACCGCGGGCAGCGCCCCTACAACCGTATAACTGTCGCCATTGAGAGTTATTGTCCGGCCGACAATTCCCGGGTCGCCGCCAAACTGCCTCTGCCACAGGCCGTAACTCAGTAACACCGTGCGTTGACGCCCCGGCTGGCCATCCTCAGGCAGCAGGCACCTCCCGATGGCTGCTTTAACGCCAAGCATCTCGAAAGCATTTGCAGTAACACGAACTCCGGCCAATCGCTGAGGGTTATCCCCCTTGGTGAGATTGGCCCCCCAATTACCAAACGCCACAATTTGTTCGATGGTTTGAGTCTGTTCTCGATAGTCTAAAAAATCAGGTACTGAGAAGAATGCTTTGTCACGATCAGTCCGCGTAGACCATATCCAGACCAATCGTTCGGGGTCCTTGAAATCGAGCGTGCGTAGCAGGATGGCGTTCACCAGACTGAACATCGCGGTGTTTGCGCCTATGCCCACCACGAGGGCAAGGACTGCTACCACAGTGAACCCAAAATTCCTGCCCAAGAATCGGAATGAATAACGCAGGTCTTGTATCAGGACATCCAACATGCGGCCTCCGGTCGAAACGTTTGCCTAACAAAATGCAGACAGATTCAATAGTCGGGGGGACAGTTTCAACTCAAACAGAATTAATAATCTTTCTTTGTGAGATTTTCAACACGGTTTCGATACTCAAGCACCACGGATTGCCTCAGTCGAACTCCGGCAATGGTTTGGCTAAAACATAGTGATCAAGCCAGACGAGTTCGGCCTCTACTTTAGTTCGCCTGTGAGACGGTTTGCCTGGCACCTGTCCTTCGCGTATATTGCCGCTGTTTGGTCGTCATCGTTTCAGAGGCAAAAGCTCAAGAGTCTCTTTTTGCGCGCTCGCAACTGCTTCTCTTGAAAATGGGAAAAGGTGCGTCGTAACGGCCTTCCAATCATTTAACTGATCGGCCCAATGCAGGCTCTGCGGGTCGCCGGATTGTCCAAGCGCTATGCCTTGCTGGGTCTTGTCCCAATCGCCAGTATCAACGATCAGGCGCATTGAGACACTTGAGCCGACGTTCACGGTCGGGAATGTTCCGTTACTACCGTTGAACGAGAAAGCAGGGATCGCGAACTTTGCGCCCATCATCGGAACCACGGCAAGAGGATGCACAAAACGCGCGACGGCGATGCGGCCCCATTTCCACTCCGTGCGATCGGCGCCGAAGCGTTTGAGAATCGCTTCGCGCGCGTCCTTCTCGCAGGCCATTAACAGTTCGGCGTAACCGGCGAATTCCTTTGGCAGCCATTGTCGCGGCTGTTCCGTAATCAAATAATCAGTGAACGTGCTGCTAATGTCGCGGCTCGCCTGTTCAGCGCGGGCCTGGCCGAGGACCGCCGTGAGCATGCGACGACGGAATGCCGCGCGTATCTCTGAGAGAATCACGGGCGCTTGCGATTCCGCATTCATGTTCCCATCCCACTTCTCGAAACCTTCGATCGTTTCCTTCAATCCTGCATCGTTTGGCTGCTGCGAGACAGCTCGCACAATCTTGACGAATTGGCGAGCAAAGGTTACCCCGCTGATCGTGTATATATCACTTTGAATCTTGCGAAAATCTTCCGCCGTAAGTTTGGGCTTGTCTTTTAAGAGGTCAAAGATGCGCCGAGCGCGGTAAGGCGGAGCCCAATCCCCGGTCAGATGGTTTGGATAATCCAGGCCAACGATTCGGTTGTTCGCCGTTACAATAATGCCCGACGGCGGATCATATAGGCGCGGCAATGCCTCGAAAGAAATGAAGCTGCTCCAGTCGCCATCACTCTTGGCGCCGTCGTAAGGCAGGCTGCCATCGCCGGTCCATCTTATTGGAATCCTGCCCGCCCCGTAATACCCTATGTGACCTTCCACGTCGGCGTAGATGAAGTTCTGGGCCGGCCCGGGAAAGTCTCTGAGGGCTTCACGGAACTCTATCCAGTTTCGAGCACGATTGATTGAATAAAACGCACCGAGTTCGGATGCCTGCGTATCGAGAGCCACCCACCGCAGCGCATAACGTTTGGAATCTTTTTCAAAGATGATCGGGCCATGAGAAGTGGTCGTAACGTCAAAGGCTACGGTTTCAAGCGATGGATCACTAATACCCTTTCTGACCCTGATCTCTTCATGCCTGACTTCGGCCTCTCGCCACCCGCCAGCAGCCAAATAAAGTTTTCCGTTCTGCTTATCGAAAGTTTCCACATATAGATCCTGTACGTCAGCGCCGAGGTTCGTCATGCCCCAGGCGATTCGCTCGTTGTGGCCGATGACGATTCCGGGCATACCAGGAAATGTGACTCCCGCGACTCGCAATCCCGGCATGCTGAGGTGTGTCAGATACCAGATGGAAGGCGCAGAGGGATCCAGGTGAGGGTCGTTGGCAAGCAAAGGCTTTCCTGAAGCACTGCGGTTGCCCGACACGACCCAGTTATTGCTTGCCGCAAGCTCCGATGAAAACAGCCCTGCGCGCTTCAGTGAATCATTCATCGCCTCTGTGAGCAAATTGACATCGTCCCAGGTATCCGAACTTGATGTTGTTGCATAGGAGTTATCACCAAAGGGCGCCGGTGCAGATAAGGTGTTTTTGCTTGATGAGGCTTTATTATCCGAGGAATCCCTGCCAACGATCGGTACGTCCCATGGCGAAGGTCTGTTGTTGAGAGCTTCGCGCACATCGTTTGGGAGGTCTGAGCGCGCACCCCGCATGAGGTCTGATTGCCAGCTTGTCGTCAGAGCCTCGGCCATCAGTTTGCCTATGAGCAACGAATCGGCTGCTCTCCACGGTTGCGGCCTGTATTGAAGGATTCGAAATTCTGCCGGCAGGCGATTGGCGTCACACGAATCGATATAAGCATTCACTCCCGCTGCGTATGCCTCAAACTGTGCCCGCACGGGCGAGGGCATGTTCTTGATCAACGATTCAGTGATCGCCGCAAATCCGTATGTGCGATGAATCTTATCCTGTTCAAGCGTTGCGCGACCGAGGATTTCCGACAGCTCGCCGCGCGCCGTGCGGCGCAGCAGGTCCATCTGCCAAAGGCGATCACTTGCGGTGAGATACCCCTGAGCGACGTAAAGGTCAGCTTCGTTTTGTGATTCGATGTAGGGAACACTGCGCTCATCACGACGCACGATGACCTTGTCTTTCAACCCCGCTACGCGCAGCCCTGAACCGGGTTGAGTGGTCGCGTTTTGCGTTGCCCCGATGGGCGTAATCATTAATCCCTGAGTAAAGAGCATCATCACCAGCACAAGACAACAGGCAATAGTGCGACTATTCATAACTCGATTCATTTGCTTTATCCTTCACGTCAGCTTGCGGACTCTGCGCTCACAAAATGCCCACTGACTTCGGCGATGAGGCGGTCATTAAGGTCTTCAACGAATACCATTGCATCCCTAAACGTCTGACGCAGCAAAGCCGAATCTTGCCTTGCCGATTCATCGTGTTGGAGCATCGCTATTGTGTTAAGGACTTCGACGTTGATGTCGGGGAATTCATTCGTGAGAGCTTGTATGGATTCCTTTTGAACTACCCAGGTATTGACCACCATAAGCGCGAGCATCGGGAGGTCCCTTTTTATGGCCAGCAACAAATTGAAAACTGCTTGCCGCTCTTGTTCGGTCAGATCATCTTTCTTGAGGTAGGTCATCAATGGAGAGCCTAGTCTGCGCATCTCGAAGAACGCAGTTTTCGCAACGGAGATACTGGATGGCGTAGTTTCTATTCCAGACCGCTTGTCTTGCCCGTTAATGACCTTGCTATGAACCGCAAGGTCGAGGTGGAATGTAGCGGGGACAGGGTCGCCTTCTTTCCAGTAAAAGAACGGATGGAATGGACCGGGTGATGCGTTCGCGATCTTCTCGCATGCTTCGGCCATCACTTCCAGGGAGCTCAGGAATCGAGTTTTGTCATCAAACGTATCAGGCTTGAGGAAAATGTATACATCCATCATGTCGCTATGACCCGGAAGAACATCTCCTCTGGCCATCGAGCCGAACAAGAGGACGCTCGACACCACGTCCGACATTCGCCTGATGTCTTCGAGCAGTCCGTCTAAAACAACATCATAGTCTCTTACGGTTGCGGTCATTGTGCGTGCCTCTCGATGCTCTGTAAGACTTGCTCAAACAGCCACACAGCCTCGGCAGCCGATTCACGAGATGCATCTTGCTCGTTGGTTGGAAGCGAATTGATATCCGTCCAGATAAGCTTTGTCTCGGTATCTTCCAACAGCGACTCGAAGAGGTTTGGAATGTTCTCAGTTGGTACGTCCCATTCACCCTTCGCCAGGAGGGCGGTCGCCATCAAGTACTTCGATTGACGGTCCATCTCTTTAGTGATGCCGGCGTAATTCCTGCGCCTGAACTGATCCAGCGCCCAATTGCGTATGAACTGTTTGCACCGCTGTAGTTGTGACTCCAGTAATACGATCGGGTTGCCATCTATAGCTATCTCGTTGCGTATGTCGCGGCCATAGATCACTTCTCCACCAAGTCTTACGCGGTAGGCGAGAAGCTGCTTTTCTTCTAAAGGATTAGGCCACCCGAAGACGCCCAGGCCGAAGATCTGAAAGAGTTCTGCGCGGCGGAGGCAGTAGAGCGTGATGTTGGGAGGGCCGCATTCGTAGACCTCTGCAATCAGGTCGGGCATAAACCCCGCGTCGTTTTTGAAGATCACGATCAACCCGCCGTTTGTAAATGGGTGCGAGTAGCCGATGATGCTTTCCAGTTGGTCTTCGAGGCGGTCAATGACTCGCGACGTAAAGGCTTGAACGGTTGCTTCAGCCATAATCAGCTTCCGGTCGGCACGATCAAGGAGGTAGAGCGCTCAAAGCAGTAGAGGAGAATCCTAATTCCCGGCCCGGCACCATTCGAGAACGGACATTGCGCTGGTCAGTTTATGAAACGCCTGACGGAAGGCACGGCTCTGCGGGCCGTCGAGGACTTCATTCGTTACATCGCCGCCGCGCACCGCGGGCAGATCATGCATGAAGATAGTCCCCCCAGGCTTAGACACTTTTTCCATCATTTCCCGCGTCACTTTGTATGGCGCGAATATCTCAAGCCAGTTCGGATCGCTTTTGGTGACACCCATGGTTTGCCAACGCGTCGCATATACAGCGTCAACTCCCCTTGGAAGCTCGGCGACGCTGTGTTGCTCTTCGACATGCGCGCCGTTCTGTCGCGCCAACTCCCGCGCGTTCGTGAGCAAGGCTTTCGGCAAGCCATAATTCTCAGGAGTAACCAGCGTGAGCCGCATACTCGGAGTCAAGGCAGTGGCCAAGGCCAGCGCCGCCGCCGTATTGTTACCTTCACCGATGTACATCACGTGAATGCCATCAAGGTGTCCGAACTCTTCTTTTAGTGTCGTAAGGTCGGCAATGGCTTGTGTCGGGTGTTCGTTTTCGCTCATGGCGTTGACTATCGACATGCGGTTCTGCGCGGCCAAAGCCCTCATTTCCTCGATTGATTGGTTCGTTCGTATCACCAGCACATCGAGGAAACCTGAAAGCACGCGCGCGGTATCCTGCACCGTTTCGCCGGTGACTAACTGCAGATCGTTAGGTCCATAGGCGATTGTTGCAGCGCCCAGCTTCATCGCGCCGACGGTAAAGGCCGTGCGAGTGCGTGTTGATGTCCCGCGAAAGTAGATGCCCACCATCCTGCCGTTGAGCGAGTGCCTTCCGTTCATATCTCCTGCCGCTATCTCAAGGGCACGGTCAACAAGCTGCGATAAAGTCTCCGAACCCAGGTCAGATATTGAAAGAACATGTTTGACCGCCATATCCGTCTCCTTTCGCCCAGGCGCCCGTCAGGTGTTCGCCCGCTCAAAGCCGCGCAGCGCGTCATCAGTTGAAAGTTGCATTAATATCGGAGCCGGCAACCGCGTCTGCTACCTCATCTTCTAAATGGCGCAACCGCGGATATGAATAACCGGCCATAACTATGAGCAAGGTGAGAATGCCCATTATGATGAACAGAAACCCGATCCCGCGCCCTGGCCCCGCACCTATTAGTCGCCCCACTGTTGGAGCCAGAGGGCCTTCGGCTGCAAGCAAAGGCTCGAACACGTATTCAGCAAGAGGTCCGGCTATCAGATAAGAGAATGGCACTGAAGACCACGCGATCATGCGCCGAACCGCGAAAACTCGCCCCTGAACTTGCGGAGCAATCTTGCTTTGCCAGATAGCCTGGCTCGATCCGTTTATGAACGGGAGACAGAAGAAGAAGAAGAAGGCGGCTACGGCGATGAGCTGCGCCGAAGGGCGAAGTCCAGCAAGAATGAAGCAGAGGCCCGTCAGAAGCTGGAATCCGAGAACTCCATTGATGCGCCGCTTCGGGCCGCCCCACGCGCTCATCAGCATGCTGCCGAAAAGCATGCCGCTTCCGCCTACGGAAAGAACTGTCCCAAGCACCGAAGGCGAGGTGAAAGACAAAACCATGGGCGTCGTCAGCACCAGTATGAAGCCGCCGAAGAAATTGGAAACGGCAAAAAACAGGAGCAGCGCCATAAGGCCCGGCCGCGATGTGATGCATCTCCACCCGTAGGCGACTTCGCGCAACAGAGACTCCTTTTCTGCTCCGATCTCGCCAAGCTTTGGCGGCGACGGTATATGAACAAGCAGGAGGGTGAGAACCGAGAAAAGAAACGTCGCGAAGTCAACCAGAAAGATGCCGTGCAGGTTGATCGCTAACAGCAGCACGCCACCCAGCACAGGCGACAACAGATGGCCTAGAGCTTCACCTGTTTGCACCATTCCGGCGGCTCGCCCATAATGCTCCCTGCTTACGAGCATTGTCGTGGCAGCCGAGTAGGCGGGCCACTGGAAGGCGCTCAAAGCCGAGTTGATTACCAATGCTACGCAGACGTGCCAGATTCCCAGAAGACCGGCAAAGTAGAGCATAGCAACGGCGAGGATGCTCAGGCCCGCGCCAACGTCACTGAATATCATCGCTCGACGACGATCCCAACGATCTATCAGCGCGCCGGCTAGCGGAGAAACCGCAATCCCCGGCAGCCTCGAACAGACCGTGATGAACGCGAACTGGGTGGTCGAACCGGTCCTCTGAAAAACCCATACACCGAGCGCAAACCCCGTAAGCCCTGAGCCGACCAGCGACACAACCTGCCCAAACCAGATGAGCAGAAATGTTGACATGGTTTGCGGCGCAACTGGCGCTGCCGCTCGATCTATGCTCGCAGCCATGCTAAGAGTGTTTTCTTAATCAGAAAGCCACTTGAATTCGGCTGAGTACGACAAAATAGGTCTTGTCGCCAGGGTTCGGAGAGCGCGCAGGGTCTTTGAATCGCTCGAAGCCCAAATCGAGCACGTACCGCATGAAGCGATTCATGTACCAATTCGGCCCGAAGAAAAATGTCTCCGCGCGATTCGATTTTGCGGTGCCGTTTGCTATCTGAAGATTCGAGTAACGGAATTTCAATTCCCATGCGCCGAACCCCGGGTTGCCGTTCCCTTCGCCAAACAGATTGCGCCTGGGCGCTACGGCTGCGTTATCGGGCTTGGCCTCGCCCGTCAACAGGTAAGTCGCCTGAGCCGTATAGCCCTTGGCCACAACGCCAGGAAGGTCTCTGCCGCTCAGCCCAAGGTCCTCGCGGCTCTGATTCGTCTGATCATATTCGGCGCGTATCGTCGCGGGCCCCAGCAGCCACGTCAGCTCGCCGTTGGCTCGAATGGTCTTGCCGTTGATCGCGTCGGGCGAGTAGTAAGTGAAGCTGCGGCTTTCGGTCTGGCCGCGCACGCTTGTGCCGCCGAAGCTTCGGCCCTGGGCGTATGCGCCGCCGAACGCAAGGCCTCTGGTCAGGAAGCCGTGACCGTTTTTCCAGGGAGCGAAGCGCAAGCGAATGACGCTTTCAGGAGTCCCGTTGTTGTTGAGCACCAGCGCCCCTTTGCCGTTGAATGCGCCGACCTGATATTCAAAGACGCCCTTATTGATCGCACCGGAAAACATAAAGCCGGGGCTGCGGCTCGGAGCTAGATTGTTGACCAGCGAGCGCTCGACGAAGTCCTGGTATGGGTCGCCGCGCAGCTCTTCCTGGCTAAAAGGCTCTTTGAAATGCCCGAAGCGAAATTGAAGCTCCTCAATGCGATGAATGTTGCCGTAAAAATCGCGCAGAATAGTGCTGGTGGTGTCTGCGAAATCCCCTTCGATCTTGAAATCGAAGTACCGTTCCAGCTTGCCTTCGAGGGCGAGCCGCGCTCGTCTCACCAGAAAGGTATTCGCGGGGTGATTGCCCGATTGATAGCCTCTGTGGTCGAGTTGTGCGTATCCGGCTAACGAGGTTTCGAACCTGCCGTCGCTGCTGCGCAAGACCGCGTGAGATTTATCCCACCCGGCAATAAGCCCCGGTTTTTCATCGTTGGACCCTTTTTGCGCTGATGAGGTAGATCCCACGCCCTTGCCGGTCTGAGCCGCTTCCGCTGCGACAGCGGGCGCTGAAGTTTGACCCTCAGTCGATGAAGCGTGCGCGTAGGCTGGCGTCAACACCGGCGTCTTGAGCGCTTCAATGCTCTTTTGCATTTCAGCAAGCTCGCGTTGTTGCTGTTCTATCAGCGCCTGAAGCTGTTCGACTTTTGTCTGTAGTTGTCCAACCTTGTCTGCGCTCTCCGCTTTACGACTCGCATTCGTATCCGAGCTGTCGGCCGTTTCGGCGCTCGCTCGATCCGATTGCCGCGTGACTTTCCCGTCCTGCGTTTGAGCTACTGCCAGATTTGACAGCAATAAAATAAGCGTGAGCAGCGAACTGATTCGAGATGTACCTTTGACCGTCATCACCAGCCTCCTTGAGGATGAGATTGCTCCACGGGCTGAATCTCTTAGAGT
>Ga0255312_1000149_pt1 | contig 11822 bp, 7 predicted proteins | sample EtOH5_T0_E5_meta_FD_202081 | JGI IMG/M metagenome (GOLD analysis project Ga0255312, IMG submission 202081) | Sandy soil microbial communities from University of British Columbia, Vancouver, Canada - EtOH5_T0_E5 | ecosystem: Engineered > Artificial ecosystem > Sand microcosm > Unclassified ...
CTCCGGTTTGGCTCCTTGCTTTAAGTTCAAGAACCTGGCCTAACAAGACCAGCGTAGTGATGACGGCGGCAGCCTCGTAGTAGAGAGCGACCAGCCCGCCATGAGATTTGAACGTTTCAAGGAACAGCCCGGGAAAGAAGGTGGCGAAAACGCTATAGAAGTAAGCGACGCCCGTTCCAATCGCAATTAGCGTAAACATATTTAAATTTCTGGTTTTTATCGAAGCCCAGCCGCGTTCAAAAAAGGGCCGTCCTCCCCAAAGCACCACAGGCGTAGCCAGCACAAACTGAATACCGGAAAGCAGCCATCCAGGCATGGCATGCTGAATGGGTTGACCGGGGATCATGTCAGCCATGGCCAGAAGAAAGAGTGGAAGCGTGAGCGCTGCACTGACTTTTAGCCTGCGCGTGAAATCGACTAACTCAGGATTTTCCGATTCTTCGAGACTTAACTCTTCCGGCTCCAGAGCCATTCCACAAATCGGACAGCTACCCGGCCCTTTTTGCCGAATTTCTGGGTGCATCGGGCAGGTGTAGATCGCTGCTTTTTCGAGAGCCGTCGGTTCCGGCTTTGACGGTGTCAGGTACTTCTCAGGATCAGCCTCGAATTTCGTTTTGCACCCGGGGTTACAGAAGTAATAGTTGTTGTGCCGATACTGCGCGCTTCCACCCTTTGCAGCCTTCGGATCAACGGTCATTCCGCAAACGGGATCTTTCGCTAGAGCTTCAACGTGTTCGTTAGAGCGATGTATGTGAGGGTCGTGCTTCATGTCGTTCTCCGATCAAGCCTGCGCTTTTATGGGTTTGAAATTTACTTTACACCCTCCAATAAGGGGAAGGCCAAGTTCTAAAAAATGAGCTTATTAATTTGCCCTCCGATAGGCGGCGCGAGCCTTCAGACCGGCATCATCATTGCGGCTTGCTATCGGTTGCTCGTCCTCGTTAGGCTGAATGGTGAGAAGTAGCGTAATAACAAAGCCGCATAAATTATGATTAGCGAGAGAGCAGCCAAATGAGGCGTTACCTGATCAGAGCCGTGATTATGGGAATGGCGTTCCTGCTTGTGGTCCCGTTCGGTCCAGCCGAAGCCGCGAAACTTTATCGTTGGGTGGATAACGAAGGTGTGGTGCATTTTGGTGATCGCATGCCTCCGGAGAGTATTAAATTCAAACGCGAAGAGCTGAACAAAGATATTCGCCAGGTTAAAGTCATCGACAAGGAGAAAACGGCTGAAGAGCTTGCCGCCGAAAAAGCCGTGGCAGATAAAGCGCTTAAAGCCGAAGCAGAGGCGCAGGAAAAGCGTAAGCAGCACGTGGAGCAACAGCGTCGTTTACGGGAGATGTACGCGAAAGAAGCGGACATCGTTGCCGCCCGAGATACCCGCATTGCCGAGTTGCAGCGCACCATTGAGATTGCTGATCAGCGTTCCGCCACGCTGCAGGCTCAATTGGCCGATGTGGCGGACCGGCGCCTTAAGCTGGAAGACGCCAATCAATCGGTTCCAGAGAGCATGATGACCACGACGGCCACGTTGGAGCGTGAAATCGCCGAAAGCGAGCAGTTTATAGCCACTCGCCGTGAGGAGTTAGCGCAGACCAAAACCCGTTACGATAATGAATTGGCGCAATTTCGTGAACTCACGAAAGGTCATCAGGCGGCAGCAACGCCCTAAGCCGTAATCAAAACCCGCTGATCAACGTGCCCACCCCAACATCGGTGAACAATTCCAGCAGGACCGCGTGTTCGACCCGCCCGTCTACAATATGAGCAGAGCGTACGCCGCCATCAACGGCGTTGATGGCGCAGCGAATTTTTGGCAGCATTCCGCCGGTGATGGTGCCATCACCAATCAATCGACTGACTTCTTTAGGATTCAAACCCGTCAATACCTGACCGTCTTTGTTTAGCACGCCGGGGGTATTGGTCAGCAGCAGCAGTTTTTCTGCCTTCATGATCTCGGCAATTTTGCCGGCGACCAAATCGGCATTGATATTGTAAGTGTTGCCTTGGCCATCGACGCCAATCGGCGCGATGACTGGGATGAACCCGCCGGATTCCAGCATGGAGACAACATTAGGGTTAACGCTGGCAACTTCGCCGACGTACCCGATGTCCTCAACGGCACCCTCGCGGGATTTGAGCACCATTTTGCTGGCTTGAATTAGCCCGCCGTCTTTGCCGGTGATGCCAACGGCACGGCCACCGTGCGCATTGATTAAGCTGACGATCTGCTTGTTAACCAAGCCGCCCAACACCATCTCCACCACATCCATGGTTTCCCGGTCAGTCACCCGCATACCATCGACGAAGCGCGACTCTTTACCCATTTTTTGCAGCAATTCGCCGATCTGTGGGCCGCCGCCATGCACGATCACCGGATTGATGCCCACCAGCTTCATCAACACCACGTCTCGGGCGAAACCTTTTTGTAGCTTCTCGTCCACCATGGCGTTGCCGCCGTACTTGATGACAACGGTTTTGCCGGAAAATCGTTGAATATATGGCAGCGCTTCAGTGAGGACGCGCGCGACATTCATCGCGGCTTCGGAGGAAAGGGGCATGAATACCTCTGAAATCGGAGCGCACCCGGGAGGGTAAGCTCCCGGTGCAATCATTGTCGATTTATTCGTTAACGGCGTGGATCATTGACCAGTAGCCGAACAGATTAACGGGCTCAATGTCGATGATCTTAAAGTTAGCATCCTTAAGAAACTTATCCAGGGGGAATACGGATCGGAAGCCCAGAAAGGGCGTGATCACAGAAGTAATTCGCTCGAATCCCCGGACAAAGGAGCTGCTGTGGCTAAAATGGTTGACGACAAACAAATCGCCGCCGGGTCGACAGACGCGCTTCATTTCTGCGACCATTTTTTTTGGGTCCGGAATAACGGAGGCAACGTACATGGCCGTTACTTTATCGAAAGTGGCGTCATCGAATTCGAGATTTTGTGCGTCCATGACGTGAAGCCGGGCATTGTGCAGTTGATCCTCAATAACTCGCTTTTCAGCCAAAGCAAGCATCTTTTCGGAGATGTCGATGCCGGTTACTTCGACACTTTTTGGGTAATTGGCCAAAGAGATGCCCGTGCCGACACCAACTTCTAGCACCCGATCCCCAGGCCGACAATTCATTCTTTCTACAACCCGTTGACGACCGGGGTTAAAGATCGCTCCGAAAACCTGGTCATAGCCAGCGGCCATCCGATCGTAAGTCTTTTCGACGAATGTTTGATCCACGGTTCATTCCTTGTTCAACTGATTTGCTAGGGTCTCGCGACAGCTACCCTAAATTTTCCGCTAAAAGGTCGCAAGCTATTCTCACCGAACCCCTATTATAAATTAAGATCGTGCTCATGGCGCGTTCTTGGGCTCCATGGCGTGGTTGTCTTGGCTAAAAAACCATCGCATATGGGCCGGGTGCGCCTTTTTGTTAATGACAACGCCCTAGATAATGGACTAACTTACTCAACTTTGCTACCACACGCCTTGCGAGAAAAAATGAACGAATGCAATGTTATCAACGCCTGGGTTTCGCCCGAAGGTAGTTTGGAGGTGCTTTCGCAGCTCGAAGTAAATCGCCTTTGCGATACCAGCTATGGTGGGCTGCATTCCCTATTGCGGCGTTGTGTGTTGGCCGTTCTCAACTGTGGAAGCAATATTGATGATACAAGGCAGGTTTTTGAAACGTATAAAGATTTCGATGTACATATTCGGCCGCAAGATCGGGGCATCAAGCTTGAATTGAACAATGCCCCGACCTCCGCTTTTGTTGACGGAGAGATGATTCGAGGTATTCGCGAACACTTGTTTGCCGTGGTTCGCGACCTGGTGTACGTCAGTAACGAGGTGGAGGGCAGTGATCGCTTCGATATGAAAACCGGTGCCGGCATCACCGACGCGGTTTTTCATATTCTGCGCCATGCGCGCGTGCTGCTTCCAAATGAAGAGCCCAGTTTAGTGGTGTGTTGGGGGGGGCACTCCATCGCCCGCGAGGAATACGATTACACCAAGGAAATCGGTCACGAGGTTGGGTTGAGGGGCTTAAATATCTGCACCGGTTGTGGTCCGGGGGCGATGAAAGGGCCGATGAAGGGCGCCACCATCGGTCATGCCAAACAGCGTATTCGTCATGGCCGGTACATTGGTATTTCCGAGCCGGGAATTATCGCCGCTGAACCACCCAACCCCATCGTCAATAATCTGGTCATCATGCCGGACATTGAAAAGCGATTAGAAGCTTTTGTCCGTGTGGGTCACGGCTTTGTGGTATTTCCCGGCGGTGCGGGTACGGCGGAAGAGCTGCTTTATATTCTGGGCGTGCTGCTGCACCCAAATAATGAAAATTTGCCATTTCCTTTGGTGCTGACCGGACCAAAAAGCGCGCAGGGTTATTTTGAGCGCCTGGACGGATTTATCCGCAGCACCTTGGGCGAGGTTGCGTGCCGTCGGTATGAGGTGATTATTGATAATCCGGCGGCGGTGGCTAAGCGGATGAAGGAAGGCATTCATGCCGTTCAGAAATTCCGCCATGCCGAGAGCGACGCCTACAATTTTAATTGGCGGCTGCATATCGAAGGCGACTTTCAGCAGCCTTTCGTTTGTTCGCACGAGAACATGGCTGCGCTGAATTTAAGTGCTCAACAGACACCCCACCGCTTAGCGGCCAATTTGCGGCGGGCGTTTTCGGGGATAGTTGCGGGCAATGTTAAGGAGTCGGGTATTCGCCTAGTCGAAGAACATGGGCCGTTTCAGATCAAAGGCGACGCCGCGATCATGCGGCCACTGGATCAGTTATTGTCATCCTACGTGGCAGAAGGCCGGATGAAATTGCCGGGTACTAAGTATGTCCCTTGTTATCAATTGGTGGCCTAAAGTGCAAGGCGAACCCGCACTTGTCCGGGTTCGCTCTCATTTGCTTGGGTCACAAAGCCAAATTCATGCGCCATCGCTCGCATCGTCATGTTTTCGGCCAGAATGTCTCCAGTCAATTCGCCAATGCCCTGCGCTCTGGCGTAGTCGATGATTTCCTGCATCAAGGCATAACCCAGCCCGGTACCCTTCAGCGCGCTGCGCACCAACACTGCAAATTCCGCTTTCTCTCCGTCCGGATCAGCGGCAATATGCACCACGCCGCTGATACCATTGTCATCCAGCGCAATAAACGCCATTTCCCGGTCATAGTCTATCTGTGTCAGGCGTGCCGCCAACAGATGTGACATACGGCGCATCATCGACAAAAATCGTAGCCGGGCATCTTCCGGATCCAACGCCTCGACCATTGCGATCAGGGCGGGTTCATCCTCCGGGCGAATAGGTCGCAGATCATAACGCGCACCGGATTTCGTTGTAATGGGACGGGCAAGCTGTGCTGGGTAGGGCGATATCACGAGGCGATCCGCCGGTTCACCCACAGCCGGGGCGACACGAATGCGCGCATCCAGTGCCATGACGCCATTGGCCGAGGCAATCAATGGATTAATATCCAGCTCACACACTTCTGCAAAGTCAGCGGCAAGATGTGAGATAGCAATCAGTGCCCGGATAATCGCATCCATATCCACAGGCGGAACATTGCGATAGCCGCGCAATCGTCGCACAATCCGAGTTCGATCAATAAGTTCGCGCGCCAGAACATCGTTGAGCGGTGGCAGGCCAATCGCCTTGTCAGCGGTGATTTCCACACTCACACCCCCTTCGCCGAATAAGATCACCGGCCCAAAGGTCACATCCGTGTTAATGCCAACGATCAGTTCGACAGCGCCTTTTTCACGGATCATGGGTTGCACACTGAAGCCATCAATTTGCGCCTGCGGATGCGTGCGCATCAACCGCGCCAGCATGGTCTCGGCTGTTGCGCTTACCATATCCGCCCCTTCCAGGCCCAAGGCAACGCCACCGACATCAGATTTATGGGCAATATCGCGCGACATGATTTTTAATGCGATAAGACTGCCAAACTTGTTGGCGATTTCGCCCGCCTCATCCGGATTTTTTGCAACGCGGGTCTCTACCACCGGTATGCCATAAGCTGCCAGCACAGATTTCGCTTCCGCTTCGCTTAGCCATTCACGCCGCTCTTGCAACACTCGATTAATTAGTTGGCGCACCTCTCCGCGCTTACTATCATGTAACACTTCGCCGCCATTGGCGGGCGTTTGCATCAGCAAATCCTGATTGCGGCGATAGCGCAACATATGCCCAAATGCGCGCACCGCCTGGGTCGGCGTCTCGTAGCTGGGCACGCCCGCCGCGCGAAACATCGCCCGCGCCGGTCCCGTGCTGGCGCCGCCGAGCCAACTGGTCAGTACAGGCTTTTGCGTATCATGAATATTGTCCAGCACCGCTTGGGCGGCTTCGCTGCTATTGGCAATTGCCGTCGGGCAATTCAGCACCAGCAGCGCGTCTACATTTTCATCTTCCAGCAAAGCGCGGGTGGCCTCGGCATAACGCGCAGCGGGGGCGTCGCCGATAATGTCAACCGGATTGCCATGCGACCAGGTAACCGGGAGCGTCTTATTCAATCGCGCTAGGGTTGTCTCGGATAATGTGGCCAACACACCACCATCGTCGATGAGTTCGTCTGTCGCCAGCACGCCAATGCCCCCGCCATTGGTGAGTATCGCCAATCGTTCGCCAGACGGGCGTATCCCAGCAGCCAGAGTTTCCACCGCTTCGAATAGCTCATCCAGCAAGGTTACCCGCAACATACCAGCGCGGCGAAATGCAGCATCATACGCGTCATCCGATCCGGCAAGCGCGCCGGTATGCGAGCTTGCCGCTTTCCCCCCTTCCGTGTGGCGGCCTGCCTTGATGACGATAACCGGCTTGATACGGGCGCAGGCGCGCGCCGCCGACATGAATTTGCGAGCGTTAGTAATCGACTCCACATACAGCAATATCGCGCTGACATCGGCATCATTGGCAAGGTAATCGAGCATGTCGCCAAAATCCACATCCGCCATTCCGCCCAGCGACACCATGTGCGAAAAACCAATGTTACGTGAAGCCGCCCAATCCAGTATTGAAGTCAATACCGCACCTGATTGGGTTACAAAGGCGAGTTTGCCGCATAAGACACTTGCCGGAGCAAAACTTGCGTTCAGATTTACGCCAGGAACCAGAATACCTACGCAATTTGGCCCGATAATACGCAACAGGTGTGGTTTGGCTGCTTGTAGTAATTGCTGCTGCAGGGCGCGCCCTTCTGCGCCCAGTTCAGAAAAACCGGCGGTGATGACGATGGCTGCTTTTACGCCGTGTCGACCGAGCGCATCAATTAACCCAGGCACAGTAGCGGGCGGCGTGCAGATTACCGCAAGGTCCGGGATAATTGGCAGGCTTGCCACATCCTTATAGGCCTTGACTGAGGCAATCGTTGCCTCTTTGGGGTTTACCGGCAGGATTGGCCCTGCAAATCCCTGGCTTTGCAGATTTTTCATCAGCACCTGACCGACTGAGCCTAGCCGCTGGCTGGCCCCGATCAAGGCAACACTCCTGGGTGCGAACAGAGCGTGTAAATTACGCATGGACGTCATGGGCTAGTTATTATTCGCCCGGCCCATCGGCGTCTCCCTCATCGGCCCTGTCTATGGTTAATTTTGCGTGGGGCGAGATGCTGCGCAGATGCACGTCTCGTTGTGGGTAGGGTATTTCGATGTTGTGATCGACAAATGCCTGGTTCAGCTGCATGTGCAAGTCGTGGCGAACAGGCAGCAAGTGTTCTAAGGCGCGCACAAAGACGCGGATCTCAAAGTCCAGTGAACTGTCGCCAAACTGCTGGAACACGACGACAGGGGCGGGGTCATCCAGCACATAGGGATGGCTTTTGGCCGCATCCATCATGACTTTTTGGGCGACAACGGTATCGGAACCATACGCAATACCGATTTTGATAACGACTCGGACAGTGGTATCGCTAAGCGTCCAGTTCACCAATTGATCGGTGATGAATGTCTTGTTGGGGACGATCAGCTCTTTGCGATCCCAGTCGGTAATGGTGGTCGCACGAATTTGGATGCGCGACACCGTGCCGCTGACGTTGCCTACGGTCACCGTGTCACCCACGCGGAAGGGGCGTTCGAACAGAATGATCAGACCGGAGATAAAATTAGCAACGATTTCCTGCAAACCAAAGCCCAAGCCCACGCTGAGTGCGGCAACTAACCACTGCGCTTTACTCCACTCTAAGCCCAGGAGATTCGCGGCGATGATGGTGCCGATAATGGTGATGAGGTAACGGGCAATGGTGGACATTGCGTAGCGGCTGCCTTGATCCATCGCCAGCCGTTGCAGAATGACTACCTCCAGCACGCTGGGCAGGTTGCGCGCAGCCAGGCTGGTGAGCACCATAGCCAGCAGCGCGAGACCCACGTTGGCGACAGTAACCGATTGTGTACTTAACGTCTCACCGGCACCTGTTGTGTACTGCCACAGCGTGACTTGATCGAAAATCCGCAGTGCCGGCGTGATATCAGCCCAGATCAGCCAGAGACCACCCGCCAGAGTAAGGGCAAACAGCGTACGAAGCATGGTTCGGGCTTTGTCATCCAGCGTTTCCAGATCCACGTCCATGTCGAGCAGTTCGGTGTTTTTGGTTTTAACGACGGGTACCTCGTCGAGGTTGGCCACATGCGCGGCCAGCTCCGCTTCCCATTGCGCACGTTCCAACTGGGCGGCCAGCTTGCGCTTGGTGATCGACAGCGCTCGCAATATCAAATGCAAAATGATGACCGCGCTGACTAGCAGCCAGGCTGATGAGAAGAATTTGCCCTGCAACTGTATGGCCGTGTAGTAATAGCCATAGAGCGCCAGCAGGCCAAGGGCGGCAGGGGTCAGGAAAACAATAGGGAACCAAACCATTCTTAAACGCCAGACCCAGCGCTGTTGCCTTGCCGCCAGGAAGGCGGCTACGGTTCCCTGTTCGGGATGTAACGCCCGCCAGAGAAAGGCAGAAACCGCAATAGAGATGACGAAGAACATCAGGCGTCCCAGGCCCGATTGATAGGTTTCCTGATGTTGTGTCTGGGTCATCACGATAACGAAGGTGCTGATGGCCATCACCGGCAGGAATCGAGTCAAGTTGCGCTGCAGCAGCAGGCGCGGCTTTTGCTTCCAGTGGAAGTGCTGATGCAGTACGCCGCCCTCCTGGCAAAGGATGCGGAACGCGTTGATCAAAAAAGTTGCTTGGGCAACGTTATAGAAGGCAGCGCCTATCCCCGTTGTTGCCAGTTTTGCGGCAGGGGCATGCACAGCCAGCCAGCCGATAGTCCCGGCCAGGAGCGGGCCAGGCAGCGCTAACAACAGGCTAACGGCAATGGCATCAAACGTGTAAGTGATGCGATCATGATCGGGATTATCCAGCGGCTTAGCGTCTTCTATTAGGCGCCGCGTAAGTTGGCTGCGCCGGTTATAAAGTAAGTATTCGATACCTACGATCAGCAAGGCCAATAGCGGGTAACTGACCAAACCTTGCCAGAGCTGCCCCATAAAAGTGAACCAGAGCCTGGGCTGGAAGAACCAGGCCACGCCCTCCAGAATCGCGCCGGGCCACTGAAAGTTGATGATGGGGGCGTTGGCAATCCACAGCAAATTCTCTTCCAGTAGTCGGGAGTATTCTTCGGATTGAGCGACCAGCTGTCGCTGTAGATTGTCCAGCTCGGTCAGCTCGTTGACGTAGTTGACGTAAGTGCTGCTCAGCCGGTCGATTAACCCGACCCGATCCGTCAATAGTTGATAAAGGCTGTCTTCTACCTGCGTCCGTGTTCCCTGCGGCGGCGGAGTATCGCTTTGCTCAATAAGCTGCCTGGCAGCAGCCGATGGGTTTTCCAGGCTGCGGCGCTGTTCCTGAGCTTGAAACTGGCCGAGGCGGCCTTGAGCAATTTCGTTGCTGCGTGCGCCGGCGTCGGCTTCGTATTGCTGCATTTCGGGCAACTGCCGGCGCTGTTTATGCAGGACCTGGCCGAGGGCGCGACTGTAGCCGGCGATATCCAGCTGGGCCTGTGCGCTACGGCGTAATTCGTTCACCTGATCCAGTTGCCGGCGAATTTCCTCCTTACGCTTGCCGATTTGTTCAAGTCGGCCTACCAGGTAGGAAAGCTTGCCGGCCAGTTCGGCGTTTTCATTGGCCGCCGTCTTGACAGTGGGGTCCGCTGCCTCGGCTTGTTCTGCTAAATCTTCAGCTTCTTTTTGATGTAATTCGGCTTCTTTCTGGCGCAGGCTGGCGAGTTTTTCGTTGAGCGCCGCAATCTGGTTACCCAGTTGACTGGCTTGTTGGCGCTTCACATCCAGGCGTGTGGCCACCAATTGTGAGCGTATATCCAGGCTCGATTGCTCGGCTTTCAGCTTGGTGATTTCGACCGTGCGTGCGTTGATTTCAACCTGCGCGGCTATTTTTTTTGCCTCAATCACCACCAGGTTAGCGTCTCCGCCCGTTTTGCCCGATTTAAGATCGCGTAGTTGATTGGCGGCTTCCTGTTGGGTGGTTTGAGCTTCTTTAAGGAATTGCTGAATATAAGGCAGCGCACTGGTCAGATCGCTGGCTTGCCGTTCGAGGGTTGTTCGTTCGGCATTGAGGGCGGTTAAATCCGCTTGAATTTCTGCCAAGCGCTTTTCCATTGGAGCTATTGAGGCGTAAGCGGGCAAAACGGAGTCACTGGTTGAGCGGCGCAATTGGGCACGCAGACGCTTTAGCTCACTCGGTCCGGTGCGCACGGCGCGTTTAAACTCCGCTGCCTCCCGCTGGAACTGCTCCGTGTTTTGTATACGCTGGAAAGCCTGGTGATAGTACCCAAGCGCGTTTTGTCTGGTGGCGTCATCAAGGGTTTTATTGGTTTCGATTTTGTCGATGGCAGCCTGAATCTGGCTTGCCGAAGCGGCCCATCCCGTGAGTGGAGCGGCGCACAACAGCAAAGTGATCGTTAACAGCAAAAGCAAGCTTTGTCCCCAGCGAGGGCCGGATGGCAAAGGCGCGGCGACGGATTTTTTGATCAGAAAGTTGTTTGTCATGAGATATCAAGACCGCCTTAACTTGGCTACGTATTTTGTTGGCAAACGGGCCAATAATAACAGGCTAAGCAGCATGGCATAGATGAGGGGTTCACGTATGTCCGCTTTCACCAGCCAGATAAAGTGCAATGCCGACAGGATACCCGCAAAATAAACGCCGCGATGCAACCGCTTCCAGCCGGGCCCGAGCCGGCGTATCCAGCCTTGGGTGGAGGTGATCGCCAAGGGCAAAAGTATCATCAAACTAAGAAATCCCAAGGTGATGTACGGGCGTTTAATCACATCGCCTAGAATGCTGGAAAAGTCTAATTCCCGATCAAATATCGCGTAAATGCAAAAATGTGCCAAAGCGTAGAAGAACGCATACAGGCCGATCATACGGCGCAAACGGATCGGCCATAGCCAGCGGAAGAAGCGCTGCAATGGCGTCATCGCCAAGCACAATAGCAGCATGCGTAAAGCCCACAGGCCGGTCAGGTGCAGCAAGGTCTCCACCGGATTGGCGCCCAGATGATTGCTCCAGGTGCGCCAGGCGATGGAAAGCGCTGGGCCAAGCAGCAGCAAAAAAATGAGCGGCTTTAACCTCTCTATGGTTAATCCCCGGTGGCCAATCGATTGGGTTGTTTGGGTTGCCATCATTAGAGCTTTCTTTGACGTCGCTGATCGAACTTTACCTGTCGAATGGACGTGCCGCAATCCAGAACACCATGGTCAGCAGCCCGGGCCCTCCCCGCACACGGTCATCTCGGTGCGCTTGACAGGACATTAACCAAACTCGTGGCGGGTCGGCCGGCGTCTCACAATGACAACAGTCTGATA
>Ga0255312_1000150_pt1 | contig 11809 bp, 10 predicted proteins | sample EtOH5_T0_E5_meta_FD_202081 | JGI IMG/M metagenome (GOLD analysis project Ga0255312, IMG submission 202081) | Sandy soil microbial communities from University of British Columbia, Vancouver, Canada - EtOH5_T0_E5 | ecosystem: Engineered > Artificial ecosystem > Sand microcosm > Unclassified ...
CGCATGTTGGGGGTGAGTGGCCAGGCCGGGGTAATGAATCGCCTTGATACCGGGTTGTTCGGTTAACCATTGCGCCACTTTCAAAGCATTTTCGCAGTGAGCGCGCATCCGTAACGGCAAGGTTTCTAGGCCTTTGAGGAATACCCAGGCGTTGAAGGGGCTCATGGTTGGCCCGGCAGTGCGCAGAAAACCAAAAATCTCTTTGCCGACGCGCTCTTGATCACCGACGATTGCGCCACCTATGCAGCGACCTTGGCCATCCAAATATTTGGTCGCAGAATGCACCACTAAGTCGGCTCCCAGCGCCAGCGGCCGCTGCAACACGGGCGTGCTCAAGCAATTATCGACTACCAGCAGCGCGCCGTGCGCATGGGCCAAGTCGGCCAAGGCCGCAATATCGACCACTTCCATTAGGGGATTGGTGGGGGTTTCGATAAACAGCAGACGGGTTGCCGGCCGGATTGCCTGAGCCCAGCCGTCGTAATCCGTTGCCCGGACGTAAGTGACCTCGATGCCGAAACGGGACAGATAGTTGCTGAACAACACGTTGGTGGTGCCAAACAAGCCCCTGGCAGCGACGATATGATCGCCAGAGCGCAGCAAGGACAGAACAACCGCGAGGATGGCGGCCATGCCGGAGGAGGTAGCCACACATGACTCGCCACCTTCCAGGGCGGCTAAGCGCTCTTGAAAAATGGCGACCGTTGGGTTGGTGAAGCGTGAATATATGTTGCCTTTAGATTCGCCAGCAAAGCGTGCCGCCGCCTCTGAGGCGCTGGCAAATACAAAGCTGGATGTGGCAAAAATAGCCTCGCTATGCTCCTGATGCTCGGTGCGATGCGACAAGCCAGCGCGTATCGCCAGCGTGTCGAAGCCGACATCGTCATCGTTGAACTCTGGCATAGGCCTATATCACCTCTTAACTGAACATCACCGGCCGATGCCATAGCACGACCAGGTACGTTATATATCAAGTATCGTTATGAATATCGATGGCGGGATATTCGCGCTCGAATGCGACCTCCTTAGCGCCATCAGAGCGGCTTGCGGCCAAGGCCTTCAAGTATTCCGGACTGACCTCACCGGTGACATATTCACCCGAAAAGCAGGAGCTGTCGAATCGCTGTATGGCCGACCTGCCCCATGATACCGACGCTTCTAGATCCTCCAGCGACTGGTAAATCAGGCGGTCTGCCCCGATCTCCCGCGCAATCTCGTCCTCACTGCGCCCATAACCCACCAGCTCATGAGGGCTGGGCATATCGATACCGTAAACGTTGGGAAACCGCACCGGCGGTGAAGCCGAGGCAAAATATACCTTATTGGCCCCCGCCTCTCTGGCCATCTCGATAATTTGCCGAGAGGTCGTTCCACGAACGATGGAATCATCGACCAGCAAAACATTTTTGCCGCGAAACTCAAGACTAATGGGATTGAGCTTCTGGCGCACCGACTTTCTGCGCTGCTTTTGCCCCGGCATGATGAAAGTACGACCGATGTAGCGATTTTTGATGAAGCCTTCTCGATACTTCACATCCAATTGGGTCGCCATCTGCATGGCGGCAGTACGGCTGGTATCCGGGATCGGGATAATCGTGTCGATATCATGATCCGGCCACTCGGTGAGAATGCGATTGGCCAGGTAATCACCCATACGCAAGCGGGCCTTATGCACCGACACATTGTCGATGATCGAATCGGGCCGAGCCAGATACACGTATTCAAAAATACACGGCGACAATACCGGGTTATCGTGACATTGCATGATGCTGACCCTACCCTCGCGGTCGATCAGCACTGCCTCGCCAGGGGCCACGTCGGCAATCAACTCGAACCCCAGCACACTGAGCGCGACGCTTTCGGACGCGATCATGTATTCCGGCCCTTGCGGGGTCTCGCGGCGACCGTAAACCAGCGGACGAATGCCAAACGGGTCGCGAAAACCCACCACGCCGTACCCGGTAATCATCGCCACCACCGCATAGGCACCGCGACAACGTTGGTGGACGCGACGAACGGCGGCAAAAATGTCCTCAGGTGCAAGGCGAATCTTACCCATCACTTGCAGTTCGTGAGCAAACACGTTCAACAGGATTTCCGAATCGGAGTCGGTGTTGATGTGCCGCATATCCTGGACAAATAGCTCACGCTTCAGGTGCTCGGCGTTGGTCAAATTGCCGTTGTGCGACAGCGAGATGCCAAAAGGTGAATTGACATAAAACGGCTGAGCCTCGGCTGTCGTCGAGCAACCCGCCGTTGGGTAGCGAACGTGGCCGATGCCCATTTCGCCACGCAGTCTGAGCATATGTCGACCTTGAAAAACGTCGCGCACCAAGCCGCTGCTTTTACGCAGAAACAACCGGTCACCCTCACAGGTCATGATGCCGGCGGCATCCTGCCCACGATGCTGAAGCACAGTCAGCGCATCGTAAAGATCCTGGTTCACCTCACTATGGGCCACGATACCGACAACACCACACATTTAGGACTGCCTCATAGAAAAGTTATCGATCCATTCAGAGTTATTGAAAGTTGAACTGCGACGCCAGCTCCGGGGGAAGATAGGTAATGACTTGTTCAGCCATTTTTTGGAAATAAGGCAAAGACTGAGAACTCTGCCAGATTGGGTTTTTTGGCAGCGCCGTCAAGCCGGCCAGTAAAACCACGAGAGTCACGACGGCTGCCCCGCGCATCACCCCGAACAACATGCCCAGCATTCGATCCGTGCCCCCCAAACCAATCCGGGCAATCAACATGTTCACAAAGGCATTGATAATGGCCCCCAGTAACAACGTGCCGATAAAAATTGCGGCAAAGCCAGCGATGGACCGAACTGAATCTGGCCCCAGGCTGGCGGGCATCATCGCTGCGACGGATTCGCCAAAATAAACTGATAACGTCACTGCCGCAGCCCAATTGAGCAATGACAATAACTCACGAGCAAATCCACGCCACAAACTGATGAGCGCCGACAGAATGACTACAACGATAACGGTCATATCTATCATGCTGATAGCCATAGCTAAAACCCCGTATCATTTTTAGCGGTGTAGCGCCTGGATCTTCATTTAGAAATCAAGGATCGCTAATCACTCTGCCCGTTAAACCAAGCTGACTTTGCAACTGAGCCTGGCGCTTTTCGGCGGCTTCACGACTGTTTTCTGGGCCCACCCGCACCCGGTAGACGGTGTTCCCGCCGCTTTTATAACTGCTCAATTGTGCAGCAAATGACTTCTCACGCAAGCGTTTAACCAAGGCAGCCGCGTTTTCTTTGCTATTAAAGCTGCCCACCTGTACTGACCAGACTTGACTCGCAGGAGCAGCAACTGCAACCTGTGGCTTAACTGCCGGTAGTTCAACTGCTGGCTTGTTGGTCACTGTAGATTTAATTGGCGGCTTGGCAATTACCTTCTTAACCGGCTCTGCCGGAGCACTCGATTTAACGGGTGGCTGCGCAACAGGCGCAGCTTTTTCGATCATTTTGGCCGGCAGCTCGGCTGGCGATTTTGGATTTTCGGGCAAAATCAACTCATCGGGGCCCGTTTGTATTGAGGATCGCGCCTGGTCAATCACCGATTCCATCACTTGCGGAACGCTCGTCAGTACGGTCTCGCCGTTAAGCGACTCGACTATCAGTGATCGCTGTTCACGGGGTTGATCGTCGAAAGCCTGATCTAGCTGCGGGTCATCCGGCAGGGCCATCTCTACCGTTTGCAGTGAGGTTTCCTGCTCTGATCTATCCAGCAGCATAGGAAGGAAAATCAGCGTCAGTATCCATAAGACGGCCGCGCCTATCAATCGCTTCTTCAATACGGGATCCATTTTTTCCTTCCATTCTATCGACGTAACCGACATTAGCTGCGCCGAACACCGACTTAAGTCGGTCATTATAATGCTACTGCGAGCGCCTCGGCCACGGTGTGAAACGACCCCGTCACCAAAATTCGATCACCGGGACGTGAATCGGCCAACGCCTGCTGATAAGCCTGAGCCACCGTTGTGCTTAGCACTTGGCCTGGTAACACGCCTATGGCAGCGGCCAGCTCTTCGGCCGATCTGCCTCGAGTGCCCGTCAACCCAGCCAGATACCACTGATCACAATGCGCCAGCAAAGGCTTAACAAACGCTGCGGCGTCTTTATCGGCCAGCATGGCCAGAACGATTCGACGGGTGCCGCTCACGGGACAAGTATTTAAGTTAGCCGCCAATGCTTGTGCCGCAGCAGGATTATGCGCCACATCGAAGATACGTTCGACCGGTCCGAGCAACCGCTGGAATCGCCCCGGCAAACTCACTTGCTGTAACCCCTGAAGCAGGTGTTCGTGCTGCACCGGCAAACGATCCGCCAAGATACGCAGGCCTTGAATGACGCCGGCAGCATTATTCAGCTGATGCTCGCCAACCAATGCCGGCAAAGGCAGGTCTTCCAGCCGACCCGCCAGGCCTTGCCATTGCCATTTTTCTGCTTTGCGCTGCCAGTAAAAATCCCGCCCCAGCAAGTACAGGGGATTGGCTGGCGCATGCTCAAGAAATCCCGACGGTGGATGGGGGCCAGAGAAAATACCTGGACGATCAGACCGCATGATGCCGGCCTTCTCCCGACCGATGCTGTCTCGATCTGGCCCTAGCCAATCCATGTGGTCCAAATCGATGCTGGTAACGATGGCAAGATCCGCATCAATGGCATTGACTGCATCCAGCCGCCCGCCCAAACCGACTTCCAGGATGACGACATCCAACATGGCTTGACGAAATATCTCCAGCGCCGCCAAGGTGCCGAATTCGAAGTAGGTGAGGCTGGTTTCCTGCCGCGCCTCGTCAACTCGCTGGAAGGCCTGGCACAAAGCCTGATCGCTAACTTCTGTGCCGTCAACCCGCACGCGCTCGTTGTAACGCCGCAGATGGGGTGAACTGTAGACGCCCGCACGGTAACCACCGGCGCGGAGTATTGCCTCCAGTAAAGCGACCGTAGAACCCTTGCCATTGGTACCGCCGACGGTAATCACCGTCGGTGCCGGCTGAGTAAGCGCCATTCGGTCCAACACACGGCGCAGGCGATCAAGCCCCAGCTCGATCTCTTTGGGGTGGAGTTGCTCCTGCCAGCGCAACCATTGTTCCAAGGTAGAAAATCGCATCAATCAGGGTGAATCCTGCGGCTACAAAAAATATCTTGGCGTCTGCTTAGACACGCCGATGATGCATCAGCATAGCTAATAGCGACGCCAGCCGATCACGCATCTCTCGCCGGTCGATAATCAGATCAATGGCGCCGTGCTCCAGCAAAAATTCGCTGCGCTGAAAACCTTCGGGCAAGGTTTGTCCGGTGGTCTGCTGAATCACGCGTGGCCCCGCAAACCCGATCAGCGCTTTAGGCTCACCCACATTGATATCCCCCAACATGCCCAGGGAGGCGGAAACACCGCCCGTTGTGGGATGGGTCAGGACAGAAACATAAGGCAGCCGCATTTCTGATAATTCCGCCAGAACAGCCGCAGTTTTGGCCATTTGCATCAGCGAAAACAGCGCCTCTTGCATACGCGCACCGCCGCTGGCGGCGAAGCAGACAAAGGGTTGCGAATCCTTCATGCATTGCCGGGCGGCGCGAACGAATTTTTCGCCCACAACCGACCCCATCGACCCCGCCATAAAGCGAAAATCAAAGGCGCAGGCCACCAAGGGCGTGCCGTGAACTTTGCCTTGCATTACCAACAGCGCGTCTTTTTCGCCGTTTTCCTTTTGCGCTTGTGCTAAGCGATCACGGTATTTTTTGCTGTCGCGAAACTTCAGCACATCAACCGGCTCGATATTGGCCGATAACTCGACCGTGGTGCTTTCGTCAAAAAAGGCCGCCAGTCGAGCTCTCGGGGCGATAAAATGATGCGTGCCACACTTGGGGCAGACTTCAAGATTACGTTCGAGCTCCGGGCGATAGAGCACGGAATCACAACCCGTGCATTTTGTCCATAACCCTTCGGGAAAGTTATGCTTACGGTCTTCGGTACGAATCCGTGAAGGAACGAGTTTACTGAACCAGTTCATGGCTTGCTCATCCTTATGCTGGCTTCTGAGCGGGCGACGGCATCCATCGCCTGACGCATCGCATTAATCAATAGTTCTGCCTGGCGCAACCCGCTCTGACTATCCGCGCCGACTTCGGCAAAGCGGGAGACCAAAGCGCTGCCGACGACCACGGCATCCGCAAACCGGGCGACTTCTGCCGCCGCCTCGGCGGTGCCAATACCAAAGCCCACGCCTACCGGCAAATCGGTGATGCCGCGAATCTCGGCAATTCGACGCGACACTGCAGACAAATCCAGGCTCGCCGCGCCAGTCACCCCTTTTAGAGAGACATAATAAACGAAACCGCTGGCCTCAGCGCAAATGCGCTGTATTCGCTGCGCCGAGGTGGTCGGCGACAGCAGAAAGATCGGGTCCAGCCCGGCCGCTCGCAGGGCGGCGGTTAAGTCACCGGACTCTTCCGGCGGCACGTCAACGATCAAGGCGCCGTCAGCGCCCGCCTGCTTGGCCACTTGGGCAAAGTCAGCATAACCCATTCTTTCGACGGGATTAAGATAACCCATCAACACCACGGGAGTTTGCTGATCTTGCCGACGGAATTCACCAACCATGGCAATCACTTGAGTCAGCGTCGTACCGTTGGCCAGGGACCGCTCGCTGGCTGCCTGAATGACCGGGCCATCGGCGCTAGGATCAGAAAACGGCATGCCGAGCTCGATAATATCCGCGCCCGCCCGCACCAGCGCATGCATCAGTGGAACGGTAGCTTTCAGCTGGGGATCACCCGCCATGATGTAAGCAATCAGGGTCTTTCGTCCCTGAGATTGAGAAGCCGTAAAATGTTCGCCAATGCGGCTCATAACTTGATGCCCTCCAGGGCAGCCACCGTACCAATATCTTTATCGCCCCGACCAGAAAGGCAGACCACAATGCTTTGTTCGGCAGACATTTCTCGCGCCAGCTTCAAGGCATATGCCACGGCGTGTGAACTCTCCAGCGCCGGAATGATGCCTTCAACTCGAGTGAGTTTATGGAAGGCCGCCAAGGCCTCCTCATCGGTAATAGCTACATAGCTTGCTCGCCCACTGTCCTTTAACCAGGAATGTTCCGGCCCGACGCCAGGATAATCCAATCCCGCTGATATGGAATGCGTGGGCAAAATTTGACCGTGCTCATCCTGCATCAAATAACTGCGGCTGCCGTGCAGCACACCCGATCGGCTGGACGAGGCCAGCGGTGCGGCGTGTTGGCCGCTGGCTAACCCCAACCCCCCCGCCTCTACGCCAACCATCCGAACGTCGGTATCGTCAATAAAGGCGTGAAACAGGCCGATGGAATTAGATCCACCGCCCACGCTGGCAACCAAAGCATCGGGCAGTCGCTCTTGGCGATCCAGCGATTGCTGGCGTGCCTCTCGGCCAATAATGGCCTGAAAATCCCGCACCATCATGGGGTACGGATGCGGACCCGCGACCGTGCCGATAACGTAGAAGGTGTTATCGACATACGTAACCCAGTCGCGCATCGCCTCGTTCATGGCATCTTTGAGTGTACGAGTGCCCGACGTAACCGGCACCACTGTCGCACCCAACAAACGCATGCGATAAACGTTGGGGCTTTGCCGTTGAATATCATCGGCGCCCATATAAACGACACACTCCAGACCCAGACGCGCCGCCACCGTCGCCGTCGCCACACCGTGCTGACCCGCGCCTGTTTCGGCGATGATCCGCTGTTTTTTCATCCGCTTGGCCAGCAATATCTGGCCAATAGTGTTGTTGATTTTATGAGACCCCGTGTGGTTGAGATCCTCTCGCTTGAGATAGATCTTAGCGCCACCGTTCTCTCGACTCAGCCGTTCCGCCAAATACAGCGGCGATGGGCGGCCGACATAATGAGTCAAGTCGTTGTTAAGTTCAGCAAGAAAATCGGGATCGTTCTTATAACGCTTATACGCAGCTTCCAATTCTTCCAACGGCAGAATTAAAGTCTCGGGTACAAATCGCCCACCATAAGGCCCAAAATGCCCACGGGCATCCGGCAGATCAGTCGTCATTACTCCATTGCTGGACGCATTATTGGGCGCTTGCACGCTGCACACCTCTCATGAATTCACGAATCTTTTTGGGATCTTTGATGCCCTTGCTCTGCTCCACGCCGCTGCTGACATCAACAGCCCAAGGTTTAACCTGGCGAATGGCTTGCTCGACATTATCGGGCGTCAGCCCGCCCGCTAATATTAACGGTCGGTCCAGCGTAGCAGGCCACTGCGACCAGTCAAAAACCTGGCCCGTTCCGCCGGCCTCGCCATGCGAGTGACCGTCGAGCAAAAAGCCTTGCGCCTGGGGATGGCCGGCCACTACCTGCGATAAGGCATCGGCAGATTGCATACCCACTGATTTAAGATAGGGACGCTGAAAAGCCAAACAAAAATCAGCCGTTTCTTGCCCGTGGAACTGCAAAACATCTAAAGGCAACGTAGCGAGTACTTGCTGTACCCACAAGGCTTGCGCATCCAGAAAAAGCCCTACGGTGGTTACGAAAGGCGGCAACTTCGCCATGATGGCTTCGGCCGCAGGCAACGAAACACAACGCGGGCTGGGTGGATAAAACACCAGCCCAATCGCGTCTACGCCCTCATCGGCCGCAGACAAGGCGTCTTCCACACGGGTTATACCGCAAAGCTTAACGCGCACGCGTGAAACAAGCATTTATCGAGTTACCTGGGGAGGGTTTGTTCGTACTTAAGGCGCAGGGTAGCAAAACTCCCCGCCGCTGCCTAGAACTGCCGATGGTAGCCATGCTGCCCACCTCAAGAGGTGCAACAATTTTTGAATGTCCTGAGTTACCATTTGCTGCAATAAGAGATCATATTTTAGAGCCCTAAGCGCCGTTGCCACCCTGTTGCACCAACCAAAGCATACCCCTTGCATTTAAGGACTGCATCACCTAGTTTTTAGGTCACGTGGGAAGACGCGCCAGCTAGCTAGTCCCCATATATGGCAAGCGCAATTGCCGGAACATAGGTAGAGATTTATGAAAGTTGCATCGTTACCCCGCAATGAGAAAGAACGCCTAGAAGCGCTACTGCGTTATGACATTCTGGATACAGAATTTGAAGTGGCTTACGATGAATTAACGGAGTTGGCTGCATCTATTTGTGGAACACCTATTGCGCTGATCAGTTTGATTGATCCCCATCGCCAATGGTTTAAATCCAAAGTGGGGCTCGATGCCAGAGAAACTCCCCGTGACATAGCCTTTTGTTCTCATACCATTCTCCAAGAAAAAATTTTTGTCGTACAAGATACTCTGAACGATGAACGTTTTGCGGATAATCCGCTGGTAGTGGGCAACCCTCATATTCGTTTTTATGCGGGAGCGCCATTGGTCACCCCTGATGGATTTGCATTAGGAACACTTTGCATCATCGACCACGTCCCACGGGTTTTAAGTGATGCACAATTAAAGGCGCTCACCACCCTAGCCAAACAAGTCATCAGTCAACTGGAACTGCGCTTATCCTTTTGTCAATTGCAAGAGCACGCCCAACAACTACGCGAATTAAATGCCAGCAAGGACAAATTTTTTTCCGTTATCGCACACGATTTGAGAGCTCCATTTAATGGCCTACTGGCCTTTACAGAAATACTGCAATCGGAGCTGGACACCCTGAGCAAAGCAGAAATCCGTGAAATTATCGTGGATCTCCGCACGTCAGCTCGAGAGACCTTCAAGTTAGTGGAGAACCTCTTACAGTGGTCGATGTTAGAGACAGGGAATTTGCACTGGCAACCTGAAAAAATCCAGTTAAACGCCTTAATAACGCGAATCACAGCAATGTTATCTGGAATAGCCGCACAAAAACGGATACGTGTCGTCGTCGAACCCAGTACTGATGTGCCCGTCTACGCAGATGCCAATATGATTGGCTCTGTCATTCAGAATCTGATTTCCAACGCTATCAAATTCACGCCAGCTAACGGAAATATTCGCATTGTCTCAGGCGTTATAGACAAATTTATAGAGGTTTCTGTCATAGACGACGGAACAGGTATGAATCAAGAACAGCTGCAAAAGCTGTTTCGTATTGAAACTTGTTTTAGCACCAAAGGCACCACAGGCGAAACAGGAACAGGACTAGGGTTATTGCTCTGCAAAAAATTTATCGAGAAAAACGGCGGTACACTCGGGGTTGTATCTGAGATAGGAAAAAGCACGAAATTTACGTTTACGCTACCAAAGGCAGAGTAGCTATTTTTTACGCCAAAAAAGCATTCGTTCATAAAGAAATTTGAAGTACACAAACGGAAACTTTCGATGAAATATTGCAGCCAGTGCGGTCAACCTGTTGTTATCCAAGTCCCGCGCGGTGATAGCCTGCCTCGGCATGTTTGCGGTTCGTGCCAGACCATTCATTACCAGAATCCCAAGATTGTGGTCGGCTGCCTGCCGTGGTGGGAAGATCAAGTATTGCTGTGTAAGCGCGCCATCGACCCCAGACACGGCTTCTGGACCTTGCCGGCGGGCTTTTTAGAAAACGGCGAAACCACGCAGGAAGGCGCGGTGCGCGAAACCCTCGAAGAAGCCAACGCACGCGTATTGATTAATGGATTTTATACCCTAGTTAGCCTTCCACATATCAGCCAGGTCTATATGTTTTTCCGCGCCCAGCTCACGGATTTGGACTTTTCACCGGGCGATGAATCTTTGGAAACGCAGCTATTCAAGGAAAATGAAATTCCCTGGAACGATCTGGCCTTCCCCACGGTAAATTTTACTTTGCGCAGTTATTTTGAGGATCGAAAATCAGGCGAATTCCGCACTCATGTTAAGGACATTGTGTTTCAGAAAAAACCCGTCAAAACCCCGGAGTAAGCTCACCATTCGGCGATACGCTGCTTGCTGCAGCGACGGCCGGGACAGCTTTCTGTAAACGAGCGAGAAAAAAAGGCGCAAGGGTGCGTACATAGGTCACGGTAAGGTGATTGTTGTCTCGCCAGACGACTATGTTGCCGATCACCGCAGGGCATTGCGTTGCCGTGCAGATACCGTCGGTCATATCAATGAGAGGCACCGCCCTATTAACGGCTGCCGCAACAACCACCGGATCATTCTCGTCGAGAACGTTCTTGCGCTCGGCTACGCAATGGCCGCGAATGGACAGACATTCAGCCGCCTGAAAGGGCATTCTCGGTGTGTCGCGAATCGCTGCAATCGCTATGCCGCTCAATTCGAGCTCTTTCCAAACGTCGCCTATGGCTGCCGCCATGTCATCTTTTATTGGTTCGCCCTTCTCGCTGAACAATCCATGCCTTGCCTGGGTGTATAGGACGAGATCGGGCGGCGATGCTCGCAATTGATCGAGCACGGCGCGCCCCCAATCGAGGCACGCAGAGTACTTGAGCTTCTTGCTTACAATGGGTGTCTTGAGCAGGGGGCAGCTGGACTTGGTGTGCGTGATCAGCTGCCAATTCTGTGTTTTGGCAATATCCTCCAGCACCGGTATCCATTGAGCTGCATGGGAATCACCGACCAGAACTACTTTAAATCGCCCCTCTGGATTACCCAATCTGCACGGGTTAGGCGTCGAGCCCACCAAGGGAAGGTGACATTCTGATGAGTAAGCCGCCGGCAAATCTTTCTTAACCCGCGAAAGTGACGGTATCGGCCGGACAAATTCGGGGACGGGCGCGCCGAAAAGTGCGGCCGCACCAGGATAACGTGCGTCGGCGGCTGTCGTCGTCTGCGAACCAATCATCCCAAACAGAATAACTATGGGCAAGACGGC
>Ga0255312_1000152_pt1 | contig 11734 bp, 11 predicted proteins | sample EtOH5_T0_E5_meta_FD_202081 | JGI IMG/M metagenome (GOLD analysis project Ga0255312, IMG submission 202081) | Sandy soil microbial communities from University of British Columbia, Vancouver, Canada - EtOH5_T0_E5 | ecosystem: Engineered > Artificial ecosystem > Sand microcosm > Unclassified ...
GAGGCCCGCCGGAACCGGAACGTCCTCGAACTCGCTGCGCTGCCTCGCCGGTCCGGACGAGGAGGCGCACGACGTCAGCGCGAGCACGAGCGTGCAGACGATGAGGACACGGGACATTGACATGGAGGTGACCTCCCATTTTGGGGCCGCGAGTAGTCTGACGTCCTATTCTAAGCATGCGCGGCCGGGTCGTGCGGAAGACTTACGCCCTCGGCCGGAACTTTTGTAGTATGGGCTCGATGACGCGCCGCGGTCTCCTGGCCCTCGTCCTCCTCGGCGCCGCCGCGCTCCTCCCGGGCGGCTGCGGCGGCGACAAGCCCACGTCCATCAAGGTGGTGATCGCGGAGTACAGCCGCGATCACACGCGCCCGTTCTGGCAGGGCCTGGCCGAGCAGTACACCAAGCAGACCGGGGTGAAGGTGGACCTGCAGGTGATCGACTGGAACTCCATCGATCAGCAGGTCAGCACCATGATCCAGAACAACCAGCCGCCCGACGTGCTCAACCTGAACTCGTTCTCGAGCTATGCCAAGGACGGCCTCCTCTACTCGGGCGACGAGGCGCTGTCGCCCACGACACGGGACGATTTCCTCGAAGCCTTCGCGCGGGGCGGCACCTACCAGGGCAAGCTCTACGGATTCCCGATCCTGGCCAGCGCGCGCGCCTTCTTCTACAACCGCGACCTGCTCGCCAAGGCCGGCGTGGCCGCTCCGCCGCGGACCTGGGACGAGCTCGTCCAGGCGGCCCGGCGGGTGCAGGCGCTGGGGGGCGGGGCGATCGGCTACGCGCTGCCGCTCGGACCGGAGGAGGCGCAGGCCGAGTGGTCCATCTGGATGTGGAACAACGGGGGCGACTGGAAGGCCGGCGAGGCGTGGGCCATCAACAGCGAGAAGAACGTCCAGACCCTCCAGTTCCTGGCCGCGCTCGCCAATACCCACAAGGTGACCCAGATCAATCCGGGCAAGACCAACCGCACCGACGGCGCCTTCCAGCTCTTCAAGGACGGCAAGGTCGGCATGGTCATCGGCTTCAGCCCCCTCGCCGCCCAGCTCGACGCCGAGGGGAAGGTCCGCTACGGCGTGACCCAGATGCCGACCAACGTAGGAACGCCGGTGACGCTCGGGGTCGAGGACTACCTCATGGCCTTCAAGAAGAAGGGCAACCAGGAAGCGGTGCGTCGGTTCCTCGATCTGTACTACCAGCCCGAGCAGATCACCCGCTGGATCACCGCCGAGGGCTTCCTGCCCGTGACCAAGTCGGGCCGCGAGCGCATGAGCGGCAACGAGAAGCTCAAGCCGTACCTCGACGCGCTGCCGAGCGCGCGACTGGCGCCCACCACCGATCCCACCTGGGACAAGGTGAAGCTCGACGTCCAGCAGAGCATCGGCGCGGCCGTCCAGCCGGGCGGCGACCCGAAGCAGGTGCTGGACCGCCTCCAGAAGAACGCGGCGGAGAGCGCTCGCTGACGGGCCCGCGCCCGCGGGGCCCGGGCGCGGGCCGGGCGCTCCTCTGGCTCGGCCCGAGCCTCGTCCTGATCGCGGCGGTGGTGATCTACCCCGCCGTCGAGCTGGTGCGCGCCTCCCTCGGCCGCTATTCGATCACCGGTCTCTACCAGGGCGCGGTGGGCCTCCGCAACTACGCGCGCCTGCTCGAGCAGGAAGCCCTGCCGGCGGTGGCCGGGAACACCGCGGTCTGGGTCGCGGTGGTGGTGGCGCTCACCATCGCGCTCTCGCTCGGGCTGGCCCAGCTCCTGAACGAATCGTTCCCCGGCCGCCGGCTGGTCCGGTGGGCGCTCATCGTGCCGTGGGCCGCCTCGCTCATCATGACCTCGAAGCTCTTCGTCTGGCTCTACGACTACTACTTCGGCCTGCTCAACCGCGTGATGACCGTGGCGGGCCTCGCGCCGCTCGACTGGCTGGGCGACGACCGCACCGTGATGGGCGCGATGATCGCGGTGGGCGTGTTCGTGTCGCTGCCGTTCACGACCTACGTCCTGCTCGCGGGGCTCCAGACCATTCCCGGCGAGGTCTACGAGGCGGCCCGGGTGGACGGGGCGGCGGGCTGGCGCAGCTACCGGATGATCACGCTGCCGCTGCTCCGGCCCGCGCTGCTGGTGGCCGCGGTGCTGAACCTGATCTACGTGTTCAATTCCTTCCCGATCGTGTGGACGCTCAACGACCGGAACCCCGGGTTCGCCCACGACACCATGATCACGTTCATGTACAAGATCGCGTTCAAGAGCGCGCTGCGGGACGTGGGCCTGGCCGCCGCGCTGGGCGTGGTCAACGTGCTGCTGATCCTGGTCGCGGTGGTCGCCTATTTGCGGGTGGCGCGGTGGCGGGAGGAGCCGGCCTGATCCGCAGGCTCGCGCTGAGCGCGGCGGGGCTGCTGCTCGCGGCGGCGCTGCTCGCGCCGTACGCGGTGATGCTGCTCACCGCGCTCAAGCCGGAGGCCGAGCTGCGGGTGAGCCCGCCACGCCTGCTGCCGATCGAGTGGCGGCCCCAGAACTTCTGGACGGTGCTGCGCGACCCGGAGTTCCAGTCCTGGCTCACCGTCTCGCTGGCGGTGGCCGCGGTGTCCACGCTGCTGGTGCTGGTGGCCGCGGTGCCCGCCGCCTACCACACCGCTCGCCATCGCTTCCCGGGGCGCGCGGCCTTCCTGTTCCTGGTCCTGGTGACCCAGATGTTCGCGCCCACCGCGCTGGTGGTGGGCCTCTACCGCGAGTTCTTCGAGCTCGGCCTGATCAACACCTACACCGCGCTCATCGCGGTGAACGCGGCCTTCAACCTGGCCTTCGCGATCTGGATCCTCCGCGCGTTCTTCGCCTCCATCCCCCGCGAGATCGAAGAGGCCGCCGCCGTCGACGGCTGCGATCGCGCCCGCGTCCTGCTCCGGGTCGTGCTCCCAGTGGCCGCGCCCGGCATTGTCACCGCGGGGATCTTCGCGTTCATCGCAGCGTGGAACGAGTACATCGTGGCGCTCACCCTGATGACCGACGCCTCGATGCGCCCTCTCACCGTGGGCATCACGTCCTACGTCACCGCCTACGTGCAGCACTGGGATCTGCTCTTCGCGGCCTCGGTGATCGCGATCGTCCCGGTGGTGATCCTCTTCGCGCTGATCGAGCCCTACCTGGTCAGCGGCCTGACGGCGGGAAGCGTGAAGTAGGGGGAAGGGCGGCCCCTCACCCTGCCCTCTCCCCGGAGGGGAGAGGGTGCGGGTCGTGCAGGACCAAGCGGGAGGCCGGACCCGGGCGGGGTGGCGGGGGTGGGGCTCTGACCACGACCCGCTTTCTCGCCTGCTTGCGTGAGGAGTTCCCAATCTGGGATGGCGCGGCTCCGGCGTTCGTCGGCGGGGAACGGGTCACCCGCCCCACCCCCGCCACCCCGCCCGGGTCCGGCCGGTGGCAGGGCTAGCGACGCGCTAGCTCTTGACGGACCCCGCGGTGAGCCCGGCCACGTAGTAGTCCACGAAGAACGAGTAGATGACCGCGACCGGGATGGACCCGAGCAGCGCCGCCGCCATGAGCTGCCCCCAGTAGAAGACGTCCCCGCGGATCAGCTCGGTGATCGCGCCCACCGGCACGGTGCGCACCTCGCTCTTGGCCAGGAAGATCAGCGCGTAGAGGAACTCGTTCTGGGCCAGCGTGAAGGCGAAGATGCCGGCGGAGAGCAGGCCGGGGGTGGTCAGCGGCAGCACCACGCGCCACATGGCCTGGAAGCGGCTCGCCCCGTCGATGCGGGCGGCTTCCTCGAGCTCGCGCGGCACGCTCTTGAAGTAGCCCATCAGCAGCCACGCGCAGAACGGGATCAGCAGGGTGGGGTAGGTGAGCATCACCGCGCTCAGCGTGTTGCCGAGCTCGAGCTTGTTGATGATGTCGGCCATCGGGATGAAGAGGAGCGGCTGGGGCACCAGATAGGTCGCGGCGACCCCGATGGCGACGATCGCGGCGCCGGGGAAGTTCAGACGGGCGAGCGGGTAGGCCATCATCGCGCCCAGGACCAGCGAGACCGCCGTCGTGATCACCGCCACCAGCATCGTGTTGTACGTCCACACCAGGAAGTTCGTGTCGGCGAGCAGGTCGTAGTAGTGCTGGAGCGTGGGCTGGTAGACGATCAGGGGCATGATCTTGGCGTTGTAGAGCTCCCGGTTCGGCTTGATGGATGCGATCAGCATCCAGTAGAAGGGAAACAGCATCACCACCAGACACACCACCACCGGCAGGTAGATCCGGAGCAGCCGCGAGCCCCAGCCGCGCCCGTCGATCATGACTGGCGCCTCAGATAGAGCGTGAGCGCCACGATCATGACCGCGAGCGCCGGGAGCATGGCGAGGGCCGCGGCCGCCCCCAGACCGAGCTGGCCTCCCGACATCCCGAGGTCGAACGCGTAGGTGACGAAGACCTGGGTCGCGTTGGCGGGCCCGCCGTGGGTGAGGGCGTAGACGATCTGGAAGTCGGAGAAGGTGAAGATCACCGAGAACATGGTCACGATGATCAGGATCGGCTTGATGATCGGCAGGGTCACGTGCAGGAAGCGCTGGCGCACGGAGGCGCCGTCGATGGCGGCGGCTTCGTAGAGGTCCGGCGAGATGGTCTGCAGGCCGGCCAGGAGCGTGATGCCGTAGAAGGGGATGCCGCGCCAGGTGTTGACGATGATGATCGCCACCATGGCCAGCGTCTTGTTGCCGAGCCAGGAGAACCCGCTGCCGACCACGCCGGTATGCACGAGCACCCAGTTGATGATGCTGAAGGTGGGATCGAAGATCCACATCCAGGCCACCGTGCTGAGGATGGTCGGCACGATGAAGGGCAGGAGCAGGAAGGCGCGGACGAGGCTCCGCCCGCGGAAGTGCTGGTTGATCACGAGGGCCATCGCGAGGCCGCCCAGCAGCTTGAGCACGGTGGTGGCGATGGTGTAGACGAAGGTGTTGCGGGTCACCTGCCAGAACACCGCGTCGTGCGCGAGGGTGACGAAGTTGCCGAGCCCGATGAACACCCCCGGCTTGGCCACCGGCCGATCTTGCAGGCTCAGCCAGATGCCGTAGAAGAGCGGGTAGGCGACGAACGCGAGCAGGAAGAGGACGCCCGGCGCCAGCATGATCCAGCTGAACGCCCCTTCCCGCTCGAGCACGCCGTGGAGCAGGCGCGGCCGGACCGCGACCGGGGCCGATCGGGCCACCAGTTCGGGCCTGACCGCCATCGCCTACTTCGCCTTGTAGATCTGCTTGAGCTGCGCCGCCGCGGTCGCGATCACGTCCTTCGTCGAGTCGCCGCGGCAGGCCTTGGCGAACATGTCGCAGAGGACGTACTTCGCCACGCTCTCCGACATCGCATTGCCCGGAGGGCCGGGCCACCCGTGGAGCCGCGACGTCTTCAGCGATTCCTTGAAGGGCATGTAGCGCGGATCCGAGTTCCACATCGGGTGGTTGTCGTAGCCGTGCAGGAACGGCGCGTAGTAGGCTTCGCCCGCGACGAGCCAGCGCGAGAGCTGCTTGTCGTCGTACAGCCAGCGCAGGAAGGCCTTGGCCGCGGCCGGGTCCGGGGCGTGCGCCGCGATCGCGTGCGATTGCGGGTTGTAGAGGTGGAAGCGCCCCTTGGGGCCCTGAGGATTGAGGCCGTGGTCCGTGACCTTGGCGATGTCCGGGAAGTCGCGCTTGGCCACGATCAGGATGGACATGGCGTTGTTGGTGCAGGAGATCTGCTCGCCCAGGTAGGCCTTGTTGTTGTTGACGTCGGTCCAGCCGAGCACGTCCTCGAGCATCGTCTCCTGGTAGAACTTCCGGCAGAAGTCGACCGCCTTGGCGGTCTCCGCCGAATCGATCAGCACGGTCTTGCCGTCCTTGTCGACCTCTCGGCCTCCGTACGACCAGAGGAGCGGGTACATCCAGCCGTGGTTGTCGCCGAAGCCGTGGCCGAGTTCGAAGCCGAAGGGATGGCCCTTCTTCTTGAGCAGACGGCCCACCGCGAGAAGGTCCTCCCAGGTGTCGGGGAACTTGGTCACGCCCACTTCCTTGAACCAGTCCGTGCGATAGACCTCGAGCTGACCGATATTGCCCCAGGGCACGGCCTTCCACTTCTTGTTCACCACGACCGAGTCGAGGATATTGTCGTGCCAGGGGCCGAGCTTCTTGCCGATCTCGTTTGCCACGTCCGTGACGTCGAGCAGGCCCTGATCGAAGAGGTGGGGCCAGTTGACGCCGGTGGCGACGATCTCGGGGCCAGACTTGGTCTCGACGATCGTGGTGAGCCGGGTGAGCATGCTGCCCACGCTCACCGGCTCGTAGCCGACCTTGATCCCGGTGAGCTTCTCGTACTCGGGGGAGAGCGTTTTCACGAAGAAGTCGTCGAAGCCCTTGATGAACGAGCTCTCGTGGACGACCGCCATCGACTTGGGCGCGGCGCTCGCGCGCCGGGGACCGAGGGCGGCGACGGCGCCGCCGGCGAGGGCTGCGGTCAGGAATTCGCGTCGAGTGCTCATGAGACCTCCTCCGCGCGGCGGCGGACAGATGGGGGACGGTTCACTGCTCGAGGAGCAAAGCGAGAGGGTTTGCGCGCACGGCGCACCGAGTGGAGCGTTCGTGACCAGGCACCGACCACATCCGTGCCTCCGCGAAGCGGCCAACTGGCAAGCGTGTCCGGCACTTTAGGCCCGGGGGGCGCGGCCTGTCAAGGCGCCCGGCGGCGGACCTGGGAGCTTGATCTGGTTCACGGTGTGGTCGAGCGCGGTGCACGCGCGGGCCCACGCGGGCCGCGGGCGGTTAGCGGGCCGGAGGGCTCGGGGCGGGGCCCACGACCTCCATCAAGGCGCCGAGCCCCCGGTGGAACGTGGGCGCGCCCCCCGGCACCACGCAGGCCTCCAGAACCTCGAAGAGCTCCGCGGGAGTGGCCCCGAACTGGATGGCCCGCCGCATGTGGGCCACCAGCCCGGCCCGCTCGCCGCCGCGGAAGCAGAGGAGCGCGATGGCCACGAACTCGCGCACCTTGGCCGAGACGTGCCGGCCCTGGCCGAGGGAGAGCTCGTAGAGGCGATTGTAGGCCTCGACGAACTCCGGGTCCTGGCGGGCCGCGAACTCCCACTCCGGGTACATGTAGCCCCGCGCCGCCTTCATCTTCGCGATCAGCGCTTCCGCCTGCTGCTCTCGGGTTGCGTCGCTCACACCCTGACCCCTTTTCTTGTATTCGCTCGCCTCGCCTTCGGCTGCAGCTCGCCGTGCCGTCTAGTCCTTGGGCAAGCCCAGTACCCGCTCGCCGATGATGTTGCGCTGGATCTCGCTGGTGCCGCCCGCGATGGTGTACTGCCGGGCGCTCAGCACGCGGTTGTACCAGCGCGGGCCGTCGGGCACTTGCTCGCTCGCGCGGTTCACGAGCGCGTGCGGGCCGAGCAGCTCGCCCGCGAAGTCGGCGATGCGCACGCCCAGCTCGGAGCCGAAGAGCTTGAGGATCGAGCCCTCGGGCCCCGGCGGCTCCCCGCGGAGCTGCCGCGTCAGGTTGCGCATGCGCGTGTAGCGCTGGCACTGCGCCTCGATCACGAGCTGGGCGAAGCGCTGGCGGATGACCGGGTGCTCCCACGCGGGCCGGCCGTCGAGCGGCACCGTCATGGCCAGCGCGCGCAGCCGCCCCAGCTGCTCCTCGTGGCCGCGGCCGCCGCCGCCCTTGCGCTCGTACATGAGCGTGGTCATCGCGGGCTTCCAGCCCTCGTTCTGGCGGCCGATCAGGTTGGCCTTCGGCACCGCCACGTCGACGAAGAAGACTTCGTTGAAGTGCCGGTGCCCGTTGAGCAGCACGAGGGGCCGCACCGTGATACCGGGCGTCTTCATGTCCACGAGGAGGTAGCTGATGCCGCGGTGCTTGGGCGCGGCGGGATCGGTGCGCACGAGCAGGTAGATCCAGTCGGCGAACTGGGCGCCCGAGGTCCACACCTTCTGCCCGTTGACGACGAAGTGGTCACCGCGGTCGTCCGCGCGCGTGCTGAGGCTCGCCAGGTCCGAGCCCGCGCCCGGCTCCGAATAGCCCTGGCACCAGATGTCGTCGCCGCCCAGGATGCGCGGGAGATAGCGTTGCTTCTGCGCCTCGGTGCCCCACTCGATGATGGTCGGGCCCGCCATGCCGATGCCGGAGTATCCGGGGAGCACGGGCGCGCGCGCCCGGAAGCACTCCTCGTCGTAGATGACCTGCTCCATGAGGGTGGCGCCGCGCCCACCGTACTCCCTGGGCCACGAGATGCCGACCCAGCCCGCCGCGTACATGCGGCGCTGCCAGGCGCGCCGCCGCTCGAAGGTCTCGCGGTCCGGGGCCACCCGCTCGTCGGTCGGGTCCTCGATGCGGAGGTCGTCGCTGAGGTTGGCGGCGAGCCAGCGGCGGATCTCGACGCGGAAGTGCTCCTGCTCGGGAGTGTAGGTGAAATCCATGGGCACTCTTCTAGCACCGGTGGGCCCGCGACTCAAGGCATGCTACATTCACCGTATCTCGACGCGGCATCCCCTGGCCACGGAGGCGGCATTGGCTCACAAAGGCATGAAGTTCGGCATCTTCCTCGCGCCCTTCCACAAGGTCGGCGAGAACCCCACGCTCGCGATGAACCGCGACATGGAGCTGATCGAGTGGATGGACTACCTGGGCTATGACGAGGTGTGGATCGGCGAGCACCATTCGGCCGGCTGGGAGCTGATCGCCTCTCCCGAGGTCTTCATCGCGGCGGCCGCCGAGCGCACGCGCCACATCATGCTCGGCTCCGGGGTCACGAGCCTGCCCTATCACCACCCGCTGATGGTGGCCAATCGCTTCGTCCAGCTCGACCACATGACCCGCGGCCGCGCCATGCTCGGCATCGGGCCCGGCGCCCTCGTCTCCGACGCCTACATGATGGGCATCGAGCCGGTGACTCAGCGCCCGCGGATGGAGGAGTCGCTCGACGCGATCATGGAGCTGTTGAAGTGCGAGGAGCCGGTCACGCTCAAGACCGACTGGTTCGAGCTGCGGGAGGCGCGCCTGCACCTGGCGCCGTACACCGAGCCGCACTTCCCGATCGCGGTGGCCAGCACGATCACCCCGGCCGGCGTGATGGCCGCGGGCAAGCACGGGCTCGGGGTGCTCTCGCTCGGGGCGGGACTGCCCGGCGGGCCGGAGGCGCTCGCCAACCAGTGGAAGATCGCCGAGGAGACCGCGGCCAAGAACGGCAAGACCATGGACCGGAAGAACTGGCGGCTCGTGGTCAACGTGCACGTCTCCGACGACGACGAGCTGGCGCTCAAGGAGGTCACCCGCTCCGAGCGCCACGAGACCATCACCTACTTCGAGGACACGCTGGGCCGGCCGCCCGGCCGCGCCGACGATCCGCTGCGGGAGGGCGTGAAGATGGGCACGACGCTCGTGGGCACGCCCGACACTGTCATCCGCGGCATCGAGCGGCTCCAGAAGCTGAGCGCGGGCGGCTTCGGCGGCGTGCTCTTCCGCGCGCACGAGTGGGCCAATCGCGAGCAGACGCTGCGGAGCTACGAGCTGTTCGCCCGCTACGTCATGCCCCGCTTCCAGGGCTCGCTCGACACCATCCGCAACTCCAACGAATGGGCGCGGGGCAACCGCAAGACGATCTTCAGCCCCAACGTGGAGGCGGTCCGCCGCGCCTATGTCGACGCCGGTCGAGAGGTCCCCGCGGAGTACCGCAACCGCACCGCGGGGGCGCGGGATCTGGACGAGCCGAACCTGCCCCGCTAGGGGGCGGGCGCCGGCACCCCGCTGAGCGATGAGCATCGAGCTGCGCGATGCGCGTCGCTCGACGGTCGATCGGGAGTGGCTGACGAACGTCTATCCGTTCTACCTGCACGACCTCTCCGCGTTTGACAGCTCCTACTACACGCTGGACGATCGCGGATGCTGGAGCCCCGATCATCTGCCCAGCTGGCTCGAGGAGGACACGGATCACCCGCTGGTCATCCTCGAGGCCGGCCGCCGCGTCGGCTTCGCGCTCGTCAACCGGGCCCCGTCTCCCCACATGCAGCCGGGGATGGACTTCCGGATGTCCGAGTTCTTCGTGCTGCGGTCGGATCGCGGCCGCGGGATCGGGCGGCGGGCGGTGTTCGCGCTCTTCGATCGGTTCCCGGGGAAATGGGAGATCTTCGAGCTCCCGCGCAATGCGCCCGCGATCAGGTTCTGGCGCGGTGTGATCGGAGCGTACCGCGACGGCCGCTACGCGGAGACGAGCGACGCCTCCCACGTGCGCCAGGTCATCGATACGACCGGGTAGTCGGCCGGCCGCGTCGGCGATCTCATCCGGGATGACCGCGACATGAACCTCTCCCCAGGGGAGAGGGCTACCAGGTCCGGGTCTCGCCGGGCCGGGGGATCCAGGCGGTGGCCGGGTCGAGCCGTCGCCGCTCGAGCTCGGCGCGCATCCGGGTGGGCGGCTCGTCGTACGGCTCGCGGGCCAGCGCGAAGGTGCCCCAGTGCACGCCGAGCAGGTGGGAGGCGCGCAGGTCCAGCGCGGCCTGCAGCGCCTCCTCCGGCGACATGTGCACGGCCCTGGCGATGTCGCGCGGCGTGTAGGACCCGATCGGCAGCGCGGCCAGGTCGAACGGCCCGAGCCGGTCGCCCGTCTCCGTGAAGTGGCGGTAGTAGCCGGTGTCGCCGCCGAAGTAGAAGCGCTTCGAGCCCAAGACCGCCCACGAGGACCAGAGTCGACGGCCCTGGTCGACGGCGGTGCGGCCGCCGCCGTGCTGGGCGGGCGTGCACACGACCGTCAGCCCCTTCACCGTGACCGACTCTCCCCAGTCGAGCTCCACCGCGTTGGCGATACCGCGATCGGCGAGCCAGGCCTTGATGCCGAGCGGCACGACGAAGAGCGGATCGAACGTCCGGGCAAGCCGGCGCACGGTGGGCTCGTCGAGATGGTCGTAGTGGTCGTGCGAGATCAGGACGAAGTCGATGGGCGGCAGGTCGTCGAAGGCGATGCCGGGCGGGGTGTAGCGGCGCACCCCGATGAATCCGCTGAAGGGGCCGCTGCGCTCGGCCCAGGTCGGATCGGTCAGGAACGTCACACCGTCGAGCTGGACCAGCACGGTGGAGTGGCCGATCCAGGTCACGGTCGGTGCGTGCGAGCGGTCGCGCAGAGCGGCCCAGTCTGGCGTTCCGAGCGGCAGGGCCGCGACGCGCCGCTCGGAGACGAGCCAGGTGGCGCCCAGCACCAGTGAATGCAGGCGCGCCCAGTAGGACGCCCGCCGGTACTCCGGATCCACGTTCCTGTAGGCGCGGCCCGCCCGCCGGGCGTGATCGAAGAGACCGGGCGCGACGTGGGCAACCTGGGTCTGGGCGCTGGACCACGTCGGCCCGAAGGCCGGTGGGAAGCCATCACCGGCGGCCAGCGTCAGGACGGCGGCGACAAGGAGGACAATCCGTCGGCGCATACATTCAGCCTACCGTCCGCGTCAACGGCGCGGACCGCTCAGAGCTGACTCCGGAACGGGAGCGACAAGGTCTCGAGCGTCCGGGCGATGAAGCCCCGGCCGCGCCACTCTTCGTAGGTGACCCGGCGCGACTCCTCCAGGTCCTTCACGAACACCTGCTCGAGACGCCGCGCGATCTCCGCGTCGTAGACCACGAGATTCAGTTCCTCGTTGAGCTCGAAGGAGCGGCGGTCCAGGTTGGTGCTGCCCACGGTGGCCCACATCGAGTCGATCACCATCGTCTTCGAATGCAGCAGGGCCGCGCGGTACTCGTGGATCTCGACCCCCCGCCGCA
>Ga0255312_1000153_pt1 | contig 11668 bp, 5 predicted proteins | sample EtOH5_T0_E5_meta_FD_202081 | JGI IMG/M metagenome (GOLD analysis project Ga0255312, IMG submission 202081) | Sandy soil microbial communities from University of British Columbia, Vancouver, Canada - EtOH5_T0_E5 | ecosystem: Engineered > Artificial ecosystem > Sand microcosm > Unclassified ...
CGACCCCGAGGGAGATGGAGTGCTTGCGCTCGATTTCGTCGGGAGAGGTGTCGGTGAGGGTGCTGCCATCCTTGATCGTTCCGTGCCGCCGGCTGGAGCCGGACACAAACGCGAGGGCATCGACCAGGGTCGTCTTTCCGCTGGCCCCGTGGCCCACGAAAGCGACGTTTCTGATGGCGTCAGGGCCGTAGATCTTCACGGCGCCTCCTTCGAGCTTTAAGGGTTCCCGATTCTGCCTCCGCGAGGGGGGTTTGTAAAGCTCGGGAGCAGCAAGCAGCCGCCAGCGGTCAGGACCTGGGGTTCCGGGGTCAGGGTCCGCCTCCCCCACCCCGTCTTCCCCACCCACCCTTGCCAGACCGCCCGGATTTCGATACCGTATTTATAGTCGGGGCCCGGAGTTAAGGGACCTGCCTTGGCGGATGGAGCACGGGCTCCATCGGTTGAAGGCGCCACCTGCGAGCGTTTCGCGCAGGGAGGCGCCTTTGGTGTTTCCGGCAACAAACCTGGGCTTGCGACCCGCGGGGACGAGACCATGAGACGATCCGGCACGGACAGTGACCTCGAAGCAGGGGACGACCTCGCCGATGGCGTCCTCGATCGCCGCCAGCTCCTCGATGCCCTGCAGCGGATGCGTCGCGGCGACTTCAGCGTCCGGTTGCCGGGCTCCCTGACGCGGATCGAGGGCAAGATCGCCGACACCTTCAACGAGATCGCTGCGGCCAACGAGAAGATCGCGGCGGAGCTCAAGCGGGTGGGCCAGGTCGTCGGCAAGGAGGGCAGGACCCGCGAGCGGGCGAAATTCGATCAATCGCGGGGGGCCTGGGGCGAGATGGAGACCTCGGTCAACACCCTGATCGACGATCTGCTGCGGCCCACCACCGAAGTGACCGGAGCCATCGCGGCGGTGGCGCAGGGCCACCTGACCCAGACCATGCGGCTCGACGTGGACGGGCGACCCCTGGAAGGAGAGTTCCTGCGCTCGGCCACCATCGTCAACACCATGATCCAGCAATTGGGGGTCTTCACCTCGGAAGTCACCCGGGTGGCCCGCGAGGTAGGCTCGGACGGCAAGCTGGGCGGCCAGGCGCAGGTCCCCGGAGTCAGCGGCGTCTGGAAGGACCTGACCGAGAGCGTCAACTCGATGGCGAGCAACCTGACCGCCCAGGTGCGCAACATCTCCGAGGTCACCATCGCTGTGGCGAGCGGCGACCTCTCCCGCAAGATCACGGTGGACGTGCGCGGCGAGATCCTGCAGCTCAAGGAAGCGATCAACACGATGGTGGATCAGCTGCGCTCCTTCGCGTCGGAGGTGACGCGGGTCGCGCGCGAGGTGGGCACCGAAGGGAAGCTCGGCGGGCAGGCGGTGGTACCGGGCGTGGCGGGCACCTGGAAGGACCTGACCGACAGCGTGAACGCGATGGCCGGCAACCTGACGGCGCAGGTGCGCAACATCGCCGAAGTCACCACCGCCGTGGCGCGCGGCGACTTGTCGCGCAAGATCACGGTGAACGTGTCGGGCGAAATCCTCGAGCTCAAGAACACCATCAACACCATGGTGGACCAGCTCAACGCGTTTGCCGGCGAAGTGACCCGCGTCGCGAAGGAAGTCGGCACCGAGGGCAAGCTCGGCGGGCAGGCGCAGGTGCCCGGGGTGGGCGGCACCTGGAAGGACCTGACCGACAACGTGAACTTCATGGCGAGCAACCTGACCGCGCAGGTCCGCAACATCGCCGACGTCGCGACCGCGATCGCGCGCGGCGACCTCTCCAAGAAGATCACCGTGAACGTGTCGGGCGAGATCCTGCAGCTCAAGGAAACCCTCAACACGATGGTGGACCAGCTCAACGGCTTCGCCTCGGAGGTCACTCGGGTGGCTCGCGAGGTCGGCACCGAGGGCCGGCTGGGCGGTCAGGCGGTGGTGCCCGGCGTGGCGGGCACCTGGAAGGACCTCAACGACACGGTCAACCTGCTCGCCGCCAACCTCACCACCCAGGTCCGCAACATCGCCGAGGTGACCACCGCGGTGGCGCGCGGCGACCTGTCGCGGAAGATCACGGTGGACGTGAAGGGCGAGGTGCTGGAGCTCAAGGTCACTATCAACACGATGGTGGACCAGCTCAACGCGTTCGCCTCGGAAGTGACTCGGGTGGCCCGCGAAGTCGGCACCGAGGGCAAGCTGGGCGGCCAGGCCCAGGTGCCCGGCGTGGCGGGCACCTGGAAGGGCCTTACCGACAACGTGAACTTCATGGCGGGCAACCTGACGGCGCAGGTGCGCAACATCGCCGAGGTCACCACCGCGGTGGCGCGCGGCGACCTGTCGCGCAAGATCACGGTGAACGTGTCGGGCGAAATCCTGGAGCTCAAGAACACCATCAACACGATGGTGGACCAGCTCAATGCGTTCGCGGGCGAGGTCACCCGCGTGGCGCGCGAGGTGGGCACCGACGGCAAGCTGGGCGGCCAGGCCCAGGTGCCCGGGGTGGGTGGCACCTGGAAGGACCTCACCGACAGCGTGAACTTCATGGCGAGCAACCTGACCGCGCAGGTGCGCAACATCGCGGAAGTGGCGACGGCGATCGCGCGCGGCGATCTCTCCAAGAAGATCACGGTGGACGTGCGCGGTGAGCTGCTCAACCTGAAAGAGACCCTCAACACCATGGTGGACCAGCTCAACGCCTTCGCCGGCGAGGTCACCCGCGTGGCGAAAGAGGTGGGCACCGAGGGCAAGCTGGGCGGCCAGGCGGTGGTCTCGGGCGTAGCCGGCACCTGGAAGGACCTCACCGACAACGTCAACCTGCTGGCCGCCAACCTCACCACCCAGGTGCGCAACATCGCCGAGGTCACCACGGCGGTGGCGCGCGGCGACCTGTCACGCAAGATCACGGTGGACGTGAAGGGAGAGGTGCTGGAGCTCAAGGTCACTATCAACACGATGGTGGACCAGCTCAACGCCTTCGCGGCGGAAGTCACCCGCGTGGCGCGCGAGGTCGGCACCGAAGGCAAGCTGGGCGGTCAGGCGGTGGTCTCGGGCGTGGCGGGCACCTGGAAGGACCTGACCGACAACGTCAACGTGATGGCGGCGAACCTGACCGAGCAGGTGCGCGGCATCGTGAAGGTGGTGACGGCGGTCGCCAACGGCGACTTGAAGCAGAGCCTCACGGTGAAAGCCAAGGGCGAAGTGGCGGCGCTGGCGGAAACCATCAACAACATGACCGGCACGTTGGCGACCTTCGCCGATCAGGTCACCACCGTGGCGCGCGAAGTCGGCGTGGAAGGCCGGCTGGGCGGCCAGGCCAACGTGCCCGGCGCGGCGGGCACCTGGAAGGACTTGACCGGCAACGTGAACCTGCTGGCGGCCAACCTGACCACCCAGGTGCGCGCCATCGCGGAGGTGGCCACCGCGGTGACGCAAGGCGACCTGACCCGCTCGATCCAGGTGGAGGCCCGCGGCGAGGTCGCGGAGCTCAAGGACAACATCAACACGATGATCAACAACCTGCGGGGCACCACCGACCGCAACAACGAACAGGACTGGCTCAAGACCAACCTGGCGCGGTTCACCAGCATGCTGCAGGGCCAGCGCGACCTCGCCACGGTGGGGCGCATGCTGCTCTCCGAGCTGACCCCGCTGGTCAACGCCCACCAGGGGGTGATCTACCGCATGGGCTCCGAGGGGGTGGAGCTCAAGCTGGTGTCGGCCTTCGCCGACAGCGGCCTCGACCGGCTACCGCAGCGACTCGAGCTGGGCGAAGGGCTGCTGGGCCAGTGCGCGGTCGAAAAGCGCCGCATGCTGATCACCGAGGTCCCGGCCGACACGCTGCCGGTGAGTTCCGGGCTGTTCGAGGCGGTGCCGCGCAATGTGATCGTGCTGCCCGTCCTGTTCGAGGACCAGGTCAAGGCGGTCATCGAGCTGGCGAGCCTGAGCAGCTTCACCGCGTCGCAACTGGCCTTCCTGGAGCAGCTCACCGCCAGCATCGGGATCGTGCTCAACAGCATCGAGGCCACCATGCAGACCGAGGGCCTGCTCAAGCAGTCGCAGGAGCTCGCCGCCGAGCTGCAGACGCAGAAGCGGGAGCTGCAACAGACCAACGAGCAGCTGGCGCAGAAGGCCCAGCAGCTCGCCGAGCAGAACGTGGAGGTGGAGCGCAAGAACCAGGAAATCGAGCAAGCCCGCCGGGCGCTGGAGGAGAAAGCCACCGAGCTGGCGCTGACCTCGAAGTACAAGTCCGAATTCCTCGCCAACATGTCGCACGAGCTGCGCACTCCGCTCAACAGCATCCTGATCCTGGGACAGCAGCTGGGCGAGAACTCGGAGGGCAACCTGACGCCGAAGCAGGTCGAGTTCGCCCGCACCATCCACGGGGCGGGCACCGACCTGCTCAACCTGATCACCGACATCCTGGACCTCTCCAAGATCGAATCGGGGACGGTGACGGTGGTGGCGGAGGAGATCGTGGTCGGCAGCGTGCTGGACGCCGTGGCGCGGCCCTTCCGTCACGAGGCGGAGAACCGGCACCTGTCCCTCGCAGTGCAGGTGGATCCCAGCGTCGGGGAGACCATCGTCACCGACTCGAAGCGGCTGCAGCAGGTGCTCAAAAACCTGCTGTCCAACGCGTTCAAGTTCACCGAGCAGGGCGGCGTGCGGCTCAGCGTGTCGAATTCCGGCGCGGGCTGGAGCGTCGACCATCCCATCCTCAAGCGCGCGACCAGCGTCGTGGCGTTCGAGGTATCCGACACCGGCATCGGCATCCCGCCGGAGAAGCAGCGCATCATCTTCGAGGCCTTCCAGCAGGCCGACGCCGGCACCAGCCGCAAGTACGGCGGCACCGGGCTCGGCCTGGCGATCAGCCGCGAGCTGGCCACGCTGCTGGGCGGAGAGATCCAGCTCCGCAGCACGCCGAGCCGGGGCAGCACCTTCACGCTCTACCTGCCTTCCCGGTACCTGGGCCCGTCGGGCGCAACGGCAGGCTCCGGCGACAGCGACGCCAAGGCAAGCGCCCTGGCCACGGCCAGCATGCCGGCGGTTCGGGTGTGGGACCGGCCCAGCCAGGAGATTCCCGACGACCGCCACGAGCTCGCGCCCGGGGTCGCGACGCTGCTGATCGTGGAGGACGATCCGCACTACGCGCGGATCCTGGTGGACGTGGCGCGCGGGCAGGGCTTCCAGGTCCTGGTCGCGACCCGTGGCGCGGATGCGCTGGCGCTCGCGCGGGAGCACCACCCCAGCGCCGTCTCGCTCGACGTCTTCCTGCCCGACATGCTGGGCTGGACGGTGCTCAACCAGCTCAAGCAGGACCCGACGATGCGACACATCCCGGTCCAGATCGTCACGCTCGACGAAGACCGGCAGCACGGCCTCGCGCGCGGCGCGTTCAGCTTCCTGGCCAAGCCGACCACCACCGAGGGACTGGCGGCGGCGCTCTCCCGCATCCGGGACTACGCGACGCCGCGCAGCAAGCGCCTCCTGGTGGTCGAAGACAACCCAGCCGAGCAGCTCAGCATCTCTGAGCTGCTGGGGCACGACGACGTCCAGATCGAGACCGCGGGCACCGGGGCCGCGGCGCTCGAGGCGCTGCGGGAGCAGCCCTACGACTGCGCGGTGCTCGATCTCCGGCTGCCGGACATGTCGGGCTTCGAGGTCCTGGAACACATCCGGGACGACCAGGCGCTGCGGGATCTCCCGGTGGTCGTGTTCACCGGCAAGGAGCTCTCCCCGGACGAGGACACGCGGCTGCACACGCTGGCGCGCAGCGTGGTGGTCAAGGGCGTCGAATCGCCGGAGCGGCTGCTGGACGAGACGGCGCTCTTCCTGCACCGCGTGGTAGGCAACCTGCCGGCGGAAAAACAGCAGATGCTGGACCGGCTGCACCGCTCGGACGAGGACCTGGTGGGCAAGCGGGTGCTGGTGGTGGACGACGACGTGCGCAACATCTTCGCGCTCTCCAGCGTGCTGGAGCGCCGCGGGATGCAGGTCCTCACGGCGGGCACCGGCCACGAGGCCATCGCCACCATCGACAAGACCCCGGACATCGCGATCGTGCTGATGGACATCATGATGCCGGAGATGGACGGCTATCAGACCATGCACGCCATCCGGGAGCGCCCCGGCCTCCGCCGGCTGCCGATCATCGCGCTGACCGCCAAGGCAATGAAGGGGGATAGAGAAAAGTGCCTCGACGCGGGTGCCTCGGATTACCTGGCCAAGCCGGTGAACACGGAGCAGCTGCTGTCCGCCCTGCGGATGTGGCTGCACCGCTAACCCGGGAGACCCGCCATGAGCCCGAACGACAAGGTCAACATCCTGCTGGTGGACGACCAGCCGGGAAAGCTGCTGACCTACGAGGCCATCCTGAAGGACCTGGGCGAGAACCTGATCAAGGCCAGCTCGGGACGGGAGGCGCTGGAGCACCTGCTGAAGAACGACATCACGGTGGTGCTGATCGACGTCAGCATGCCGGAGCTCGACGGCTTCGAGCTGGCCGAGCTCATCCGGGAACACCCCCGCTTCCAGAAGACCGCGATCATCTTCGTCTCGGCGGTGCACCTGACCGACACCGACCGGCTCAAGGGGTACCGGACCGGCGCCGTGGATTACGTGTCGGTGCCCATCGTGCCGGAGCTGCTGCGGGCCAAGGTCAGCGTGTTCACCGAGCTGTACCGCAAGGGGCGGGAGGCCGACCAGCTGACCCACGAGCTGGAGATCCGGGTCGCCGAGCGGACCGCGGAGCTGGAGGAAGCGACGGTCCGGCAGATCGAGCTGGCGGAGCAGCTGCGCGTGGCCGACCGGCGCAAGGACGAATTCCTGGCGCTGCTGGCCCACGAGCTGCGCAACCCCCTCGCTCCGCTGCGCAACGCCATCAGCATTCTGCGGCTCAAGGAATCCCAGGATCCCGACGTGCTCTGGTGCCGCGGGGTGATCGAGCGCCAGGCGGCCCAGCTCACCCGGCTGGTGGACGATCTGCTCGACGTCTCGCGCATCACGCTGGGAAAGATCAAGCTGCAGCTCCAACCGCTCGACCTCGGCGCGGTGGTGTCCCGCGCCGTGGAGACCAGCCGGCCCCTGATCGACGCCCACCGGCATCAGCTCATCGTCACGGTGCCCGAGACACCGGTGCGGGTCGAGGGCGACCGGGCCCGGCTGACCCAGGTCATCGCCAATCTGCTGAACAATGCGGCGAAATATCAGAACGAGGGCGGCACCATCGCACTCACCGTCGAGCGCGACGCCTCCTTCGCGGTGATCACGGTGCGGGATCGCGGGATCGGGATCGCGCCGGAAATGCTCTCTGAGATCTTCGAGCTGTTTTCCCAGGGGGAGCGGACGCTGGATCGCGCGCTGGGAGGCCTGGGGATCGGGCTCTCGCTGGTGAAGACGGTGGTCGAACTGCATGGCGGCCGGGTCAGCGCGGCGAGCGACGGCATCGGGCGCGGCAGCGAATTCACCATCCGGCTGCCCTGCCTGCTGCAGGAGCTCGACGGCTATCGCCCGCGCGAGGACGGCGACGACAGCGAGGTGCCGGACTGCGCCCCGCTGCGGGTCCTGGTGGTGGACGACAGCCGGGATTCGGCCGAAAGCCTGAGCAAGCTGCTGCGCCTGGGGGGGCACGAAGTGTTCGTCGCCCACGAGAGCGAACAGGCGCTCCACCTCGCCGCCACCATGCAGCCGGCGGTGGTGCTGCTCGACATCGGCCTGCCCGGGATGGACGGGTACGAGGTCTGCCGGCGGCTGCGGCAGAGCGGCCTGGTGCAGGCCCTGATCGTGGCCATGACGGGCTACGGACTCGAGCGGGACCGCCGCCGCTCGCAGCAGGCCGGGTTCGACACCCACATGGTCAAGCCGGTTCCCCCCGGCGAGCTGATGCGCCTCATCGCTCACCATTCCGGAGCCATCCGGTCGGATTTGAGCCGGCTGGGCGGGGAGCAGATTACTATTCCCTGACCGTTTTGCGGTACTTCGCGGCCCTGAGCCCGCCCCAAAACAGACCGGGGAATGTCTCCGATGACGCACGTCACAGTCCCGCTCACCCGGCGCCGATTCCTCGAGACCGCGCGACGGGACGCGTGGTGGCTGCAACCGCTGGTGATTCTGCTGATCCTGGGCGGATTCGTGGTCTACGCGACCTGGGCCGCGCTGCAGAACCAGTACTACGAGTTCGGGCCCTATCTGTCGCCTTTCTACAGCCCGCTACTGCCACGCCCGTCCTGGTGGCCGGGCTGGGCGCCCTTCAGCCCGGCGCTGCTGATCCTTCCCTTCCCCGCGTTCTTCCGGTTCACCTGCTACTACTATCGCGGCTCCTACTACAAGGCCTTCTGGGCCGATCCACCCGCCTGCACGGTGGGTGAGCCGCGCAAGAAATACCTCGGGGAGCGCTCCTTCCCCCTGATCCTGCAGAACGTGCACCGCTACTTCATGTTCATCGCGGTGATCTTCCTCTTCATCCTGTCCTATGACGTCTGGAAGGCGATGTGGTGGCCTGATGGCGCGGGCGGCCGCCACTTCGGCATCGGCCTGGGCACCGTGATCCTGGCGGCCAACGTGGTGTGCCTGAGCGGCTACACGCTCGGCTGCCATTCACTGCGCCACCTGCTGGGCGGTTTCCGCGACCAGTTTTCCAAGCGGACCCGCTGGCGGACGCCGTATCGCTGCGTGACCTGCCTCAACAACGTGCACCACCGCTGGGCCTGGGTCTCGCTCCTGATGGTGGCGTTCAGCGACGTCTACGTCCGGCTCTGCTCCATGGGGATCTGGCACGACCTGAGGATCCTCTGATGGCGGAAGTCCACAGCTTCGATCACGACGTCCTGGTCATCGGCGCCGGCGGCGCCGGCCTGCGCGCGGCGATCGAGGCCGCGGCCGCCGGGGTGTCGGTGGGGCTGGTGTGCAAGTCGCTGCTGGGCAAGGCCCACACGGTGATGGCCGAGGGCGGCGTGGCCGCGGCGCTGGCCAACGTGGACGACCGGGACAACTGGCGGGTGCATTTCGCCGACACGATGCGGGGAGGCCAGTACCTCAACAACTGGCGGATGGCGGAGCTGCACGCGAAGGAGGCGCCCGACCGGGTGCGCGAGCTGGAGGCGTGGGGCTCGCTGTTCGACCGCACTGCCGACGGCAAGATCCTGCAGCGCAATTTCGGCGGACATCGCTATCCGCGGCTGGCGCACGTGGGCGACCGCACCGGGCTGGAAATGATCCGCACCCTGCAGGATCATGGCGTCCACCAGGGCATCGACGTCCACATGGAAGTCACCGTCGTGCAGCTCTTCGTGCACGGGGGGCGCGTGGCCGGAGCGCTGGCCTACGACCGGGAGCGGGGCCGCTTCCGGCTCTTCCGCGCCAAGGCGGTGGTGCTGGCCACCGGCGGCATCGGCAGGGCCTACAAGATCACCAGCAACAGCTGGGAATACACCGGCGACGGACAGTCGCTGGCCTACCAGGCGGGCGCCGCGCTGCAGGACATGGAGTTCGTGCAGTTCCATCCCACCGGCATGATCTGGCCCCCCAGCGTGCGCGGCCTGCTGGTCACGGAGGCGGTGCGGGGCGAAGGCGGGATCCTGCTGAACAAGGAAGGCCGCCGCTTCATGTTCGACGACATCCCGGAGAACTACCGGGCGCAGACGGCGGACACTCCCGAGGAGGGCTGGCGCTACGTGACGGGCGACAAGAATGCGCGGCGCCCGCCGGAGCTGCTCACCCGCGACCACGTGGCCCGCTGCATCATGCGCGAAGTCCGCGCGGGCCGCGGCAGCCCGCACGGCGGGGTGTACCTGGACATCGCCTGGATCAAGGCGAAGGTCCCCAACGCGGCCGAGCACATCAAGAAGAAGCTGCCGAGCATGTATCACCAGTTCAAGCAGCTCGCCGACATCGACATCACCACCACGCCGATGGAAATCGGCCCCACCACCCACTACGTCATGGGCGGCGTGCGGGTGGACGGCGATTCACAAATGAGCACGCTGCCGGGACTCTTTGCGGCCGGCGAGGCCGCCGCGGGCCTGCACGGTGCCAACCGGCTGGGGGGCAACTCGCTCTCGGACCTGCTGGTGTTCGGCAAGCGGGCCGGCGAGTACGCCGCGCGCTACGCCCGGGAAAACCCGGCCAATCCGCCCGACGCGGGCGAGGTGAACCAGGCCGTGGCCGATGCGCTGGCCCCGTTCGAGCGCAGCGCCGGCGAGAACCCGTACACGGTGCAGCACGACCTGCAGGAGCTGATGCAGGACCTGGTCGGCATCGTGCGGCGGGAGGACGAAATGCAGCGGGCCGCCGAGGCGCTCGGCAAGCTCAAGGCGCGCGCCGCGCGGGTCGGGGTCAGCGGCAACCGGGAGTACAACCCGGGCTGGCACACCGCCCTGGACCTCCGCCACCTGCTCACGGTCTCCGAAGCGATCGTCACCTCCGCACGGGCGCGCCAGGAGAGCCGGGGCGGGCATTTCCGGGACGATTTTCCGGAGAAGGTCGCCGAGTTCGGGAAGGTGAACTTCGTGGTGGAGCGGGACCAGGGGGGCGCGATGGCGCTGCGCCGCAGTACGATTCCCGACCTGCCGGCGGAGCTGCAGCAGGTCGTGGAGGAGAACAAGTAACAGCTAACCACGAACAGCGGTTGGCCGTTAGCGGTTGGCTCATTGAGGAATCCACATGGCGAAGGCGACGTTCCGCATCTGGCGCGGGGAAGCCGGCCAGGGACAGCTGGTCGACTACCCCACCGAGACCACCGAAGGCATGGTGGTGCTCGACGTGGTGCACCAGATCCAGGCCGAGCAGGCCGGCGACCTCGCGGTGCGCTGGAACTGCAAGGCGGGGAAATGCGGCTCCTGCTCGGCGGAGATCAACGGGAAACCCAGGCTGATGTGCATGTGCCGGCTGAGCGAGCTCGATCTGAACCAGCCGGTGACGGTCGAGCCGATGCGGGCCTTCCCGCATCACCGCGACCTGGTGACCGACGTGAGCTGGAATTTCCGGGTCAAGCCCAAGATCCGCCCGTTCACTCCGCGCAAGCCCGATGCGCCCGATGGCACCTGGCGCATGCAGCAGGAGGACGTCGACCGGGTCCAGGAATTCCGCAAGTGCATCGAGTGCTTCCTGTGCCAGGACGTCTGCCACGTGCTGCGCGACCATCAGCTCCACGAAGAGTTCATCGGGCCGCGCTTCCTGGTCCACGTCGCCGGCCTGGAGATGCACCCGCTCGACGTGCTCGACCGCCGCGAGGAGCTGCGCACGGCGCACGGGATCGGCTACTGCAACATCACCAAGTGCTGCACCAAGGTGTGTCCCGAGGGCATCCACATCACCGACAATGCGATCATCCCGCTCAAGGAGCGGGTAGTGGACCAGGCGTTCGACCCGCTGGTGAAACTGGTCGGCCTGTTCACGGGCAGGGGCGCGAAGTCCTCCTGAGCGGTTAGGAGCGGATGGTCTTCAACTCGCTCACCTTCCTGATCTTCTTCGCGGTCGTGATGGCAGTCTATCACGGCCCGTTGAGCTGGACCCAGCGCAAGCTTTTCCTGCTGGTCGCCAGCTACGTCTTCTACGCGGCCTGGAATCCCCCGTTCGTCCTGCTGCTCATGGGCTCGACGGTGATCGACTGGCTGGTCGCCAAGCGGATCGCGGCCACCGAGCGGCCGGCTGGGCGCCGGGCGCTGCTGCTGATCAGCCTGGCGTTCAACCTCG
>Ga0255312_1000154_pt1 | contig 11652 bp, 16 predicted proteins | sample EtOH5_T0_E5_meta_FD_202081 | JGI IMG/M metagenome (GOLD analysis project Ga0255312, IMG submission 202081) | Sandy soil microbial communities from University of British Columbia, Vancouver, Canada - EtOH5_T0_E5 | ecosystem: Engineered > Artificial ecosystem > Sand microcosm > Unclassified ...
CCTCCCCTGCCGTCGGTAGACCCCCCCCCGGGCGGCCCTTCGTCGTTGGGGCACCATCGGCTCCTCGTGGCGGCGTTGGCTGCGCCTAGAGCCTTAGCGCGGGGCGGCGTCGTTTAAGACCGCGAATGCCGCCGCGCAGGCCACCGGATCCAGTTCGATCGCGGCGACCAAGACGGGTCCTACAAATCGAATCTCTTCAGGCCGCATGTCTTCGCTTGGCGTTGTCAGAAAGCGAACCGCCTCGGCCCACTCCTCCTTGGTCTCCCAGCAGATACCAAGCTCCCACCCATGCATTTCGCAAACGTGATTGAGAATGACGGCTGGCCCGTAAGCTTCTCCAGCCACCTCCAAAGCCTCGAGCGGACTAAGCTCAGCCCAAAGTGACGACGCCAGCGACAAGCGCGACGGTCTCCCGAGTTTCGCCATCACCCACAACTCGAACATTATCTTTTCGTGGGTAGCATCTGAGACAGGCGCAGTCATGCCACTTGGCGCGAGTAAGGCTCTCCTGTCCGTGTCGTAGTGCCAGAATTCCCCACCCACGTCGAAAGTAATTGTCCGCGGCTGTTCCGTGTCGACGCCGCCCACATCCACCCGTCTCCGCTCATCGAGCACGTGCCCGCAGTCGTGCAGGTCCTCGCATCCGGTGAGGTCTCGCGTGTCGGTCATGTCGCCAACGATTCGGATCTGGTCGTCGTCATCGCTGCGCAAGGCCCATAGATGACACGACTCGTCCCATGGTGGGTAGTCGTAAATCGGCCAAACGATCTGCCACGCCCGATCGTTGCCACCTGACTCCGCCCACCGACGACCGATCGCGCATGCCACCGCCGCGCCTAGGTCTGCCGACTCTTGTAACACTTCGTCCGCGTCGTAGTAGGCGCCGAGTGCAGCCGTCGCGGCCGCGCACGCTTGTCTCATGTCGCCTAGTTCAAGGCGCGGCTTATCCTCCGCGGCGTCGAACAACTCCACGGCCACCAGCAACCCAAACCGGTCTCGCGTGTCGCTCACGGTCGCCACCTCGTCCCGTTCCCGCACTCGCATCGGTCGTTGCCCATCGTACCCTCGCCCCACGGTCGCAGCCGGTTGCATCCACCGCAGCGCCATCCCGGTGCGATGGCTGGCACGTCAGCCGGCAGCAGCCGGTCCAGCGTCCGCTCGATGCGTTCGAGCTTCGCCTCGATGCGGTCGAGCGTGACCCGCACGTCCACGCCCATCGCCTCGAGTTCGGCGCGTAGCTCGGGCGTCATCGTCCTACCCCCACGTCGGCCTGGCCCCACTGTCCCCACCTGGCCACCCTGCCCCAGGGCCGCCTGTTATCCCCCATGGCGTATGTGTGATGATGTTTTTGTTGTTAAGGGAGGGACAGTGGGACCGGTGGGACAAGCACGCGTAATCTTTGGCTACCTCTGGCCAGCTTTGGCCCCACTTGGCCACCCTCTCGCAGAGCTGGCGGCATCGGTGGCGCCGGTGGTAGGGAGCTCGTACCGCCACTCACGGCGCCCGCCAACGCGTTTGCGCACACGGACATACCCATGGGCTTGGAGGATCCTGGCCACCCTCGACTGCGCCCGCTGGTCCCACTGGCCACGGTCGAGCCCGAGCGGCCCCCCCAGCACGTCGCCGATCGTGGGCTCGAGTCCGCTGGCACTGGCGAGCCATCCGTCTACCACGGGCTCCCACGCGTCACCCTCGGCCCTCGGCTCCTGCTCTGCCTCGCACAGCCCCACCTCGGCCCCATCGGGCCACCAGCGGGCTCCTACGCGGTACCAGTGCAGGGCCTCGGCCCACAGCACGTCACGGTCGCGCTTGATGGCCTCCAGGTCGATCGGACCGCACGCCACCGGCCAGTATCGCCGGCCCCCGGTCGAGTCGCGCAGGTAGCTGGCGTCGTTGGTCGTGCCGGCGAACACGCAGCCCCGCGGCACGGACACCGATCGCCGCCCGTACGGTGGCCGGTAGGTGTCGGCCGGCGACGAGAAAAACGCCTTCGCTCGGCTCGTGTCGGCGCCTTTGAGCGCGTCGAGCTCGGCCAGCTCGACGATCCACCGGCCTGCGATCGACACGTAGGCGTCCTTGCTGTCAAGGTCGAGCGGCGTGTCCAGGAACCACGCGTCGCCGGCCAGCGCCCGCAGCGCCTGCGACTTGAGCCGCCCCTGAGGGCCCTCCAAGATGATCACGTGGTCGGCTTTGCAGCCGGGAGCGAGGGCGCGTGCGACGGCGGAGATCATCCACCAGCGCACGACGAGCGCGGTGTAGTCGGTGTGCGTCGCCCCGAGGTAGTCGCGGGCGAACGTGGACAGGCGCGGCGTCTGGTCCCACGCGGGGAGCGCCTCGAGGTACTCACGCACGGGGTGATAAGGGTCCGCGCGCGCTGCCACGTCCACGGCCCGATCGCAGTCCGACGTGGACACGTCGATCCAAAACTCGCGCCTGAGCCACGCGGAAAGGCGCACGCTGTCGGCGTCGACCCACGCGCGCTCGCCGGCGTTGGCGGGCGGCGCGTCGCACTGGTGCCATGGTGGCTGCCGCACCGTGACGCACGTGGCGAACTCGTCGAACCGAACGCGCCCGGCCCACGCGGGGCAGTAGCGCAGGATCACGATCGCGTTCGCCACATGCGCGACGAGGCGCGAGCCGTCCTTGTGCTTCTCGTAGAGGAGGCGTTGCTTCCACGCGTCGGAGAGGTCACGCGCTCGCCGAGGTGGGTCGTTCGGTACACCGTGAATCTCCGCTCGGATCTCCGTCACGATGCCATGCTCCTGATCTTGTCGCTCGGCCAGCAGCCGTAGACTGCCTTGAACTTCGCCAGTGCGGCCCCTTGTTTCCAGCCCTTCGATCGGCCGACGGCGATCCAGCGGGCGAGCGTCTCCGCGCGCTTCTCCTCGCTCTCCGCGCGCTTCGCCGCGTACTTGACCAGCGCATCACCGGTCACAGATAGCGGCCCCGTGTCGACACCGTCAGACGTAGCGCACGCGGGACAGCCCGCCCCCTCGAAGTTGATCGGACCGCCGCACGTGGGGCACGTTGACCCGTCGCCACCGCTCGAGATACCTCGGCCGTCGAGCGAGTAGGTGCGATCGTCCTCGGGCTTGCCGTGCGCATGCGAGACGCCCTGCAAGTCGAGCAGCAGACATTCCGTCTTGCCCTCTGCTGGGCGCAGTCCGCGGCCGACCATCTGCAGGTAGGTGCCGACGGTGCCGCACCCGCGCGCGAGAATCACGCACGACGTAGCCGGCGCGTCGAAGCCTTCCGTGAGGACGAACACGTTGACTAGCACGGTGATTTTGCCGCTCTTGTAGTCGGCAAGGATGCGGCTGCGGTCGGTCGAGCCAGCGTGGATCATGTCGACGGCGACGCCCGCCGCGCGGAACTCCTCCACGAGCTCGGCGGCTGCCGCGACCCACTGCGCGAAGACGATCGTTTGCCGTCCGCGCGCGCTCGCGAGCCACGCGTCGACGGGCCGCTGCGCGATCTTCTTCGGCGGCAGCCGCTCAGGCGGGCGAAGGATCTCGCACGGTACGAGGTGACCGAGCGCGATGAGTTCACGCACCGACGCGGCGCACACGATCGATGTGAACGTCGGGCCCATGCCTCGCCCGTCCGAGCGCTCGGGCGTCGCGGTGAATCCGAGCAGGCGCGCGCGTGCGTAGTCGGTCGCGAGCGTGGCCCAGTCGTCGCTCACTGCATGATGGCACTCGTCCCAGATCACGACGTCCGCCGCGGGCCTCTGCCCCCTGGCCATGAGCGTCTGAATCGACGCGACTTGCACGGGCGCATGAGGCTGCGGCGGCCGGTCGCTGGACGCCGACACGGCGCCCACGTCGAGCCCGAACTCGGCGAGGCGGTCGTACGCCTGCCCGACGAGCTCGGTGCGGTGAGCGAGCCACAGCACGCGCTTACCGCGATCGACGGTGCGCCGCACGATCTCGCCTGCGATCGTGGTCTTGCCGCTGCCCGTAGGCGACACGCAGAGTACCGCGCGGTTCTGCGCGGACGCCTCCCTGATGCGATCGATCGCCGATGTCTGGTAGGCCCGCAGCGCGGGCACCTGTGCTATCTCTGTCCTGCTCATCGCTTGCTCCGATGGGCGCGCGGACGCCTCGGGTAATTCCGGGGCGTTCGTGCGTGGATCGGCGATCCTATCACAGCAGCCACCCGCGCTCGCCGCCCTTCGACGCCTGCACGATCTTGTGCTCGATCTCGCGCGCCGACCATGGTGGCGAGCAGCGCGCGGAATACTCCGTCAGCACCGCTCGGGCGTCCGACAGCGGCAGCGCGAAGCCGCGGACCACGACGAGCGCCACAGCCCAGAGCGCAGCGTGCCCGCCGCTGCCGCTGATGGCCGGCGCCATCTTCGACACGTACCGCCGAGCTCGCTCGTACGGCTCGCCTACGGCCCCCGGCGCGCGCGGGGCGTACTCTCGTGGCGCGGGCGGCTCGGGCCTCACAGTGAGCCACTCGGGCAGCCTGGCGAGCGAGCAGCCGCCGTCGATCCACCAATACTCGCCCACGGCGGTTCGCGTCGGCGGAGCTGCCACGTACCCGCCGACGCCGAGCAGGTCGAGCCCGGGCGCGAACCCGAGACGGCGCGCAGGCGGCGTAGCGGGCCCCTCGAAATAGTAGTGGGTGCCGCCGCTCGGCGTCGCTGCTGTCCACGTCGGCGGCAGCGGGCCATGGATCTCGATCAGCGCGGCGAGCGACGCGGGGCCCGGCTTGCCGCCGACGTCCACGTCGAGCACGACGAGCGCGCCGTTGGCGATGCCGATCCCGTCGTTCGGGTGACGCGCCCACCACGCACGGATCCGATCCTCCTCGAGCGTGGCGTCCAGAAACCCGCGCCGCGTCGCCGGGACCTTGGTGCGAGCGCGCAGCGGGAATACCGGCCAGCCTCGAGCCGCATAGCTGCAGGCGATCCCGAGCGTCATCGAACCACCGCGCGCAGGGACGTGCTCCGCGGCCCGGTGACGAGCCCCAGCGCATTGCACAGCGCCAGCGGCGCGGGCGCCGCGGCGTTGATGGTGGCGACGTCGTCGGTCACAGCCAACCCCTCTCCCTGCATGCCTCGAACAACATCGCGCGCTCGTCGTCTGGAACCTTGGCGATGTACCGAAGCGCCACCGTCAGAGGCGGCGGCGGCGGCCTGGCGATGCCCGCGCGTCGCTCGAGCTCGGCCGCGCTCTTGACCTCGCCACGGGCCGCAGCAGCGAGCGCCTCGACCGCCTGCTCGTTCCCGGCTGCGGCTTCGCGCTTCACCCGGCCGATGCGGTAGGCCGAACCGGTGCCACCGGTTGTAGAGTTGATAGTATCAACTCTATCGGCGAACCGGTTCACGCCATGGGCCGCGAGCGTGGGAGCGGCTTCGACCTTCTCGGCCATGCCAGCCGCTACCGCCGTTGCCAGCGGAATAGGCGTAGATGGTAGCCATTCTGGCCGCAGTCGACCGAGACCGGTTAGCGCCCATTGCACGACGTCTGGATCAATCTCGAGCCCGTTCCTAACGAAGTCGTCGACGCTCGAGAATCCGAGCGGCGCGAACATCTGCTCGGCGTCGTGGACGAACCGCACGAGCTGCTGGCAGTCGTGGGGAACGTGCGTCCGTACGAACGTGCGTCGGACCGCGAGCAGTTGGCGCCATTCGGACCGGTCGACGAACTCAATTCGGTTCTCGGCCTCGATGGCGCCGCGGTTGATTCTCACTTGGTGAGCCACCCTGGCACCGCCTCATTGATCAGCGTTCGTTCGAGGTTCTTCACCCACTCATAGCGGGCGCGCAGTTCCTCCTCATCGGCCTGCGCGATGCCCTGACCAAAGCGCTTCTTGATCTCGCAGAAGATACGGCGCTTGGTTTCGCCGATCTGCGACTTCTCGATCTTGGTCCCGTGGATGCGCCGAGTCGCCAGGCTAGCCACCGCCCCGACCGCCGAGTTTACGGAGTCGCGCAACTGCATCATCTTCGACTTTAGATCCATCCCGCTGGCCCCCTCGACCAACTCGCGCCGCCTTGTGGCGATCGCGAATTGCTGCATCTGCTCGAGGTCATGCGGTGTCAGCGAGGCGAAGCCATTCTGAACCTTGGCAGCCCACGTGTTTAGGATTGACTGCACTTCTGGATCTCCCTTGTCGATGTGTCTCAATTCACAGTCCGCGATCACGATCAGCGGCTCGTCTGGCAGGCGCTCTCGGTCCTCGCGGTCGGCCGCATCGACACCGTCGGCGCCATCGTCGTCGACCGGCCCGTCTCCGTTCACTCGGTCGAAAACCTGCATCACCTTCGACCCCGACCATTCAGCGTATGGCGAGGAACTGTCGACGTTGATGTGCGCAATCTGCACTTGCTCGGGCGCCCCTGGTATCCGCCGTGCGGCGCGGCCGTTTTCTTGGTCGTTCTGGTTCGACACCGTGGCCGGGTTCAGGTGAACGACCTCGGTCACGTACACCGAATCAAGTCCTTCGCCGGCCATGCCCACGTGGACGAGAATATCCAGGTCGATGTCCTGCGGGCGGCGTACGCCGTTCTTCTTTGGTGGGCAGAACTGGCCGATCACTCTCCGGTTCTCGTCGTCGGTACGCCCGTGCGGGCCGGTCCCTACCCAATCAACGCGCAGGCAATCGCCGAACATGGATCGGATCTGGTCACAGACCATCTCGGCGTGCATGCACCCCATCGCACCGACGATCATCTGGAGTGGAAGACCGCCGCGCATGCGCAAGAGCCGCTCGACGGGGATCGATACCAGAGGCGAGATATACTTCGGGGACCACCTAAGCTTGCGCTCAGCCATGAACCGATCGACGGCGCCATCGCCAGGCCCAGCAGCCTCCGCGAGCGTACCGGTCGTAAAGGAGAGCATCTCCCCGTTTACGGTGATCGCGTCGACCTTGTAATCGTAGGCGTGCAGGTGCAATTCCTTCACTGCCTTCTCTCGGAAGGCTGATAGGTAGGACACACACACGGTGGGGTCCGCTATTGCCCCGTCGTTTTCTCGACGCCGCGGCGTCGCCGACATTGCGAGCACGAACACCGCCGGCAACGACAGCGCTGCCCGTGCCCACGCCTTCTCTTCGCCGTAGTGATGGTATTCGTCGATGACGACCATCCACCGTCCAGAAGTCATTAGCTCTCGCACCGCGGACGCCGTAGCTGGCGACGTCGCAAGCGCCTGAATCGTGACGGCGAAGACGATCGTTCTGTTGCTCCTGTGTTCCTTCACTGACTGCGTCGGGAAGGTTCCCACGTCCTGAATGCGCGCGCCGGCTATGCCCACGTCCAGAAAGTCGCCCGCGCCATCGGTACAGAACTGGTTCAACTGCGACGTCGTCGGGACGACGTAGAGAAGTCGATTGACTTCACCTCGTCCGTACTTGGCGGCGAACACGGCCGCGGCGGCAATGGTTTTGCCGTACCCGGTCGGCAATTGCACGGAGAGCACGCCATCAGTCTTGGCGAGGGCAGCCTTTAGGACTTCAGCCTGACCATCTCGGAGGTTTTTTCTCGGTGACACGACACGCAAAGAGCCTGAAGATTCCATGATTCCGTCGGTCCTTTCTGGGAAAACGGTTGGATGTGATCGACCTCGAACACGTCGGGTAACTCCCCGCCGCAGATGGCGCACATGCCATCCTGCAAACTCCACACGAGCACCCGCTGAAACTTGTTTGCGGTGCGCCTCACGGCAACACCTCGTCCCACGTCGCCACGTCCTCGCCCGGCACCACCTCGACGCGCACGGCGTAAGCCCCGCGCTCCTGCGCGTACAGCCACGTCACGCGGTCGTCGCCGTCGTCTATGCCGAGCCAGTCCGCCACACCGTCACGGCTGCTCTTGCAGCTCGCCTGGAGGTTGTCGCTGTCCAGCTTGCGCGGCCCGATGCGCGTCAGCCGGACCACCACGGGGAGCGCCGGCCGCTCGAGCTGGGTGCGGCACATCAGCAGCGCGTTACCCCGCTCGGCCTTCACGCGTCGAGCTCGCGCGTGATGGTGCTCGCGTGCGTTCTGGCTGCCAGAGAGCCGCGCCGGCCATTGCACGACGTTCACGCCCGCCCCGGATGCGCCGCCGCGTCAGGTACGTATGCGCTGCGCCTCGAGGCCTCGAACCGGCTGGCCAGGTCGTGCCAGGCGCTCATGCTGCACCGCCGAAGAGCGACTGTTGCGCCACCGTCGCGGGCAGGGCCGCCGCGATGCAGTGCGGCGACAGCCACAGCCGCTCGCGTTTCTGTTGATGCCCCGCCGCCGACTGCTGCGCGTAGCCGCCCTTGAGGAACCCGCTCTTGAACCACTCCACCTCGCGCCACCCGAGCCCGACTAGCTCCGCGTGCTCGGAGTCGTACCCGGCCAGCACGATGCGATAGCGCGGGTCGGCGCCGTTCGCTTGGCACCACCGCAGCACGTCCGCCGCGATGGTGCCCGAGTCGTGGACGTACAGGTTCGCGTCCCGCTCGCTCGTGGCATACGGCGGATCGAGGAAGATCCCAGCGTGCCCGCCCTGCCTGACGTTGATCGTCTTGGCCGCGCCGCCCGTGCATGCGCGCGTCCAGTCGCCATTCAGGATCCGCACGTGGCGGAGCCGCGCCGACAGGTACGCGAACCACCGCCGCACCTCGGGCATGGTGACAGGGTGGAACTCCTCGCCGTCGTCCACGCCTGGCTCGCGCGTGCCGGCGTGGTTCACGCCCCGGCCGTTGTCGCTGAGGTGCGGCAGCTGGCGCGATACCCCGGGCTTCGCGCCACGCACAAGCCGCCCCGTTTCGTCGACGGTCCAGCCGCCGCCGCCCGAGGCGAAGCCGCTGCCGATCCAGCACGCCGTACCCCAGATCCACCAGCCGGCCATCACGGGATCGTGCCACGCCGGATCGCCCATGAGGTGCTCGAGCTGCGTCTCGGCACGCCACCGGACGAGCGCGCCATGTCGCGCGTGGAGGTCCGCCTCGGCGACCGGGTTAGACGCGGCCTCGGCGGTAGCGTCGGGCGAGAGCTGGATCGACCGCCACGCATTGACAAGCAGCCCGTCGGCGTCGTTCACCGTTTCGCTGTGATAGGTGCGGTTCGGCTCGTGGGGCCGGCGCAGTAGCACGGCGAGCGAGCCGGCGAACGGCTCGACGTAGTGCTCGACGTCGCCGAGCGCCTCCCACACGAGCGCGGCAGCGTCGGACTTGCCGCCGTAGTATTGGAAGGGCGTCTTGAACAGCGATGTGAGCGTCACCAGCACACCCCCACGTCCCCGAACGCCGCGCGCCATTCGAGGCGCCCCGCTGCCGCGTCGCCGTAGCCGAGCACCACGCTGGCGTGGGCCGGCGCGTCCCCGCTCATGAGGGCGTTGGGGTCGAGCGCGGCGAGCCTATCGGTCTCGGCGAGACTGGCCTCGAACGCGCGCCGCAGCTTTTCGACCTGCGCCGGGTCAACGTCGGCGGTGGCGATCCTTCCCTTTGCGTCCTCGTACGCGTCCAGCGCTTTGAGCGTTCGGCGATGCACCGTCGCGAGCCTGTCCCCCGCCGTCGTCAGGTACCGCACGCGCTTCGCCGGCACGCACACATGCCACCGCCGCAGCCATTCCGCGTCGTCCTGGAACTGCTGCAAGACCTCGATCGAGTAGCCGACGAACACGGCTCGCGTGACGTGACCCGCTTCGATCTCGTCCCGCATCTTGCGCCACCAAGGCCGCGGCGGGCTCGGCGGGTTGATGAACACGCCGCCGGCCACGTACCACGACAGCGCCAACCCATCGTCGGCAGCGTCGTAGTACGCCACGGCCTGCACGGTGCGGTTCGCCACCTCACACGAGGTTGGGTCAAGGTCGATGGTGTTGAGGAAGCGCCGCGCCGGCTCCACCAGCGCAGGAGGCGTGAACCACTGCGACGTGGCCGCCGTCGTGCGCGCGGCGGGGATGCTGCCGTCCGCGCTCACTCCGCACCGCCGAAGAGGTCGAGCGTTGCCGTGTCCGCCGGCCTCCCGATCGCGGCACTTGACACCTCCGCCGAGCATGGGGCTTCGGGGCCCTGCGCCGAGAGCGCGGACAGGGGCGCCACGTTGCCCCCGTTGCCGGCGGCTGTTACACCCGCCTGCCCTGCCATCTGTTTCGTTGCCGTCACGGACGCGGCCTCGTCTTCATCTACACAGAGACCCTGAAGGCCAGCGTGATGAGCCACGGCGCAGAGCAGGCCGATCGCGACCTCGTCAAGCGGTGTCCCCGTCTGCAACGACGCGACCACAGCCTCGCGCGCCAGCCTTCGGCCCACATCGAAGCTCTCCGCTCGAATGTCCGCGATGTTGACGGCCGCCGTCACGGTCGCACCTTGGCTGGCCACATCGCCTTAGCCACACGCTCCGCGTCGTTGGCTGCCATCACGTACCCTCGAGCGATGCCGCGCACCTCGGCCCGGTTCGTGTCCGACTCCGACTTCATCGCGCCCCAGACGATGGCCTCCGCGCGACACCGCGCCGCATGCAGCCGCAGCGCCCGCGCCCCTGCCCGGTCGGCTTGCTCGGCTGGCGAGAGCAGCCGCACGACGCGGCCGCCGCGACGCCGCGCGAGCTTGGCGGCTGCGGTCTTGCTGCACGGCTCGACCTCGCAGTGGTGCGACGCGTCGAGCAAGCAAGGGTCGACCGCGCACGGGCACGCGTAGCGCCCACGCCCCCGCACCTTGCCGAGCCGCACCACGTAGCGCGCGGTCACGTCGCCCCCCGCGCGATCGACAGCAGCACGTCGCGAAACGCTGGCGGTGGCAGCGCCGCCACCTCGCCCACCGTGAGATCTGAGACGGCGACGATCATCGTTCACCCCTGATTCGCGCCACGTACTCGCCGTGTAATTGCTGCGTCGCCTCGTCCGCGCACTCCGTGCTCGCGGTGTACGGCATGACGAGCGCGAGCAGCCCAACGTCGTCGTACGCGGCACACGCAGCCAGCGGCGACGATGGCACCTCCCACCGCGTCGGGCGCTGCGACTCGACGAGGTACAGGTACTCCAGCGCGATCGTGTACGCGCCAGAGACGGCCGGCGCCTTGCCGCCAGACACGTCGAGACCGAGTTGCCACGGCGCAGCGGGCGACAGTGGCGCCGTCATGAGTGACGCGAGTGTGCGCGGTGGAATCGTGAGCCGGCCTTCGGGCGGGTCGCCCACGCCGCAGCGGATCAGAGAGTGGCCGTTCGTCGCCCACCAGTGCACGGAGTCCTGGAACCCGGCCACCGTCGCGCGTCCGTCGTCGTGGCCCTCGCCGAACCAGATCGCCGCGCACGCCTCGCGCCAGTTCTCGGGGAGCCACGCGACGTCACACCTGATCTCGGTCGCCTCCGAGCTTCGGCAGAACCAGTCATGGATCACCGATCCGTGCGCGTCGGGGCCGAGCGATTCGACGGCGCGGTCCTCGTTCGGTGCGACAACCACAGCGCGGATCGACATGTCGACGCGCCAACGGCGCTCAGGGTGGAGCCGATCGCGGATCGTCACCGCGACCCCCGCACGCACCGCGCATCCGCCGCCAGCGCGTAGGGGATCGGCGCGTCGGCCTCGGCGAGCGCGTCGCGGCCCGCGTCGGTGAGCGTGTACCTCGGCGGCTCGAAATCCGACGACGTGTGCCGCGTGCCAGGGTTCGACCGTCGTGCCTCTGTTTGCTGCTCTGTGCTCATGCTGCTCTCCTCTTTCGCGGCCCCTC
>Ga0255312_1000155_pt1 | contig 11614 bp, 11 predicted proteins | sample EtOH5_T0_E5_meta_FD_202081 | JGI IMG/M metagenome (GOLD analysis project Ga0255312, IMG submission 202081) | Sandy soil microbial communities from University of British Columbia, Vancouver, Canada - EtOH5_T0_E5 | ecosystem: Engineered > Artificial ecosystem > Sand microcosm > Unclassified ...
TTCTCTACTAATGCTCATCAACGAACATAAAGCATCAAAGCCTCCACCTAAGGCGGATTTGGGGGTTACAATATTAGCGATTGAATCTTCCTGCGATGAAACCTCGGCAGCTGTGTGCCAAAACGGGAAAATTTTATCCAACATCATTGCGGGGCAGAAAGTACACGAACAATATGGCGGCGTGGTGCCGGAGCTTGCGAGCAGAGCCCACATTCAAAACATTGTACCTGTAATTGAAGAAGCATTCAGGGTGGCTGGTCAAAATCTTCAATCTGATCCCGATAACTATCGGGACTGCAATCTGAAATCGATAGATGCTGTCGCATTCACACAATCACCCGGCCTGATTGGTTCATTGCTGGTAGGCTCACAATTTGCCAAATCAATAGCACTGTCGTTGAACAAACCGGTGATTGCTGTTCATCATATGCAGGCACATGTGTTGGCGAACCTCATTGACGATCCCAGACCTTCGTTTCCATTTCTTTGTTTAACGGTCAGCGGCGGACACACACAAATTGTTTTGTGCGAATCACCCACACAAATGAAAGTGATTGGCGAAACGATTGATGACGCAGCTGGAGAAGCTTTTGATAAATCTGCAAAACTATTGGGTCTTCCCTACCCCGGTGGACCGCTGATTGATCAATATGCAAAAGAGGGAGATCCAAATCGTTTTCATTTTCCCGAGCCACAGATACCGGGATTAAATTTCAGTTTCAGCGGGTTGAAAACATCTATTCTTTATTTTTTGCAGAACGCCGGCAAGAGTAATATTTATAAAGAGAAGTTCACAGCAACAACTGAAGAAAAAGAAAAATTCATAAAAGAAAACCTTGCTGATATCTGTGCTTCTATTCAACACCGCATTGTTACTATCCTGCTCAATAAACTGAAAAAAGCTTCGGTGGAAACCGGTATCAGCAATATTTGCATTGCCGGTGGCGTGTCCGCCAACAGCGGCCTGCGGACTGCTTTTGAAGAAACGGGAAGGAAATACAAGTGGAAAACTTTTATTCCAAAGTTTGAATACTGCACCGATAATGCTGCCATGATTGCCATCACGGGTTATTATAAATATCTCGACGGGCAATTTGATGATCTTTTCGTGAGTGCCAGTGCCAGAGCGAAATGGTAAAAGAAGCAGCGAGCTGTCAGCTAATAAAACATCCTGTAATTTCGGTCCCGAAGCTCATAACTCAAAGCTTTCTGAATGCCCAACCCCTACTTCCAATTCAAACAATTCACCATTTACCAGGACCGCTGTGCTATGAAAGTGACGACGGATGGATGTCTTTTTGGATCGTCGATCGTAAAAGAAATCGAAAGCCGAAGGTTGAAAATCGAAAGTATATTGGATATTGGAACTGGTACAGGCTTGTTATCTCTGATGGTTGCACAAAAAAACCCCAATATTATTATTAATGCAATAGAAATTGATAAAGATGCTGCGGAGCAGGCAATGGAAAATGTGAAGGCTTCACCGTGGATAGACAGGATAAATGTTATTCATGCTGATGCGAAAGATTTTTCTTTCACAAAAAAATATGACCTCATCATCAGCAACCCTCCTTTTTATGAAAATGAATTAAAGTCAACTTCTTCGGAAAAAAATATTGCTCACCACAGTGAGGAGTTATCGCTTTCAGAACTACTGACAATCATCCGGCAAAATTTAAAACCCGAAGGTGTATTCTCACTCCTGCTTCCTTTTAAAAGAAATGAAGAGATCAAAAAAATATTTGCGGGAAACGAATTGTCTGTTGTAAAAATGATTTTTGTAAGGCAATCAGTCAAACATGATTATTTCAGGATTATTCTTACCGGAAAATTGAAAAGTCATCAACCTGTTGAAACCGGTATTGATGAAATTTCTATCTGGGGCGATAAGAAGCAATACACTCCAGAGTTTATTGAGTCACTCAAAGATTACTATCTCTACCTCTGAATAATCAATAATTGTTAATTAATAATTATTGATTATTCAATCCTTCAGCATAGTCCTTCAAATACTGGAAGTGGGTGGTAAGTTCTCCGTTCTTAACCATCGTCGCCCTATCTATAATTTCAGAGCCGTTGGCTACAATATCTTCCAGCACATGCTTGATCAGTTGTTCACCAAAATACCTGGATGCATCTCTTGGTAATTCATTGGGCAGGTTACCTACCGCCATAATATCAATTGAACCGGGCAGGTAAGGCGCAGTTTTTTGCAATGTCTTTTTATCAATCCCATAAATCGGATCATCAATCGTCTGGTCGCCGAGGTTGATGGGTACGGAACCGCCTGCATCATCGGTAATATCTGCAATCGTCTGGATGATAAAAATTTCATCCTTCACATCAGTTGCTTCAAAAAGACGGGGTACATTTTTATCCCAGTACACACCATTCAGCAAAATATCTGTTTGCTCAGTATAAGGCAAAAATTTGCACCAGTAATTTTCAGGATGATCATGAAAATCCTCACGGGTGTATTTGCCTGTTTCTTTATGCATGTAAAGTTCAGTGCCTTTCAACTGAGTGTAAACAGGATAAGAGAATCTTCTTTTCAGGTAATCATCCGGCTCCACTTCATGAATGCCCATCAGGTTCATGATTTCCAGAATACCATGCGCTACCCTGCCCGAGCCGGTGACAGCAATTTTTACATTTGGCAGGCGAAGTCCAAAATAAGTATGAATCAATTCACGGAAACTTCTTTGCTTATAAACCCTGTCCAGTTTATATAACCCGGTCCTGTTACCATAAGCCATCATTCCGTTATGTGCGCCTACCACACCTGCAAAAAAACCAAACCCAATGATGCGCTGTCCGTCTTCATGCTCCAGGCATTCATAATCAATAAGCGTAATCTTGTTTTGCAAAATTGCCAGCAGGAGTTTTTGATTGCGTGGCTGTTTCTTTTTTGTATGAGAAAAAAACAGGTAAGTTTTACCGGGGATAAGTTGCTCCACCGGCACTTCTTTTATGCCCAAAAAGATATCACAACCGCTGACATCTTCTTTTACTTCCACTCCGGCCATCAGGTATTCCCTGTCGGTAAAACAGCGGTTAGTGGAAGATTGTGCAATTATTTTTACTGTATCGCTGTTCTTATGAATCCATTTACACTGGGCAGGTGTCAGGGCAACCCTGTTATCCGCAGGTATTCGTCCTTCCCGTATTAGTCCTATTTTAATCATACAGCAATTCGTTTATCTTTTTCTGAAGCCGCAAAGTTGACCGGAATTGAGCATTTAAACAAACTGATTAAAATCAGCCCTCCCGGGCGGTCGTTATCATAATTTTGAAAATATTTTAGAATTTCTTGTGTACCTGAGGTTACAATTTTACGTTCAGTATTTACACAGTTAAAATAAGGTGATAATGACCAGGTTTTTTTCAGGATTTGTGCCCGTACTTTTTGCCGGGATTGTTATTTCCGCTTCCTGTAATAAAAGCGATAATGTGGTGCCTTATGTTTTAAGTTATGGCAACTCTGTTATTTACCTGAAAAATCAGGCAAGTGATTATATTGTTTACCCGACACAAAGCCGTGCAGGTACCTATACCGCTTTTCCGGAAGGGATCGAAATTGACGACATTACCGGCGCTATAAATGTAAGCAAAAGTGAAACAGGGCTCAGGTACAGGATAACTCATACGGGGCTGAATGGGGATACCACTTCAACAATTGTTGTACTGTCTGGAATTACTTTTACAGACAAATTCTATCATCTTTCCCAAAATGATTCAATAGCCTTCCCCGTGTACAATGCAAATTCAGCAGGTGCTGTTCCGGTCAGCGGTTCCAGTTTTGATGACGGTAACCTGGCAAATTCGGGTGGTTGTTCAGTAAAAACCACCAATGGCCAGATAAACCTTGCTGAAACTGTTCGCAACGGAGTTTTTGGCAATACGCCACAGAATGATGTCCGTAAAGATTTTGATATTGTCTACCGTTTGAACGATGCCAGTGGTAAAGCGGTAAATAAACTCCGGGTTCGCATTTATTGGTATAACACAATGATGGATGTAGCTCCGGATCTCTGGCAGACGCTGAACGACCGGCAAAGCCAGGGCGTATTTTTGCAAATGAATAATACAAACAGCGGGCAAGTAACAGCCCGCAGCACTTCATCTTTGGCCATAGCAAAACCCCGGCCTCCCTGCGTTATTATAATCGGCCAATAAGCTACCGCCACAACCGTTAAATTTGACAGGTACAAATTGAAAACTTGTCAATACACCGTATTTACATACCGCCACTCTTGTGTTTAATCCTCATGATTTCTTTTTCACAAAACTCCAGGCATGAAAATGAAGTATACCGGAGACTTTACAATGCGGCAGATAAGTATTACCATGATGCGGAGAATAATAATATCAGTGAAGACAAGCAGGAACAACTGAACCATGATGCCCTTACAGCTTTCAGAAACCTGGTGATGAAGATGGAGACAGAGAAAAACGTCAATGACTCACTTGCTTTTCACAGCTACTTTAAAATTGGGATTCTGGAACATTTCTTTAATAACCTGCCAGCTGCTGAAAAGGCCTACCGGCATTCTATTCAGTTAAAACAAACCCTAACACAACTTCCCGACTCATTTTTATTTAAACCCCAACTCTACCTCGGGATAGTTTTATATAATGAAAACCAGTTTGACTCAGCTGTGGCTGCATATAAAAAAGCAGAAGTAATTGCTGAAGCTTATTCAACTCCCCTGCAGGAAACCGAAAGACTTTATAACACCCTTGGCGCTTTGTATTACGAAACCGGTAATTACCGGCAGGCTAAAAATTATTTGGAAAAATCGGTGGCTCTTCTTCCAAAAAATCATCCATATTATAAAGACCTGCTGGTAAATTATAAAATCAATCTTGCCTCAACTTTAACCAAGCTTGAAGAATATGATGAGGCTGATAAAATTTATCAAAGCATTTTTCATTTTAATATCCTCAGGGATATTATTCTGCATAATACCGGTGTCATCAACCTGAATCTTGGATCAATACACAAAGCTCTGCAGAATTTTTACCAGGTGAACCCGGCAAAGACCAACAGTGCACGGCTTTATAATGATATGGCACTTGCCCATTATAACCTTGGGCATAATGATTCTGCCCGTTATTATCTTGATAAAGCAAGTGCACAAGTCCGAATGGATCTATCCGGGAAAAAAACTATTTCTTACGGGCAGACACTGAAAATACGTGGCGATCTTTTATTATCAGAAAAAAAGACAGCAGATGCCATACTGTCTTATCAACAGGCAATCGTACAATTCTATGCCGACTTTAATGAAATCATTCCTGCTAAAAACCCTGTTGAATACACAGGGGTATTTTCTTATATCAATCTCTTTAATACTCTTACCGCCAAGGCCGATGCTTATGAACAATTAAATAAAGTGGACAAAAAAATAAATTCCCTAAAATCGGCCCTCGATGCTTACCGGTCGGCATTTAAACTGGCTGACTATGTGGAAAGAACCTATGACTCTGATGAAGCAAGGTTGTTCCTGAATAAAATAAAATACGTTGTACACAACAGACCTATCAGCCTGTGTATTCTTCTTTACGACCTGACTGGTGAAAAGGAATTCCTGGAAGAAGCTTACCTGTTTGATCAGCGGAACAAAGGTTCAGTGCTTGCTTTTTCTATTCATGAAAATGAAATAAAAAGCAAACTGGGGATTGGCGATCTTCTTTCCCGGCAGGAAAACTCGCTGAAATCTGCCATTACAAGATTATCACTGAAATCAGCACAGGTTACTGATAACAAACAACTCCAGGAATTAAATTCATCCATCAGGGATTTTGAAATTCAGCTGGGAAGAATACAGGAAAAAATAAATAATACTCCCGGTTATGAAAAAATGAGGTCCGCAGACCGGGTACCTTCTGTAACAGATCTGCAACAGAAATTATTGGATAATAATACATCCCTGCTATCCTATCATCTAACGAAAACAGAATTGCTCATTATTTGTATTTCAAAAAAAGAAATCAGTTATAAAAAAGTTCCACTGAAAGATTCTTTTTTCTCAGCTCTGCAATCTTTTGTAACCTCCCTCCACCAGGTCAATTCTGATATTAAATATGATGCCGCAGGCATTTCACAAAAACTTTATGCCTGGCTTATCCAACCGGTATATGAAAAAATCAGCTATGCAAACCGGCTGATCATTATTCCGGATGATGAACTGAATTATGTTCCTTTTGAAGCATTGCAAAACAATGAAAAAAAATACCTGGTAGAGTCATTTGCCATACAGTACCAGTATTCCACTTCTCTGTTGAAAACAGCAGAAATAAAATTGGCCTCAAATAAAAATATTGCCTTTGCACCTTTTTTTGATTCAGGTTACAGCCTGCAGAATATTGTTTTCAGCAAACTGGCATATTCTGGCGAAGAAATCAGCGGACTGAAGGGAAAAGCTTTTTTAAACAGTGATGCGACCAAACAAAAATTCATTAATGGAGCAAATAAATTCTCTGTGATTCATCTTGCCACACATGCCATAGTAAACGACCGGCTACCGCTGCAATCCTTTATTGCTTTTTATCCCGGTAAGCAAAATGACTCTGCAGATTACCGCCTCTATGCACAGGAAATTTATGATATGGATCTTGACAGTACAAGCCTGGTCATTTTAAGTGCCTGCGAAACCGGCGCCGGCCAATTGATACGTGGTGAAGGACTGATGAGCCTATCAAGGGCATTTGCCTATGCGGGTTGTCCCAACATAGTTACTTCACTTTGGAAAGCAGAAGATAAGACAACTGCATTTCTTACAAAGAAGCTACATCATTACCTTGAAAGAGGTTACACAATTGATAAAGCATTACAACAGGCGAAACTTGATCTGTTAAAAAGCGATGAGATCGATCCACGGTTAAAATCTCCTAACTACTGGGCACATCTTTTATTTATCGGTAATTATGAACCAATAAAATTTCCGGCATATTGGATCTGGATAATAGGTATTGGTGTAATGGGTTTGCTCACTTTCCTGTTATTTAAGTTCAGCAAAAGAAAAAGCCCCGCCTGAAAAGCAGGGCAGTTCTTCACAGGAAAGCATTTTTTAACGATGAAGAATTATGGCTGGCAAATGTGTGTTTTCATTGTTCCGCACAACTACATTTACGATTGTTGTATCACTATATCCATTATTACCATCGATAAGGACTTTGTAAGACCCGGCATTCAATCCAACAATTTTAAATTCTCCGTCATCATCATCAGGAATAGCCATTGTCGTATCACTGCCCGTGATGGCCATAACAACCGGATCAGCAGCTTTGGGTGAAACGCTACCTTCAATACTTCCCGAATTTCTTTTTCCAAACACCCTGATATGTGCTTTCAGTTCAAAGCTGTTATTATTCCAGGAACCGCTGTTATCCGCCTGGATGGAGCGTCCAGCATCAAAATCAATCCAGAAAAAAACCTGGTCAGGTGCTGCAATATCAAAATTGGAATTATCAATATTCGCCACCACTTGCTTTTCATTATCTTTTATTCGTAATGGAAAAAGCTGGCCATCTTTCATAACGCTGTTTTGAGTACCCAGTGTCAGACGGATTTTCCTTATCCTGTTGTTTGATAATGTGCCGTTGGCAAACAATGTATCAAGCCCGTTTCTGAACCGAAGGATATTATAAACTCCCGGCCGGATCGTTAACTCTATCCAGCCGCCATTGGACAATGTATCATCTTCCAGTTTTACTTCCAGTTTCTGGATGTCAATAAACACACTGTCGAAAACAGGTGTGGCGTGGTCAGTAAGAAATACTGTTAGTTTCGATGGCCCGTTTTTACTCATTACTTCTTTCTGACAGGCATAAAATATCGAAGTGAGGGTTAGTGCAATGACTGCAAAGTTTAAATGAATGTTCTTCATAATTCAGGATTTTAGTTTTTTGTGAAGGTTAATAATTTATTCGTGGTTGTATTGTCATCCGTCAGCGTGATCTCTGTAGTGGTAACTGAAATTATTTGCCAGTCATCAGTTAGCTGACCGAATGGTTTGTTACTATTATCCTTTGGTCCAAGGTCAATATTGAATTTTTTGGAACCAGCACTCCATGTACCGCTTTTATTGAAAGCCCCGTTTATTGCTGTTACAATTCCGTTACTGCTGAAAGTAAAACCGTATCCGGAAAAATCAGGGGTATCATCAGTACCTCTTTCAGACAAAAGACTAACCCGCCATGTACCTGAACCGGCTGCCTTTGCTGCATCATCAGAAAGGTCTGGGTTTCGGGTGCAGGCTATTGCAAAAATTAAAGTTGATATAAGTGTAATCAGCAATTTTGTTTTCATAAAAAATGTTTGCGTTCTGGTATTGGTCAACACTGCAGAATGAATTGTAACCAAAAAAATAAAGTCCTCCTGTATAGAGGACTTTTCCTGCTGATAGCAACTATTTTACCGCCATTTAAGCATCTTTACTTTTCGGATGAGTTTGCCGGAAATTTTATCCTTGTAAATATGATCAGGACTATCGTGAATCTGAATCATCAGTTCTATAGACTGGTCGTAATCCCTGTTTTTAAGATAAGCCAGTGCCAGGTAATATTCTGTCTCATCTTTTAAAGCGGAGGGTTTTGTTTTATCAGCATCAGTCAAAACAACCTGGAAAGAAGAAATTGCTCTTGAAGGATCCCCTTTTTCGAGATAGGAAAGGCCGGTAAGAAAAATATCTTTTGCTGAAACTACCGAAACTGCATTTAACCGGATCACTTCGTCATACTTTTTTTCCCGGTATGCTTTTTCAATACCAGATTCCTGGCTGCTTCCGCTGTCTCTTGAAGTAGTTAACTCATAAGTGAAATAATTATCTGCATAAAGTTTATTGGGAGAAAGTGTATAAAAAGTGTAAACCCAGTAGCCCACAAACAACAATAAAATACTGGCAGCCACTGCTACAGTATAACGGACAATGAGCCTCCTCCTGTTGATCTCTATTACCGGGGGGTGATGTTTCGCTTCTTCCATTATGGATTGATGAATAGCAGCAACCTTTTGTTTCAGACCAAAAAATTTTACAGCTGCTTTCGCCACCTGGATGTTTTCCAGTTCTGTTTGCAATGCTGTATCAGTAGCAAGTTTTTTTTCAAAATCCTCCCTTTCCGCCGCCGTCATTTCACCATCAAGGTAGCGCATCAGCAATTCATTGTTCTCTTGTGTAGAATTATCCATGCAAAAGGCTTTTCAAAGTTTGTTTTAATAATGGATTCTCACTGATCATTTTTTCAAGTTGCTTCAAGCATTTATATTTCTTATTTCTCACCACCTGCTCGTTCTCGTATTCCAGCCCTTCCAGTATCTCCTTCATCGAAAGATTTTCATAATAAAACATTACCAGTATCTTTTTACAGGTTTCCCCCAGTTGTTCCACCAGGTTCATCACCTGCGTTTTCTCTTCCCTGACTGTTATTAAATGGCTGACATCTACTTCGTCTTTATCCTGTGTCTTTTCATATTTCAGTTCCCTTTGTTCAGCCCTTCCCTTCCTTTTCAGTTCATTCAGCCAGATATGCTTATTCAAAGAAAAAAGAAAAGTTTTCACACTCGACTCTCCCCTAAACTTATCCTTCTGTACCAGCTCAATAAAATCCACCACTACTTCCTGGAACACATCTTCAGCATCCTGCCGGCTACCACTGTTATGCAGTACAAACCAACTCAGGCTGTCAAAATAATCCCGGTAAATAGTTCTTATTAATTCGTTCAGCCTGTTTCCCGACTTCAGGTTCTCCACCAGGTCCTGTTCGGAATACCTTTTATTAACATCCATGCTTATTCCTTTATTTGTAACCGAACTGCTTAATTTTGTAACCGAATCTATAAATAATTTATTAAGAAGTTCAGGAAGATTTTATAGGCCCGGCATTAAAGGTGCTATTGGCCTTCTGTTACAAGTTTATCCAGAGCGAAGCGAAGGGCACTCTTATACGCTTTGTCCGGTATGCAGCATTCCCGGACTCTTTTATTAACCCGGAAGAATTTATTAAATGAACTACTTCGAACTTTTTGAAATACCTGTACAACTTAAAGTTGACAAAACCACCCTACCCCGGAAATTCTTTGAGTTGAGCAAAAAATTTCACCCCGATTATTTTGTAAACGAAAACGAGGAAAAACAGGCCGAATCGCTTGAAAAATCAGCTTTGCTGAACAAAGCTTTTAAAACTTTTCAAAACACTGAAGAGACTATAAAATATGTATTGCAATTAAAAGGCCTGCTGGAAGAAGAAGAAAAATATGAACTTCCAAAGGATTTCCTGATGGAGGTGCTGGAAATAAACGAACAATTAATGGATGTACAAATGGATGAGGATGCAGAATTAAAAAATAAACTCAAATCTGCAATCTCCAATCTGCAATCTGAAATATATGAACCTGTTAAAGAAATGGTGGAGCATTATCAGGAAGGTATTACTACCGAAAAAGAATTGCTGCAAGTGAAAGAATATTATTACAAGAAAAAATACCTGTATCGCATTCAGCAACAATTGAACGGGATGATGTAATATTGCACCCCCAAAGCCCGGGTGGCAGAAGCTGCCTGCCGGCAGGCAAGTTGATAGACGCAGCAGACTCAAAACCTGCCTGCAGGCAGGTCTGCCGTCCGCAAGGATGTGCTGGTTCGGTTTTAAACCAGTTCTTTTATGTATTATGTTTATGCTATTAAAAGTATTTCCAGAAATTACATTTATGTCGGAATGACAAACAATTTAGAAAAAAGATTAAATGAACATAACAACGGTAAAAACAAAACAACCAAGCCATACAGTCCATTTATTTTATTAAGAGCTGAAGAAATAGAAAACAGAGAAGAAGCAAGAAAACGAGAAAAATTTTAAAAAGCGGAGTCGGAAAGGAGTATTTAAAGACATTATTGAAATGATTGCCCGGGTGGCGGAATTGGTAGACGCAGCAGACTCAAAATCTGCCGTCCGCAAGGATGTGCTGGTTCGATTCCAGTCTCGGGCACAATAAAAGCCTGTGAGTTTATCACTGGCTTTTTTATTCGAAATAATTTTTCTATTCTTTTCCCGAATTACTTACAAAGGCAATTCGCTTGCTGTCCGGCGACCAGGATGGTGTATTAATGGTTCCCTGCCCACCATACAAATAAGCAAGAACTTTCGGGGCGCCACCGGCAGCAGGCATTAATCGAAGCATTACTTTTTTATAAAAAGGGTGATCCGCCGGATCAACAGTCGTTGGAAATGAAATAAAAACTATCCACTTCCCATCGGGAGAAATATGGGGAAACCAGTTATTAAGTTCATCAAAAGTGATTTGCTCTTTATTGCTGCCATCTGGTTTCATGCGCCACACCTGCATGGTGCCTGTTTCAGTAGCACAGTAATAAATGTATTTGCCATCAGGCGAAAACTCCGGCCCGTCCGAAAGACCTGTTTGATTAAAGGTCAACCGCAGTTCCGGTCCTCCATTAATTGCTTTTTTATAAATATTGTATGCAGTGCTTTTGCTTAAACGCTGAGCTGTATAAACCACTTCTTTACCATCCAGACTCCAGCCATGCAGGTAAGATGGAGTGCTGTCGGTAACTAATTCAGGTTCTCCGCCGCTTAGTGGTAAATAATAAAC
>Ga0255312_1000156_pt1 | contig 11535 bp, 12 predicted proteins | sample EtOH5_T0_E5_meta_FD_202081 | JGI IMG/M metagenome (GOLD analysis project Ga0255312, IMG submission 202081) | Sandy soil microbial communities from University of British Columbia, Vancouver, Canada - EtOH5_T0_E5 | ecosystem: Engineered > Artificial ecosystem > Sand microcosm > Unclassified ...
CCGAGGTCGCCGGTGTTGGAGACCACGCCGCCTTCGAGGCCTTGCTCGCCGTTGTGGAGCACCAGCACGCGCGGGCTGCGGCGCTGGTCGGTCACGAACCAGGCGTCCCAGCTCCCCTCCAGCGCCGCGGGCGCAGCCGCTTGGGGCCAGCGCCCCCGGCTGGCGTGGAAGGGAATCGAGCGGGGGCCGTTGCGCCCGACGTTGTGATAGCTGCCGGTGAGCGAATCGCCCTGCTGGAGCGCCGAGATGGTCGCATCGTAGTCGGCGATGTCGAAGACGACGCTGTCGCCCCGCACCCGGATGGTGGCGCGCGAATCGCACTTCGCCCCATTGCAGAGATCGGCCACCAGCGCGCCACTCGCTCGCTGGATCACCAGCGTGAAGGGCAGCGGGGTGCCGGCGAGCTCGAGGGTTCCGCGCCAGGGTCCTTCCAGCGACGCGGGGGGTGACCCGCCCGCGAACACCAGGGGCAGCAGCACCAAGACCGGGCGGGTATTCATAAGTTCCCCGGTGGGGTGCTCAGGCCGCCGCCGGCATAGCGTTCTCCGGCGTTGAGCGGCGCGGCGAGCGAATTCCCGCGCCAGGGGCCCGGACAGGGGTACGCGGTGTTGTAGGCACAGAACGGATTCCTGGCCCGATTGAAGTCGAGCAGGTACCGGTTGCCCGACTGCGGCGTCAGCGACACGAACCGGCCCGCCGGATAGGTAGTGCGCCCATTGCTGGCGTCCCGGAAGAAGATCTCCAGCTCCGATTCCTCGTCCGATCCGCCCGGCAATCGCCGCACCAGCAGCGTGTGGGTCTTGCCGGCGAGTCTGACCGTGACCGTTCCCGCTTCGCTCGCCTCCACCTCGACGCCGTCCGGCGCGAGCAGCCGCACGGACGCGGGCGCCGCCGGAGCAATCAGTTCCACCGTGAACGCGACCCGGGCGTCATAGGGGAACCAGGCCGGTTCCTTGCCGGCCTTGGGCTCCGCGGCGAAGACCGTCACCGCGGTGCGGCCGGGCGGGCCGCTGAGCAGCAGGCGCCACGCGCCCACCGCCGTGGCCCGGCCGCGGGCCAGCGCCTGGCTGCGCTCGCCGGACTGGAGCACGATGCGGCCGTCGCGCTCACTGATGCGTCCGGCCGCGACGCCGGCCAGCGGGATCGCGGCGCTCGGCGGTCCCACCGTGAGCCCGGTGCCGAGCGGGAAGATGCCCACCGCTCGTCGGGGGGAGAGCGGTGCGCGGCGGAGCCATTCGGCAAACTCGCTGCGCTCCTGGGCGATCGCCGAACGACCCTGCGCCACCGCTGCCAGCGGCATCAACGTCCCCATACCCGCGAGAGCCGCCACAAAGGCCCGGGAGCCAAACAGCGAACTCATTTGTACTACCAGCTCCAGAAGCGTTCGGGCCGCAGCACTTCCGCTTCTTCGAAGGTCGCCTCGCCGGACAACAGGTGGCCGATAATCTGCCCGGTGATCCCGGCAAAGAGAATCCCGTTGCGCCCGTGGCCGGTGGCGTACCAGAGCCCGTCCAGGTCGGGCTCCCGGCCGACGATGGGACGGCCATCCGGCGTGCCGGGCCGCAGGCCCGCCCAGGCGCGCAGGATCTTCACGCCCTGGAGCGCGGGCACCAGTTGTTCGGTGCGGGAGCGGATCGCGTTGACCCCCGCCTCGGTGACCTCCGGGACATAGCCGGCGTGCTCCATGGTGCTGCCGGCGATTCCTTCGTTGCCGCGGGGCAACAGATAGCCTCCCTGTCCGAACACGGCCGCCGGTCGCGCAGCCGCTGGCCACGGGTAGGCGACCAGCTGGCCGCGCACCGGCTCGACCGAAATGGGGCGCGGCAGATTCGCGATGCGACCGCTCCAGGCCCCCGCCGCGAGCAGGACGTGGTCAGCCGGATGCCACTCCCGGCCCTGGACGCCGGTGACCCTGCCGTTGGAACGGGTCAGCGCCGTGATCGTGTCGGCCACCAGCTGAGCGCCCAGCCGGACGGCGTCCGCGCGCAACGCCTCCACCAGCTTCACCGGATCGAGATAGCCGTCCCGGGCGGCGAGCAGGCCGCCCAGAGTAGGCGCCAGCCAGGGCCAGTCTCGCCGCACCTCATCGGGATCGAGCCATTCGCAATGATGCCCATGCTGTCGCTGCCATCCGACCCGCGCCTTCAGCGTCTCGACCTCGGCCTCCCGGGTGGCCGCCTGCAGGATGCCCCCTTCGGACAACCCGATATCGACGCCGGTGCTTTCCCGCAGGGGATCGGCGCTTTCGACGTAGTACTCCCGCCCTGCCACGCCGAGCTCGAAGAGGGGATCGTCGACCGGGACCTCGATCTGCGACGCGAGCATTCCCGCCGACGCCCGCCAGGCCTCGCCGGCGGCGCCGCCGCGCTCGATCAGCCGCACCCGTCGCCCGGCCAATGCCAGCTGGCGGGCGCAGGCCGCGCCCACCACCCCACCACCGACGATCACAACGTCAGGAGCAGTCGTCACTTGGGCCTCGACGAAACTTTCTGAAACGTCAGCCGTATTCTACTACATTAGTTGGGGTCGCAGACCGCTTCAGTTGGGTTATTGAAAAGGAAGGATACCATGGTCCGCAGCGTGGTCGGATTTGCCGGATTTGCGATCGTCGCGCTCCTCGCCCTCAAAATGCTGGGGTGGGTGTTCGGCGTCGCGATCAGCCTCTTCATGACTCTGCTCTGGCTGGCCTTCTGGGGCTTCATCCTCTACCTCGTCCTGCGAGTCTTCGCACCGGGGCTGGCGGATCGCATGCGTGGCGTCATCAAGGGCGACAAGCCGGCCGCGTAGCAGCAGGAAGTGAGCGGTAGGAGGTAGCGAGAAGGGAGTCCGGGCTGTGGCCCGGACTCCCGCTTTATTTGTCGCGGGCTGTCGAGCTGTGCGCGTGCACGATCCTCCAGCCGGTGCCGTTCGGCCGCGGCGTCAGCAACACCGTCGCTTTTCCCTCCCGAGCGGCGCCATCCCTCAGTGATAACCAGCGGTACTCGAGGTAGACCCAGATCAGGCTTTGGCGCACCTCGAGCCGGCTGGTGGTGATCGCGACCTCCCCTCCCACCCCGATTCCGGCGAAGCGCGGCGCCTCGGGGCGAAGCTCGCCGTCCGCGACCACTGTCGCGCCGGCATCCCAGAGCGAGTCGGCTGGCTCGAGGGTGTTGTCGGCGTGAAGCGCTGCAAGGAGGAGTGCAGTCACCGGCTCCTCGACGATGCTGGGGGATAGCACGGTGACCTGGGCCGGGCGGGAACCGCTGCACGCGCCCAGGAGCGCGAGAGCCACCAGGGGGCCGAGGACCGGGGCCCGGGGCAGGGAAGGCGAGGTCAGCTCAGGATGAGCCGCTGCGGACAATGCGCGCGAGCTTGAGCGTGATGGTGCCGAATGAATAGCGGGAACGAATCTGCATGGGGATTCGCTGCGGATCTTCCGAAATCCACAGCCGGGCCTCGGCCCTTTCCGCGAAGAGACCGCTTTCCCCGATGACGGGATTGAGGACCAGGCAGGACACCTTGGTTCCGTCGGGCAGCTCCATGACTTCGCGCTTGAGCACTTTGATGATGATCGGATTGCGGTCGCTGCGGAAATAGCGGTCGAACTTGTAGGTCTTGCCCAGCTCGAGGGGAGTGGTACGCACGAAATACAGGAACGAAGCGTCGTCCAGCGGGTCGGCCGGGGTCGGCGAGGCGGCAAGGGGTTCCGGCTCGACCTGCCGATAGTAGCCCGAGTCGCTCAGGATTTCCCAGAATCGCAGGTAATGCCGCTTGTTCTCCTGACTCTCCCGCCGGAACCGCAGGGAGTGGAAGCTGGCCTGGCTGGTCCAGGATTCGAGCGAGCTCTTGATCGTGAAGAAGGGCACGCTGCCATCGAGGCCGAAGCGGAAATGATACGCCGACTGTCCGCGCACGGTATCGATCGAGGCCACTTCGATGGCTGCCGAGCCCACGCTCAAGATGCCGAATTTCGCGTTGTATTCAAACCGCTCTCCCACGCCGAAGGGCGGGGCTGCGGCGATGGTCTGTGCCACCGCGATCAGGACGGCCAGGCTGCTCATGACGCGAGTCCTCCCAGCCGCAGCTGGCGCCCGGCGCGCCACACCTGGCGCAAGGTTTCCCAGGGGCGAATCCGGCTGGCGCGAGAGCGCAGATCGTGGCGTTCCACAATCGGGACGGTCTCGATCCGGCGGGCGTTCCGCGCCGCGCGGCCGAGCAGCTCGGCGTTGGCGGCCCAGCCTTCGGCCGACAACGTGGCCGTCCCTTGTTGTGCCAGCACGTTGCGGAGAGTCATCAGCCGAAACGCCGCGAATCCGCTGACCGTGTCGGAAACCCCCGGTACCCGGACCGCGCGGCGCAGCAGCCGTGGGGCCCAGCGCCGCGCCAGCCGCCTGGCCCGGGACGGCTCCCCGCTCAGCGTCGCTTCCCCGATCACCATGTCCGCTCCGCTGTCGAGTCGGCGCACGAAGTCAGGCAGGTATTGGGGGCCATGGGAAAAATCGGCGTGCATGAGAATCGCGCTGTCTCGCTTGGGGCGGTCACTTCGGCTGAGCGCAAGCTGAAGCAGCTCCTCCAGGCTTCTGGCATATCCCTGCCGGCGCTCATGACGCAGCACGGTGAGCGGCAACACCTTGGTATACGGCTCGAGTATCTCCGCGGTTCCATCGCTGGATCCGTCATCCGCCACCAGCAGCTGATACTCGCGCGGAAACTCCGCGAAGACCTTGCGGATCTTCCAGAGTACCAGGCCAACGGTAGGGCCTTCGTCGTAACTGGGGATGCAGACGTAAATCATTTCAGATCAACACGCTCCGGCCGTTTGGAACGATACACCTGCCGGACCCGGCGGCGCTACCTTCGCAGCGAATCGGGGAAAATCGGACAGCTCGGTTTCTGGAATCCCGCGAGGTCGACCCGAAGGCCGATCAAAGGAAGATTCAGGGCCCCGGCATTGACGGTGCCCAGCTTCGGTGCGCCCTGAATCGCACTGCCCTCGTACAGCAACACGCCTTCGACCCGGTTTGCGGGATTCACTACCAGCACACCGAACCCAACGGCAGGGGTGGGGGGGAGGGTTCCCTCCACCCCAACGACCAGTGTCGAATCCGCGCGGCCGGTCAGCGAACGAAAGGCCGGACCGAGGGCAATTCGCACCGGGAGCACTTCGGGGATCTCTGCCGGGACCGCGGCGAGCACCGTGCCGGGCTGGTTGAACTGGTCGAGCAACATGCTCTGCCCCGCGACGGCCGCAAATCCGCAACTGTAGTTGCCCGGCGTGGTGCGGGAGCAGCCGGCCAGCAGGAGGAGCCCCAGCAGGGGGAGGAAGTGGGTCTTCATGCTTGATTCCCAAAGATACATCCTCGCAGTAACATTCGACCGATGGGCCTCGACGACCTGCGCGCGCGGCTGGACCGCTTGCTCTCCGGCATGCCTGACCGCCGGACCCGCGCCGCGGGACTGCACGACGCCCTTGTGGAGCTCAAGGTCGCCGCCGGCGTGAGCCGTGATGCACTGGCCTCCGCCGAGAAGGAACTGGCAGCGGAGCGACAGCATCTCACCGATGCGGAGCGCCGCGGCCGGCTGGCTGCCGAGATCGGCGACGAAGAAACCGGCCGCATCGCGGAAGAGTTCGCCACGAAGCACCGGGAGCGTCTCGCGCTGCTCGAGCGCAAGGTCTCGGTGATTCGAGACGAGCTTGCCTACGTCGAGCGCGAATACCAGAGCCTCGCCGGCCAGCTCCAGTCGGTGCGCCAGGGCACCGACCCGCTTCCGGCCGAGCCTCCGCTCGCCGCAACCGACCGCGAATTCGACGCCCTGAAGCTGAAGGCCGACCGCGAAGCCGCAGCGCAGGCCGTCAAGCAGCAGCTCGAACTGCTCAAGCAAAAGCTCGGGAAAAAAGCGTAGGCTCGCTCACCCGCCTCCTCTAGAGCGGAGATCACCGTGCCCCGGAACCAGGACACAGCCTTCTTCGGCCACCCGGCCGGCCTCTCCACGCTCTTTTTCACCGAGATGTGGGAGCGCTTCAGCTACTACGGCCTTCGCGCCATTCTCATCCTCTTCATGACCGCTCCGCTGGCGCTGGGCGGACTGGGCTGGGGGGTGGAGCGGGCCGGGGCGATCTACGGGACCTACGCCGCCTCGGGCTATCTCATGTGTTTGCCGGGGGGATGGGTGGCGGACAAGGTCCTCGGGCTGCGCCGATCGGTGTTCTGGGGAGGCGTGCTCATCATGTGCGGGCAGATCAGCCTCGCCATTCCTCACACCAGCTTCTTCCTGTACCCAGGGCTCATTTTCATAGCACTGGGGACCGGTATGCTCAAGCCGAACATTTCGGCGATGGTCGGTCAGCTGTACTCCGCTGAAGACGTTCGCCGCGATGCCGGTTTCTCGATCTACTACATGGGCATCAACGTCGGCGCCACCTTTTCTCCGCTGATCTGCGGCTGGCTCGCGCAGGGAGAAGGGTTTCAGCACCTGCTCGGCAAGCTCGGCATCGATCCGACCACCTCCTGGCACTTCGGGTTTGGATTCGGGGCGTTGGGCATGGCGTTCGGCCTGCTGCAGTACGTGCTCACCGGGAAGCGGCTGGGTAACGCGGGGCTCACGGTCCTTGGCGCGGCTTCCCCTGACGCCATGGCAGCGGCTCGCCGGAAGCTCGGGTTGGCGCTCGGCGGCGTGCTGGCGGTCATCGCCATTGTGGTGGCGCTCACCATGGGAGGCGTGATTGCGGTGACGCCCAACGGGGTGAGCCGAGCGATGGACTTTGTGCTGCTGGGTGTCGTGGTGGGTTTCTTCGCCTGGCTCTTCGCCGCGGGCGAGTGGACTCCCGACGAGCGGAAGCGACTCGTGGTCATACTGGTGCTGTTCCTGGCCGCCACAGTGTTCTGGTCGGCCTTCGAGCAGGCGGCGTCGACGCTCAACCTGTTCGCCCAGAACCAGACGACCAATTCGATCTTCGGGATCAGTTACCCGGCGAGCTGGCTGCAGTCGGTCAATGCGTTCCTCATCATCGTGCTGGCCCCGGTCGCCGGCCTGGTGTGGATCAAGCTGGGGCGCCGGGATCCCTCGACGCCCGCGAAGTTTTCGCTGGGCCTGTTCTTCCTGGGTGCCGGGTTCGCGGTGATGATCCTCGCCGCCACCGCGGCCGCCAATGGCCAGAAGGTCAGCCCGCTCTGGCTGGTGCTGACTTACCTGCTGCACACCGTGGGCGAGCTGTGCCTGAGCCCGGTCGGGTTGTCCGCGATGACGAAGCTGGCGCCCGCGCGGGTGACCGGCCTGATGATGGGCGTGTGGTTCCTGGCATCGTCGGTCGGGAACAAGATCGCGGGCACGGTGGCGGGCCTGACCGAGAAGTTCAGCGGCCAGCAGATCTTCGGCACGGTGACCGCGGTCGCGCTGATCTTCTCGCTGCTGCTGGCCCTGCTGGTGCGACCGATCAAACGGATGATGGCGAGAAGCTAACGGCTAACAGCTAACAGCCACTCGCCATTAACCGTTAGCTGTTTAGCTGTGATCGGGGCCCTCAGGGCCCGATCACCGCGCAGGCGATTCGGGCACCCGAATTGCCCGAGGGATCAGTCGTCTCGTCGTCCTGACTCGCATGAATCACCAGGGCGAGGCCGTTCGGATTGGCCTCCAGGAAACCCTTCAATCCCAGGCGCGCTTCGGGACCGCTCACATCGACGGTCAGGTCACCCTTCTGATCATCGCCGACCTTGAGGTTCCCCAGGTCGCCGAGGTGCGGCCCCTGGGGGTTCTTGTGCCCGTGTCGCATCGCGGTCGGGTTGAGGTGACCCCCGGCGCTCTGAAAATCGGGGCCCTCGCAGCGGCCGGAGGCGTGCAGGTGCATCCCGTGCAGCCCGGCCGAAAGGCCATGCACCTCGACCCGGATCTTGATCCGCTGGGCGCTCTCGCGCAGCGTCACCTTGCCGACTTCCATCCCGGCGCCGTCGCGAAGCACCGCCTCCTTGGTGTCGCTTCCCGCGCCGCCGGTTCCGCGCGCCAGCACCGCCAGCGCGGCCAGCATCGCTCCATATCGCATGGTCAGCTCCCCTTCCCCGGTGATCGTCGCAGCACCGCGAACGTCAACGTCGCCCATTGGGAGACGTAGTCGACGTTCGGTTCGGTGACATGCTTCATGGAGATGAACTTCACATACCAGGTTCCCGCGGCCCGCAGCACGACCGGAACCACTCCAGTCGAATCGGAGCGCAGCGCCACCGCGCGAATGGCCGCTCCCGCAGCAGTCCGGCCTCCGGCGATGGTCTCGATCCCGCGTCCCGGTGCGCCGTTGACCAGCACTCGCACCCGGAGGGTATCACCCTCGACCAGGTCGTAGGGATTGCGCAGCGGCACGATCTCCACCGGATAGCCGAGCACCTTGGCATAGGAGTCGCTGCGGTGGCGGCCGGCCTGGAAGATGGTCTTGACGTGCTTGGCGTACCGCTCGGTAGCGCCCTTGTCGAGCTCCTTTGCCTTGGTGCGCGCTTCCAGCACCTGCCCGAGGCCCTCCTCCTTCAGGTATTCGTTGAATTGCTTCCCGGCGAGCGTGATCTGGCTGGGCCGGGTCGAGAGTCCCATCACGTAGGTGCCCGCGGGCCCGACCCTCGCGCGGATCGTGGTGCTGGTGCCCGCCGCGCTGAGCCGGGCGGTGTCGAGCTGTTCGCGGCCCAGCGGTCCGACCAGGGAGAGATCGGCGACCCGGGAGCGGGCGATGGGGTTCTCGCTGGTGGTGAAGGTCCCGTTCAGCGCCCTTACCTGGACCTCTTTGCTCGTGTCCACGAAGAAATCGGCGAGCTTGAGGAAGAGATCGTGCGCGGCCAGCGTCGAGCACACGCAGAGCGACAGGGCCACGACCAGCAAGCGTTGACGGCGCATTCCGCGGGCTCCATGGGGAATTGGGGTGATGTTATACTTGCCCTGGTTGACCCTCATTGGGAACTACCAATGCCTAGTCGCCGGTGCTCCTCCCTCCGAGCCGCGGGCGCGGCCGTTCTCGGCTTGTCTGCGCTGGCCGGCTGCCGGCGCCAGCTCCCGCGGGCGGACGTCGGATTCGTGGCGCGCTGGACCGAGACTCATTATGCCCTGGCGCGGGCGGAGCGGCTTTCCCCGCCGGTAGCCGCGCGGGTCTCCGCCTACGCGGCCATCGCGCTCTACGAAGGCTGGGCCGCGTTCTCCGACAGCTTGCGGAGTCTCGGCGGACAGCTCAACGGGTTCGACTCCCTGCCGCGCCCCAGGCGGGAGGAGCGCTACGATCCTGCCCTGGTCGCGATGGAGGCGCAAACCGTCGTCCTGCGCCAGCTCTACAAGGAGGGGTTCGCCTCCACCGGCGTCGCCATTGCGGCGCTGCACGATTCCCTGATGGCCGCCCGCCTCTCCCAGGGCATCAGCCCGCAGATCAGGGATCGCTCGCTCGAGTACGGCAAACAGCTGGCCGAAGCGATCCTCGCCTGGGCGGCGCAGGACGGCTTCGCGGCCCGCACGGTGGCCTACCAGCCGCCCCAGGGTCCCGGGTTCTGGGTGCCCACGGCAACGGCGGCCGAGTTCCGCTCCCAGAATCTCTCGATGGACCGGGATTTTGTCGGGACCGACAACCCGACCGCTGCCGCGCGCCCCGCCGAGCTGGGTGACCGCACCATCACGGTGAATCGGCCCAAGCGTCCCAACACCACCGTGCCCGGCATCAATCCAACCTACGCGCTCGAGCCCCACTGGGGCGAGCTGCGACCCTTTGCTCTGCGGAGCAGCGACAGCTGCGCGCCGCCCCCGCCGATTCCCTTCTCGGAGAAGCGCGGGTCGGAATTCTATGCCCAGGCGCGCGCCGTCTACCAGGCCCGCAAGGAGTTGACCCCGGAGCAGGAGCGAATCGCCTACTTCTGGGCGGACAACCCGGGGGAATCCGGGACGCCCGCCGGTCACTGGATGAGCGTGATCAGCCAGCTGGCCACCCAGCGCAAGCTCTCTCCGGAGCGCACGGTGGAGCTCTACGCGCTGACCGCGATCGCCGTGGCCGACGCCTTCATCGAATGCTGGCACGTGAAATTCACCTACAACGTCCTGCGGCCGGTTACCTACATCCAGCGCTACATCGATCCGGCCTGGCACCCGCTGCTCAACACGCCTCCGTTCCCTTCCTACACCGCGGGCCATTCGACCCAATCCGCGGCCGCCGGGGAGGTTCTGACCGCGCTGCTGGGTGACAGCACCGAGTATTTCGACGCGACCCATGTGAATCTCGGGCACCCGGTCAAGCGGCTCGCCTCCTTCCGTGCCGCGGCCGCCGAGGCCGCGGTCTCCCGCCTCTACGGCGGCATCCACTATCCTCGGGACAACGAGCAAGGCGCGGCCTCCGGGCGCTGCGTCGCTCGCTCGGTGCTCCAGCGGGTCCGGACCAGGAGCCCCAATTGAGCCGGTTGGCCCGGGGGACACTCGGCGCCTGCCTGCTGGCGCTGGGGTGCAGTGGAGCGGAAGCACCGGCAGCCTGGCACGATGCGGCGGGTTACCGCTGGCGGGAACTTCGCCCGGCCGGCAGCAAACCCGACGGCTTCAGCCGGCTCGATCCCCGTACCACCGGAATCAGCTTTTCGAACCCGGTTTCCGATTCGGCCGCGTTCCGCAACCGTCACCTGATGCACGGCTCCGGCGTCGCGATCGGGGACGTCAACGCTGACGGACTCCCCGATCTCTACCTCTGCCGGATCGAAGGCCCCAACGCGCTCTACCTGAACGAGGGTGGCTGGCACTTCCGCGAGGCCGCGGCAGAGAGCGGCGTTGCCCTGGGCGACCGGCCCTCCACCGGCGCGGTCCTGGCGGACGTCGACGGGGACGGCGATCTCGACCTGGTGGTGACCTCGATGGGAGGGCGCAACTCGCTCCTGCTCAATGACGGCAAGGGCCGCTTCAGCGATGCCACGGCGCAGTCCGGCTTCGTGCCGGAAGGGCGCGGCAGCACCACCGCCGCGCTGGCCGACGTGGATGGCGATGGCGATCTCGATCTCTATGTCGCCAACTACAAGGCCCGCACCATGCTCGACTCCCTCTCGCCGCAGGAACGGGCGTTCGACCAGGTCGTCAAGCAGACCGCGGGCCGCTTCGAGGTGATTCCGGAGCGCCAGGCGGACTACCGCCTGCAGGAACGCAAGGAGCTCAACGGAGTCACCCTGATACAGCGCGCCGATCCCGACTGGTTCTATCTCAACGACGGTCGCGGTCATTTCACCCGGGAGCCGCTCGCCGGGAATCCCCGCTTTCTGGACGAATCCGGCAAAGCGCTCGTGGAGGAGCCCGAGGATTTCGGGCTCGCCGCCCGTTTCTACGACGTGAACGGCGACGGCGCGCCCGAGCTGTACGTCGCCAATGATTTCGAGGATCCCGACCAGTTCTGGATCAATGATGGACACGGGCGCTTCCAGCTGATCGCCAAGCAGGCCATCCGGCGCGCGGCCAATTCCAACATGGCCGTCGACTTCGCCGATATCGACCGCGACGGTAACGTCGACCTGTTCCAGGTGGACATGCTGGCGAACGACAGCCGGCGCCGCAAGACCCAGGTGCCGA
>Ga0255312_1000157_pt1 | contig 11530 bp, 11 predicted proteins | sample EtOH5_T0_E5_meta_FD_202081 | JGI IMG/M metagenome (GOLD analysis project Ga0255312, IMG submission 202081) | Sandy soil microbial communities from University of British Columbia, Vancouver, Canada - EtOH5_T0_E5 | ecosystem: Engineered > Artificial ecosystem > Sand microcosm > Unclassified ...
GCGCGTCCCGACACGCCCCTACAACGCCTTATTACTCTCCTTCACCTTTTCCGCATCGACATAAACCTGCTCGCCGAGTTGCCGGAATTTCTCCGACATCTGCGCCATGCCTTGCTCTTTGTCGTTCAAAGTTGCGGCGTAATCCCGTACGTCCTGCGTGATCTTCATCGAGCAGAATTTCGGGCCGCACATGGAACAGAAATGCGCGACCTTGTGCGCCTCCTTCGGCAGCGTTTCGTCGTGATATTCGCGCGCGGTGTCGGGATCGAGCCCGAGGTTGAACTGGTCCTGCCAGCGGAAGTCGAAACGCGCGCGTGACAGCGCGTCGTCGCGCAGCTGTGCCGCCGGGTGGCCCTTGGCGAGGTCGGCCGCGTGCGCCGCGATCTTGTAGGTGATCACGCCTTCCTTGACGTCGTCGCGGTCGGGCAGGCCGAGATGCTCTTTCGGCGTCACGTAGCAGAGCATGGCGCAGCCGAACCACCCGATCATGGCGGCACCGATGCCCGAGGTGATGTGGTCGTAGCCCGGCGCGATGTCGGTCGTGAGCGGCCCGAGCGTATAGAATGGCGCCTCGCCGCACTCTTTCAGCTGCTTGTCCATGTTGATCTTGATCTTGTGCATCGGCACGTGGCCGGGGCCCTCGATCATCACCTGGCAGCCTTTCTTCCAGGCGATCTGCGTCAGCTCGCCCAGCGTCTCCAGCTCGGCGAATTGCGCGCGGTCGTTGGCGTCGGCGATCGAGCCGGGCCGCAAGCCGTCGCCGAGCGAGAACGACACGTCGTATCTGCGCATGATGTCGCAGATCTCGTCGAAGCGCTCGTAGAGGAAGCTTTCCTTGTGCCGCGACAGGCACCACTTGGCCATGATCGAGCCGCCGCGCGAGACGATGCCGGTGACGCGGTCGGCGGTCAGCGGCACATAGGCAAGCCGCACGCCGGCGTGGATGGTGAAATAGTCGACGCCCTGCTCGCACTGCTCGATCAGCGTGTCCTTGTAGACCTCCCAGTCGAGCTTGACGGGGTCGCCGTTCACCTTCTCGAGCGCCTGGTAGATCGGCACGGTGCCGATGGGCACCGGCGAATTGCGCAGGATCCATTCGCGCGTGTTGTGGATGTTGCGCCCGGTGGAGAGGTCCATCACGGTGTCGGCACCCCAGCGGATCGCCCACACCATCTTCTCGACCTCCTCTTCGACCGACGACGTCACGGCACTATTGCCGATATTGGCGTTGATCTTCACAAGGAAGTTGCGGCCGATGATCATCGGCTCGAGCTCGGCGTGGTTGATGTTGGAGGGGATGATCGCGCGGCCGCGCGCGATCTCGCTGCGCACGAATTCCGGCGTGATGAAGGTGGGCACCGCGCCGCCGAACTGCTCGCCGTCGGCGAGCGCGGCCTGCGCGCGGTCGAGCTGTTTCTTGCGGCCGAGATTTTCGCGCTCGGCGACGTAGATCATTTCCTTGGTGATGATGCCGGCCTTGGCGAATTCATATTGCGTGACCGGTGTTTTGATCCGCTCGTCCCCGCGCAAGCGGGGACCCAGGGCTGCACGGTCCGGGTTCTCGGCCCCTGGATTCCCGCTTTCGCGGGAATGAGCGGAGGGCAGCTCCACAGCCCGCCAAGGCTTCGGCGTATTGGGGAAATTGCGCGCCAGGTGCTTGCCGGTGACATTGCCGTTGTCGACGGGCTGGATCGGCCGGCCTTCATATTCCTCGACCCCGCCGCGCTCCTTCACCCAGGCGATGCGGTTGCGCGCCAGTCCCTTCTCCACATCGATCGTGACGTTCGGGTCGGTGTAGGGGCCCGTGGTGTCATAGACCGGCAGCGGCGGCTCGCCCGACGATGCGTCGAGCGAAATCTCGCGGATCGGCACGCGCAGTTCGGGCGCGGCTTCGGGCCGCGAATAGACCTTGCGCGAGGCGGGAAGCGACCCTGTCGTGACTTTCGGGATGACGAGATCGGCGCCGGTGACGGGCTTGTTCATGACATTACACTCCTGGACGGAATCCGAAGTAACAGAGCACGGCGCCGATCACGAGCCAGATCGCAGCCGCGGCGGTTGTGTATTCCTTACGCACGATCGCCTTCTTGCCGATCTTGATGGCGCGGTCCGGCGCGAAGATGCGCAGGGCGCCGCTGATCACGGCAATCCAGCCGAGCAACGTGATGATCAGCGGCCAGTTCAGCACCCAGACGTTGTGACTGAGCACGACCGCGAGCCCGGCCGGCATCAGGATCATGCCGGAGAAGAAAATAAGTGCGGGGCTGCGCAGGAATTCCTGCGCCATCTTGCGGAAGGCGAGCTCGTTGACCAGCAGGCTGACGCCCACCAGCGCCATCACAGGTCCGATCAGTCGCGCAAGAAAAATGGATGTCTGCATGGTTGCCCCCTATGCCATGTAGCCCTTGAACGTAATGAAGCCGCCGAGCGCGAGCAGAACGATGCCCGCGCCGACGAAAAATCCGCTGTTCGCTACGATTGCGCCGGCGACAAAGCTGGAGAACTGCGGCGCGATGATCCGGAACGTGCCGACGCAGGTGAGGAACCAGCCCACGGCCGTGACCGCGCTGCGCCAGTCGGGCGTCCACGCGTTGTGGACATTGAGGATATATAGGCCGGCGACCAGCGCCAGGATTCCGGAAAAATAGATGAAAGGAAGTCCACCGACGAATTGCGCCGCCATCTCGCGGTAGGTCGGCTGGTTCACCAGCATGCCAATGCTGATGGCGGACAGCACCGGCCCGACCAGCCTGGCAATGATGAGGGATTTATCCATCGCGTGTCCTGTCCCTTCGCCGGCATGACCCGGATCAGGTTCAAAGGGTTTTTCTCAGCCCCCAAACGGGGACACCCCTAGGAACAGTATTTAATGTATGCGCGAGGGCAGGGCTGTCAATGCACCGTATGGGATTCAGCCCTGCGCCGGCGTGAAGATCAGCCGTACGAAATCGCGGAACAACAGCACCTGGCGCGGAACAATGGTCGTGTCCCGCAGCACGCGGCCGAGAATGAGCCCGCCCTCGACCAGCGTGCAGGCGGTGTCGGCGAGCGCATCGAGATCGACCGGCTGGACCGGCGGATAGCGTTCCGCGATCAGGCGAAGCCGTTCGCCGAAGCGGTTGCGCCAGGCCAGCATGCCGTCGGCATTGAGCTTGCGGACCTCGTTGTTGAACAGCTGGTCCTGATAGGCGAATGACGCCGCGAGGCAGCCGGGATGCGCCTCCGGCAGGTCGGCCAGCATCTCGGCAAAGAGCTTCAGTCCGACCAGAAATCCCTGCAACGGATCTTCGTTGAGCTCGTCGCCGCGGCGAAAGATGTTTTCCAGCACCGCGCGATCCTGCGCGAGGTAGCGTAGCAGCAGGCCCTTGGCGAGCTCACCTTTGTCCTTGAAATGGTAGAAGAAGCCGCTCTTGGAAATGCCGGCGGCTGCGATCAGCTCCTCGATGGAGGTCGCCGAAAAGCCTTTGGCAAGCACGGCGCTTTCGGCGAGCTCGAGCAGCCGTTCGCGCGTATCGCCGGTCTTGCGTGGGGCGTTATCGAGCATGAGCGGACTGTACCATGAGTACAGTTTGTGACCGGTTGCCGTGTGAAAACGCCGCGCCTGCCGGCTATCTCGCTAGAAAATCATGGAAAAATCAGGGCCGCCAGCCGACCATGAGTCGGCTTACGCGCGTTCCGCGCGCGGTGTATGAGGCGGCCACATCCACGACCGCGCAAGGGAATCCGCGATGCCAAAGTACCGTCGTCAGTTGCCGCAACTATCGGACCGCCTGTTCCTGACCGATGGCGGGCTCGAGACCACGCTGATCTTTCATGAAGGCGTCGAGCTGCCTTACTTTGCAAGCTTCGATCTCCTGAAGACAGCGGCCGGCATCGCACGCATTCGCGACTATTACGAGCGCTACATCGCGATCGCAAAAAGAAATGGAACGGGTTTCGTGCTGGAGGGTGCGACATGGCGCGCCAATCCGGACTGGGCGAAGAAGCTCGGCTATTCACGCGCCGAACTCGCGGTCGCGAACCGCGCGGCGGTGGACCTGATGGTTGCGCTGCGCGATGCGCATGAAAGCGATCGGACGCCGATCGTCATCTCCGCCAATATCGGGCCGCGCGGCGACGGCTACAAGATAGAGAATGCAATGACCGCGGCCGAAGCGGAGGACTATCACGGCTGGCAGGTCAGTATCTTCCGCGACACTGAGGCTGATCTCGTCAGCGCCTTCACCATCAACTATGCCGAGGAGGGAATCGGCGTGGCGCGCGCCTGCCGCAAGGCCGGCATTCCATCGGTGATCTCGTTCACGGTCGAGACTGACGGCAGGCTGGCCAGCGGACAGACGATCCGCGATGCCATTGAGCAGACCGACCGCGAAACCGGCAACGCGCCGGCTTATTACATGCTCAACTGCGCGCACCCGGCGCATTTCGCGGACGCTCTGCGCAAGGGTGAGGCGTGGACCGCGCGCCTGCGCGGATTGCGGGCGAATGCATCGATGCGCAGCCACGCGGAGCTCGATGCGGCTCCCGATCTCGACATCGGCGACCCCGCCGATCTCGGCCGCCGCTATGGCGCGCTGCGCCGGCAGTTTGGGCATTTCTGCGTGCTGGGCGGCTGCTGCGGCACCGATCACCGCCACGTCGAGCAGATCTCGCTGGCCTGCGCGGCAGTCGCGGCGTGAGCGTCAGCGTCTGAGCTTCTCCGCTCATCCCGCGCATAGCCGTCCGGAGGACGGCGTGCTTCCGCACGCAATTGCGGGGATCCAGCACACAAATGGATGCCCGCTTTCGCGGGCATGAGCGGTATCAAGAGCATTACATCCGCGGCAGCTGCGTCACGACAACTTTCACGGTGCCGTTCGCTTCCGCGATCACACGCAGCGTCTTTGTGTCGAACTCAATGCCGGTGAGACGCAATCCGTTCACGGCTGTGTCGACCCGCACGCCGTTGCCGGCCTGCTGGAATTCGGTGAGTGCCGCGGCGATCTTCATCTTGGCGTCGTTGGCGAAGGGCTTCAGGTCGATTACCGCCTTGTCCGCGAGCGCCTTCTGCACGTAAGGCATCGCCGCGCGCGCAGCGGTGCCGAGCAGTCCGAATGCCGCCTCCGACTCGACTGCAAGCGAAATATCGGTGAGGCGGAGAATCTGGGTTTCCTGGTCGAGCGCGGGCTTGCCCCAGACATGCACCGTCGCCTCGGTGCCGAAGCCGAACCAGCTCTTCTTCTCGCGCGCCTTCACGCGCAGCGAGATCAGCAGGCGATCTCCCGACGCGGAAAGGCTGGCGCTCAACACCTCGACGTCGACCGGGCCGCTGCCGTCGTCGGGAAAATGGCGGCCCTTAAGCTGCGGCTCCAGCAGCCTGTTGAGCTCGGTGAACGGCATGTCGATGGGCACGCCGACGGCCAGCACGCCGTCGCGCATCGGCGGCACCAGCTCCAGCTGCGCCGGGAAGGGGCAACTGGGCTTCGTCTCGTTGGGCAGGATGCGCGTTTCCGCCTGCACGCCGACCGTGATCGTGACATTGCGTGCATCGACCTGCGGCTGCGCCGCCGCGGCGCGCACCGGCCGCATCTCCAGCCAGAGCGGCGGCAAACCGGTCTTGCCGCCGCCAAGTGGAATCGACCGGCACATCTTGACCCATTGCTCGCGGGCGGCGCGCTCGATCGCCGGATCGTTGCGCAGGCGTGACTGCAGGGCGGTAATCTGGTTGCTGACAACCGGATCGAGCACCGATTTGATCTCGTTGCCGAGATTGACCTTGATGCCCGCCACGTTCGTGCCGGTGTCGCCGAAATCGAGCCGGCCGGCGAGGTTCGGCTCGATGCGCCATGCGGATGTCAGCTGCGGCCGCGACGTCACGAGCACATTGCCGCGGAAATCGGTGCGCTGGTCAAGCGTCTTCTGGGCGAGGCTGTCGATCTGCTTGCCGACATCGCCGCCGCCGATCAGGCCGCCAATGGCGCCGCCGATGCCGCCGACCACCTTGCCGGCGGCGTTGCCGATCTGGCCGGTGATGCGGATGCTGCCATTGAGCGGCGTTGTGATCGTCAGCGTGTTCGACTGGCCGGTGGCGTACATCGTGCCGCGTGCGACCGTCAGCCCGATCTCGGCCTGGCCCAGCAGCTGCGTCACCGGATTGTCGTTCTTGCCGGCGAACTCACGCGGCGTCGCCGTATCGAGCGTGTGGCCAATCGCGGCAAGCGAGACCGCGACCGGGGCGATCACGTGCGAGGCGCGCGTGACCGGCTGCAAAGGCGGCGGTTTCATGATGGCCAGTGCCTCAGGCAAGCCGCTGTCTGATGGCGGCAGGAAGCGGTTGAGGGCCCACAAAGTTGCCACGAAAAAAAGCCCTGCGACGCAGGCCGCAGCAAGACTCCAGCGAAAATAACGAGAGCGCCCGAACAGCCGGATCGGCGCGGTCGCGTAATAGATGAATGTGTCGAGCCCCCGGCTCATGCACGTCCCGCCCGATTCGCCGCCGCGCGAATCCTAGGCCTGTGGACGTAGCTCCGCTAGCGCCGGCGAGGTCGCGGGTCCAAGCGTGAATCCAGATACCGCGCACTACGGGTTTTGCTATGATGTGCACGTGGGAAACCGGCGGGGGACCTGCCATGGCTAGTATCGAAGGTACACCACGCAAGCTCGTATTGAAGGAAGGCTCGACGACGCTGACGCTCGACAAGGATTCCGGCAAGGCAACGCTGCAGCAGAAAATTCTGCTTTGGAACAAAAAACCGGTTGAGTTCGCGATCTCCGATATCGATGACATCGCGGTGAAATCGGACGTGGATGGCCTGTCAGGCGCGACAATCCATCACAGCGTCTTGCACAGGCGCTCTGGCGAGATCACGGTCTTAACCACCGAGGAAGCCAAGGCTGCCGCCGAAACGGTGAAAAAGCTGCGCGGATTTATCGGGCTTTAGGGCCCGAACGCTAAACGGCTGTTGCAGGGCGTCCGCTTTTGAACCTAAAGCGGACGTGCCGCGCCAGTTCTTTGCGTAGCGCGCTACTTGATCGACAAATTCAGCGCCTTGACCATCTCGCCCCATTTGCCGACCTCGGCCTTGAACATGGCTTCGCCCTGCGCGGGCGAACCCTCGATCGGATCGAAGCCGATGTCGGACAGCTTCTTGCGCACGTCCGGATTCTTGATGGTCTCGTTGATCGCGGCATTGAGCTTCGCGACGATCTGCGGGTCGGTCTTGGCCGGCGCAAAGAAGCCGACCCAGGAGGCGGCGGTGAATCCGGGGAACCCGGATTCTGCAAATGTCGGCACGTTCGGCGTGACCGCCACCCGCTTGTCGGCCGCGATGCCGAGACCCTTGATCTTGCCGCCGGCGACCTGCGCCGCCGCGCCGCCGCCGAGTGTGGTGGCGAGCAGATCGATCTGATTCCCGAGCGTCGCATTCATCGCCGGGGCGCCGCCCTGAAACGGCACATGCGTCGCTTCGATCTTGGCGACCTTCTTGAGGAAATATTCCGCAGCGATATGCGAGCCGCTGCCGACGCCGGCCGAGCCGAACGTTATGGTCTTGCCCTTCGCCGCCTTGACGAAATCGGCGAGAGTGCTGGCCGGATTGCCTGGACCCGTCAGGAGGGATTCCGGGCTCGACGCGACGATGGCGACGGTTCTGAAATCCGCGGCCGTGAACGGCTTCGTCTCGCGCAGGGTCTCGTTAATGGCGAGAGCAGTCGTCGTCACCAGAATCGTATGGCCGTCGGCGGACGCCTGCGCCACGGCACCGGCCGCGATATTGCCGCCGGCGCCGCCGCGGTTCTCTACGATGACATTCTGCTGCAGGCGTTCGCTCAGGCCCTGACCGACCATGCGCGCCAGCGTGTCGGCGACGCCACCCGCCGCGAAGGCAACGATCAACGTGATCTTGCCGGATGGGTAGGTCTGCGCCTGGGTCCGCCCCGCGCCGAGGATGACCGATGAGAGTGCGAGCGCAGCCAGCGCAAGTCCAGGCCGGTACCGTCGTGCCATGAGTGTGTTCCCCCGCCAGATGAATCGAAGCGCCTGTGCCGGCGCCATTGCTTCAGGAACTGGCGTCAGTTCCTGCGGCTGATAATGCGCCAACCTCTTCAATGCGTCGAGACCTGCATCAATGCGATCCCATTCGATGCAATTTGAGTGCGGTGTAGACCGTGTCGCTCGCCGGCGTCGGGATGCGGAGCTCGCGGCCGAGTGCGCGCACTTTGCCCGCGAGCCAGTCAAGCTCGAGGCGATTGCCGCGTTCCAGATCGTGCGCCATTGAAGCTTTCATGCCGGGTTCGCACTTGTTGACGACGAAATCCATGCGGTCGTCGAGATACGCCGGATCGAGCGCGACGCCCTTGGCCTTGCCGACCGCAAAGGCCTCCTCCATCAGTGCACGAAAAAATCCACGCAACTCGGTGTCGGCGACGATCGGTCCGATCGACGATCGCAAGGTTGCCGTCGAGCCGGCCATCGCGGTCAGGAAGATGAACTTCTGCCATAGCTCGCGCTGGATGTCGGGCGACAGCGCGATGTCGAGCTTCGCCGCCTTGCCGGCATCGACCAACGCATCGAGCGTGGCGTCCGGTTTTTTGTCGGCGCGTCCGAAGCGCATCATCGCGAAGGCGCTGGTGTGCCTGATTACGCCCGGAGATGCGATCACGGTCGCAATGTAGGCGGCGCCGCCAATGATGCGATCGGCGCCAAGAACGGCCGACAGCCGTTCCACGTTGTCGATGCCGTTCTGGAACGTGATGAGGCGGCTGTCAGGCCCGAGCAGCGGGCGTGCGGCTGCTGCAGCTGTTTCGGTGTCCCACAACTTCACGGCAAACAGCACGACGTCGACGGGGCCTACCTTGGCCGGATCATCGGTGACGTTCGGCTTCGGCAAATGAACGTCGCCATGCACGCTCTCGATCTTCAGCCCGTTCTTGGCGATGGCATCGCGGTGGGCGCCGCGCGCAATGAAGAAGACGTCGTGACCTGCCGCGGCAAGCCGGGCACCGAAGTAACCGCCGACCGCGCCGGCGGCCATCGCTGCAATGCGCATATGCTGACCCATTCGTTCCAGGGGAGGTGGGTTTAGCGAACCCGACCGAGGTTGTCATGGCCGGGCTTGTCCCGGCCATCCCGCTTCTTGAGCCACAGCTGTGCCTTCCCAAGCGGTGACAAGCCCGGTGATGACAGAGGTGTGAGGGGCACGCCGTCCTTACGGACGGCTATGGCCGGGCCAGTGCGGGAGAATAAAGGAATTTGGTCAGTAAACGCCGGTGCGGCGGATCCGATCCCATGTCGCTTGCGCGGAGCTGGCAGGCTGCGACGCATAGGATTGCATCGCCGACTGATGCGCACGTGCTGCGACTGAGGTCTGCGGCAGCACGATGACCTTCGCGCCGACCTGCACACGGTTGTAGAGATCGATCACGTCTTCATTGGTGAGGCGGATACAGCCGCTCGAGACCTGCCTGCCGATGGTGCTCGGCGCATTGGTGCCGTGAATGCGGTATTGCGTGCCAGCAATGTACATCGCGCGCGCGCCGAGCGGATTACCCGGGCCGCCGGCGGTCATGCGCGGCAGATAAGGCTGGCGCGCAAGCATCTCAGCCGGCGGATACCAATCCGGCCATTCGGCCTTGCGCTCGACCGACTTCACTCCGGACCAGGTGAAGCCTTCGCGACCGACGCCGATGCCGTAGCGGATCGCCTTGCCGCCGCCGAGCACATAGTAAAGATACGTGTGCGGCGTATCGATGATGACGGTGCCGGGCGCTTCGCGGCCGTTGTAGCTGACAACCTGGCGCTGCAGCCGCGGATCAAGCTGCGCATCGTCGCTCTCGTCAGCCGGAGCGGGCTGTCCGACTTGCGGCGCGACTTGAGCCGGAGCGGGCGGGGTGAGGAAAGCGAAAAGCGGTTCGGCGTTAGCAACGTTGCACGTCAACGCGGCAGCAGCTGCCATCGCGGCAAACGTAACTGACTTGGACATGACACCCTCGTCGGTACACCCTCCCGTCTTCAGTCAGGAGAATGGCCGAGCAGGTTCAAAGGTTCCCTGAAGGTGAAGCGGTAAAAACGCTTAAGCCTTGGGAACGATTTTTCGAAATTTGGATTTGGGAATTCTTAGTCTTTCTGGCTGTGCCAGCCCACCACCGCTTCCGGGACGCTATCGGTAGAGGCGAAATACGGCTTGATATCGATCAGCGGTGTGCCGTCCAGGCAGTCGAGGCCGACTACCGAGAGCCGGTTGCCATCTACGCGGAGGAGCTTAACCACGCTCATGGCGACCGGATTTGGCCGCGCCGGCGAGCGCAAAGCGAAGGTACCGTGCTGGACGCCATAGTGACCGGGTACCTGCAAGACCAGATCGCGCGGTGACCTGTCCATCCAGTAGAGGAGCACGAGATGGGTGCAGGTCTCGACGTCCTTGAGGCCCTCATGCCATCGCGGCTCGATCTCGACCACGCAGACGGCTTCGGATTCCCTGGCGTTCTTCGGGCAATCCTTGCGCTCCTTCCACGGGGTGCGGATGCGCCCGATGAAATAGAGGCCAGCGTCCGGCCTGGAAGGCAGGTCGACCGCCTTTTCGCCGTCACGGATTTCGAAGTCCTTGCTGGCCATTCTTCCTTCCTCCTTCGGCGCGGTCCGCCGTGCAGCGTTTATATAAACCAAGCTGCCACGGCCCACTCGACGGCCTTGCCTGATGCCCCTTAAACGTATAAAGATATCCTTATATGGTGGGAAATAGCCCATAGGCGGCTTATGAGCGGCAGCGGCAAGCTCGGTTTCGATGCTCTCAATACGGCGCTCAAGGCGGCCGGCGAGGAGACTCGCCTGCGCGTACTGGCCCTGCTGGCCGAGGCCGAGCTGACCGTTTCCGATCTCACCGACATTTTGCGCCAGTCGCAGCCGCGCATCTCACGCCACCTCAAGCTCCTGGTCGAAGCAGGGCTGGTCGAGCGCTTCCGGGAGGGGACCTGGGCATTCTTCCGGCTTGCCGAACATGGTGGAGGCGCGGACGTCGCCCGCGCGCTCATCGAGCGCCTCAATCCCGGCGACCAGACCATCGCGCGTGACCGCGAGCGGCTGTCTTCGGTGCGACAGGCGCGTGCCGCGGCGGCGCAGGCTTATTTCCGCGCCCACGCCGCCGAGTGGGATCGCATCCGCAAGCTCCACGTCGCCGACGAGGCGGTGGAAGGCGCAATCCGTGCGGCGCTGTCCGACAAGCCGTTTCGCTCGCTGCTCGATCTCGGCACCGGCACCGGCCGCATGCTCGAAATGTTCGGCCCGGACATCGAGCGCGGACTCGGGCTCGATCTCTCGCTCGACATGTTGCTGCTTGCACGCGACCGGCTCGAGCGGGCGGGCTTGCGAAACTGCAGCGTCCGGCAGGGCGACATCTACGACCTGCCGCTCGCCAACGATTCCTTTGATGTCGTCATCCTGCATCAGGTGCTGCACTTTCTCGACGACGGCGCACGCGCGATCCGTGAGGCGGCGCGTGTGCTGCGTCCGGGCGGACGCCTGCTGGTCGTCGACTTCGCGCTGCACGAGCAGGAA
>Ga0255312_1000159_pt1 | contig 11481 bp, 11 predicted proteins | sample EtOH5_T0_E5_meta_FD_202081 | JGI IMG/M metagenome (GOLD analysis project Ga0255312, IMG submission 202081) | Sandy soil microbial communities from University of British Columbia, Vancouver, Canada - EtOH5_T0_E5 | ecosystem: Engineered > Artificial ecosystem > Sand microcosm > Unclassified ...
AAGACCGGGGGAACGGGGAAAACCGGGGGAACGGGGAAAACCGGGGGAACGGGGAAAACCGGGAAGCCTCCGGGGCGCAGCAGAGCCACGCGGGCGCGATGCAGGCTGGTGGGTAAGGCTCACCTCGAGGAAGTCGTTCCAGGAGCCGCAGGGGAGTCAGGGAGGGCATCACTGACCACTGACCACTGATCACTGACCACTGATCACTGATCACTGACCACTGCTCTTCACCGGCGTCCCCCCCAGCCGCGCCCCCAGCCAGGTGGCCACCGGGTAGATCGCCACCCCCACCACCCAGAACCAGACCGGGTGGGGAATCACGTACATCTGCATCACCGCCACGGCGAGGAGCAGGATCCCGACCGTGAGGGGCGGCCACCCCGCCGGCCGGGCGAACCGGGCCGCCAGCGCGGTTCCCGCCAGGGCACTCACCAGCCACCCCACCAGCACCACGATCAGCGCCGCCCGGGGCATCACCGCCATCATCGCCTTGACCGATTCGGGATTGGCGAAGTCGGTGCCGGGCGGGGGCGGGTAGATCCTCCCGTTGACCGCCTCGACCGCAAAAGTGATCCCGAAGGCCAGCAGGAGTCCGAGGATGACCGCGACCACCCCGCGCACGGCTGGCGACATCCCCGAACCTCCTGAAAGGGTCAGCCCCGGGGCCAGACCACCACGTACGCTTTCCGCTTTCCCGGGGCGCTCCCGTACAATGAAGTCTGGCGCTGGGGGCCGCAATAGATCCCCAGCACCTCGGCGATGGACTTCCAGGATTCCCGGCAGGGGTCCCCGCCCCACTCCAGCAAGTCGAGCTGGTCGGCGCTGAAGGCGCAGAGATTGGCCTGCCGGATCCAGTTGTTGCCCCGGTAGATGATGTTGGGGTCGTCGCCCACGATGGACCGGACCCGGGGGATGTCGCACACCGCCATGGTCCCGTAGCGCTCCAGCTCTTTCCGGGTCATCCTGGTGCGCTTGGGCTCCATGGCCAGCCGGGCCGAGAGATCGGCCAGCGCGCCGGCGGCCATCACCGAGTTGGCCCAATCGGAGGTGCCCCGCCTGTACTCGCTCAAGAAGATCGAATACTCCTGCCCTCGCTTGCTGAGATCCACCGAGATGAGCCGGGCCAGGTAGCCCACCTTGGAGACCCGGATCACATAGTGGCGGTCGTTCTTGAGCTCGCCGAAGGAGAATCTTCCCAGCGAATCGGTGGTGTCGGCGATCCGGGCTCCCAGGATCTCGACCAGGGTGCCGGCCAGGGCGCGGTAGGCGGTGTCGCCCACCACCCCGTAGATCCCGGTGCGCTCCACCTCCACCACCACCGGGGCGAGCTGCTGGGGCGCCGCCAGGATGACGATCTCCAGCGAAACGCCCGGAGCCTGCGGCACCTCGAACCGGGGGCTGACCGCGAGATAGCCGATCCGCCGGGCCATGAGCCGGCGGGTTCCCTCGGGCACGCTGTCCAGCGCGAAGCGGCCGTCGGCGCCCGAGGTGGTCATCCGCCGGGGCGATTCGAGGATGATCTCCACCCCCGCGACCGGTGCGCCTTCGGTATCCTTGACCAGGCCGCGAACGGTGTGCAGCGGGCGCTGCGCCTCGAGCGGGGTGGCCAGGCCGGTTGCGAGCAGCACCGCGAAGCAGAGCCGGGGTACCAGAATCCGGTCCATAATTGGGGACGCTCCTGTCTACCTCAGGCGACGAAGAGGGACCATACCCGAGATGCCGCTCACCGATCAAGAGTACCTGGCCCACGACGCCACCGGGCTGGCCGCCCTGGTGCGCCGGGGAGAAATCGCAGCGGCCGACCTGGTGGAGACCGCAATCGGCCGGATCGAGCGGCTGAATCCTCGGGTGAACGCCGTCATCCACCGCATGGACGATGCCGCCCGCCAATCGGCCCGGGCTCCCCGGGGCGACGGGCCCTTCGCCGGGGTCCCCCTGCTGCTCAAGGACCTGGTCTCCACCGTGGCCGGAGAGCCGTTCCGCTGCGGCAGCCGCTTCCTCCAGGGATTCGTGCCGCCGCACGACAGCGAGCTGGTGACCCGCTACCGGCGGGCCGGCTTCCTCCTTCTGGGCAAGACCAACACCCCCGAGTTCGGGCTCACCCCGTTCACCGAGCCGTCGCTCTGCGGCCCTACCCGCAATCCCTGGGACCTAACCCGGACGGCGGGCGGCTCCAGCGGCGGCTCGGCCGCGGCGGTCGCCAGCGGGATGGTGCCGGCGGCCACCGGCGGTGACGGCGGCGGCTCGATCCGGATCCCTGCTTCCTGCTGCGGACTCTTCGGGATGAAGCCCACCCGGGGCCGGGTCCCGACCGGCCCCGACTTCGGGGAGATCTGGCACGGCTCGGTGGTGGAGCACGTGGTCACCCGCTCGGTGCGGGACAGCGCCGCGATCCTCGACGCCACCCAGGGCCCCGACCCGGGAGCGCCCTACGTGGCGCCGGCGCCGGCGCGACCCTACCTCGAGGAAACAGGCCATCCTCCGGGGAAGCTCCGGATCGGGTTCAGTCCGGTTCCCTGGCTCGGGGGCACCGTGCATCCCGATTGCCTGACCGCGCTCTCGGAGACGGCCCGGCTGCTCGAGGGACTGGGACATCAGGTGGAGGAAGCATCTCCCCAAATCGACGGTCCCGGCTTCTGCCGGGCTTTCCTCACCATGGTCTGCGCCGAGCTGCGGGGCGACATCGACGATGCCGAGCTGGTGCTGGGCCGCCGGGGACGGCGCACCGACTTCGAGCCGGCCACCTGGGGACTCTCCCGGCTGGGCGGGGCGATTCCCGCCTCGGAGTTTGCCCGGGCGATTCGCTTCCTCCAGCGGGTGGCCCGGCAGACCAGCCCTTACTTCGAGCGCTACGACGTGGTGCTTACCCCGACCGTGAGCAGTCCGCCCTTCCCGACCGGCGCGCTTCAACCCACCCCGGGGGAGCAGCGCTCGCTCGACCTCCTGGGCCGGATCGGCTCGGGGCATCTGCTCCGCTGGCTCCATGTGCTGGAGCAGACCGCGGACAAGGTGTTCCAGTGGATTCCCTGGACCCCGGTGCTCAATGCCACCGGTCAGCCGGCGATGTCGGTGCCGCTCTGCTGGAGTGCCGCAGGGCTTCCGATCGGAATGCACTTCGTCGGGCGCTATGGCGACGAAGCCACCCTCTACCGGCTGGCGGCGCAGCTGGAAGTGGCCCGCCCGTGGTTCGACCGTCTGGCGGCGCTGACGCGGGGAAAACTGGGGGAAAACAACTAGGGGAACGGGGAAAACCAGGGGAACGGGGAAAACCAGGGGAACGGGGAATACCAGGGGAACGGGAACGGAAAGGGGGAAGACCGGTTGCCCAGTCTCCCCCTGTTTTCCCTCAGGTTTCCCCCGGGTTTCCCCAGGTTTTCCCCTTTACTTCAAGTGCCGGTTCACCAGCTTGGTCATTTCGAACATGTTGACGGTGTTCTTGCCGCCGAAGACCGCCTTGAGGTTGGCGTCGGCGTTGATGTTCCGGCGGTTCTTCTTGTCCTGGAGCCCCTTCCGCTTGATGTAGGCCCAGAGCTTCTTGGTCACTTCCGTTCGGGGGATGGGCTTGGAGCCGACGACTTCGCTCAGCGCGGCGCTGGGCTGCATCGGCTTCATGAACGCCGCACTCGGCTTCCGCTTGGCGGTCTTCTTCGCGACCTTCCTCTTCGCGGGCTTCTTGGCGGCCTTCTTCTTCTTCGCCATCGAGACTTCTCCTGTCAGGGGTCCGAACGTGGACTGCGGGGGCGTTACGAAGAACTGCCGAGAGGAAAAGTTAAGCATCTTCTCTATGAACACAATAGGGAAAACCCCCCAATCTCCCTCGGAGCGCGGCTGATGCGACCCGGACTTCCCCTCGTATTCGCCCTGCTGGCGCTCCAAACCACCCCGGCGCGCCAGGGGGAATCCTCCGTTTGGCTCGAGGAAATCCTCCAGATCGAGGACCGCCGGGCCCCCGGGGAACGCGATGTCGCCCGGCTCCGGGAAGCGCTGGCCCACCGGGATTCCCTGGTGGTGCGCCGGGCCGCGCGGGCCCTGGGTCGGCTCGAGCGAGCCGAGCTGGCCCCCCTTCTTTTCCCCTTGCTCCGCTCCCCGTTCCCCGCAGTGCGAAGCACCGCCGCCGAGGCAATCGCCCAGGCGGCCCAGGGGCTGCGGGGTGATTCCTCCTCGGGGAGGGGCGCCACCTGGACCCCGATCCTCGCCGCGCTCTCCGAGCGGCTCCGGGAGGAGAGTGACCCCGCGGTGCGGGGGATGCTCGCCCTCTCCCTGGGGAGGTTGCCATACTACGACCCGACCGAAGTCGCCACGGTGCGCCGGGCCCTGGTCGACCTCTGCTCCGGTGTCCGCGCCGGGAGCGAGGCCAATACCCGGTTCTGCCGGGGAGCGGAGAGCCTGGTGCGGATGACCTGGCGCCGGGTGGCGCTCGAGGCAGGGGAGCGCGACGGTCTTCGCGCGGTGGTGCGGCTGGCCCGGGCTGCGCCTCGGCGTCACGCGCTGGGGGCGCTGGTGGTGTCGCAGAGCGCCGATGATTCGACCCTGGCGGTGGCAATCCGGAATCCGGATGCCGAGCTCCGCCGTCTGGCCCTCACCGGGGTGCGGCGCCTCGAGGGAACCTGGGAGGGCCATCCGGTCCTGAGCCGTGGACTCAGGGACCACGATGCGGCGGTACGGCTCGAGGCGCTCCGCGCCCTCTCCCGCGCCGCCGGTCCGCTGGGGTGCGGGAGACTGGTGAGCGCGACCCGCGATTCGGTGCTGCGGGTCAGGCTGATGGCGATTGATCTACTCGGCGGCTGTGGCGGGGATTCGGCGGCAGTCGAAGCTCTGGAGCGAGCAGCCGCCAGCCTTCAGCCCTCAGCCTTCAGCCATCAGCCACCCACCGTCCAGCCGTCCCACCGTCCTCCCGTCCACGCCTTCTCTCATGCTCTGCTATCGCTCGCCCGGGCATCTCCTGTCCGCGCCTTACCCCTGATCCCTCGCGCCGCGACCAGCCCCCATTGGCAAGCCCGCATGTACGCCGCCCGAGCCGCGGCGGCAGCCCGCGACCGCGCGACGCTGATGCTCCTCGCCGAGGACACCTCACCCAACGTCCGCGAGGCGGCGATCACCGGACTCCAACCCACCGTTGGCCATGCCGCCGACCCGGTGTACCGCCAGGCTCTGGGCGCGAGCGACTACCAGCTGGTGCTCGCGGCGTCCGCCGCCCTGGCGGGCACCCCGGATGCCGCCGCCGCCTCGACGGCGCTGCTGGTCGCGCTGGACCGGATCTCCGGGGAGGGGGCCCTGACCTCGCGCGATCCCCGGATCGCCATCCTGGTGCGGCTCCGGGAAACCGGCTCCGCGGCTCTCGCCGCCCGCCTCATGCCCTATCTCGAGGACTTCGATCCCGCGGTCGCCGATTCCGCCGCGGCGCTGCTCTCCTCCTGGACCGGGCAGCGTTGGCAGCCCCGGCCCCGGCCGCTCCTGATCGATCCGGTCACCCTCGAAGAGGTCGAGGCGCTCCGGGGCAGAAGGCTGGTGTTCTTCCTGTCCGGCGGGGGACAGTTCGAGGTGGAGCTGCTGGTGGACCAGGCCCCGGTCACCGTGGCGCGAATTGCCCGGCTGGTGCGGCAGCGCTACTACGACGGCCTCACCTTCCACCGGGTGGCGCCCAACTTTGTGATCCAGGGCGGGAGTCCCGGTGCCAACGAGTACTCCGGGATTCCCGGCTTCATGGGGGACGAGCTGGGCGCCGCCACCCACGCCCGGGGGACCCTGGGAGTCTCTACCCGGGGCCGGGACACCGGAGACGGCCAGATCTTCGTCAACCTCCGGGATAACCCGCGGCTGGATTATGAATACACGGTGTGGGGACGGGTGATCCGGGGTCTCGGCGTGGTGGACGCGGTACGGGAGGGCGACGGGATCCGGCGGGTCGAGATCCGGTCGCGTTGACCCCCTTATCCACCTGCGGTAGCTTTTGAGAGTTCCAGGACCCGGGAGGGATCATGCAGATGCGACGGTGGACGGCGCTCGCGATGGCGGGTGTGCTGGCAGCGGCACTGGTGGCCCCGGCAGGCGCCCAGAGCGTGGACGTCAAGCCGACCCAGAAGGTCAAGCGGGACAAGTACGTGCTGACCGCCGAGGAGATCGCCGAGCGGCCCGACATCAGCAACGCGTACGATGCGGTCAAGCTGCTCCGGGCCCAGTTCCTCAAGGCGACCCGCGCCAAGGGCGGGATCACCGGGAGCTATGCCGGCGGCGGCTATCGGCCCGATGTGATAGGGAAGGCAGTGGGCACCCGCGGCGGCGGCTCCAGCGGCTCCGGCACGGGCGGGAGTGCCGGTGAGCCGAGGCCCGACGCCGGACTTCCGAGCGGCTCGGGCGGCGACAAGACCAGCGAGTACGGCAGCGCGAGCGGAGGAGGCAGCTCCACCACCGCGGTGCTCTACATCGACGATGTGAAGCAGACCGAGATCGAGGAAATGAGAAACGTACCGGCGGCGGCGGTGCTTGAGATCCGCTACATGACCGGCAATCAGGCGGCTGGTCGCTACGGTGCCGGCCATGAGGGTGGGGCGATCCTCCTCAAGACCAACCGGCTGGGAAAGAGGAACTGAGCTTCCCCCATTCGACTTCGGCAGTCCAGCGCGCCGGCCTCCTGGCCGGCGCGTTTGCGCTCTGGGGGTGCGCGGTGTCCGCCCCGGGGCGAACCCGGGTGGACGCCCCCGCGGACACCGCATCGCTCATGGCGACGGTGCGGGACCTTGCGGCCGATTCCATGGAGGGCCGCCGGGCCGCTACACCGGGTGGCGCGCGAGCCCGCCGCTACCTGCTCGGCCGGCTCCAGGCACTGGGCGTGGCGCCGCTCGAGGCGAGCTACACCCAGACCTTCCCCCTGCCCACCGACAGCGGCACCAACCTGCTCGGTGTGATCCCGGGAACCCGCGCCGGCGCCCCCTACATCGTACTCTCGGCCCACTACGACCACGTCGGGATCGGGAATGGGGTCATCTACAACGGCGCCGACGACAACGCGTCGGGGGTGGCGGCGGTGCTGGCGATCGCGGGGTCGCTCCGCAGGTCCCCCCTGGAGCACCCGGTGATCATCGCGCTGTTCGATGCGGAGGAAGGCGGGCTGCGAGGGGCCCGGGCCTTCGTGACCGGCGGCCCGGTGCCCCGGGAGCGGATCGCCCTCAACATCAACCTCGACATGGTGGGGCACAGCGAAGCGGGGGTGCTCTGGGCGGCGGGGGCAAGTCATACACCCGGGTTCCGGCCGGTGCTCGATTCGCTGGTGCCGGTGGCGCCGGTCACCCTCAAGCTGGGCCACGATCGCGCCGGCGTGCCGGGAGAACAGGACTGGAGCGGGAGCTCGGACCACGGCGCCTTCGGCTCGGCGGGAATTCCGTTTCTCTATTTCGGGGTCGAAGACCACCAGGACTATCACAAACCCAGCGACGATCCGGAGACGCTGACGCCGAAGTTCTTCGGAGGGGCGGTTGCGGCGATAGAGGCCGCTTTGCGCGGGTTGGATAAGGTGCTGGACGGAGGCAAGGAGGCTAAGAGGCAAGGAAGCTGAGTCCTCCTTGCCACCTTGCCTCCTTGCCTCCTTGCCTCCTTGCCTCCTACTTCTTCACCAGCACCCAGGACGCCGTAATGGCGACCGCCCCCCCCTGCTCGCAGACCGACTCGCCCTTCAGGGTTCCGGCGTTGATCATGGCCGAAGCTCGGCAGACCATCCCCATGATGTCCTGGACCCAGGAGATCACATTGTTCTCGATCTTGAGCTCGCGGACTTCACCCGCCTCGATCGGCTCATCGGACATCACGGTGAGGGAGGCTTTGAGCGCGGTGTCCCGGGAGACCACCAGGCGAAGCTCTCCCGGCGCCGCCTGCTCGGAGGTGTAGGGGCCTTCCCAGGTGCCCAGGAAGGGCTTCTCGGCGGCGGTGGGGGTACTGGGCTTGGGAGCCGGAGATTGGGCGGCCACCGGAGTGGCCAGGAGGACGAGAAGGGCGAGCGCGCGCATGGGAGTTTCCTTGCTGGTTGCCGGATGCTGGGTTCTGGATGGATTCTAGCTGCTTGATGCTCGATGCTGGCTGTTGGTTGCTGGTCCCGTTGACCGTTGACCGTCTCACGTCTTACAGCCTTCGCAATCTCACCCTGCCGACGGCGTGGTCGGGTCCCTTCTCCAGAATCAGATGGGCCCGTTCCCGGGTGGGGAGAATGTTTTCCCGCAGGTTTACCCCGTTGATCTCCTCCCAAACCTTGCCCGCAAAGGCCTGGGCCTCCTCCTCGGAGAGCTGAGCGTACTTCCCAAAATACGACTTCGGGTCCCGGAATGCGGTCTCCCGCAGCCGGCGGAACCGCTGGAGAAACCAGTCCTTGATGTGGGCCTCGGAGGCGTCCACGAAAATCGAAAAATCGAAGTGATCCGACACGAACAGCGAATCGTCCACCGAGCGGACGTCCGACCCGTCCAGCACGGTGAGCCCTTCCAGGATCAGGAGGTCGGGCTGCCGGACCACCTGCATCTCGTCGGGAAGGATATCGTACACCAGGTGGGAGTACACCGGCGCGGTCACCTCGGCCACCCCGGCCTTGAGGTCGGCGACGAACCGGACCAGCCGACGCCGGTCGTAGCTTTCGGGGAATCCCTTGCGGGCCATGAGCCCCCGCTCCTCCAGCACCCGGTTGGGGTAGAGGAACCCGTCGGTGGTGACCAGGTCCACCCGGGGATGATCGGGCCAGCGCGCCAGCAGGGCGCGGAGGACCCGGGCGGTGGTGCTCTTGCCCACCGCTACACTGCCGGCCACCCCGAGGATGTAGGGGTTGGGCGCGACGGTCTTGCCGAGGAAGCGGTCGGTGACCCGCTCCAGCTCCCGGGTGGCCGCCACGTGCAGATTGAGCAGCCGGGACAGTGGGAGGTAGACTTCCTCCACTTCGCGCATGGACAACTGCTCGTTGAGCCCCTGCAGCTCGCTGAGATCCGCTTCCGACAGGGTCAGCGGAGTGGCCTCCCGGAGCCGGGCCCACTCGGCGCGGCTGAAGTTGGTGTAGCGTGAGACGGTCATCGGCGAAATCTACCGCGGGGGGGCGGGCATGAGCGGAGTGGATGGGCTGGCCGGCAAAGTCGCCCTGGTCACCGGCGGCGGGCGGGGTATCGGAAAGGCCATCGCCCAGCGGCTGGCCGAAGCAGGAGCCGCGGTGGCGATCGCGAGCCGGAAGCGCGAGGTCCTGGAGGCCACCGCCCGTGAGCTGGCCGATCTGCCCGGGAGAATCCTCCCCCTCCCCTGTCACGTCGGGCGGCTGGACGATCTGGAGCGGACCGTGGGGGAGACCGAGGCCCAGCTGGGCGGGATCGACATCCTGGTGAACAACAGCGCCACCAACGTGCAGAACGGTCCGGCCCTCGAGGCGACCGACGAACAGCTCGACAAGATGATCGAGATCAATCTGAAATCGGCCTTCCGCCTGGTGCGGCTGGTGGTGCCCGGGATGATCGCGCGGGGGAAGGGCGGCTCGATCATCAATCTCGCCTCGGTGTCCGGACTCACGCCCCAGGCCGGGGCGATTCTCTACAGCACCACCAAGGCGGCGCTGATCATGCTGACCCGGGGCTGGGCCCGGGAGCTGGGTCCCCACCGGATCCGGGTCAACGCCCTGGCGCCGGGACTGATCCAGACTGAGTTCAGCTCCTGGCTCTGGAGCGACGAAGCCCGGCGGCGGGAGTTTGCCGGCGATCAGGTCCTTCCCCACCTGGGCCAGCCAGGAGAAGTCGGCGCCGCCGCGCTCTTCCTGGCCGGCGAGGCCAGCTCCTTCATCACCGGGCAGGTGCTGGTGGTGGACGGAGGAATGCTGGCGTGACCGGGGCGGGCCCCGCCGCGGAGGAAATCGAGCCGCCGCCGCCCACGGTCTGGGCCGCGGTCAAGGAAGCGGTCCAGGGACGGCACCGGCACGACTACACCGCGGGGCCGATCGGCCGGGCGCTGATGCTGCTCGCGGTGCCGATGGTGCTCGAGGTCGCGCTGGAGTCGGTGTTCGCGGTGGTGAACGTGTTCTGGGTCGGTCGGCTGGGACCAGGGGCGGTGGCCACCGTCGGCCTGACCGAGGCGATGTTCTCCTGCATCTACGCCCTGGGGATGGGGCTGGGGATCGGCGCCACCGCGATGGTGGCGCGCCGGATCGGCGAGAAGAACCCCGAGGGCGCCGCGCGGGCCGCGGTGCAGGCCATCGCGCTGGGCGCGATGATCGCGATCCCGATCGCGGTGGTGGGCGGGGTCTTCGCGCCCGATCTGCTCCGGCTCATGGGCGCCGACGCCGCCGTGGTGGCGGAAGGCGCCGGCTTCACCCGGGTGATGTTCTCCGGCAACATCGTGGTGCTGCTGCTCTTCCTCATCAACGCGATCTTCCGCGGCGCCGGCGACGCCGCGATCGCCATGCGGTCGCTCTGGGTCGCCAACATCTGCAATCTGATCCTCGACCCCCTGCTGATCTTCGGGGTCGGCCCCTTTCCCGAGCTCGGCCTCACCGGCGCCGCGGTGGCCACCACCATCGGGCGGGGGATGGGCGTCGTGTACCAGTTCTACCGGCTGACCGAACGCAACAACCGCTTCGCCATCCGGCGCGGTCATCTCCGGCTGGATCCGCCGCTGCTCACCTCGATGCTCCGGCTCTCCGGCACCGGGATGTTCCAGATTCTGATCGGCACCACCAGCTGGATCGGACTGATCCGGGTGATCTCGACCTTCGGGAGCGTAGCGCTGGCGGGGTACACCGTGACCATGCGGATCGTGATCTTCGCGATTCTGCCGGCCTGGGGGATGTCCAACGCGGCGGCGACCATGGTGGGGCAAGCCCTGGGCGCCAGAAAGCCGGAACGGGCCGAACAGGCGGTGTGGCGGGCCGCGCTCTACAACCTGGCGTTTCTCGGCTCGCTGGGGCTCCTGTTCGTGGTGGGGGCGCCCTGGCTGGTGAACGCCTTCACCCCCGATCCGGAGGTGCGGCGGATCGCGACCCTGGGACTCCGGATCATCGCGGCCGGCTTTCCGTTCTATGCCTACGGCATGGTGCTGACCAGTTCGTTCAACGGTGCCGGCGACACCTGGACCCCGACCTGGCTCAACCTGTTCTGCTTCTGGCTCTGGGAAGTGCCGCTGGCGTGGGTGCTGTCGAAGCACCTGGGCTGGGGACCGACCGGCGTCTTCGTCGCGGTGGCAGTGGCGTTCAGCACCCTCGCGATGGTGAGTGCGGCTCTATTCCGACGGGGGCATTGGAAGACCAGGCGGGTGTGAGAGGTGAGATGTGAGACGTGAGAGGGAAACCCAATCCCTCCGTCTTACGTCTCACCTCTCACTTCTCACGTTTTGCTGCCTCGAACACCTCCGGCCCCAACTCCAGCCTCGCCGCCCCGGTCGCCCGGGCCCGCAGCACCAGACGGTCGGCCTGAACCAGCATTCCGGCCGGCTCGCTCGCGGCGATGGTGGCCTCGAGCCGGACCCCCCGAGCCA
>Ga0255312_1000160_pt1 | contig 11473 bp, 10 predicted proteins | sample EtOH5_T0_E5_meta_FD_202081 | JGI IMG/M metagenome (GOLD analysis project Ga0255312, IMG submission 202081) | Sandy soil microbial communities from University of British Columbia, Vancouver, Canada - EtOH5_T0_E5 | ecosystem: Engineered > Artificial ecosystem > Sand microcosm > Unclassified ...
TAAATGCGGCGATGTTCGACCATCTGTCGCAGGGCCGCTTCGTCATGGGCGTGAGCGCGGGCGCTCTCACCTCGGATTCGGAAGCGATCGGGATTCTCGATCTCGACCGCAACAAGATTTTTGCCGAGGCGATCGACGTCATCCTCGCGGTGTGGGAGCGCAGCCCGCCCTACGACATCGATTTCCCGGATAACCGCTTCAAAGTCACCTTCGCACGCACTGCAGCGCTCGAGCTCGGCGTCGGTATCCTCGCCAAGCCGTTTCAGAAGCCACGCCCGGAAATCGTCGGTACGGTCGTGGCGCCGTTTTCTCCAGGTGTCGTGCTGATGGGCAAGCGCGACTTTCATCCGTTATCGGCAAACTTCCTGTTGCCAAAACACCTGAAGTCGCATTGGTCGAATTACACCAAGGGCAAGGCCGAAGCCGGAGCGAAAGCCAATATTGCCGACTGGCGCGTGGCGCGAACGATCTTCGTCGCGGATGACGACAAGGTGGCGAAGCGATACGGCTTTGAGGACGCGAAGAGCCCGTACCGATTTTACTTCGAGCAAATGCGCGCCAAGATGAAGCGCGGCGATCGGCTTTACGTCTTCAAGAGTTACAAGGAACAGCCGGACGAGGAAATCACCCTCGACTATGTCATGCAGCACTGCATAACCTTCGGGAGCGTCAACAAGGTCGTCGATGAAGTTCTCAAGCTTCACGAGGAGACTGGCGACTTTGGCGAACTGGTCTATGCCGGAATGGACTGGGTCGACCCGGCACTCGCCAGGCGCTCGATGCAGCTCATGGCCGAAGAAGTAATGCCGCGCGTGAACGCCGCTATCGGCAGGGCGGTTAAAACAGCGGCTGAATAACCCTCGCGCTCAGACGGACAAAGGATCCGTTCCGAGCGCGGCATAAAGGCCGTGCCTGGCGCCCTGCGTGAACGAGACGTCCTTGTCGAGCTCGATCGATGCCGAGCGCACGCGTTGCGCCTCAGGCTCAGTCGCCGGCACCGCACCGCCCTCGGCCGCCGCCTTTGCCGCGCGCAACAGAATCTTCCGCGTCATGACGATGCCACTGTCCGTCGCGCACAGGTGCTCCTTCGTGCGGTCCTGGATCGGCCCCATGCTTTCCTGAATCGAGGCGTCCTGCATTGCAATGCCGTCGACGCCGGTCGACGAGTGGCCGTGGCGCTGCGCCTCGCGGTCCAACAGATAGTTGTTCGACTTGTTGGCGAGCGGAATGAAGGTGCCGGGAATGTACTTGACGTGAATACCCTCGCCGTCCTGCATAGCCGACACTTCCGCCTTGGTCAGTGCACGCTTGGGGTGATAGTTGATGCTCCAGGCCCAGCAGCTCTCGTCATCGATCGGCACCCACGCATGCGCACCGAGCGGGTGCCCGGCGCGTGGCGGGATAATCGAGTACCAGGGCATGATCCAGGGCGTGATGCGCCAGTAATACTTCTCGCCATCGGCCTTGCGCCGCGCGCCGATCAACAAGCCGCCGGGAAATTCCTCGACCTCGAACAGCGGCATGCGATCCTGTTCGTTGTAGACATTGCCCTTCGAGCCTTTGAACAGCGGGTCCTTGTTGAGCTCACTGCCGTGCAGCCACGACACATGACTTGAATCAATGCCCCCTTCCATCGCCTGCAGGTAGTTGCATTCCTGCAACCGCTTGGAAACGAAGCGTTGCGGCGGCTCGACGTCGGTCCATTCGAGCGCGGGCGGCGGTGGCTGCAAAGCAGGCGGCCCCAGATAGGCCCAGATGATGCCCGCCTTCTCGATGCAGGGATAAGATTTCAACTTGATGTTCTTCCGGAAGCCGGATTCCTCCGGCTCCGATGGAAGATCGACGCATTGCCCGGTCACATCGTATTTCCAGCCATGATAGGGACAGCGGAGGCCGCACTCCTCGTTCTGGCCGAACCAGAGCGAGACGCCGCGATGCGCGCAGAATTCGTCGAGCAGGCCGATTTGTCCCTTGCTGTCGCGAAAGCACACCAGGCTCTCGCCCATCAGCTTCGCGCGTACCGGCGGGCAGTCGGGCTCTGGAATTTCAGACGCGAGCAGGAACGGCGCCCAATAGCGCCGCAGCAACTTACCCATCAGTGTTCCCGGGCCGACGCGGCTTAACTGCTCGTTCTGTTCACGCGACATCATGGCGACGTTTCCTCAAGCCTTTGCTATGTTCTTGCAATTATTGGCCGCCATTATAGGCAGCCGCGTCGGCGACGGAAGCCAAGCGCCATGCTATTGCCGCGCATCGCTATTGCAACGGGAGATCCCGCCGGGATCGGGCCGGAGATCGCGCTCAAGGCATTACTCGATGCGCGGGTGCGTGGCCTCTGCCGCCCGCTGCTGGTGGGAGATCCCGTCGTGGTCGCGATGCATGCCCGCGCCGCGGGCCTCTCTCCCGATCTTCACGTTATCGGAAACCCGTCGGACGCAAAGTGGTCAAACGGCATCGTCAATCTGCTGGACACGCGCGATGGCAGCAATGCGCCCGTCAAAATCGGCACGGTCGATGCCGCTTATGGCCTTGCCTCGCTCGCGAGTGCAAGGCGCGCCATCAAGGCCGCGCTTGCCGGCGATGTCGAAGCAGTCGTGGCGGCGCCGCAGACCGAGCGTTCCATTGCCGCAGCGGGTGTCGCGTTCGACGGTTATCCGTCGTTCGTCGCGCGCGAGACCGGCACGCCGGTCAACGACGTCTATCTGATGATCTGCTTCGACCAGTCTCGCATAGTGCACGCGACCTTGCACGTGAGCGTGCGTGAGGCTGTGGCGCTGATCACCCTCGACCGTGTCGAGCGGGTGATCCGGGTCACCGACGCGTCCTTGAAGAAGCTCGGCATTGCGCGGCCAAAAATATTTGTGAGCGGACTCAATCCTCACGCCGGCGAAGATGGCTTGTTCGGCTCCGAGGAGACCGACATCATCGGTCCAGCGCTTGAGCGAGCGGCCAGGGACGGCATCGATGCGTCGGGTCCGTTCGGCGCCGACACCATGTTCCGCAAGAAAGGTGGTGATGCTTTCATCGTGATGCTGCATGACCAGGGCCACATTGCAGCCAAGCTGCAGGCATTCAACCGGACCGCGGGACTTTCGATCGGCTCCCCAATCCTGTTCTCATCGGTCGCGCACGGCAGCGCACACGACATCGCGGGCAAGGGTCAGGCTGACCCTGGCGCCATGATCGAGGCGATCACACGGCTCGCGAAAATAAGCGTCTAAGCAGCCGCCTAGCGCACCGGTGGCGGCAAAGGCGACGACGTGACTGCGGCAGCGCTATTACTCTGCGCACCGACCGAGCCGGGTGGCATAATGTTGGTCGGCGCGGCGGGCGATGCCGCAGCTGCAGGGGCCGGTGGTGCGCCCGTATTGGCGATATGCTCCGGCGCCTTGCCGGGCAATACGACGACACGGGTGCCAGTCTGAACGCGGCTGTAGAGATCCTCGATGTCCTCGTTGAGCAGACGGATACAACCCGACGACACGAACGAGCCGATCGTCGAAGGCTGATTGGTGCCGTGGATGCGATAGAGTGTGCTGCCGAGATAGAGAGCGCGCGCGCCGAGCGGATTGCCGGGGCCGCCGGCCATCATGCGCGGCAAATATGGCTGACGCTCGATCATCTCCGTCGGTGGGAACCAGTCCGGCCATTCCTTCATGCGCGAGATGCGCTCGGTGCCCGTCCAGGTAAATCCCTCGCGGCCGACGCCGATACCGTAGCGCATCGCTTTGCCGCCACCCAGCACGAGGTAGAGATATGTATTGGCGGTATCAATGACGATTGTGCCGGCCGGCTCTTTGGTCGTGAAATCGACCAGTTGCTTCTTGAGGTTCGCCGGCAGTTCCTTCGGTTGTCCCGTCTCCGGTTGATCCTCCGGCGGCAGGGACATAACGCTGTTGCCGGCGCTATTGGACGGCCGTGTCGGCTGTAGCGCTGCATTCGGCACCACACCAACGGTCCCAGGTGGACGAAGGATGGGCTCGGCATTCGCAGCGGGCGCCTGCGTGGCCGGCATCTGCGTGGTGGCCGGAAGCTGTTGCCGCGTATCGATCTGAGGCTGTTGTCGCGTGTCCAGCTGATGACCGCGCGATGACTCGAAAAGTCCGGGCGGCGGCGGTTGCGCGGGTTCATCGTCCGGATAGGGAATAACCCGATTGGACCCGCGCCGGTTACGGGGGGTCACCGGCGTTGCCGGGTAGAGATCATCGTCGTCGTAGCGGCCCATGACCGGGGGGAGACGCTCTTCATAGACGCCTGGCGGGGGCAATGGCCGCTGCGCCGACGCGGGCGTCGCCAAAAATGCCGCTGCAACCGGCAAAGTCAGCATAAAAGCTGCAGAGAATCGCGCCATTTTGCACCTAGGGCCGGGAAGGGAGTCGCTACCAAGCCACGCCCTCATTGCTCCGGGATGAAGGCACATTCAAGACCACAATACGGCTATCTCGTTAACGAGATTCTGCTGCTTTGACATCAGCGTATCAGGTTTTCTTGGCCTCCGCGGCGAGGACCTGTTTGGCGACCCGGTGACAGTCCACCGCCGCCGGGAACCCGCAATAGATCGCCACCTGGCGCAGGATTGCGGATAGCTCCTTTGGCGTCAGCCCGTTACGAAGGGCGCCGCGAAAATGCGCCTCGAATTCGTGCATCCGACCAAGACAGGCAATCATCCCGAGATTGAGCAGGCTGCGGTCGCGCGGTTTCAGGTCCTCGTCAGTCCATACCGCCCCCCAGCAAAACTCGTTGAGCAGATCCTGGAATTTACGGTTGAAGTCATCGGTATTGGCGATGGCACGATCAACGTATTCATCTCCCAATACCTTGCGGCGCATCGCCATTCCGCGGTCGTAGAGTGCCTTGTCCATGGGATCCTCCTTTTCGTCGGCAGCAGCCGCCATAGCAGCCCATGTTGACAGAGGGAAAGCGATTTCGTCCATTCGCACGCGCGGAATTTGGCTATCTTGTCAGCGCCGAAACGGATGAAAGTTGCGATTATTGGCGGCGGCATCTGCGGATTGTCGCTTGCGCTCAATCTCAAGGACCGTGGCATCGCCTGCCGCGTCTACGAGCGTGCACCCGAACTAAGGGAGCTCGGCGTAGGCATTACACTACTGCCGCATGCCATGCGCGAATTCACTGCGCTCGGCTTGGCCGATGAATTACTCAAGACCGGTATCGAGAACCGGGAGAGCCGTTTCTACAACCGCTTCGGCCAGCTCATTTACAAGGAATCGCGCGGGAAGCTGGCGGGCTACGAATATCCGGAAGTCTGCATCCATCGCGGCCGTCTTCACATGATCCTGTATAGGGCGGCGCTGGCGCGTCTGGGCGCCGACGCCATTCGCACTGATCACGAGTGCACTGGCGCAGAGCAAGACGGGCGCGGAGCAACCGTGCACTTCAAATCCGGCAGCGGCGGCAAACGTGACAGCGTGAGCGCCGACATTGTGGTCGACTGCGAGGGCATCAACTCGACGCTCCGCAGGCAATTCTACCCCGCCGACAGGGTCGCGTTTGCCGGCATCAATACGTGGCGCGGCGTGACGCGGCGCAAGCCGATCTTCGACGGCCACACGTATATGCGGGTGGGCTCCATCTTGACCGGCAAGATCGTTATCTACCCTATTGTCGACGATCTCGATGGCGATGGACGCCAGTTGATCAACTGGATGGCCGAGATCAAGCGCGACACGTTCGAGCAGAACGATTGGAACAAGCCTGGCAATCTCGGCGATTTCTTTCCGCTTTATGAAAGCTGGCGCTTTGACTGGCTTGATGTCGCGCAGATGATCCGCGACGCCGACCAAATCCTCGAATATCCGATGGTCGACAAGGATCCGATCGATCAGTGGACATTCGGCAGGATCACGCTCGCGGGGGATGCCGCTCACCCGATGTATCCGCGCGGCTCCAATGGCGCGGCGCAAGCGGCAATCGACGCGCGCACCCTCGCCGATCTGCTACGTAGCAGCGCCGACCCGCGTGATGCGCTCAAGGCTTATGAAGCCGCGCGGGCCGGACCCGCTGCACGAGTGGTGCGCACCAACCGCGAGCACCCGCCCGATTTCATCAATATCAAGGTCGAGGAGCTCGTCGGCGACCGGCCGTTCGATAATCTCGACAAATATATCACCCAGGACGAACTGCGCGCGCTGTCGGAAAACTACAAGCGTGTCGCCGGCTTCGCGCTCAGTGACGTGAGTGGGCGGTCAGCGTGAGCGCGCAAATTCTCATCGTCGGCTGCGGCGCCATTGGCGGACTGTTTGCCGCCGCGTTGTCTTCCGCCGCCAACGTGACGGCGCTCGATGCAAACACCGAACACGTCAACGCCATTAATGCGAACGGCATTCGGATTCTCGGTAAGAATGCTCGGACCGCGACTATTCAGGCAACCGCCGACCCGGCTGCACTGAAAGATTCCGCGTTCGATGCTGTTATTTTCCTGATCAAATCCAGGATCACCGCCGCTGTGCTCGCCCAATTGCGCCCTGTGCTCGCGGGTAACCCGGTGCTGGTTACGCTCCAGAACGGCATGGGCAACGCAGAGACGCTGCTCTCCGGCTCTAAAGCAAGGGTTATCCGCGGGGTGACGATGAATGCCGGCCGTTATGTTGAACCCGGTTGCGTCGAATGCCTGGTCGAAGGGAAAAACTGGCTCGGTCCGGCGCGTGGCAGCGTCGAGGACGTGCGTCCGCTGGCCGAACTTCTCAACAAGGCTGGCATGGAGACCGAAACCGTTGCCGACCCGATGGGCGCCGTTTGGTCGAAATTCGTCTTCAATTGCGTGATGAATCCACTGGGCGCCCTGATGATGGGCGACAACGCCGCCAGATATGATTCCACCGAGATGCGCGCCTTGATCGACGACATGGCTGCCGAATGCACGGCCGTGGTACAGGCACTGGGCGGCAGCTTCGCCTTTCCACCCATGGATTTCGTCGACAAGGTCCGCTCCGGCCAGATTCCGATGTCGAGACATGCCGGTTCGATGGCCTTCGATATCGCGCGCGGTACGCCGACCGAAATCGACGAGCTGACCGGATTTATCGTGCGTGAAGGGAAGCGGCTGAAGGTGCCGGTGCCAAACTGCACAACGGTCTATCGGCTGGTAAAGGGGCTCGAGCTTGCGGCCCAGAGACGGGTTGCGAATCCACGATAATTCAACAAGTTAGGCGTAATCCACCGGCCATTTTCCCGGTATACTTCCGCCACAGGATTCGGACACGCCGCCCGTTAAATAGACAGGCCAAGTCTACAATGAACGGGCATCCGCTATGGCAACCACCGCATTGCGATGGATGACAGCGACGAAGCGCTTATGGCCCGGGTCGCGCGTGGCGACGAGCGGGCATTTCAGGTGCTTGCACGCCGTCACCTGCCGGCCATGCTCGGCCTCGCCCGCCGCATCCTCGGAAATGCTGCGGAGGCCGAGGACGTGGCACAGGAGGCGCTCATGCGCGTGTGGACCCATGCGCCGCGTTGGCGGCCGCTTGCGTTGTTCCGCACATGGTTCACCCGCGTGGTGGTCAATCTCTGTCTCGACCGTAAACGGCGCGCACCGTGGGTCGAACTGGAGGCGGCCGGCGATATTGTCGACCCATCGCCGGGTGCAACCGAGAAAGCTGAAACCGACGAGCGCGAGCGCATGGTCGGGGCTGCGATCGACAAGCTGCCCCCGCGCCAACGCAGCGCGATCATGCTCACGTACGGCGAAGGCATGAGCAATGCGGAAGTCGCCGAAATTCTCGCCACCTCGGTATCGGCGGTCGAGACCTTGCTGGTGCGTGGCAAGCAGAATTTGCGGCGCGCGCTCGGCAATATGATCGATGAGGACGAATGAAAATGAACAACGCGCAGTTCGAGAAACTTATTGAATCGGCATTCAAGCGTCGGGCGACAGAGCCTGTCGACGAGGCTGCGGTCAATCGCGTGCTCAGCCGTGTCAGCGGCCCGTTGCCGCGGCAAAAGCAGCCGTTCTGGCGCCTGCCCTCCGTGCTGCTCGACTGGCAGTTTGCTCCGGCTTGGCCGCGCATGGCGGCACTAGCCTGCTGTGCTGCGCTCGGGTTCTTCGTCGGCATCGCCGGGCTCGACCGTCGTTTTGACGACCCGGCAGCCGCTCCCGCTTTTGTCGGCGGCGGCGGCATTGGCTCGATTACCTTCGAACCAGAAGCATTCACGGGAGTGCGCCCATGAGTATCGCCCATGCCCTGCCACGCGCCATGCACGGCTCACCGCGCTGGCTGCTGCTCGGCTCACTCGCGCTCAACCTGTTCTTCGTCGGCGTCGCTCTTGCGATGGTCCTCCGGGCGCCAGCGCCCTCCTATTGGGACCCCAACGTATTCGTTCGCGTCGAGCGGCTGGCGGCAACGCTGCCGCCAGCCGACGCCGAGATCTTGCGCAACCAAATCAACTCCAACCATACGGCGATCGATGAGGCGCAAACGAAATATCATTCGGCACGCCAGCACATTCACGAAGTCCTGCGGCAGGAACCTTTTGACGTCGAGGCGATGCGCGCAGCTACTGCGCAGACCCGCGCCGCGCGCCTGAATTTCGATCAGACGATCCAGGGCGTTTTTGCTGACATTGCGGCAAAAATCACGCCGGCGGGGCGGCAAGCGCTTGCCAATTGGCCTCCCGGGCGGCGAAAGACCGCAGGCGACAAACGGTAGTAATATTGTTGCTTGACCGAGTCGCTCTTTGGCCGGGATTTGAAGGCTCCTTGGATGAATTGGGGTGGGGATACTAAGGAGGCGGGAAAGAAAGCTTGGGGGCGCCCGGTTTGGATGATGCTGCAGAGTGTATGCGTAACATTGCCACTTGGCGGCTGCCTGCTTGCCGGCGACAAGCCGCAGCCGGGGCTCAATATTCCTGCCGCCTACAGCGCAGGCCCGCGTAATCCTGCAGCGGCGGAAGCAGCAATCCCACCGCTCGACTGGTGGCGCGGTTTCCGCTCGCGCGAACTGACCGAGATCATTGAAGAGGCCCGCGCCGCCAATCTCGATATCGCGGCGGCGGTCGCGCGCATCGTACAGGCGGACGCGAATGCCCGCATTGTCGGCGCCGCATTGCTGCCGATCATCGATCTCAATGGCGATGCCACGCACTCGCAGCAGTCAAAGACCACCGGCAGCTCAAGTGTCGTCAACGTTTCGCGGTCGGGTGCCAACATCCAGATCATCAACAACAACCTCTCGGCCACACTCAGCGCCAGTTACGAGATCGATTTCTGGGGCAAGAACCGCTCTGCTCTGCGTGCTGCTGAACAGACAGCGGTCGCCAGCCGGTTCGACCGCGAGGTCGTCGCCCTCACCACTGTGGTTGCCGCCGCCAACGCCTATTTTCAGGTATTGGCCACACAGGATCGTCTGCGCGTTGCACGCGAAAACCTTGCCAGCGCGACGCGCGTGCTCAACCTGATTCAGCAGCGGCTTCAGGCGGGTACGGCATCCGCGCTCGACACCGCCCAGCAGGAAAGCCTGGTGAACACGCAACGCGCTGCCATCCCGCCGCTCGAGCAGACGCTGCGCCAAAACCGGGTCGCACTTGCCGTGCTGATGGCCCGCTCGCCCGAAAGCATGACAATTCGCGGCGGCAGCCTGCGCAGTATTGCCTATCCGCGCGTAACGCCCGGCCTGCCGTCCGAGCTTCTCACTCAACGTCCTGATATCCGCGAAGCCGAGGCCAATCTCGCAGCCGCCAATGCCAATGTCGAAAACGCCCGCGCCCAATTCCTGCCCAGCATCGTGCTCACGGGCGAAGGCGGTTATCAAAGCGCCTTTCTCAAGCTGCTGTTGCGGCCGGAGTCAGTCATCTACACCGCCGCGGCCGGACTGACACAACCGATCTTCCATGGCGGCCAGCTTCTCGGCAATCTGGACCTGCAGAAGGGCCGGCAGGACGAGTTGCTGCAGACCTATCGCAAGGCCGTGATTTCGGGATTTGCCGACGTCGAGAACGCGCTCGATGCCATCCGCCAGACCGCACAGCGCGAACGCCTGCAGCGCGAAGTTGTTGCAAGCTCGCGCCGTGCTTTCGACATTTCCGAGCAGCGTCTGCGGGAAGGCACGGTCGATCTCGTCACCGTACTGCAAACGCAGCAGACGCTCTTCCAGGCGGAAGATGCGCTCGTGCAGGCGCGCCTTGCGCATGTGCAGGCGATCGTGAGTCTCTACCAGGCCCTTGGCGGTGGCTGGCTGCCGAAACCGGTGGAAGCCGCCGATGCACGGTGAGTTTTCCAAACAGATCCTGGCGAAGGCGCGCCGTGGCACGCGGCGCACGCTTGCGATCGGCATTGTTTTGATCGCACTTGCCGCTGTTTTCTACTACGTCTTCAGCACTTCGGCGCCGCAGCAGCGGCGCGGCGGGCGTTTTGCCGCCGGCGAGGGACCCGTCCCCGTGCTCGTCGCCCCCGCGGCCCGCGCGGATGTACCAGTCTATCTGGATGCGGTTGGAACCATCAAAGCGCTCAATACGGTGACGGTACGCCCGCAAGTCGACGGCAAGCTCCTCAGCGTCAACTTCAAGGAAGGCGACGACATCAAGAAGGGTGACGTGCTGGCCAAGATCGACCCTGTTATTTATCAAGCGCAACTCAATCAAGCGATCGCCAAAAAGGCGCAGGACGAAGCGCAGCTCGCAAACTCGAAGATCGATCTCGAGCGCTACGAAAGACTCGCCGCCACCGCCGCGATCAACAAACAGCAAGCTGATACCCAGCGTGCGCTGGTGGCGCAGTACACCGCGCTGGTCCAGGCCGATCAGGCAGCGATCGACAATGCCCAGGCGATGCTTGGTTACACGACAATTACCGCGCCGATCGACGGCCGCATCGGCATTCGCATGGTGGACGAAGGCAACCTCGTGCGCGCCGCCGACACAAATTCATCGATCGTGGTCATCACGCAACTGCAGCCGATCTCGGTGCTGTTCAATCTACCGCAGCAGGATCTTTCCCAAGTGAACACCGCCTTCAGCAAAGGTCCGCTCAACGTCGAAGCGCAGCGCTCGGATAACGATGCGGTGATCGACAGCGGCGTGCTCAGGGTCGTCGACAATCAGGTCGACCAGACCACAGGCACCGTGAAGATCAAGGCCGAATTTCCCAATGCCAACCTGCAACTCTGGCCTGGGCAGTTCGTCAATATCCGGCTGCTGGTCGACACGTTGAAGCAGGTCGTGGTGATCCCGACAGGCGCGGTGCAGCGAGGTCCAAACGGCACCTTCGTGTACGTCGTCAAGGATGACGATACCGTCTCGGTCCGGCCGATTGCAGTGCAGAAACAGGACGAGACGCAGACGGTGATCAGTAAAGGTCTCGAGGCGCCCGAGCGCGTCGTGACGACTGGTTTTGTCCGCATCACCGATGGCACCAAAGTCGCGATCGGCAGCGGTGAAGCGCCGGCAGCTCAGCCCGCCGGTCAGCGTCCGCAGGGGCAAGGCGGAGCACGGCGGCAACGGGGCGGCAGCACGGCAA
>Ga0255312_1000161_pt1 | contig 11420 bp, 9 predicted proteins | sample EtOH5_T0_E5_meta_FD_202081 | JGI IMG/M metagenome (GOLD analysis project Ga0255312, IMG submission 202081) | Sandy soil microbial communities from University of British Columbia, Vancouver, Canada - EtOH5_T0_E5 | ecosystem: Engineered > Artificial ecosystem > Sand microcosm > Unclassified ...
GGTCGGGGATCGCAGAGTGGGGCGGCGTACCACTCGCGGAGATCCTTGGACTGGTGCGGCCGCGGCCCCAGGCAAAGGCGATCGTGTTCTATTCGTTCGGCGAGGGGATCGATCTCACCACGGGAATCCCGGGCGGCGAGTACTACGACAGCCTCTCGATCGAGAACGCTTCGCACCCTCAGACACTGCTGGCCTACGAGATGAACGGCCGGCCGCTCCCCGAGCTGCACGGTGCGCCGTTGAGGCTTCGAGTCGAGAATCAGCTCGGCTTCAAGATGGTCAAGTGGATCAAGGCGATCGAACTCGTGGAGACCGTGCGGTCGGTCGAGCAGGGCGAAGGCGGTTACGCCGAGGATCACGAGTACTTCGGCGAGCTGGCCAACATCTGAATCCGGCAAGCCGTCGTGCATGCGGTCGGCTGACAGGCTCTCATGGCGTTCCTGGCTCCCATGGGCATCGCTTCAATGCACATGACCGCCGCGGCCATGGCAGGTCGAGCCCGTGTGTTTGAAGACTCTTCCGCGAAACAGTGAAAGAACTTCCTTCCGACCGAGTACCTGAACTCGGGTCGCACTCGTCCTCGCGAGGCGAGCACCGGGCCCAAGCCATTTCCAGACAATGCGCTTCAGTGCGGGACGGGCTTTCCCATTCGCGATGGCATCAATCTGGCCATAGCCGGCGGCGCGGGCGGAGCTGGATCAATGGAATCGGCAAGTCGCGGGGGAACGCTTGCCACCAGCAACGCCCGCTAAACACGCCTCGCTCGATTCACCGGCGTAAACACTGCCTTCCAGGGCTCCACCCAGCCAGGAGCCGACCCGCCAAATTTCCGGAGATCAGCATCCATGGACAAGCCCCGAGTCATCCGCCTGGCCGCCGTTGTCGTCGCATGTGGCTATCTCGTGTTCGCAACTTCCCAGGCTGCCGGCCCGCGCGGCCGCCACGGCCCCCCCGCGGCAAATCCGGACGAGGCAATTCGAAACTTCTCGCAGGGACTGCTGACGCAGGGGCAGCAGATCTTCCGTTACGACACTTTCGGTGATGAAGACTACTGGGGTGGGCAACTGAGGCTCCATCAGGCGATCGAGGGCTCCCGATTCGGAGGCGTCGGCCCCGGCGTGAGTCCGAAGACCGCATTGTCCGTCGGTCTCAAGGTCGATCTCGACGCTCTGCCGCGTCCGCTTCAGAACCAGATCAAGGCCGGTGCGATCAACCTCGACGATCCCGCGACGACGCTGGCGCTGCTGAAGCTCAACGCAGTGGTCGGGGTCACCGGGAGGTTCAACGACGACGGCAGCCTCAAGACGATGGGCATCCAGTGCGCACTGTGTCATTCCACCGTCGACGATGCGCTGGCGCCGGGAATCGGGCATCGCCTCGACGGCTGGGCGAACCGCGACCTGAACGTGGGCGCCATCGTGGCGCTTGCGCCGAACCTTCAGCCGATCGCCACGGTGCTGGGCGTGGACGTGGCCACCGTGACCACCGTGCTGAACTCCTGGGGCCCGGGCAAGTTCGACGCCGAGCTGCTTCTGGATGGCAAGGCGTTCCGGCCCGATAACGGGTCGGCCGCCACGCTGATCCCGCCCGCGTTCGGCCTGAGCGGAATCAACCTCCATACCTGGACCGGGTGGGGCTCGATTCCTCACTGGAATGCCCTGGTGGCGGTGCTCGAGATGCATGGCAAGGGCACCTTCTTCGACCCGCGACTCGACAATGCCAGCCAGTTTCCAATTGCCGCCAGGGAAGGATTCGGGCACGTGACGAACGACCCCGATCTGGTGACCAGCAAGCTCCCCGCCCTGCACTACTACCAGCTCTCGATTCCGGCGCCGGCGCCGCCTCCCGGCAGTTTTGACGAGGCCGCCGCCGAGCGCGGTGACGCGCTGTTCAGCGGCAAGGCGAAGTGTGCGAGCTGTCATCTCGACGAGTACGGAACCGAGCCGGGTTGGAACATGCACAAGCCGGCAGACATCGGTATCGATGATTTCCAGGCAAATCGCTCGCCCGACCGGGCCTACCGGACGTCCCCGCTCAAGGGACTGTGGACTCACGCCAAGGGCGGGTTCTTCCACGACGGGCGCTTCGCGACGCTGATGGATGTGATGAATCATTACGACAGTTTCTTCCACCTGGGGCTTTCCGAAGGCGAGAAACGCGATGTCGTCGAATATCTGAAGTCGTTGTCCGACGACGTGGCGCCGAGCAACGTCCATCACGACGCGGTGACGTCGGGCCGGGAAGCGGGGGACGCGGGTGCGCAACTCCCGGCCGGTACCGGCGGATTGAGCCTCTGGCCGATGCCCGCGGCCCCGGGCCAGGCCGTTCACATCGCCTTCCTCGCGCCGGCCCGCGCGACCGGCGTGCTGCCCTCTGATCTGAAGGTCGAGATCTACGACATCGGAGGGCGGCGCATCGACGTCGTGCCCGCGACCCGGATGACGGCCGAGCATGGCCTGATCACGGTGAACTGGATCGGAAGAGAGGCGGGCGGGAAGGCGGTCGCGCCGGGAGTCTACGTGGTGCGCGCGGTGGCGCGGTCGATCGACTTCAGCGGTGAGCGGCGCCTGGTCGTCCGATGATCCGAACTCGTCGGTCGAGCGCAGCGGGCGTCCTGTCACTACCGCGATCCATGCCGTTCATTCCGAGGAGAATTTCCCCATGAAGAAGCACCCACAGGCGGTCGCCAATGATTCGCGGACGCAGCTCATCCATGCGCTGAACGAGGATCTGAGCCGCGAGTTCCAGGCGATCATCGCCTATGTCGTCTATTCCCAGGTCATCAAGGGGGCCGAGAACATGAACATCGCGGCGGAGCTGGAGAAGCACGCCGGCGAGGAGCTCCAGCACGCCCTCCTGATCGCCAAGCAGATCGACTACCTCGGCGGGAAGCCCACCGTCGAGGCGAAGGAAGTCAAGACCTCGAACACGGCCGTCGACATGCTCCGCTTCGATCTCGCGAACGAAACCGACACGATTCACAACTATCAGCAGCGAGTGCGGCAATGCGAGGCGCTGGAGGAGTACGCGATGGCCGAGCAGATCCGCACCATCCTCGTGCAGGAGCAGGAGCACCAGATCGACCTCGCCACGGCGCTCGGGATCGAAGTGCCCAGGACGGTGAGGGACGCAGCGAGCAAGTGACCCGGCTAGTGCCGGTGGCGGTGGTGGGCGTCGTGCACGTGGGGATGCGCGTGCGCCAGGACCTCGTGGCGATGCGGGTGCGCGTGCGGAACCTGCGCGAGCTGTTCGGGCGTGTGCTCGTGCTGATGGTGCTCGTCATGTTCGTGGACATGCGCGTGCTCCATCGCCTCATGGGTGTGGAGGTGATCGTGCCGATCGGTCGCCAATAGGAGGGCGCCGGCGGTCATCGTGGCCAGCGCGAGGAACCCCGCGAGCGCGATCGGCTCGCGCAGGAACAACCACGACAGCACGGCCGCGAAGCCCGGAGCGAGCGCGAACAGCATCCCGGTCTGAAGCACGCCGAGGCGGCGCAGGCCGCGCACGAACAGCGCGATCGAGATGCCGAACGACGCGACGCCCACCGCCGCCGCGGCGAGCAATCGCAGCGCGCTCCAGCTTCCGAACCCGCCGAAGGCCACGCCCAGCAGCAGGCTCGTCGCGCCGCCCGTCAAGCCCTTGACCGCCACGATCTGGCGGGCATCGCGCAGGCTCACGCGTTGCGTCAGATTGTTGTCGAGGCCCCAGAGCACGCACGCGCCCAGCAGCAGCACGATCCCGCTCCAGCGGGTCGCCGAACCCTCGGGAGCTTCCCCGGGCAGCGACAACAGGAGCGCTCCGGCGAGAATCGCCACCGCGCCAAGCCAGCCGCGGCGCCCGAGACGCTCGCCTGAGATCAGCACCCCGATTCCGACGGTGGCCACCGCCTCGAAGTTGAGCAGCAGCCCGGCCGCATGCCCGCTTACCTGTCTCATTCCGACGAATAGCAGCAGCGGCGCGAGGACGGCGCCGGAGATCACCGCGCCCGCCAGCCAGACCCACTCGCGTCCCCGAATCGCCCCGGCGGCACGGCCCGCGCCGCCTCGGAAGCGGGACATCAGGACCAGCGCCCCGCAAAACAGCCCGGCTGACAGGTAGACCACGCCCGAGAGCGCGAGCGGAGACACGTTCGCGAGCAACAGCTTGTTCGCGGGCACGCTGGCCGCAAAGGTCACGGCGGCAAGGACGACCTCGAGTTGAGCCAGCCGCAGGGCGCGCCGGGAGGATCTCGTTCCGGAGCCGCGAGTCATGCGGACATGTGAACACAATTGACTTTGGGGAGCCAGGGGAAGGTACCCGGGCTTGTCTTGAATCCTTCGGGGTGCCACTCTCCGAGACGAGATTCGAATCCATGTTGCCGCGTCGGGCCGCGTCGAGGACCGTGCCATGAGCGAGCATGAGCACTGGGAAGGCGTCTACGGACAGAAGGCCGCCGATCAGGTGAGCTGGTATCGCCCGCACCTCGATCGCTCGCTCACGTTCATCGAGGGTGCGGCGCTGCCGAAGGCGGCCGCGTTCATCGACGTGGGAGGGGGAGCCTCCACGCTGGTGGACGACCTGCTCGAGCGGGGCCACTCCAACGTCACGGTCCTCGACATCTCGGAGACGGCGATCGCGTGCGCGAAGCGTCGGCTCGGCCCGCGCGCCGATCAGGTGCATTGGATCGTCGCGGACATCACTCGCTGCGACCTTGCCGAGCACCACTACGAGTTCTGGCACGATCGCGCGGTATTCCACTTCCTTGGCGAGGCCGATGCGCGACAGCGTTACGTCGCCGCGGTCCGCCGGAGTCTCAAGCCCGGCGGACACATCGTGGTGGCCACGTTCGGGCCCCGGGGCCCGGAGCGCTGCAGCGGACTCGAGGTCATGCGCTACAGCGCGGAGGAGATCCACGACCAGTTCGGCTCGCCGTTCGAGAAGGTGGCGAGCACCGCAGAGGTCCACCAGACTCCGTGGGGCAGCGAGCAGGAATTCGTCTACTGCTACTGCAGACTGAAGGCGTGAAACGGCTCAGCGCGGCCGCGCCCGCTCGCCATCCCGCAGCAGGCGGTGCCTGGCCTTGTCATTAGTCAGGCGCGCTCCGCTATATTGCCCCCATCATGCGCCGCTACGTCGCCGCTGCCATCGCCCTTCCGCTGTTGCTGATCCTCTGGCTGCTCGCTCCGCCCTCGCGCCGCGGGCTCGAGCCCGATCCGCATCCGGCAGGCGGGTATGACGAGGCGCTGCGCCTCGTGGATGCGCTGCGCGCCGCCGACTCGAGCGGGATCGCCGGCGATTGCGGCACCCGGCTGCTGACGCACGGCGCGCGCACGGCGCGCGTCATCGTGCTGCTCCACGGCCTCACCAACTGCCCGGCGCAGTTCGACTCGCTCGGGCACCTGGCCTACGCGCGCGGCGCCAATGTGCTGATCCCGCGCCTGCCGCGCCATGGCTTCGCCGATCACATGACCGACGAGTTGGCGCGCTCCGACGCGGCGGAGCTGCGCGCGTTCACCGATCGCGTGCTGGACGCCGCGCACGGCCTCGGCGACAGCGTCACGGTGGTCGGCCTCTCGGTGGGAGGGACGATGGCGCTGTGGGCAGCGGAGGAGCGCCGCGACGTGGACCGCGCGGTGATGATCGCGCCGATGATCGGCGTGGCGCGGGCGCGCGGCGGCTGGACGCCGATCGTGGCGCGCCTCGCGGCGTCGCTGCCGAATGTCTTCGTGTGGTGGGACTCGGACCGCAAGCAGGATCTGCCGGGGCCGAAGCACGTCTATCCACGCTTCGCCTCGCGCGCGATCGCGGCCACGCTCGAACTGGGCTGGATGGTGCGTGAAGACGCCCTCCGCGCCGCTCCCGCCTGTCGCTCGCTCGTCATGGTGACGGTGGGCGGTGACATCGCGGTGGACAACGGGCTGTGCGCCGAGGTGGTGAACGCCTGGCGAGGCCACGGAGTGGGGGACCTCGAGACCTACGAGTTCCCGGCCGCGCTCCACCTCAATCACGACGTGGTGGATCCCGAGCAGGTGGGCGGGAACCCGGCGATCACCTACCCGGTGCTGGCGCGGCTGATCGGGCCGTAGTCGCCCTCTTCACGCCCGCGACGGTCAGGCCGGTGGCCGCGCTCGTGCGTCGGCCTTGTGCCCGGCGCCTCTCTTGTCGCACTCTGTCGCCCTGAATGGCCGAGCCGTCGGCGCGTTCGGGAATGCGCGGCGGCCCCTCGTACCCGATCCCGTCCGGGAGTCTCACGATGAAGCTTGCTCGCCCCTTGCTCGCCTCGTTCGCCGCACTGCTGTTCGCCGCCACCGCGCACGCCAAGGAGGTGGGGCATTTCCTCGTGCGGCTCGGCACCGATACCACCGCCGTCGAGAGTTACACGCGCACCGACGCGCAGGTGGACGTGGATCAGGTCGGCCGCGCGCCGCGCGTGCTGCGGCGGCATTTCGTCTACGACCTCACCAAGGGCGATCTCTCGCATTTCTCGATGGTGGTGACGGCGCCCGGCGCCACGGCCCCGACGCAGACCATCGAGGTGGGATTCGCCGGCGATTCGATGATGATGAAGATCAAGACCGGCACGAACGAGCCGCGTGACGTGCACATGGCGTGGCCGGCGGGAACGCTGGCGCTCGCGCTCTCGAGCCCGTGGGTGGTCTACGAAGGGCAGACCATGAAGCTCGCGCGCTCGAAGAGCGACAGCCTGACGGCGCCGCTCTACTACCTCGGCGGGGACGGCATCGGCTGGCTGCGGCTGAGCCGGCTCGGGCGCGACTCGGTCGCCATCATCAACAGTCACGACGACGTGTTCCACGCCCAGGTGGACAAGGAAGGACGCCTGCTCGGCGTGCTGCCGGTCGCGGGCACCGGCAAGTTCAGCGTCCAGCGCATGAAGGAACTCGATACCGACGCCTATCTGACTTCGTTCGCGGCGGAAGAGAAGCAGGGCGCGGGGCTCGGCACGCTGTCCCCGCGCGACACGGTGAACGTGTCGAACGCGGGCGGCGCGACGCTGTGGATCGACTACGGCCGCCCCGGCAAGCGCGGGCGCGTGATCTTCGGCGACGTGGTGCCCTACGGCGCGGTGTGGCGCACGGGCGCCAACGCGGCGACGCAATTCAAGACCGACAAGGCGCTGAACTTCGGCGGCACCCTCGTGCCGGCGGGCTTCTACACCCTGTGGACGATCCCGACCGCGGCCGGTTGGAAGCTGGTGATCAACAGCGAGACCGGCCAGTGGGGCACCGCGCACAACGCGGCGAAGGATCTCTACACGATCGACATGAAGGTGAGCACGCTCCCGCAATCGTCCGAGCGCTTCACCATCAGCGTCGAGACCAACGCGCAGGGCGGCGCGCTCAACCTGGACTGGGACACGACCCGGGCCTCGGCGGCGTTCACGACCCAGCCCTGACACGCATGTTTGGATGTGCCCGAGGAGTGGGGTCACGCGAGCGGCCCCACTCCTCGGCGCACGCTCGGCTGCGGGTCGGGGGCGCCCGACGAGGGTGACCCCGCAAGCGGCCTCACTCCATGTCGCATGCTCGGCTGCGGGTCGGGGGCCGTCCTCCGTCGCGGGTCCCTGCAAGCGGCCCCGGACCCGCTGCGCGGGTGCCCCTCGGGCGCCCCCGACCCTCCGCCTCGAGCCCGCATGGGCTTTGAGGCATAATTGGTTACGGGCCTTTGGCCTGTCCGGCCAGAGGCCCGCTGCCAGGAATCTCTCCTCAAGCCGAACTTTCCTCTTGACGAAACATAACGGCGTTAGGTAGCGTAACGCATGTCAGTAGGAGGAGGGAGTCATGGGCACCAAGGAACGCCGCACCCGGGAACGGCAGGAGACGCGCGAGAAGATCCTCGGCGCGGCCCGCGACATGTTCGCGAACGATGGCTACGACGCGGTCACCATGCGCGCGATCGCGGAGAAGATCGAGTACACCCCGACCGCGATCTATCACCACTTCGACAACAAGCAGTCGCTGCTCACCGAGCTGTGCCTGTGCGATTTCCAGGGGCTGGCGGATCACTTCCGCGGCCGCGCCATGTCGTCCGATCCGGTCGAACGGATCAAGGCCGTGGGCCGGGCCTATCTCGAGTTCGCCGAGAAGCACCCGAGCCAGTATCGGTTCATGTTCATGACCGTGTTGCCGCACCCCGAGCTTCCCAGGGAGTACGTCGAGGAGACCCGCGGGAATCCGGAGCACGACGCGTACGCGTTCCTGAGCCAGGCCTGCCAGGCGGCCATTGACGCGCAGCGTTTTCGGCCCGAGCTGCGCGACGCGGATCAGATCGCCCAGATCCTGTGGGGCTCCGTGCACGGGCTGATCGCGTTGCGCATCGTGAAGAACCACGACAGCTGGGTGCCGTGGCACGACCTTCGTGAGTCTGCCGAGCTGATGATGGACTCGCTGCTGCGCGGCATGCTCCGCGAGCCGGGTAAGAAGTCGTGATGGGAGAGGGCCGGTTTTTTTTGGGTGGGCACTTAACGACGTTAGGAGATGTTCCCATGTTTTATCAAAGTCGTAGTCTCCGGTCGATGGTTCGCGGGGTGCTGGGCGCGGTCTTGCTCGCAGGGTCCCTGGCGGGCGCCGCCGGCTCGGACCCGCGCCCGGATCCGCTCGCCGGCATCGTCGCCGAAGCGTTGCGCGCCAATCTCTCGTACGCGCAGGAGCGGCTGGTCGAGCGCCGCGCCGACGCCGAAGCGCGCGAGGCGCGCGCGCTGCTGCTGCCGACGGTGACGGCGCAGAGCCGCGTGACCCGGATGAACGACGTGTTCGACATCGGCACGCTCATCAACCCGGCCTACGCCACGCTCAATCAGCTGACCGGCACCGATCGCTTCCCGACCGACCTGTCGCTGACGCTGCCGCAGGCGCACGAGAGCAAGCTCGAGCTGGTGCAGCCGCTATTCAACGAGACCGTGCGCGCCAACGACGCGCTGGCGCGCGCGCGCCGCGACGGGCAGCGCGCGGCCACGGGGGCGGCGGCGCGCCGGCTCGCGGCGAACGCGCAGGCGGCCTACCTGCAGCAGGCCGCGGCGCGGCGCGAGGTCGAGGTGTACGAGGCCACGCTCGCGCTGGTGAGCGAGAACCAGCGCGTCACCGAGCGCCTGCTCGAGGCGGGACGCGGGTTGCCCGAAGCCGTGCACCGGGCGCGCGCCGAGCGCGCCGAGGTGGAGCAGCAGCTCGCCGAAGCGCGTGAGCGCGCGCTCGCCGCCGCGCGGGCGTTCAACCAGCTGCTCGACCGTCCGCTCGACGCCGCGATCGAAGTGGTGCCGGACAGCGCGTTCGACTTCCCGCTGTCGCTGTCGGCCGACGAGGCGGTCGCGCACGCGCTGGCCGCGCGCGAGGAGCTCGGGCAGTCCGACGCGAGCGTGCGTGCCACACGGTCGGCGCGGCGCATCGCGAACGCGGCGTTCATTCCGAGCCTGGCGGCGGTGCTCGACTACGGGTGGCAGAGCCGCGACCTCGCGTTCCGTCCGAGCCAGGACTACTGGACCGCCTCGCTGGTGCTGAGCTGGCGGCTGTTCGACGGCGGCGGCGACGTGGCGCGGCGCAGCGCGGCCGGGTTCGACCGCGATCGCGCGGTGCTCGCGCGCCGCGAGCTGGCCGAGCGCATCGCCCTCGAAGTGCGCACCGCCCACGAGGCCGCGTCCGTGGCGCGCGCGGCGATCGCCACGGCGGACGCGCGCCGGGAAGCCGCGCGCCGCAGCTACACGCTGGTCCAGCGCCGCTTCGAAGAGGGCGCGGCCAGCACCGTCGAGCTGGTGGACGCGCGCACCGCGCTGACCAGCGCCGAATTGAATCGTGTCGTCACCGCTTACCGCTATGCCATCCGGTGGGTCGATCTCGAGCGCGCGGCCGCGCTGCGCGACCTGCCTTCACAGAAAGGAGCCCACTCATGAACCGCGTGCTGATGCTGTTGTGGCTCGCGCTCGCCGCCGCCGGCTGCGCGCGCGCTCGGGCGGCCGATCCGGTCGCCGACCGTCCGGTGCCGGTGCGGGTGGCGCCGCTCGCCGTGGAAACCGCCGCGCCGACCGTCAGCGCCACCGGGACGCTCGGGCCCAAGGAGGAGCTCTCGCTCGGTTTCAAGACCGGCGGCGTCGTGGCCAGCGTGCGGGTGGATGAAGGCCGCGCGGTGCGGGCCGGACAGGTGCTGGCCACGCTCGACCCGGGCGAGATCGGCCCGGCGGTGGCGCGGGCCCAGAGCGCGGCCGACAAGGCCGAGCGCGACCTCGCGCGCGCGAGCCGGCTCTATGCCGACAGCGTCGCCACGCTGTCGCAGGTGGAGGACGCGCGCACCGGACGCGACGTGGCGCGCGCCGAACTGGAGGCGGCGCTGTTCAATCGCCGTCACGCGACGATCGTCGCTCCTTCGAACGGGGTGATCCTGCGGCGCAACGTCGAGACCGGCGAGCTGGTGCAGCCGGGCGCGACGGTGCTGGTGCTCGGCAGCGAAGCGCGCGGCAACGTGGTGCGCGCGGGGCTCGCGGATCGTGACGTCGTGCGGCTCCACCTCAACGACCCGGCGTCGGTGCGCTTCGGGGCCCTGCCCGATCGGGTGTTCACCGGGCGCGTGACCGAGATCGCGGCGGCCGCCGACCCGATCACCGGCACCTACCGCGTCGAAGTCGCGGTGGCGGGAGCCGAGCGACTGGCGAGCGGTCTGGTCGGCACGCTCGAGATCCGCACCGCGGCGGCCGGCCCCGTGATCATGGTGCCCAGCACGGCGGTGCTCGAAGCCGACGGGACCCGCGCCACCGTCTACACGCTCGCGGCCGACGGCCGTCACGCCGAGCGGCGCGCGGTCACGCTCGCGTTCTTCGCGGGTGCGCGCATCGGGATCGCCTCCGGGCTCGAAGGCGCGCGCGCCGTGATCACCGACGGCGCCGCCTACCTCGAGAACGGCTCGAAGGTCGAGGTGCTGCGATGAAACTCACGGAATTCTCGGTCCGCCAGTGGCAGTTCACCGTGGTGCTGTTCGCGATGCTGGCCGCGCTCGGCGTGGCGGCGTGGTCGAGCATCCCGCGCTTCGAGGACCCGCCCATCGAGTTCCCGGCCTACAGCATCGTGGCGGTGTACCCCGGCGCCAGCCCGACCGATCTGGAGCGCCTGGTGGTGAAGAAGCTCGAGGAGCGCCTCCACCGCCTGGAACATCTCAAGACCCTCAGCAGCCGGATCTACGACGGGGTGGCGACCGTGCTCGTCGAGTTCGACGACGATCAGAGCGCCGAGCGCAAGTACGACGAGGTGGTGCGCGAGGTCAACGCCGAGCGGTCCGCGCTGCCGGCCGAGCTGACGCGGCTCGACATCGAGCGCGTCACCACGCTCAACGTCAACATCGTGCAGGTCGCGCTGGTCTCGGAGCGCGCCCCGTACCGCACGCTCGACTCGCTGGCCGAGGCGCTCTCGGACCGGCTCGGCTCGCTCCCCGGCGTGCGGCGC
>Ga0255312_1000164_pt1 | contig 11376 bp, 13 predicted proteins | sample EtOH5_T0_E5_meta_FD_202081 | JGI IMG/M metagenome (GOLD analysis project Ga0255312, IMG submission 202081) | Sandy soil microbial communities from University of British Columbia, Vancouver, Canada - EtOH5_T0_E5 | ecosystem: Engineered > Artificial ecosystem > Sand microcosm > Unclassified ...
TGATCGCGCTGCCCAAGGTGCGGGTGGTGGTCGCATTGGGTCAGATCGCCCACGTCGCCGCGGCGCGCACGCTCGGGCTTCCACCTTCAGCCACAAAGTTCGGCCACGGCGCCGAGCACGTCGCGCCCGACGGCCGCGTGCTGCTGTCGAGCTACCACTGCTCGCGCTACAACCAGAACACGCGGCGCCTGGACGCGGCGATGTTCGAAAGCGTGTTCGAGCGGGCGCTCGTAATCGCTCGCTAGCGCAGCTGGCTATCCTTGCTGCCGCGGCGATTGATGGCGGAGTGGATGACCGCAGAGTCTCGTTCCGACTGGCAAGCGACGCAGGTCCGAACGCCGGGGATCGCCCTGCGCCGACCATCCGGGATCGGCTCCCCGCAATCGTCGCATTCCTCCGCACTTTCGCCGTGCGGCAGCAGTGCCCGGGCGAGCGCGACCGCGTCCTTGACCGTGTCGTCGATCTGATCCTGCACTGCGCCATCGCGCGTCCAGCCGCCAGCCATTGGTGCCTCACGAATTCCGCATGGAAACCAATGAGCAATATGGGCTCGCGGTTCTGAGGACGCTAGACGTCCTCGACGAGCCGCCCGTAAAGCTCGGGCCTGCGGTCCCTGAAGAAGCCGAATGCCGCGCGGTGCTTTTTGGCGGCGGCGAGGTCCAGCGTGGCGACCAGGGCGCCGGTCTCTTCGGCCCCGAACTCGGCGAGGATGTCGCCGCGCTCGTCGCAGATGAAGCTGTGGCCGTAGAAGCGCTGGCCGCCTTCGGTGCCGATGCGGTTGGCGGCGACGATCGGGACGACGTTCGACACCGCGTGGCCGATCATCGCCCGGCGCCACAGCCGGCTAGTATCGAGGTCGGGGTCATGCGGCTCGGTGCCGATCGCGGTCGGGTAGAAGAGGATTTCCGCGCCCATCAGGACCATCGACCGCGCGGTTTCCGGGTACCATTGGTCCCAGCACACGCCGACGCCGAGCGTCGACAAATGCGGGCCGCCCCACACCTTGAAGCCGGTGTTGCCGGGACGGAAGTAGAATTTCTCCTGATAGCCGGGGCCGTCGGGGATGTGGCTCTTGCGGTAGACGCCGGCGACCTTGCCGTCGGGGCCGATCATGGCGAGGCTGTTGTAGAAATGCGGGCCGTCGGCCTCGAAGAAGCTGGTCGGGATCCAGATTTTGAGCTTGGCCGCGAGCTCCTGCATCGCCAGCACCGAAGGATGCTCGTTGACTGCGCGCGCATTGGCGAACTGGGCTTCGTCCTCGACGCGGCAGAAATAGGGGCCTTCGAACAGCTCGGGCGGAAGGACGACCTCGGCGCCCTTCGAATGCGCCTCGCGCACCAGGTCGGCGACGGCGAGAATGTTGGCGACCGTGTCCTCGGTGAAAGCGAGCTGCAGCGCGGCGACGGTGAGCTTGGTCATGACGTCGCCTTTAGCGCGGAATCTGCTGGCTGATGCAATGGAAGCTGCCACCGCCGCTGAGGATGTGGTCGGCGCGCAGGCCGACGGCTTTGCGTTCGGGGAACAAAGCCTGCACCACGGTCACCGCGCCGCGGTCGTTGGGCGCGCCATATTGTGGCACGACCACCACCGCGTTGCCGATGTAGAAGTTCATGTAGCTCGCCGGGATCAGGTCGCTGTCGCGCTCGATGCGGCCGGGCGAAGGCATCGTCACGACATCGAGCTTGGCTTCCCGCAGGCGGCGCCTGGCATCGCGGTAAACCGCTTCATTGGGATCGCCGGCGTCGGGGGCGGGGACGACCACTCGTCCCGGCGCAATGAACCGCGCGAGATTGTCGATGTGGCCGTCGGTATGGTCGTTGGCGAGCCCTTCGCCAAGCCAGATCACGCGCTCGAAACCGAGGTCGCTTTCGAGCCGCTGCTCGACGTCTTCGCGCGACAATCCGGGGTTGCGGTTGGGGTTCAAGAGGCACTGTTCGGTGGTCAGCACGGTGCCGCTGCCGTCCTGGTCGATGGCGCCGCCCTCGAGCACCCAGTCGGCCCTGGACCACGGCAGGCCGGCCGCCGCGGCGAGCCGCTGGCCGATGTCCTGGTCGCCATCGAGGTCATACTTACCGCCCCAGCCGTTGAAGCCGAAGCCGGCGGCGCGGCGCTTCTTGCCCGACCCGCAGACGATGGGCCCGGTGTCGCGCAGCCAGATGTCGCCGAACGGCTCGGCGATGACCTTGGCGAACGGGGTGAGATCGCGCGCGGCGGCCGCCGCATCTTCGTGCGCCGCGACCAGCCACACCGCTTCGCCCTTGCCGCCGGCGTGGACCGCGGCGGCGAACGCCGCGACCTCGCGCTCGGCTTCCTTCAGGTCGGCTAGCCACAGCTCGGGATCGCTCGGGAAACCGATCCACACCGCCTCGTGCGGCGCCCATTCGGGAAGCGGTGGCTGGGTCATCGCCGCCGCCTATCAACAAAAAAGGCGACCCGCGAGGGCCGCCTTAATTGTCTCGAATAGCAGTGGGGCTCAGCGCGAGTAGAACTCGATCACCAGATTGGGCTCCATCCGCACCGGGTAGGGCACTTCGTCGAGCTTGGGCACTCGTGTGTAAGTGACCTTCGCGGTCCCGTCCGGGACGACGTAATCGGGGACGTCGCGCTCGGCGAGGCTCTGGGCTTCGATGACCAGCGCCATCTCCTGCGCCTTGGGGCCCAATTCGATGACGTCGCCGACGTCGACCCGCCGCGAGGCGATGTTGCACTTGGTGCCGTTGACCCGGATGTGGTTGTGACTGACCAGCTGGCGGGCGGCCCAGATCGTCGGCGCGAACTTGGCGCGGTAGACGATCATGTCGAGCCGGCGCTCGAGCAGGCCGATTAGGTTCTGCGAGGCGTCGCCCTTCATCCGGCTGGCCTGCTGAAAGGTCTGCTTGAATTGCTTTTCGGTGATGTCGCCGTAATAGCCCTTGAGCTTCTGCTTGGCGCGCAGCTGGATGCCGAAGTCGCTGAGCTTGCCCTTGCGGCGCTGGCCGTGCTGGCCGGGGCCGTACTCGCGGCGGTTGACCGGGCTCTTGGGGCGTCCGAAGACGTTCTCGCCCATGCGGCGGTCGAGTTTGTACTTGGCGGGGCTGCGCTTGCTCACGAGAATTCCAATCTGCTTGTTGTCGTCAAAGCCCGGACCGCGCCACCGATCCGTAGCGATCGGCAGGACCATCACTTCACCGGGGTGTGAGGTCGATTGCGAGTGGCGCGCCTAGCCGACAGGCCGGCGAAAAGCAAGCTGCGGCCGCGGCGACTAATGGGCGCCGAGCGTCTTCAGATCGGCGCCGCTCTTGCCCTGCGCGCGCATCTCCCATTCGAGCTCGGTCAGGCAAATGCGCGCCCGGAACCGCGTGCCGGTCTGCTCGGGGTCGACCTTGCAGATCTTCTTCTCGGCTACTTTTGCGGGCTTCGCCGCGGGTTCGGCCGGGGCCGGAGTGGGGTCCGCGGCCAAAAGGAACACGGCGAGCATCAGCGACATAAGTTTTCCTTTGTTTCAAGAAGATGGGCGTCTTTGGCGGGCCGTCGGCGACGCGTCAAGGCTACCGTTTGCGGGGCGGCGAGGACAGCGCCCGGATGACGCCGCGGATCGCCTTGACCTCGCGCGACGACCAGCCGGTCTTGGTGAAGATCGTCCGCAAGGTATTGCGCGTCGCCTCGGTGCGCTCGGCGGGGTGGAAATAGCCTTTCGCGGCCAGCTCCCGGTCGAGCTGCCCGACCAGTCCCTCGAGTTCGCCGTGCGGCGCCGTCGGTTCGAGCTCGCGGGTCGGCGGCACGGCCAGTCGCGACGTTTTCGACCATTCGTAGGCAAGCACGATCACCGCCTGGGCGAGGTTCAGCGACCCGAAGGCGGGGTTGATGGGCACGGTGACGATCGCGTTGGCCAGCGCGACGTCGCCGGTCTCGAGCCCGGCGCGCTCGGGGCCGAACAGGATCGCCGAGCGGCTCGCCGAGCCGGCGATCGCCGCGGCCATGGCTTCGGGCGACACGACCGGCATCATCAGCTCGCGCGGGCGGACGGTCGCCGCATAGACGAACGAGCAATCGGCGATCGCATCGGCGACGCTGTCGAACACCCGCGCCTGCTCGAGCACGCTGTCCGCGCCGCTGGCCGCGGGGCCGGCGTCCGGGTTGGGCCAGCCGTCGCGCGGCGCGACCAGGCGCAGGTCGGTCAATCCGAAGTTGAGCATCGCCCGCGCCGCCTTGCCGATATTCTGCCCGAGCTGCGGCCGGACGAGAACGATCACAGGAACGATCACAGGCGCATGTTTCAACGCCATTGTTACCCCCAAAACACAGCTTCGGTTTGATCGCTCCGGCGTTGCAACCTTAGCGGCGTCAAAAGGTTATGCCTTGAGTCTCGCGCAAGAGCCATTATCAAAGCCGTTCGGTGCTCGCTTGAGGAGGAAGTTATGAGGAAGAGCCTTGTTTCTGGTCTGGTTTATGGTGCTGTTCTCCTCGGTGTGCCGCTGACCGCGGCGTTGGCACAGTGGACTCCGGGATCGGAGCTTGTCGGCCAATCGGTCCAGGTCGAGACCAACGGTATCGTCAACACGGTTTACTTCGATCCGGGCGGAGCGGCGCGGATCGTCACGCCGGGCGGCTCGGTGGTTCAGGGAACCTGGACGGCTGCGAACCAGCAGCTGTGCCTGCAAACCGGGACCGGCCACGAGTGCTGGCCCTATCAGACCGCGTTCCAGGCCGGCCAGCAGGTGACTCTCACCAGCAGCTGCCAGGTCGCGTCGCGCTGGACGCCACTGTCGACCAACCCGGTCCAGGCGCGGGGCGGCGAGCGCGGCTAGCGTTCGATCCCGACTTTAGCAGGAATGGCCGCAGTCTCTGCGGCCATTTCTTTGTCCGCGGCGGGCGGGCGTCTGATTCCGCGCTAAGCAAAAAAATGGCCGCAGCAGCTGCGGCCATTTTTCTGTCCGGACAACGCGTCCGGGCTAGGCGGGACTGTTGTGCTTTTTCTTCAACAGGAAGTAGAGACCGACACCCGCGGCGACAGCGACCAGGGCGAGCAGGATCGGCGAGATGCCGAAGCCTTCGCTGACCGGCGGCACCGGCGGCGGCGCGACAGGTGGCGGCGGCAGGGCCTCGGAAACCGGCAGGGGAGCCGAGACGGAGTCGGTGACCGGCAGGACGCAGCCTGGGGTCGCAGCCTGGGCGACCGCAGCCGCGCCGGCAGCGGCAGCCGCGGCAGCACCGCACAGCGCTGTCTGTGACGCCTCGGAACCGAGCGCGCTCAGGGCAACCAGCGGACTGATCGACGATTGCGACGCCATGTGCGCCGTGGAGGCAATTGCCCCCGTCGAGCTGGTGCACAAAGCCAATGCGACGAGGCCGCCGGCGAACTTTTGGGAGATACTGGCAAATTGCATTCGAACGCCTCCTGCGCACCCCTAGAATGGCGGCGCATAGCCGATGCCGGCCGTCCTGTTAAGGGGGGTAACCGCCAGTCCGATAATGCGCCAGAATTGCGGAGGTTCCGCCGGACGGCGAAGGTTCGATTGCCCAACGAAAAAGGGCCGCGGTGGCGCGGCCCTTGATCGATTGTCGGCAACTCGATTGTCGGCAGCTCGCCTGGCAGGTTAGGCCGGGCTCACCGGGAAGATGATCTCAAAGTTGTCGTGGCCTTTGAGGAGATAATAGAGGCCGACGGCGGCGGCGATGCCGGCGAGCGCGAGCAGGAGCGGCGAAACGCCGAAGCCGCCTTCTGCGATGGGCGCCTCAACGACGGGCGGCGGCGGTGCCGTCTCGACCACCGGGGGCGGCGGCGCCGCGTCGACGGCCGGCAGTACGCAGCCTTGAGTCGCTCCCTGGGTCGCGGCGGCAGAGCCCGCGGCCGCAACCGCAGCAGCACCGCACAGCGCCGCGTGGGAGGCGCCCGAACCGAGCGCGCTCAAGGCGATCAGCGGACTGATCAATCCGCTTTGCGCGGATGCCGTTTGAAAGGTGGGGGTCGCGGCCATCGCCGCGGTCGAACCGGTGCAGAGGGCCAATGCGGCAAGAGCGCCTGCGAACTTCTTGGACATACTCGCCGATTGCATTGAACGCCTCCTGTAAATACGCGGATTTGAAGTGCTTAGACCAAACTTCTTGACTTGTTAAGCGGTTGCCTGCTGCGGAAATGCGCCAAACCGATAGAGGTTTCCGGTCATCGGGTAGAAATGATAAAAAAATGGTGTGGAGGCTTTGGCGCAACACTGTCGAAGGCTTCCTTGGCACTGCGCGGGAACGGTCAAGTTCAGTTCTCCTGGCATGAGAATCGGCCATGAAAGGGGAGCCGGTGCGGGCTACCGAAGGGAAGAATGAGCCGGGCCGGTCAGACCGTGAGGCCCCGGCGATCGTCATTTCCGCAAATTCTTCGTGGAACATCGTGAATTTTCGCGGCGGCCTGATTCGCGCGCTCCGTAATCACGGCTACCGAATCATTGTCGCGGCTCCCGAGGACAAGCAGACGTCGCGACTCGGAGAATATGGCGCGAGCTTCGTGTCCGTGCCGATGAATAGTTCCGGGCTGTCGGTCGTCGAAGACCTGCGGCTGTTGCTGCGTTACCGGAAGATCTTCCGGGAGATTAAGCCGTTCGCCTATCTCGGGTTCACCGCCAAGCCGAACATCTACGGCTCTTTGGCCGCGCGCGCGGTCGGAGCGAAGGTGATCAACAACGTCAGCGGCCTTGGCACAGTATTCATCAAGCGGGGCCCGCTAACGACGCTGCTGGTCCAGCTTTACCGCTTGAGCTTTCGGACCTCGGCCAAGGTGTTCTTCCAGAACCGCGAGGACATGGAGCTGTTCGTCGCCAACCGCACGGTGCGGCCGCAGCAGGCCGAGCTGCTGCCCGGCTCCGGCGTGGACCTGGCGCGGTTCCAGCCCGGGCAAAGCGAGCGCGGTATTGGTTCTGACCCTGGCCCGTTCCGGTTCCTGCTGGTCGGGCGGCTGCTGTGGGACAAGGGCGTCGCCGAATATGTCGAGGCGGCGCGGCTGGTGCGCAAGTTGCACCCCGAGGTGCGCTTCCAGATGCTGGGCCCGGTCGGGGTCGATAATCGCACCGCGGTGCCATCCGCTTCTCTCGAGCGTTGGCGCGCCGAAGCGGTGATCGAGTATCTGGGAGAGAGCGACGACGTGCGCATGGCGATGGAACAGGCCGACTGCATCGTGCTGCCGTCCTACCGCGAGGGCCTGCCGCGAACGTTGCTCGAGGGTTCAGCAATGGGAAAGCCGTTGATTGCCACCGACGTCCCGGGCTGTCGTGACGTGGTGGTCGATGGCGAGACCGGCTATCTGTGCGAGGTGCGCTCGGCGAATTCACTGGCGTCGGCCATGCTGAAGATGCTTGAGGCTCCGGCCGCGGAACGGCTCGAGATGGGCAAGCGCGGCCGCCGCAAGGTCGAGCAGGAGTTTTGCGAAAGCCTGGTGATCGCAAAATATCTCGACGCGCTGGGCACGCGATGATCGTTGCTTCGTTTCGCGAGCAACTCGTCACTCTATTTCGGAATTTGTAAGTAAATCATGGCTGAATTCTTTCGCACTCTATTTCCCAAGGAACGCGGCGCCGGCGATCCGGTCGAACCCGGCGATCCCGGCGTGCCCGCGGGCTATCGCGTCTATGCGATCGGCGACATCCACGGCCGCCTGGATTTGCTCGATGACGTGCTGGCGCGGATCGAGGCCGATATCGATGGCCGCGAGCAGGCGCAGAACATCATCGTCTTCCTCGGCGACCTGATCGACCGCGGACCTTCGTCGGCGCAGGTTATCGAGCGGCTGCGCACCTACCGCCTACCGGCGGTCAAGACGGTGTTCCTGAGCGGCAACCATGAGGAAGTGCTGCTCCGGCTGCTGCGCGGCGAAAGCCAGTTCCTGCTCGACTGGCTGAGCTTCGGCGGCGCGGAATGCGCGCGGAGCTACGGGATCAGCACCGCTGCCCTCAAGAGGATGGACCCCGGCCAGGCGGTCGCGGTCCTCCGGCAGAAGATCCCCGACCCGCATCGGGCGTTCCTCCAGAGCTTCGTCGACACGTTCCGCATCGGCTCGTATTTGTTCGTCCACGCCGGGGTCCGGCCGGGCGTGCCGCTGGCCGAGCAGTCGCAGAAAGACCTGCGCTGGATCCGCGGACCGTTTCTGGACAATGACGACGACCACGGCTTCATCGTCGTCCACGGTCACACGATCGCGGCGGAAATCGAAGTTCGCGGCAACCGCATCGGCATCGATACCGGCGCCTATCGATCGGGCGTGCTGACGGCCATGGGGCTCGAGGGGCGGGAGCGCTGGTTCCTGCAGACGGGGCCTGGAACCCTGCCGCCAGCGGACGAGCCATTGGTGGCAAATCAAAATTTGGGCTGGTAGGTCGCATGGACTGCATTCCAGTCAGAGGAGCGTTGCAGTGAGTATTCTATTCGACCGAGCGGGCCGGTTGCGGGCCGTGTTGCTGATCCTGGCCGCCGCCGGGGCATCCTTGGTCGCAGGCTGCGCCGACACCGCCGGCGGCCCGATCCCCTATGCGGGCGCGCTGGCCGAACCCGACGCGCCGACCGTGGTGCCGCTCGAGTCCGGGTACAAGATCGCGCCGCTCGACACGCTCGAGATCAAGGTGTTCAAGATGCCCGACCTGTCCGGCGACTACGAGGTCGACCTGACGGGGCGGATCTCGATGCCGCTGATCGGCGAGGTCAGCGCGGTCGAGCTGACGACGGCCGAGCTCGACCAGCGGCTGACGGAGAAGCTCGGCGAGCGCTACCTCGAGCACCCCGACGTCAGCGTCGGCGTCAAGGCCTCGACCCGGCGCAGCGTCACCGTCGACGGAGCGGTCAACAAGGCCGGTTCGTACCCGATCGGCGGCCCCGTGACCCTGATGCAAGCCGTAGCCCTGGCCGGCGGCAGCTCGCCGGAAGCCAATGCCCACCGGGTCGCGATTTTCCGGACGATCCAGGGCAAGCGACAGGCCGCGGCGTTCGACCTTGTCAGCATCCGCCGGGGCCAGGCCGAGGATCCGCCGATCTTCCCCGGCGACATCGTTGTTGTCGACGGCTCGTCGATCAAGGCCCTTCAAAAGCAGATCATGAGCAATCTACCGATCCTCTCGATCTTCCGGCCGTTCTGAACTACCGGGCGCTGGCGGACAAACGAATGGGAATTGACTTGCGTGGCCACTGATATCGCCTTGCCTCCTGGAGACCGGTCCGCAGTGGGACCACTGCGACCGCGGCGCGGCGGGCAGCTCGCGCCATTTTGGGAAGAGAGCAACCCGCGTGAGGGCGGGCCGTTTGACCTCGCCAGCCTGTTTCGAATCGCCAATGAGTGGCGCTGGCTGATCCTCGGCGCGGTCGCGCTCGGCATTGCCGCGGCAATCATCGTCACCTTGCTGACCAAGCCGCAATACCGGGCCTGGGTGACGCTGGAGGTCAATCCGCCTACCGTCGAAATCCTCGACGAAAAGACTCGCGAGGCGGCGTCGGCTCCGAGCCTGTTCGACTTCGTCGCGACCCAGGTCGGGCTGCTGTCGAGCCACACCCTTGCGGAGCGGGTCGCGCAGGACCTGAACCTGGCGTCGAACCCGAGTTTTGTCGGCAAGGATGGCGACGCCGCGACCCGCTTGAAGATAGCCAGCGCGAAGGTCGCCGGGGGTCTTCAAGTTGAGGCTCCCAAAGAGGGTCAGCTGATCAAGTTCGCCTTCGTCTCGGAATCGCCGCAGCTGGCCGCCGAGATCGCCAACGGCCTCGCCGAGAATTTCATCAGCTCCGGGTTGCAGCGGCGCTTCGAGGCTTCGACCTACGCCCGGACCTTCCTGCAACAGCAGATCGCCAAGACCCGGCGCGACCTCGAACGCTCCGAAAAGCAGATGGTCGCCTACGCCCAGGCCCAGGGCATCATCAACACCAGCACCGGTGAACCAGGCCAAGCGGGCAATGATGCGGGGTCGCTCCAGGGCGCGTCCCTGGTCGCGCTCAACGCCGCGCTGGCCGAAGCCACGGCGAGGCGGGTCCAGGCCGAAGGTGCATATCGAAACGCGAGGCTGACCGGTGCGTCGGCGGGCGTCGCCGACACCCAGGGGCTGCGCCAGGCCAAGGCCGCGCTCGAGGCCGAGTATCAGGACAAGCGCACCCTGATGAAGCCCGATCACCCCGACATGCTGAGCTTGCGCTCGCGCATCGACGAGCTCAACCGCCAGATCGCCAGCGAGGGATCGCAGATCGCGGGCGGCCGGGTCGGAGCGCTGCTCGCCGATTACCGCGCCGCCGCGTCGGCGGAAAATGCCCTCAGGAGCCGGGTCTCACAGCTCAAGGGCGCGGTGCTCGACCTGCGGGGCCGCAGCATCCAGTACAATATCCTGCTGCGGGAAGTGGACACCAACCGCGGCCTCTATGACGCGCTGCTGCAGCGCTACAAGGAGATCGGGGTCGCCGGCGGCGTCGGCACGACTCCGGTGTCGATCGTCGATCGGGCCGAGGTCCCCGGTGGTCCCTACAAGCCCAACCTGATGTTCAACCTGCTGGTCGGGCTGGCGCTCGGGCTGATGGGCGGGATCGCCGCGGCGATCGCTCTCGAGATCGTCAACGACACGGTCAAGACCCGGGAGGACGTCCGCAACAAGCTCGGCCTCGCCTGCCTCGGGGCAATTCCCAAGCGCCGGGGAAAAGGGTCGCTGGTCGAAGATCTCAACGATCCGACGTCGCCCTTGTCGGAGGCCTATTCGGCGGTGCTCGCCGCGTTGAGGTTCAGCACCGCGACGGGAGCGCCGAAGACGCTGCTGGTGACCAGCAGCCGCGCGTCCGAGGGAAAATCCTCCTCGGCGCTGGCGCTGGCGCAGAACCATGCGCGACGCGGCGCGACCGTGTTGTTGATCGACGGCGATTTGCGCCGGCCCGCCTTCAAGGCCGAGTCGAAGACCAAGGGGCTGACCAAGCTGCTGACCAACGAGGGACCGATCGGCGAGCATATCGTCAGCACCCAGCACGAGAATCTGTGGTTGTTGCCGTGCGGTCCGATTCCCCCCAACCCGGCCGACCTGCTTTCGACTACGCGGATCAAGCAGATCATCGCCGAAGCGGCCGCGCAGTTCGACATGATCATCGTCGACGGGCCGCCGGTGCTCGGTCTCGCCGACGCGTCGCTGCTCGCTTCCGCGTGCCGCAACGCGATGATCATCGTCGAGAGCGGCAAGACGCGAACCCGGGCTGCCCGCGAGGCGGTCGAGCGCATCGAGGCAGCCGGCGCCCACATCGTCGGCGTGACGCTGACCAAGTCGGCCGAAGAAGCCAGCCATTACGGCTACCGGCTCTACCAGTACACGGCGGTCGGCGATAAGCGGAACCAGATCGTCCTCATTCCCCAGCAGGCCGAAGGCTGATTTCGCGCCGGATGCCCTGGATCGCGCGAGCCGTCAT
>Ga0255312_1000166_pt1 | contig 11348 bp, 7 predicted proteins | sample EtOH5_T0_E5_meta_FD_202081 | JGI IMG/M metagenome (GOLD analysis project Ga0255312, IMG submission 202081) | Sandy soil microbial communities from University of British Columbia, Vancouver, Canada - EtOH5_T0_E5 | ecosystem: Engineered > Artificial ecosystem > Sand microcosm > Unclassified ...
AACCCGGTACGCCTCCGCGCCTCCAGAGATAATCGCCTTGAGTTTCATCTCGCCAACAAAGGCTATGGCGCTCTTGATGTCGCGCTCGAGGTTGACGTTTATCACGACTGGCATCTGGCCGCGGACGACGGGGACAAGGGCGTCGAGCTTCAGGTCCACGTTCTGTTTTGGAAGGCTTGGATCTTTCGCACGCGCGTCTTTAGCGTCACCATACGCCGCCGCGTCGCGCAGAATCTTCTTCAAGTTTTCAATCTGCCTTTCTTGTTCGCGGCGCTGCTCCGTCGCGGACCGCTGCTGCCCGCCAAACTCTCCTCCAAATCCGCGACCTCCGCCTGCGCCGGGCCAGTTGATGTGCATTGCAACCGGTGACTTCAAAACCATCTCGCTGGGAGTCCAGCCGTCGAGGTTTAAGATCGCGCTCTGCCCTGCAATCAACCCGCCGCGGGGAGCCGAAAGCGCACTGGTTACTCCGTTCACTCGAGTCACTGCGATGTGCGAGCTGTCAGAGTTAATAGCGACGTCTACGTGAATGTTCGCGTTGTTGTCGCCTATCTCGTTGGTATCAACTGAGCCGGCAACCGACCCGATTTCGGTCAAGCCAATCTCGGTGTCCGAGTCCATCATCCCGGGATAAACCGACAGCCCCTTCCCGTCAATGACCTTTGCGCCCGACGGAACCGGCGCATTCGCGCCAACGGCCGCGATCTTTCCGTTAGCGATGACCACCGTGCCACTCTCGATCGCCAGCCCGCTCACCGTTACGATTCGAGCGTTTCGAATGGCGTAAGTGTCAGCCGGACCCTGGGCCGAGGCGACTCGCGCGCCTGATCCGGCCAGCCCAAATCCGAGCGCAACAATGCAGGCCAAAGCGGCGGGTATGAAAACTATTCTGTTGCTCTTCATCGTTCGTCTCCAAAGAGTCCGACAAACTGAAGTTTGTCGCCTTGTGTTTTCGCAGACCGGATTCTCAATCCAGGACAATCTGAAGATTGTCGGACATCGTGTCTATGGCTGGTTCGGTCGAGGCGATTCTCCGGGCCGAGGCTGAGGCTCATCCGGCCTTTCGGGGCGCGGCTGGCGAGGCCCGCTGCGCTGATCTCGCTCGCGCCGGATCAGGTCAGCCTTCTCGCGCTTGAGCACCTCACGCTGCTTCAGGTCCTCGCTGCGGTCAAAGTAGATTTCGCCCTCGATCATCGTCATCTCCGCCACGGTGTAAACTGAAAACGGATGCTGGCTGAAGATCACCAGGTCGGCGTCCTTGCCGACATCGATCGAGCCGACCCGCTTGTCTATGCCAAGCTGAATTGCCGGATTGAGAGTCACCATCCGCAGGGCCTGTTCTTCGGCGACGCCGCCATACTTCATTGCCTTCGCCGCTTCCAAATAGAGTCGCCGTGCAAGTTCATCCGAATCGGAATTCATTGAAACGATCACTCCGCGCGATGCCATCAGCGCGGCGTTGTATGGAATCGCGTCGAAAGCTTCGAGCTTGTACGCCCACCAGTCGGAGAAGGTCGAGCCGCCGGTCTTATGCGCAGCGATTTCCTTCGCCACCTTGTACCCCTCGAGCACGTGCTGAAGCGTCTGTATGTGGAATCCCAACTCATCGCTCAGATTGAGCAGCATCAAGATCTCGTCGTCTCGATAGCTATGTGAGTGGACCATCCGCTTGCCTTGAAGAATCTCGACAAGCGCATCGAGCTGCAGATCTCGCCGCGGAGGGATCGCGGTTTTGTCGGTAGACTTCTTCGCGTCGTATTCCTGCCATTCGCGCATGTAGTCTTTAGCCTTAAGGAACGCCTCGCGGATCGTTTCTTCGACGCCCATACGGGTCGCCGGATACCGGCGCGGCGCCGTCGCGGGTCCGCCCTGATTATTGGAGCGCTTAGGGTTTTCGCCCAGCGCGAACTTGATCCCCGGCGGGGCATCCGCCACAAGCCACTGGTCGACCGGCTTCCCGATCTTGAACTTGATCACCGCGTTCTGTCCGCCGATCGAGTTTGCCGACCCGTGAAGGACGTTGGCGGTGGTCGTGCCGCCGGCAAGCTCACGATAGATGCTCGGGCTGTAAGGATCGATCACGTCGCGAATGCGCACCATCGAGGTCACCGAAAGCGAGCCTTCGTTCACGCTGCCGTCAACTCCTGTGTGTGAGTGACAATCGATAATGCCCGGCGTTACATACTTGCCGGTGGCGTCGATGACTCGCGCGTTCGCGTCGCGCGCTTTCACGTTCGGCCCCACCTCGGCAATCTTGCCGTCGCGGATCAGGATCGCGCCGTTGTTTATCGTCCCGTGCGAAGCCGTAAGGATAGTCGCGTTCTTGATCAGCGTCTCACCCGGCGCGGGCGCTACTACCGCGGAACCGGCTCCAACAGCCAGTTTTGTGTTGCTCCCGGTTTGCGCAAGTGCTGAAGCGACCATCGTCAACGCCAGCAACAATGACAGAATCGTATAAGTTTTTCTCATGATCCCCCCAATTCAATTGCCGATTGCCGATTGACAATTGGCGATTGCCGACTCGCTTGATTCTTCTATTTCACAATCGGAAATTGGCAATCGACAATCGGAAATCTCTCACCTCGGTCTCGTGCCGGTGAACTCAAACGAGCCCATCGCGCCCATCACCATAGTGCCCCGCATGGATTCGCCTTCAATAGTGCCGCTGATTATCGCGTCGATCGACTGACTGCCCATGTCGACCGTAGCCGTCAGCCGGATCTGATGCCCGGTCACTCGTCCGCTCTTGATCGCGACGTTTCCCATGGGCGTCCCCAGAGTGCCGCCTACTTGCTCTCCGTCTCTGGTCAGAGTCAGTTGAGCCGCTATGTCGCCTTGAGGCGATTGAACGACCAGCGACCACGACCCGGATGGATCAACGGCCGGTCCGCTCGGCGGGCCTCCCGGCCTGCCGCCGCCCATTCCGCCGCGCGCCGGCGGAGCATCGGGCTTCTTCAACTCGATCTGATCGCCATCGATAAAAACGTGCCTGACCTTTGTGTCTTTCGCCAGAAGGTCGCCGCTGGCGACAACGAGGTTGGCAATCTTACCGACCTCGATCGTGCCGACTTGATCCGCTGCGCCGAAGATCTCAGCCGCGTTGATAGTAAGCGCGCGCAGGGCCTCATCCTTCGACAACCCGTTCTCGACCGCCTTTTGAACGTTGGCGATGAAGTCCTGGGGCCGGAGCGACCCGGATGTGAACGCGAACTTCACTCCTGCCTGCGCAAGCCTTGCCGCTCCCTTTGGCGTCTCGGCGCGTTGGCGGAGTGCTCGCAGTGTTTCATCTTCGTCGTCGGGCAGATCAGCCGCGCGCTTTGGGAAGTCCACCGAGAGAATCACCGGCACGTTTTTGGCCTTGAGCATCTCCGCGACTCGATAACCGTACATCGCCCCCGCAATCATCGGCTTGAGCTTGAACTCATCCGCGATCATCAAAGCGCGGCGAATGTCACCGTCTGAATTTGCGATGAACAGTACCGGCAACTCCCCTCTCAGCGCCGGCTGAAGCGCCGCGAGCCGCTTGTCGTGTTCGGGTCTGTTGACACCGCGCTTGATACGGTTGTAGCGCTCGACTTCGTCGCGGTAGCGAATCGCGTCGTAGAACGACTGACGGATGTAAGCGACTGTTCCCATCAGCGAGCCCGGGTATCCGCCGCCGAAGCCACCGCCGCCGCTGAACTGCACCGTCAGCGCAACCGGCGCTCGAAGGACGAGTTTTGAAGCCTCCTCACCCGCGAGGTTGATCAGCGCGCTTTGCCCGGCAAAGATCCCTTGTCGGGGGCTGCTCAGCGCTGAAGTCACGCCAACCGACCGTGGGTCCTCGAACGAGGTGCCAGGTCTGACTTGGTCGGCCGCGGCGAGCGAGGGATCGCCGAGTCGCGCTTCAGGTGAAGGCGGCCCGCCGGCCGCCGCCGCAGCGATCGCCGCTTGCCTGCCGCCTCCCGCGGGAGCTTGAGCTTGTGCGGGCGCCGCGAGTCCGAGGCTCGTGTAGCCGTCGATCAAGCCCGGATACACCGTCATTCCGGCCCCGTCAATCACGCGCGCATCGGCCGGTATCTTGACGCTTTCGCCTACATCGGTGATTAGCCCGTTGCGAAAAACGATCGTGCCTTTCGCGATCGTCTTTCCCGCGCCGGTGACGATCTGAGCATCCTTGATCGCAAACGCGTCGGGCGCATCAAGCCGGGCAACAGGCGCATGCGTGAACAGCGCGAGCGCTACGGCCGCAAGGAACGCAACCGTCGCGCACGCGCGTCGGAGCGTTGCGGTCCTGGCTCGCGTCACGTATGAGCGCTCGCGGCGCGCACGAAATGTCTCTGCCATTGCGAAGGCCTCCTGCATACCATTAGATTAGCAAGACTGATTGAGTGAGCCGCCTGTGAGTGATTGCGCCTGCGCGGCGTCCACTGTGGCGCGCATAATCTATATCAAAGGCCTGCACGCCGCAAGGCCCGTCCTCTTCGAGTTCCTCAGCGTCCCCGGCGGTTACTCTCCCGCAACACGGACTCCTAAACCGCAGAGGGCGCCGAGGACGCCGAGGACTGCAACACACCCCCGGCCAGCGAGTTGCCAGGACGCCTGGGTTTCCTCATAATCAACTCCCAACAACGGAGGACGCTATGCCAGAAGTGAAGAGACGAGACGCGATCAAAGGAATGTTGGTTGGAGGCGCCGCACTCGCGGCCGGCGGGCTGAGTGCTCCGGAGGCAGAATCCGTGACGACGCAGAACGCGGAGGCGGCTCAAGTTGCGAGGGCATTTCGAGGCCAGCATCAGCCGAAGCCGTTGCCGTTCGATCCGGCGAAACTGCGAGGTATCTCGGAAAAGCTCATCCGTTCTCATCACGAGAACAATTACACCGGCGCGCTTAAAGCACTCAACGCAGTCGAGCAGCGGCTCGACGCGATGATGAAGGACAAAGAACTCCCGGCTTACGTCTACGGTGACCTCAAGCGCGAGGAACTCGTCAGGACAGGCTCGGTGATTCTTCACGAATACTACTTCGCCAATCTTGGAGGCGACGGCAAAACCGGTGGCGCCGTGCTGGGTCTGATCAAACAGTGGTTTGGCAGCTACGAGCAATGGGAAGCCGAGTTTAAGAGGACCGCCAATGCGCTCGGTGGAGGATCCGGTTGGGTGATATTCGCCTACAATTCTTACACAGGCGAAGCGCACAACTATTGGGCTTGGGACCATATGCACAACGCGCCGATGAGCCGGCCGCTGCTCGCACTGGATATGTATGAGCATGCCTATCATATGGACTACGGCGCGGCGGCTGCGAAATATGTCGACGCATTCATGCAAAATGTGAAATGGGAAGAGGTGAATCGTCGCACCGAAGACGCTCTTCGGAAGTGAGTGTCGTAGGTGGGCTGCCTCCCGAGCGAAAGCATCACCCCGTCTCCAATCATTGAGTGTCCGTCCTATCTAACCTATAATTCGGAGCGATGAGCACACAGGTAACTCTCAACCTGCCGGACGACACCCTTGAGCGTGCCGCAAAGTACGCTGCTTACGCTCATCGAGATGTCTCCGAGATCATCGCGGCGGCACTGGCTTCCTCTCTTCCCTCTCTGGATGCGATTGATGAGCTTCGTGGTATATCGAAGCTACCCGACGAAGAAATAGTGGCGCTGAGCGAGCTGCGGATGGAACGCGAAGCCGACCTGCGGCTTAGCGCGTTGCTCGACCGCCAGCAGGCCGGAGAGTTGACCGACCTTGAACGTGCCGAGGTTGCTGCGCTGATGAGAGCCTATGAGATGGGACTGCTACGCCAATCTCAGGCTCTGGCCGAAGCGGTGAGTCGCGGGCTCAGACCACCGCTCGATCCATGACCAGCCGAAGAATCTCTGAGGCGCTGGTAGCCCGTATCCGAGCCACGGCCGAGAACCGTTGCGGATATTGTTTGACTCCTCAGCGTTACGCCATGCAGGTTCTCGAGATAGAGCACATCACTCCAAGAGCAGCCGGTGGAACCGAAGATGAAGAGAATCTCTGGCTTGCGTGTCGTCTCTGCAATAACGCAAAGGGTGTGAAGACTCACGGATACGACCCGGCAACCAGGCGACGCGTTCGCCTGTTCAATCCAAGAACCCAGAAGTGGCGCCGCCATTTCAACTGGAGTGACGATTGGGTGCGGTTGATGGGGCGTACGACCTGCGGACGAGCAACAGTCGAGGCACTGAACCTTAACAACGAGATCGCTTTGGTCGTTAGACAGAACTGGGTCAGCGCAGGATGGCATCCGCCCAGGGTTTGAGTTTGGAAGTGGACTGCACGCTGATCTCTAACGAAGCCACAGTCTATGACTCGAAGTGGAAAGAAAAGACAAGCTCGTGGACGGAGTGGGGGCCGTGGCGGTGGTGCGGGCTATCATTTTCAAGACATCTACACGGCTCTTCAACTCGCAAAGTTGCTAGTCGGAGATCGTGACGCACCGTTCGAAATTCTATGGGAGAAGAAAGCAATTGACTGGGGAAGGGGCGCAGAGGCTCTGCACGTTGACGATGTCATCATTCACTCCACCAGTGGCAAGAAGACTTACGTTCAGGTCAAGGAAACAGCTCCATCCGGCAAATGGAGCGCACAGGAATTTGCGCGCAGCGGGGTCCTAATGCAGTTTTGGAGGGAATGGTCAGCCGGGTTTCTAATCGACGATGTGACTGACTCGCCCAATGCTGCCGGCCGGTCAGCACTCAACACTGGAGAGACACGATGGGAAGAGGATCGTTAGCAACGGTAGTCGTCGCGTTGGGACTGGTTGGTTTGTGCCTGCTTGGGACTGTGGGCGTCGCGAGATCGGTCGAACCCAAAGCCGAAGATGACTTTCAATTGGTCAAAGTCGCCGAAGGCATCTACGCGGGCATCGCCAAGCCTGGCGGTCTCGCGTCGGGCAATGCTGGATTCATCATCGGTGATGGCGGGGTGCTCATCGTTGACACGTTCTACACCCCGGTCGCCGTCGAGGAACTCATCGGCGAGATCGGGAAACTGAGCGGGCAGCCGATCAAGTACGCGGTCAATACCCACTACCATCTCGATCACACCGGCGGCAACCAGATTCTCGCACAGCGCAACGTGCCTATCATCGGTCACGATAACTTGATGGCCTGGCAGACGACTAAGAATCGGCGCTTTCTTCCGCTTCCGGAAGAGCTCCAGAGGCGAAGGGCGGATGCGGCAAAGCAACTCTCAGAGACTCCCGATGACCAGAAAGACAAACGAGCGCAACTGGAGCGGCAAGTGCGCAGGCTCGACGTGATGCTGACGATCAAGCTCACCAATCCTTCGGTGACATTCAGCTCTGGCACGACGCATCTGTATCTGGGGACTCGTGAGGTTGTTCTGTTTTCGCTGCCAGGCCACACGGGTGGCGACGTGTTGGTGTTTGTGCCGGACGCTAATGTGATGTTCACGGGCGATATGGGCTGGGCGAAGACGCTTCCAAATCTCGTCGACGCTACGGTGAATGATTGGGTTCCGTCGCTCGACAGGATTCTCACAAGTCACGCGAGCACAAAGTTCGTCCCCGGCCACGGCGATGTCGCAACGGCAACGGAGATGCGCGACTTCAGAGATTATCTCGACGACCTGCGAAACCGCGTCAAGAAGTCAATCGCCGACGGCTTGACGATCGACCAGGCCAGGGAGCAGTTGAAGCTTCCTGACAAGTACAAGACCTTCGCCTTCCAGAATTTCGCCCAGCCAAACGTTGAAGACATGTATAAGGAATTGAAAGGCACAAAAACCAAGTAGGAGCGCTTCCCCGCTGAATCGGCGTATGAATGACGAAGCCGCGACACCCGCCGCCACGCAGCAAAGAGGCAATCGGCTGCGTGAGTCGCTTGGCCTCGAGCGCAACGTTGTGGCCGCTTCCGCCGCGGTATTCCTGTTCAGCATGGGTGAAGAGCTTTGGAAGAAGTTCTTGCCCAAGTACCTTGAATCACTCGGAGCCGGAACCGCGGTGATCGGGCTGTTCGGCACAGTCAAAGATTTTTTCGATGCAATCTATCAATATCCCGGCGGATGGCTTGCGGATCGCGTAGGCCGCCGCCGCGCTTTTCTTGTGTTCATCGCGCTGGCATCCACGGGATACCTGATCTACTTGTTCAGTCCGTCGTGGCCGTTTGTGTTTTTAGGGCTCGCGTTCGCGATGGGATGGGCGAGCATGGCCTCGCCGGCAATCTTCTCTGTCATTGGCGATGCGCTGCCGAAAGACAAACGCGCGATGGGATTCACCTTCCAATCCCTGATCAAGCGCGTGCCGATGGCCGTAGCGCCTCTCATCGGAGGCGCGATGATCGCGACCCTCGGAATAAAGAGCGGCATAAGAGCAGGCCTGGTCATAACGCTCGCTCTTGCAGCCATCACGGTGTTGATCGTCCTGACGATCAACATACCGATCACCGCGGGAGAACCAGTCAACATTCAAGGCGTATGGCGCAGCTTTCATGACGCGCTCAAGCGATTGCTGATCTCCGACATCATTATCCGCATGTGCGAAGGCTTACCCGACGTGCTGATCATTCTCTATGTGACGAACGTCATTGGCGTCAGCGTCGCGCAGTACGGGGTGCTGGTGGCGATACAACTGGCGACTTCGATTTTGGTTTACGTTCCCGCCGCGAAGCTGGCGGACCGTTTCGGGCGCAAGCCGTTCGTCATCGCGACGTTCGTATGCTTCGCGCTGTTCCCGATTGCTATCGTTCTTTCTTCAAGCTTCGCATCCCTGATCGTTGCGTTCATCATCGGCGGCTTGCGCGAGATCGGCGAGCCTTCACGCAAAGCGATGATCGTCGACTTCGCGGTTCCTCACCTGCGGGCGCGAACCGTCGGGTTGTACTACCTGATACGAAGTCTTTCGATCTCGCCGGCAGCGGCGATCGGTGGGCTGCTGTGGAGGATCGCGCCTGAAACCCCTTTCATAGCGGCCGGAATCGTCGGCACGATCGGAGCACTCGTGTTCGCCGCCACCGTTGAGGAGCGCTACGCAAGCTAGACTCGGGGCCGGGTGTTTTGACGAGCAGGCGACCTCTTCCCCCTTCTTCCCTCTGCGCCCTCCGCGCCCTCCGCGCCCTCTGCGCCCTCCGCGCCCTCCGCGCCCTCCCCGCTCTCGGCGGTTTAAGAAACAGTTCAACCGCAGGGCACGCGGAGGAGATAAGGAAACGCGAATCCGGCGCGTCTCGCTTACTCTGGCAGTTTCGCTCGGGCGCCGTGCATAATCATCATGTAACAATAAAAGTTCGTTATGATTCAGACCGGCACAAATCCACCGAGTTCGCCCGGAAAGCCTTTCGTCGGCCACTTGCTCGATTTCCGCCGTGACCCGCCCAGGCTTCTTAGTCAACTCGCTCGCGAGCATGGCGATATCGTTCATTTCAAGCTTGGGCCGCAGGACATGTATCTTCTCAATCATCCCGATTTCATCAGAGACGTGCTGGTCACCAACAATCGCAACTTCGTCAAAAGCCGCGGCCTACAGATGGCCAAGAAGTTTCTGGGTGAAGGCTTGCTCACCAGCGAAGGCGAGTTTCATCGCCGACAACGGAGGCTCGCGCAGCCGGCCTTTCATCGTCAGCGCATCAATGCTTACGCTGAAATAATGACCGGTCACGCCACGCGAACTCGGGAGCGCTGGCGAGACGGCGAGACGCTCGACATCTGGCACGAGATGATGAGGCTTGCGCTCGCTATCGTCGGCAAGACTTTGTTTGACGCCGACGTCGAATCCGAAGCTCCGGAGATCGGCAAAGCGCTCACCGATGTGATGCAGCTCTTCGAGCGAATCACGAATCCGCTGAGCGGACTGCTCGACAAACTGCCGCTGCCCGGCAACATCCGCTGGCTCAAGGCCAAAGAGCGGCTCGACTCGACCATCTATCGCATCATCAACGAACGGCGGGCTTCGGGCGAGGATCGCGGCGACCTGCTCTCGATGCTCCTGCTCGCGCAGGACGAAGAAGGCGATGGCGGCAGCATGACCGATCAGCAACTGCGCGATGAAGCGATGACCCTGTTTGTCGCCGGGCACGAAACGACCGCTAACGCTCTCACGTGGACATGGTATCTGCTCTCACAGCATCCCGAGGTTGAAGCGAAGCTGCACGAAGAAATCGACACGGTGCTGGCAGGAAGGCTCCCAACCGCGGCGGACGTCGCGCAGTTGCGCTACACGGAGATGGTGTTCGCCGAGGCGATGAGAATGTATCCACCAGCGTGGACTATGGGCCGCCGGGTTTTGGCCGACTACCAAATCGGCCAGTACGTCGTGCCTGCGGGTTCGATAGTTCTGATGAGCCCGTGGGTGATGCACCACGACCCGAGATTCTTTCCTGATCCGTTCAAGTTCGACCCCGAGCGCTGGACAGCGGAGGCCCGAGAAGCGCGGCCGAAGTTCTCTTACTTCCCGTTCGGCGGCGGCCCTCGTGTCTGCATAGGCGAACAGTTCGCCTGGATGGAAGGCGCGCTGCTGATCGCTACCATCGGGCAGCGGTGGAAGATGCGCCTCGCTCCGGGTCAACGCGTCGAACCAAAGGCGATGATCACACTGCGGCCAAAGTACGGAATGCGGATGGTGCTTTCAAGGCAACACCGATCTCCAAGCGACAACCCGACTCTCTTTGTTGCCAGGCAAAGCAACGAGCCCTCGCTCGTCAGCAGTTAGCCGGCTACCTCGCGCGAGAGATTATGTTATAAAAGAACCGAGTCGGCTGGTTCGCGTCGTCGCCCACTTCTCGAGCGAAACGATAAGCCCTCGCCAAACATGAGGACAGACCGGCTTTTCGGATTCCACAATGAGTCACCGGGAACATGCGGTCCTTCTGAAGGACCCAAACGGAAACAGGAAAGGAATGGTAAAGATGAAACACGTGGTAAAGCTGATGACTTTGCTCATTTGTCTTTGGTTGTTGACAGGCTTCAACACCACCATCTTCACGTACGATTCGCCTCCGCAAGAGGGGAAGAAACCTCAGGAGGTGTACGAGCTGGCGCGAGAGAGCAAGATGGGGAAGGTGACTTTCAGCCACGTCAATCACATCACGAAGAATCGCAACCTCGACGCGACGGGACCTGTCGCCTGCGTCGAGTGCCACCACACGGCGCAGCCGGCGTCGGAGGTGGCAAAATTACCCCCGCTCAAGACAGCCTTCCCGCCGGATCGCACGACCACCCTGACCGCTGAATTGCTGGCGAAAGATCCGAACGCGCTCGGCGCCACCTGCACCAAGTGTCACGCGCGTGCCGGCATGAAACCAGAGGCGTGGCCGGAGATTCCGCAGATCAAGCACGAGACCAGCACCGCCGTCGTCACGCTGACCAACCAGCATGCTTTTCACCGCAACT
>Ga0255312_1000168_pt1 | contig 11331 bp, 13 predicted proteins | sample EtOH5_T0_E5_meta_FD_202081 | JGI IMG/M metagenome (GOLD analysis project Ga0255312, IMG submission 202081) | Sandy soil microbial communities from University of British Columbia, Vancouver, Canada - EtOH5_T0_E5 | ecosystem: Engineered > Artificial ecosystem > Sand microcosm > Unclassified ...
CTCACACCGGTGGCAAGGAACAACGGAAATATCGCTGTTTCTCAATTCCCAAGTAAGTGACGCCGCTGCCAAAGCGCTGGCTACCCGACTGCAAGAGCGACCGGAAATTCAATCTGCCCAGTTGATAGACCGCAATCAGGCCTTGGAATCCTTCCGCAGCACGCCCGGTTTTGCCGAAGCCATCGACAGCCTGGGAGAAAACCCTTTACCCACGGTGATTGTGGTTCAACCACACAATAAATATAGCCAGGCCAAACAGGTAGCGGACCTCGCCAACAGCCTGCGCAGCGTCCCCCATGTACAAGAAGTTCTTCACGACTTCGTTTGGTTACAACGCCTTGATGCCTTGCTGTCTCTAACTTGGCGGCTGGTATGGCTAGCCGGCTTGCTGCTTGGCTTTGCCGCCGTTCTGGTGGTGGTTAACATCACCCGCATGGATATCGAGAATCGCCGCGATGAAATCGAGGTAACTAAATTAGTCGGCGGCAGCAATGCTTTTATCTGCCGGCCATTTCGCTATACGGGAGCTTACTTGGGGCTGCTTGGCGCGTTAATAGCGGCCCTCATGGTGAGCCTGGGCGTCATCCTGGTAAACGGCCCCATCGAGCGATTGGCAGAGCTCTATCACAGCCCGTTTAGCCTAACACCCCTGCATTGGTCAGAAATCCTGGCGCTTATGGCTGCTGGCGTGCTGATAGGCTTATTGGGCTCACGTATCTCCATTAATCGCCACCTGCGCCGTATTGAACCGGGCTGATCTCGCTAATATTCCCGCCGGGAACTTCTGTTTTTTTTAGCACTCTCAGTCATCGTCTGCTAAAATTCCCGTCTGCTTACGTAGCAGAAGCTATGTTTTCCCGAAAATCACTCTTGCGCTCGTTAGAATGAGGAGACACGCATGATTGCTCGTCAACCGGTCGCTGTTAGTTCCGCCGGGCTGCCCAGCCCAGCCGCCAGCATCGACGCTTACATGTGCCGTATCCAGCAATTCCCCCTTCTCGATGTAGAAGAAGAGCGCCACCTGGCTCGTCAGCTTCGCGATCACGATGACGTCATGGCTGCTCAACAACTGATTCTTTGTAACCTGCGCTTTGTTGCCCATATTGCCCGTGGTTATAACGGCTATGGCTTACCGCAGGGAGATTTAATCCAGGAAGGTAATATCGGCTTGATGAAGGCCGTGCGCCGCTTCGACCCAGACCAGGGAGTTCGCCTGGTATCCTTCGCTGTGCATTGGATCAAAGCGGAAATCCACGAATATATCCTGCGCAACTGGCGCATCGTCAAAGTCGCCACGACTAAGGCTCAGCGCAAACTGTTCTTTCATTTACGCAGCGCCAAGAAACGGCTGGGCTGGTTTAATCGTGCTGAAGTTGAGGCAGTAGCCCATGATTTAGGCGTATCGCCCGAGGCGGTGCTCGAAATGGAATCTCGCCTTAGCGGCCAGGACATTTCATTTGAGCCGTTTGAAAATGACAACGAAGATCACGATCCGATAGCTCCTGCGCAATTTCTGACTGACCCGGACGCCGATCCGGCCATTCGCCTGGAAGATGACGACTGGGACACTCACAACCAGAATCAACTGCAAAGCGCATTAGCCAGATTAGATAGCCGCAGCCGCGATATCCTGATGCAGCGCTGGATCGGTGACAACAAAGCCACACTCCATGATTTAGCGGATAAATACGGTGTATCTGCCGAGCGGATTCGTCAGCTGGAAGGTAATGCGCTAAAAAAACTCCGCGCTGAATTTGCGCTTGAGGCCTAGTTAGACCCAAAGAAACGCATCAGCAAGGGTAGGTAACTATCCAGCAACAGCAATGCGAATAGCCCCATCAAATAGGTGATCGAATAACCGAACGTCTTTATCGGCAGATCATCACGCGGGGCGAACATGAGTGACGCAGCATAGTACAAAAACCCAAGGTCCAAAATAGCGACACCCACCAGGTACAGCAAGCCGCTCATGCCCACGGCATACGGCAATATACTCACTGCCACCAACAATAACGTATAAAGAAAAATCTGCAGACGAGTAAACTCAACGCCGTGAGTCACCGGCAACATCGGTATGTCGGCATCGGCATATTCATTGCGTCGATGAATGGCCAAAGCCCAGAAGTGCGGGGGCGTCCAGATAAAAATAATCAAAAACAATAATAACGCATGAGGATGTATCTCACCGGTCACGGCAGCCCAACCGAGGATGGGGGGTGCCGCACCCGCTGCCCCGCCGATCACTATATTCTGTGGCGTTGCCCGTTTTAGATACATCGTGTAGACCACAGCGTAACCAATCAAAGACAGCAAGGTAAGCACAGCGGTTAGCGAGTTCACCCACTTCAGTAGGATGCCTATGCCTGCCGCCCCCAACAGAAAAGCAAAGATCAGGCTGTTCTTAAGCGGTAAAGCCCCCATGGGCAGCGGCCGATTTTTGGTCCGCGCCATACGAGCATCCACGTTGCGATCAACCACCTGATTAATCGCCGCCGCTGAAGCCGACATCAACCCGATACCGAGCGTTCCCGCAAACAAAATTACTAACGGAACCTCGCCGGGCGCCGCCAAAAACATACCGACCAGGGCAGTAAACACAATGAGTGCGACCACTCCAGGCTTGGTCAATTCGAAATAGGCGTTAACGATTTTTCGCCACCCTTGAGCTACGATCATTTCAGACAAGTTCGGACTCCGAATTCAGTATGTGATTGACCGTGATCAGAATGATCAGCAGGATCGCCGCGCCGCCATTGTGCGCCACCGCCACGGGCAATGGCAGGCGGCCAAGCACGCTCGCAATACCCAAACTGACCTGTAGTAACAAGCCAGCAGCCAACATCATGCCGCCGATACGCACCGATTTTTGCTCGCCGCGTACAATTAACCCCAGCGCGATGATGCCAAGATACAGAACCGTCACTAAAGCGCCTATGCGATGGGTAAGGTGGATGGCAGTACGCGCCGGACTGTCCAACACGCCACCTTCATAATTAACCCCCAAGCCGCGCCATAACACAAACGCTTCATCAAAGTCCGCCGTGGGCCACCATTGCCCCTGACAAGCCGGAAAATCTGGGCAGGCCAGGGCAGCATAGTTGGTGCTGGTCCAGCCACCCAGCGCGATCTGCGCGGTGAGCACCAGTAATCCCCATGCCGCTGCTCTACCTAGCCCACGACCTTGCCATAACTTTGCCGGCGCAAAATAATTGCCCGTGCGTAGTACCAGCCAGGTCATCAACGCCAGCGTCGTCAATCCACCCAGCAAATGGCCCATGACCACCAGGGGTTTGAGCAGCCAAGTGACGGTCCACATGCCCAGTATGCCTTGAAAGATAACAACGGCGAGCAAAATGACGGGCAGCCGCAAAGGCTGTTTTGGGTCACGCCGATTGCGCCAGGCCAGCGCCACCAGCGCCATAATCAACAGACCCAGGCTGCTGGCAAAATAGCGGTGGGCCATCTCTTTCCAGGCTTTGTCGCTCTCCAACTGCCGTTGCGGGTGCGCCTCATTAGCCGCCATAACGGCATCTGGATGACTAGGCACTACCAGCTGACCATAACAACCCGGCCAGTCTGGGCAACCGAGTCCAGCGTCGGAAAGCCGGACATAGGCCCCAAGCACAACGACTATAAAGGTCAGAAAAACGCCAATAATGGCTAGGCGATGAAACCAGGATTGACGCATCCGACTACCCTATCTGCGAAAATTTCAACAAACGCTGCAAGTCTTTCAATATCGACTGTGCGGCTTCGTTCGATTCGTAGTACATAAAAAAATTGCCGTGCGGGTCCAAAAGATAAATCCTCTGAGCTTGCGTCGGCATACTCTGCTCTTGCGTAATCTGGAGTGTACTCCATAAATTTTGTGTGTCCGACCCGGCCACCGCCACCGTTAAATCGGGATGCTCGGCCAGGCGTTTATCCAATTCCTGGCGGTCAACCGCTCCGGCTATGACATATAGGCGCTGAACGCGATGGGCTTCACGGCCAGTGGCCGTACGCACCTGCCGAGTGTAATAAAGTTGCTGCTGGCACAACTCATCACAAACAGGGCCGCCAACGTACAGCATTGTCCATTTTCTGAAATAACTTTTATCATCAAACGGTTGGCCATCCAAAGTTAGCAGTCCGCTATTCTCCAAAGGTCGCGCAGGTGTAACCAGATGACCACGATTTGCCTTTATCGCCGGCGCCAAGGTATCGGCGTGCTTATACAAATAGATCGCAAAAAACAATGGCGCAATAAAGATACCAGCGATAAGCATCAGCTTTAGCCGACCGGATGTTCGACTTAGATTCGCCGTTAGTTTTTCAGTATCAAACTGCATCTGCTTTGCCTTTATAACGATGCCCATACCACGCGCCGATCAAGATCAACCACACCACCGAAAGACTGAACCATTGTATGGCATAGCCATAATGAGTAGACGGTTGCATTACTTGTGGCCGCCAGTTTCTCAGGTAGCCATCGTCGACGTCAGGATCCAACAACAGCAATACCGGGGCGACCTGGATGCCGGTAGCTGCCTGCAATTCTTCCCAGCGGGGATAATTAACCAGCCGCGGCCAATCCCCCGCTTCGATGCCTTGACCCGCTCGCATGCCGGCCTCCGGAAAATGACTGAGGATACCGGTCACGGTCCGCTCTTCCTGGCTTACTTCGATAGCGGGAAGCTGCTCCCGTGTTCTTCCCCAAGGCACCCAGCCGCGATCAACCAGCACAACACCATCACTTAGCCGCAGGGGAGTCCAAACGCGCAGCCCGGCCCAACCTTCGTGTACTTGATTATCCAAAAGCAGTTGATGCGCTGAATCATAACGGCCTATCAGTATTATCCGGTGAATCGAATCCGAGCCTGAACGTAACTGCTGCAACGTCGCTATATCTCTGACCGGGATGGGCGGCTGTTTTATCGACAGCTCATAGCGATCAAACAGTGCCTGTTTTTCTTCGGCCCGACTGAGTTGCCAAAACCCTAAACGCAAGCAGACAAGACTGACCGTGACAATGACTAGCCACTGGCCAATACGCTTTAGCCACCGTGACGCTAACTGTGTCGAAAGCATGGCTGCCGTGCTCCGAATTCTGCCCTTTAGGTTATACTGACGGGATTCATTCCATGGGATACAACATGCTCGTCAAACTGCTCATTCTCGCCGCATTTATCGGCATCCTGATCAGCCTGGGTTCCAGCTTGTTTTTTCTAATGCGCGATCAAGGCTCGTCGCGCAGAACCGTGAACGCGCTGACTTGGCGAATTGGCCTATCTATCCTTTTATTCCTGCTGATTCTTCTTGGCATTAAAACCGGAGTCATTCAACCGCATGGCATTTACCCCGTTGCGGCACCGGTTCCGACTACCACGCAGTGAACTTGCTGCCAAGAATTTGAGAGGGCGCGGGCACTGTAAGTCCTTTCACAATGCCCGCTATAACGCCGTGCCATCTGAACCCAAAATCTATCGTCAAACGATGTAGACGAAGATAAACAGACCCAACCAGACCACGTCAACAAAATGCCAATACCAAGCCACAGCTTCGAAAGCAAAATGCTTTTCCGCAGTGAAGTGGCCGCGCCAGCTACGGCAGAACATCACAAACAGCATTAAGGTACCCAAGGTAACGTGGGCACCATGAAACCCCGTCAGCATAAAAAAGGTGGATCCATAGATACCGGAACCCAATGTCAGATTCAGCTCCGTGTAGGCCTCGTGATATTCCTCAGCCTGAAAGAACAAGAACACCGCACCTAAGATCACTGTAGCGAGCAGCCAAAGCGTCGTTTTTGCCTTCGCATTGTCCTTAACCGCATGGTGCGCCATGGTCACTGTCCAGCTGCTGGTCAGCAGCAGAGCCGTATTGATCGCAGGCAACCCCCAGGCATGTATCGTTTCGAAATGCCCGCCGATTACTCCTGGGCCATTGGTTGGCCAAGCGGCCTCAAAATTCGGCCACAGCAAAATCTGAGTGAGCTCTATACCTTCCCCGCTAAGCCATGGAATCGCCAGGGCGCGGGCATAAAACAAGGCACCGAAAAAGGCGGCGAAAAACATCACTTCAGAGAAAATAAACCAGCCCATTGCCCAACGGTAGGTACGATCAACCTGGTCACTGTAAAGCCCGGCCAAACTCTCGCGTATCACCGCGCCAAATAAGCCAAACAACATAACAACTAATATGCCGAATCCGGTAAAGCCCACCAGGGAAGCTCCACCGACTTCATTGAAATATAAGCAAGCTCCCACCGCCATTAAGAGCAAGCCTATGCTGCCCACAAATGGCCAATAACTGGGTTCAGGAACGTAATAGACATCTTTGCTGTGAGATGCGCCCGCCATACTGTCCGTCCTCGCTCAATTTGCTCAATAAGTTGCTGATTCTCTAAATCAACCGTTGGTGGAGCATGTTTATCTGCTCCACCGGAATCCTCACATTTTCTTAACCTGATTCAGCCTGCCTTAGCAGCCGCTTCGGTAACGTCAAAAAATGTGTACGATAGGGTTACTGTTCCTATATCCGCCGGCAAGGTCGGATCAATGTAAAAAGTCACCGCCATATCACGGGTTTCGCCCGCTCGCAGCGTCTGCTGCTGAAAGCAAAAACATTCAAGCTTATGCAGATACTTGGTAGCCTCGTGGGGAGTGATGTTGGGGATCGCCTGCCCTACCATGTCCTGACTGGTCAGGTTGGTGGCTTTAAAAACCACTGTCTGACGCTGGCCCGGATTGACTTTTATGGCTCCACTACCAATATCGACCCGCCAAGGCATGTACTGATTCATGGCCGAGGTAAACTCGACTTTAATCTGGCGATTCAAATCAATCGCTACCGGCTGCCCAGCCTCTGCCTGCTTCACTCGTCCACCGATACCGGTGATATCGCAAATCAAGTTGTACATCGGCACCATGGCGTAACCAAAACCAAACATCAAGGCTGCTGCCGCTGTTGTCCTGATTAGTACCGCTTTATGCGTTGCCTTGGCCATTAAACCCACCTTTGTGCGGCGTACGATCAACCATCATCGATAAGCCATAGACGCAACGAAAGCCAGCAAAAAAACTACCGCCAATCCTAATACCAAGATGAACGTGCGACGGATTTTTGCCCGCCGCATTTCCAACAACGGATTAGGGTTACTCATCGACAGATTCCGTGCCGATCAATATTAATGATGAATGACCGGTGGCGTGGTAAAGCTGTGATAAGGCGGTGGCGAAGGCAAAGTCCACTCCAATCCTTCCGCACCTTCCCAGGGCTTGGCCGGTGCTTTTGGGCCACCCTTGATACATTTAATGATCACGTATAACCACAATAGCTGTGATATGCCATAACCAAAGGCACCGACGCTGGAAATCTGGTTAAACGACGTGAACTGCAGCGCATAGTCAGGAATACGGCGCGGCATACCCGCCAGCCCAGCAAAATGCATGGGGAAAAATGTCAGGTTGACGAAGATAGTGGTTGACCAGAAATGCAGCTTGCCCAGACGCTCGTCATACATGTGGCCGGTCCACTTAGGCAACCAGAAATAAACAGCCGCCATGATGCCAAAGGTCGCGCCTATCATCATCACATAATGGAAGTGCGCCACCACAAAATAGCTATCGTGATATTGAAAATCCACCGGCGCCATGGCCAACATTAAGCCAGACAGTCCACCTACTGTGAATAATAAAACGAAAGCAATGGCGAATAACATGGGGGTTTCAAACGTCAGCGACCCACGCCACATGGTGGCTGCCCAGTTGAACACCTTTACGCCCGTCGGTACGGCAATCAACATTGTGGCGAAGGTAAAGAACAACTCGCCAGCCAACGGCATACCCACCGTAAACATATGGTGCGCCCAGACGATGAAGGACAAGAAGGCAATCCCACACATCGCATACACCATGGAATCAGCGCCAAACAGCGGCTTACGCGAAAAGGCTGGGATGATATGCGAGATCAGACCAAACGCCGGCATGATGATAATGTAGACTTCCGGGTGACCGAAAAACCAGAAAATGTGTTGGAACAGCACGGGGTCGCCGCCACCGGCTGCATTAAAGAAACTGGTGCCAAAATAACGATCCGTCAGCAGCATGGTGACGCCGCCTGCCAGCACTGGCATCACCGCAATCAGTAAGAACGCCGTGATCAACCAGGACCAGGCGAACAGGGGCATCTTCATTAAAGTCATGCCAGGTGCGCGCAGATTCAAGATGGTGGCAATCACGTTGATGGCGCCCATGATGGACGATACGCCCAAAAGATGCACACCGAAGACCATGAATGGGAACGACGCGCCGGTTTGCAGCACAAGAGGCGGGTAAAGTGTCCAGCCGCCTGCCGGCGCTCCGCCGGGGAGGAATAAGGTGCTGGCTATGATAATCAGTGCGACCACCAGTATCCAGAAACCCCAGTTATTGATACGCGGCAACGCCATATCGGGCGCGCCTAACATCACCGGCAACAGCCAGTTCGAGAACCCTACAAACGCCGGCATGATGGCGCCAAATACCATGATCAACGCGTGCATTGTGGTCATTTGGTTGAAGAACTCGGGGTTCACCAACTGCATGCCCGGCTGAAACAGCTCAGCACGAATGACCAGCGCCATGGAGCCGCCGAGAAGGAACATGGCAAAGCTCAACCACAAATACATTGCGCCCAAGTCTTTGTGGTTGGTTGTCATTATCCAACGACGTATTGGGTGCGGATCTGGCCCGTGGTCATGATGGTCGTCTGTCATTGCGTGGTCGTTCATTAGTTTGCTCCTATAAATTGGCTTGCCGCTGGTCAATCAATGCACCGCCAATATTCCTTGAGCGGGAAGTGACGCAGCTTGCTTAGTTTTTTGTTCTGCTAGCCAAACCTCAAATTCTTCCTTGGGCTTCGCTATTACCACGATGGGCATGAAGCCGTGATCCCGGCCGCATAATTCTGCACACTGGCCGCGATAGGTACCGGGTTCATCAATCTTGGCCCAGGCCTCGGTAAAGGTTCCCGGGATAGCATCTTTCTTTATCGCAAACGCAGGCACCCACCAAGCATGTATAACATCACTGGCGGTAAACAAAAACCGGACTTTAACACCCACGGGGAGCACGAGCGGCTTGTCCACGTTTAGCAGGTAGTGATCAACCGTGGCCGGGTCGATGCCAGAATCCAATTGGCGGGCTTGGTTGCTGGCGCTATCCAGCGTACTGAAAAAGCTAACGCCTTTATCCAGGTACTCGTAGCCCCACTTCCACTGGTAGCCGGTTACCTTAACGGTGAGTTCGGCATCGCTGGTGTCGTACATCTGGATTAGAACTTTGCCACTGGGCGCAGCCATAACCACCAGAATAATGAAGGGGATGACGGTCCAAACAACTTCTACGGCGGTATTGTGATGAAATTGCGCAGGCACGGCGCCGGCGGACTTTCGAAACCGTATCATGGAATACATCATTACCAGGAAGACCACTGCACCGATGACGGTACAAATCCAAAATGTGAGCATATGGAGATCGTAAACATCTCGGCTGATCTCGGTAACCCCTTTAGGCATGTTGAATTCCAGGGGTGCGGCCAAAGCCGGTACGGCGAGCAACCAGATAATCAAAATTGCGCTAATGGCTCGTAAGTTTTGCTTCCACATTCGCCACACTCTCTTTAGTTTTCGATTCTTGACGATAAGTCCGTATCACGCGCCGGGCGACAAACGCCGCCGACGTACATCATACAAGTGATGGCGCGTAAGAATAACATGGGTGGGGTAGCCACTACATCCCGGCCATTCCGGAGCCGCGAAAATGCTACTCCACGGCGGGTATCTGCGCAACCAGAAAATGCGCATAACTTACTTGGTCAGGCTGAGATTCCTGCGGTTTCACGCGGGCGACACCGAGCCTAAACGCACCCAGGAAAACAAGGTCATTGAGTCAATTTGGCTAGCTTAAGACGGTACGAAGTCCAGCGGATAAGACAAATGGGTATCGGTGGCATCAACTGCACCAAAATCAAAACCTCGAATTCGATCAGTAATCTGTTGCTCAAGCTCCGCTGACTTAAGTTCGCTTGATACCAGCGCAATCTCGGTAACCTTGCCGCTTGCGGCAATGTTTAAGCGGATAACCATGCGGCCCCTAAGGCTAGGATCTTTGCGCAAGGCCCGATTATAAAGGATGTAGAGTGCGCCCTTATAACGATCAAAAACGGCTTTGATGCTTGCCATTGATCGCCCGGACGTCATACCTGGCTCGTCTGCACCGCCCCCACCGCTACCCGACCCTATTCCGCCGCCGCGCCCGCCACCCGAACCGCCATCGCCCCCGCCACCCCCTGGATTACCCACTCGCGTGGTCGTGCGGCCACCCATCTGGGTGGTTCCGACACCCGCCCCGCCCGACCCTATCCCACCTCTTTCCCCGTGTGCGACGCCACTACTACGGGCAGCCCCAGCGGTGATCACTTCGGGCGCAGGCGTATTATTGGCGTCTTCAGTGGATACGTTTTTTGACCTCAATAAAGTTTCGTCCGTCGATCTGCGGCTGGAGCCGGTTTGACGCAATCCCTCTAACTGATCGCGCATGGCCAGCAAACCACTACCGGCCGCTTTGGCGCGAGCGAGCTCGCCCGCACTGGGGCCGGAGCCGCCCCCCGAGCCACCACCCGTACCCGGACTACCCCCTGGCTTGGTTGAGGATTTTGCTTGCTGCGGCCTAGTTGTGGGTGGCAACGATTTGGGCGGCGCTTCGGCTTTGGGTGGCGCCACGGGCACGGCAGGGGCCTCGACAGTTTTAACTTCGGGCTGCACCACCGGCGGCGGTGGCGGCAATATAACTTCTTGCTTGGGCAGCTCCAGCATCACCAGACGGGGTGGCGGTGGTGGCGGCAATTCATTAATGATGGGCGGTAACGTGATGACAGAAAACAAAGCCAGCAGCAAAAACGTCAGCAGATTCACGATCACAACAATGATGCGGAAACGCCTCTCATCATCATGGTGACTGGCCTTAAGCGGCCCAACAGATAAGCTGGATAGTTTGCTCATCAATTATCCCTAGGCCTGCTCTGCCGTGTGAACAACGGCAAGTGATAGCGTCTCAAATCCGGCGGCGGTGGCCGTGGCGAGAATTTTACGTAACAGGCTATAGGGGATGGTTTTATCGCCCACTACGGTGACCTCCGGCCGGCTGGTATTGTCCTTGGCAGGCAACGCTATGTTCATGTCTAGGGCGGCTTGGCGCAGCGCAGCACTTAGCTTGGGTAATTCTTGTTTAGGGCTGGCTTCGGCTTCGGAGACTTTCATAACGAAGCGTCCACTGACAACGATTTCATCACGGGTAATGGTGATGGTGG
>Ga0255312_1000169_pt1 | contig 11327 bp, 14 predicted proteins | sample EtOH5_T0_E5_meta_FD_202081 | JGI IMG/M metagenome (GOLD analysis project Ga0255312, IMG submission 202081) | Sandy soil microbial communities from University of British Columbia, Vancouver, Canada - EtOH5_T0_E5 | ecosystem: Engineered > Artificial ecosystem > Sand microcosm > Unclassified ...
AGCGGCGTCGGAGTTGGGGTCGGCGTTGGAGTCGGAGTGGGGGTCGGAGTCGGAGTGGGGGTCGGAGTCGGAGTGGGAGTCTGGGTGATCGGGGCCGGCATCGGCTGCACACCGCCGCCACCGCCGCCACCGCAGGCGGACAGCCCGAACGCCAGCACGACCGCGCAAGCAGTCGTTGCCAGAAGCCGCTTATTCATTGCCCATCTCCGCTCAAGCCGCTGAAAATTAATGACTTCCCCGTATGTCCTTATGCTTTACAAAACCTTTCAGTTTGCTGAAGAAAGGACATGGTTGTACGCGCTCGCCCGACCATGGATCAGCGCTTCGCCGACGTCCGCGACTGGATCTTCGACCTCGACAATTGCCTGTACCCGGCGTCGACCGGGCTGTTCGCGCTGATCGACGAGCGCATGGGGGCGTATATCCAGCGGCTGCTCGACTGCGACGCCCATGAAGCCAAGCGCGTCCAGAAAGCCCACTTCCACGAGCATGGGACCACGCTCGCGGGGCTGATGAAGACGCACGGCGTCGACCCGCATCACTTCCTCGACGAGGTCCACGCCATTCCGCTCGACCGGATCCGCGCCGACGACGCGCTGGCCGCGGCCCTGGCGCGGCTGCCGGGGCGCCGCTTCGTGTTCACCAACGGCGACGCGCCCTACGCCCGCCGGGTGCTCGAAGCGATCGGGGTCGGTGCGCAGTTCGACGAGCTCCACGACATCCACGCCAGCGATTTGCGGCCCAAGCCCGACCCGCACGGCTATGCGCTGCTGTGCGAGCGCTTCGGGATCGATCCTGCCCACGCGCTGCTGGTCGACGACATGGCGGCCAATCTGAAGCCCGCCAAGGCGCTGGGGATGACCACCGTCTGGGTCGACAACGGCTCCGAGCGCGGCAGCCATGGCGCCCACGACAGCTTTATCGACTATCGCATCGGCAACGTCGCCGAATGGCTGGAAGCGATCCTGGAGGGCAAGTCATGAGCGCCGCGATGAGCGAAGCGATTAAGGCGACCATCGACGCCGCCTGGCTGGAGCGGGAATCGATCGGCCCCGCCACCCGCGGCGAGAGCCGGCAGGCGGTCGATGCGGCGATCGCGGCGCTCGACAGCGGCAAGGCGCGGATCGCCGAGAAGGTTGGTGACGAGTGGGTCGTCCACCAGTGGCTGAAGAAAGCCGTGCTGCTGTCGTTCCGCCTGAACCCGATGGAGATGATCGGCGGCGGGCCGGGCGGCGCGCACTGGTGGGACAAGGTGCCGTCCAAGTTCGCCGGCTGGGGCCAAAAAGAGTTCGAAACGGCGGCGTTTCGCGCCGTACCGGGCGCGATTGTTCGCCGCGGCGCCTTCATCGCTCCCGGCGCGGTGCTGATGCCGAGCTTCGTCAACATCGGCGCCCGGGTCGGCGAAGGGGCGATGGTCGACACCTGGGCGACGGTCGGGAGCTGCGCGCAGATCGGCCGCAACGTCCACATCTCGGGCGGGGCCGGGATCGGCGGCGTGCTCGAGCCGCTGCAGGCGGGGCCGGTGATCATCGAGGACGATTGCTTCATCGGCGCGCGATCGGAGGTCGCGGAAGGCGTGGTCGTCGAGCAGGGCGCGGTGCTATCGATGGGGGTGTTCCTCGGCGCTTCGACCAAGATCGTCGATCGGGCCACGGGGCAGGTCCACTACGGCCGCGTGCCGGCTTATTCGGTGGTCGTTCCCGGGGCGTTGCCGAGCAAGGACGGCGGACCGGCGCTGGCCTGTGCGGTGATCGTCAAGCGGGTCGACGAGCGGACCCGGTCCAAGACCAGCATCAACGAATTGCTCCGCGACTAGTCGATAAGCCCAGCTTATGGGCTGAGTCCGCGCTTTTGTTGGCGGGGGCCATCCCCGAACCCTAAGCCAGCTCAATGGCAAGCCGCAGCATATCCGCGTTTGACCGCAACCCGCGGGACGCGAACGTTCCGCCCCTGCCCTACGCCGGGGACATGATCCGCAATGTCATGAACCGCAGCGACTGGACCATCCTCATCGCCCTCGCGCTGATCTGGGGCGGCGCCTTCTTTTTCATCGGCGTCGCGGTCCACCAGGTCGCCCCGCTGACCTATGTCTGGGCGCGCCTGACGATCGCCGCCGCGGCGATGTGGCTGTTCCTGTGGTGGCGCGGTGAATCCGCCGGCCTGCCGCGTTCCGTCTGGCGCTCGATCCTCGTCCTGGCACTGCTCAACAATGTCGTCCCGTTCATCCTGTTCGGATGGGGCCAGACGCACATCGCCAGCGGGCTCGCGTCGATCCTCAATGCGACGACCCCGATCTGGGGCGTCGTCGTCGCCCATCTCTTCACCCGCGACGAGCGGATGACGCCGCGCAAGCTCGCCGGCGTGCTGCTCGGCTTTGGCGGTGTGGCGCTGATGATCGGCCCGGCGGTCCTGGCGACGCTCGGCGGCGACACGCTGGCCCAGCTGGCCTGCGTCACGGCCGCGCTATGCTATGCGCTGGCGGGCGTGTGGGCGCGGCGCTTCAAGGCCATGGGCCTGCCGCCGGTCGCCGTGACCACCGGCCAGCTGACTGCCGGCGCCGCCATCATGCTGCCGGTCGCGATGCTCGTCGATCGGCCGTGGTCGCAGCCGATGCCGTCCCTGGGAGCAGTCGCGGCGATCGTCGCGTTGGCGCTGGTCTGCACCGCCTTCGCCTACATCCTTTATTTCCGGCTGATCGATTCGGCCGGGGCGACGAATGCCCTGCTCGTCACCTTGCTGGTGCCGCCGATCGCGATCCTGCTCGGTTCGCTGTTCCTCAATGAAGTGATCGCGCCGCGCGATTTCGCCGGCATGGCCCTGATCGCGCTTGGCCTCGCGGCGATCGACGGCCGCGTGCTCAGCGCGTTTGCGCGTCGCCGGCTTCGGCCAGCAGTTTAGTCGCCTCGGCGCTGGTCCAGTCGAGGTCGCCAACGTAGCGCCAGATCTCGCGGCCCTGCTTGTCGTAGAGGACGGTCGTCGGCATCACCTCGACGCCGAGCGCTCCGGACAACGCCATCTTCGGATCCTGGTAGGCGCCGAGGCCGTCGATCTTGTGCGCGGCGAGGAACGCGGTGACCGAGCTGTGCGGCGCCATGTCCTGGCTGACCGCGATCACCCCCAAGGCGCCGTCGTCGTTATGGGCGTCGGACAGTTTCTCAAGCGTCGGCAGCTCCTTGATGCACGGCCCGCACCAGCTTGCCCACAGATTGACCAGCACCGGCACGCCCCTGAAATCGGCGAGGCTGATGTCGCCGCCGTCGGGATCGCGGAAGGTGACGTCGGGAGCCGGCTTGCCGGCATTCTCGCGGTGGACGCCCTTGATGCCGACCGTGGCCTGGTCGGCGGCTTGCTGGGACAGCTCGCCTTGCTCGCCTTGCTGGCGTTCGGGCTTTTGCCTATCGCAGGCGGCCAATCCGACCAGCGCAAGGAACAGCAGGATCAGCCGCAAGACGAATTCCAATCCGATGTGGGGCGGACGCTTTTCGGGCGGCCCGGCCGAGCTGATGCGCGAGATAAATAGCTCGATCGCCACCGACAAGCGGATTTGGCGCGAGGACATCGCCGCCAGCCGCGCCCATGCCGCGATGCTCGGCCGGCAGGGGATCATCACCGCCGACGATGCGGCCGCGATCGACCGCGGCCTCGCCGCGATTGGCGAAGAGTATGCCATGGGCGGCGTCGCCGAGGACCCGGCGCTCGAGGACATCCACATGCACGTCGAGCACCGCCTGGCCGAGCGGATCGGGCCGGCGGCGGGTCGGCTGCACACCGCCCGCTCGCGCAACGACCAGGTGGCGACCGACATGCGACTGTTCGTCCGCGACGCGATCGACCAGCTGGTGGCAGGCATCGACCAACTCGAAAGTACGATCCTCGACCGCGCCGAGGAGCATGCGGCGACGATCATGCCGGGCTTCACCCATTTGCAGACCGCGCAGCCGGTGACCCTCGGGCACCACCTGATGGCGTACCGCGAGATGCTGGCGCGCGACCGCAGCCGCTTCACGGATGCCCGCAAGCGCCTCAACGAATGCCCGCTCGGTGCAGCGGCGCTGGCCGGCACCGGCTTCCCTATCGACCGCGACGCGACCGCCGCCGCTTTGGGCTTCGACCGGCCGACCGCGAACAGCGTGGATTCGGTCTCCGACCGCGATTTCGTCGTCGATTATCTTGCCGGGGCGGCGCTGTGCTCGGTGCATTTGTCGCGGCTCGCCGAGGAGATCATCGTCTGGGCGTCGCAGGCGTTCGCGTTCGTGACGCTGCCCGACGCCTGGTCGACCGGGTCGTCGATCATGCCCAACAAGCGCAACCCCGACGCCGCCGAGCTGGTCCGCGGCCACTCGGCGCGGATCGTCGGCGACCTGGTCGCGCTGCTGGTGCTGCTGAAGGGCTTGCCGCTGGCCTATGCCAAGGATTTGCAGAACGACAAGGCGCCGCTGTTCGACGCCCACGACCTGCTGACGGTGTCGCTGGCGGCGATGGCCGGAATGGTCGCCGAGCTCGAGTTCGACGCGGCGCGGATGCGGGCGGCGGCGGCGGCCGGGCACTCGACCGCGACCGACCTCGCCGACTGGCTGGCGAGCGAAGCCGGAGTCCCGTTCCGCGAGGCGCACGCGATCGCCGGTCGGGCGGTGGCGGCCGCGGAAGCGAAAGGCGTCGGCCTCGGCGAGCTGGGCCTCGACGAACTGCGGGCGATCGACGCGCGCATCGGCGAGGCCGCGCTCGCCCGGCTGTCGGTCGAGAGCAGCGTCGCGGCGCGCACCTCGGCTGGCGGAACCGCGCCCGAGCGGGTAATCGAAGCGGTCGCGGCGGCGCGGGCCGCTCGCCGGAGTGATCGATGAAGCTTGCGCCTTTTGTTTTGCTAACGGTCGGCTGCCTTGCCGCCGGTGCGTGCGGCAAGATGGCGCCGCTGCAGCCCGCGCCGGGCCAGTCGCTGCCGGTCAAGCCGCTGCTCGCCAAGGCGACCCCGACCGCCGAGCAATTGCTGACGCCGCCGACCAACGCGCGGCCGCAGCGGGTCGACGAGCTGATCAAGCGCTCGGAGCCGCGCAAGGCCGACCGCTTCGACCTGCCGCCGCCCGACGGTGGCGCCGCGCCGGTGCTGCCGGAGACCGAGGCGCCGAGCAGTTCCGAACAACCGGGCGTGTCGACCCCGCAATGAGCAATCGCCAATGAGCAACCGGCTGCGCAAGGCGATCTTCCCGGTCGCGGGCCTCGGCACGCGGCTGCTGCCGGCGACCAAGGCGATCGCCAAGGAAATGCTGACGATCGTCGACCGGCCGCTGATCCAGTACGCGGTCGACGAAGCGCGCGAGGCCGGCATCGAGCAGATGATCTTCGTCACCGGGCGCGGCAAATCGAGCCTGGTCGATTATTTCGACGTCGCCTTCGAGCTCGAGACGACGATGCGCGACGCGGGCAAGAGCCTCGACGCGCTCGAGCCGGCGCGGACCAACTACGGCGAAGTCGTCGCGGTCCGCCAGCAGGAGCCGCTGGGGCTCGGCCATGCGGTCTGGTGCGCGCGCCACATCGTCGGCGACGAGCCGTTCGCGGTGCTGCTTCCGGATGATTTGATGACCGGCACGCCGGGCGCGCTGAAGCAGATGGTCGATGCCTGGGCCAAGGTCGGCGGCAATTTGCTGTGCACCGAGGAAGTGCCCGCCGACAAAACCCGGAGCTACGGAATCATCGCGCCCGGCGGGGTCGACGGCGACCTGACCGAGGTGCTCGGGCTGGTCGAGAAGCCGGAGCCGGAGGTCGCGCCGTCGCGGCTCAGCGTGATCGGCCGCTACATCCTGCAGCCCGAAGTGATGGGCGTGCTCGACGCCGGGACCCGCGGCGCCGGCGACGAAATCCAACTGACCGACGCGATGGCCAAACTGATCGGCAAGCAGCCGTTCAACGCGCTCAAGGTCGCTGCCGTGCGCCACGACTGCGGCGACAAATTGGGCTTCGTCCTCGCCAATTTGGCGCTGGCGCTCGAGCGCCCCGACATGGCGCCGCGAGTCCGGGAATATCTGGCAAAACTCTAGGCGGCGCGGGGCCTTTACGCCGAACGGGGACCCAGCAGGCACTCGAGCCGGCGGCGTTCGGCCTCGCTGGCGAGCCAGCGATCGCGCATGTCGCCCAGTTCGATCGCCCGGGTGACGACACGCGCGTCGAGCGCGGCATTGTCGTCGCGCAGCGACTTCAGCGATTGGGCGCGGGCGATCCGCCGGTCGATGCGTGCGAACAGCACCTCGAAGTGGAACGGCTTCAGAATGACGTCGTCGGCGCCCGCTTGGTAGGCCTGGACCGCGCCATTGGGCCTGGACTTGCCCGTTATCAGCATCACCGGCAGGTCGCGCCATTTGGCGATACTGCGGACCATGCGCGTCAGATCCGCGCCGCTGATGCCCGGCATGTAGAGCTCGGCCAGCACCAGGTCGACCGGCTGCCGGTGGAGTTCGGCGATCGCAGCCCCGCCGCGCTCGGCCGCGGTGACCCGATAGCCGGCCTCGCCGAGCCGTCGTACGAGCACCGAGAGATTGCCCTTGTTGGGATCGACCACCAGCACCCGCGGCGGCGGCGGCGCAGGTGAGGGCGAGGCTTCGGCGGTCGCTTTGTCCATGGCCGCGAGCCTAGGCAAAGATGGTTAACGCGATGCTAAGCGCGCGCAGCCTTACGGCTCCAGCTCGACGTCCCAGTAGAGGTAGTCGCGCCAGCTTTGGTGGAGGTAGTTGGGCGGGAAGCTCTTGCCGTGGTCCTGGAGCTGCCAGCTGGTCGGGCGGATCGGCTCGCGCGCGAAATGCATCTTGGCCTGGCCGGGCGTGCGGCCGCCTTTCCTCAGGTTGCACGGCGCGCAAGCGGTGGCGACATTCTCCCACGTCGTCCGGCCGCCTTGCGCGCGCGGCAGGATATGGTCGAACGTCAGCTCGCGGTTCGAGCCGCAATAGACGCAGCGGAAACGGTCGCGCAGGAAGAGGTTGAACCGGGTGAAGGCGGGATATTGGTTGGGCCGGACGAATTGCCGCAGCGCGATCACCGACGGCAGCTTCAGCGAGCGGCTCGGGCTGTGCACCTCGCGCTCGTAATGGGCGACGACGTCGACGCGCTCGAGGAACATCGCCTTGATCGCCGTCTGCCACGGCCACAGGCTCAAGGGATAATAAGACAGCGGCGTGTAATCGGCGTTGAGCACCAGCGACGGGCAGCTGTCGGGATGGCGGATGATCTCGGGATGATACATGGCGCGGGCAATGGCCTTTCGTGTCCGCCCGCTCGAACACCACCTCCGGCCCTGTCGCACGCAAGGAGGAGAGGACTCTCGCCGGGCCCTTCTTCCCTTGTGCCCAGCCGGATGCCATCCCGGCGTGACGCGGTCATGACAGCATTTTCCGTAGCCGCCGGTCAAGAGTCGATTAGGTCACACTCCCAATGCGACCCCCGATGACCATCACCCGGTTCGCGCCGTCGCCGAGCGGCCGGCTGCACCTCGGCCATGCCTATAGCGCGGCGATCGGCCATGCGCGCGCCCGGCAAAGCGGGGGCGAATTCCGCTTGAGGATCGAGGATCTCGACCCGGCCCGCAGCCGGCCGGAGTTCGTCGCCGGGATCGAGGAGGATTTGCGCTGGCTGGGGCTGGAGTGGGACGGCGTGCCGATCGTCCAGTCGCAGCGGACGGGGTTGTATGGCGAGGCGCTGGAGCGGTTGAAGGAGCGCGGGCTGGTCTATTCGTGCTTCTGCACTCGCGCCGAAATCGCCGCCTCGCTGACCGCGCCGCACGGCGATGCCGGATCGTCCTATCCCGGCACCTGCCGCGGCCTGCCCGACGATCCCGGGCGGCGCGCGACGACGCCGCATTGCTGGCGGCTCGACTGCGGCAAGGCGCTGGCGATCGCCGGGCTTCCCGGCTGGGACGAAGACGGGCGCGGCTTCACCGCCAGCCCGAGCGACATCGGCGACGCCATCCTCGCCCGCAAGGATGCGCCGGCGAGCTATCATCTGGCGTGCGTGGTCGACGACGCAGAGAGCGGCGTGACGCTGGTCGTGCGCGGCGCCGACCTCAGGCCCTCGACCCCGATCCAACGGATGCTGCAGGAGCTGCTTGGTCTGCCTGCCCCAGCCTATTTGCACCACCCCCTGGTCACCCACGCCGACGGCCGCCGTCTCGCCAAGCGCGACCTGGCGCCGACGCTGGCGGCGATGCGCGAGGCGGGCGCCGACGGTCCGGCCCTCGCCGCCGGGCTGCTCGCCGGCACGCTGCCCCTTGGTTTCACCCTCTCCGGAGCGTAGAGGCGGCGCCGTGACGACCGTGATGATCATCCTGCTGGTCGCGGCGATGGCCGCGACGGCCTACGTGCTGGTGCGCGGAGTCATCGCCATGGCGTCGGGCAAGGACGTTACTGGCGAGCAGCAGCAGAACTGGATGCGCAAGCGGGTGCTGTTCCAGGCGGTGGCGATCGTGATCGTCGCGCTGATCCTGATCCTCGCCAGCGCCCCCAAGGGCTAAGTCCCTGGTCCGCCTCAACCGGATCTACACACGCACCGGGGACGCGGGCGAAACCGGGCTGGTCGACGGGTCGAGGATCCTCAAGGACCACCCGCGGGCGCAGGCGATCGGCGACGTCGACGAACTCAACAGCGCGATCGGCCTGGTGCTGGCCGGCGCCGTGCCCCGCGAGGCGCGGGCGATGCTCGGCCGGGTGCAGAACGAGTTGTTCGATTTGGGCGCCGACATCGCCACGCCCGGCGAGGACTTCGCCCCGTCGGAGATGGCCTTGCGCATTGTGCAATCCCAAGTGGACCGCCTGGAGGCCGAGATCGACGCGATGAACGAAGGGCTCGAGCCGCTCAGGAGCTTCATCCTGCCCGGCGGCGGCGCGGCGGCGGCGCACGTCCATCTGGCCCGCACCATCGCGCGGCGCGCCGAACGGTCGGTGGTCACCGCTTCGCGCCACGATCCGCTCAATCCGCTCGCGCGGATCTATTTGAATCGCCTTTCCGACCACTTGTTCGTTCTTGGCCGCGTGTTGGCCAAAGACGAAGAAGGCGACGTGCTGTGGCAACCCGGCGCGACCCGCTAGGCAATCGCGGCAGCTCGCTCGCCGAGCGGCTGGCGGCGACGCGCGCCTTGACGCTCGACCTCGCGGCGCCGCTGTCGGATGCCGACGCGGCAATCCAGCCGTTCCCCGACGCGTCGCCGGCCAAATGGCACCTCGCTCATACGACCTGGTTCTTCGAGACCTTCGTGCTGCGCGACCATGTGGCGGGCTATCGGCGGTTCGACGAGCGCTTTTCCTATCTGTTCAACAGCTATTACGAGGGCGAGGGCGAGCGGCATCCGCGTCCGAAGCGCGGAATGATCAGCCGGCCGTCATTGGACGAAGTCCGCGACTGGCGCGCGCATGTCGACGAGGCGCTCGAGCGGGCGCTGCCGGGACTGTCAGAGGAGGCGCTCGGCCTCGTCGAGCTCGGCATCAACCACGAGCAGCAGCATCAGGAGCTGTTCCTCACCGATCTCCTCGCGACCTTCGCCGAGAACCCGCTCGAGCCCGCGTACGGCGCGCTCGATGCGGCCCCGTGCCACGCCGCCGAGCCGCTGAGCTTCCTCGCCGGGCGCAACGGCATCGTCGACATCGGCGCGGGAGACAGGGCCTTCGCCTTCGATTCAGAACGCCCGCGGCACGCCGAGCTGATCCATCCGCATGGCATCGCCAGCCGCCCGGTGACCAACGGCGAATGGGCCGAGTTCGTCGCCGATGGCGGATACTCGACGCCGACGTTGTGGCTGTCGGACGGCTGGGACTGGGTCCAGCGAGAGGGCATCGCCGGGCCATTGTATCGGCGCGGCGACGGGAGCGAATTCACGCTGGGCGGGCGGCGCGACGTCGACCCTGCGGCGCCGGTCGCGCATATTGCCTTCTTCGAGGCCGACGCGTTCGCGCGCTGGGCGGGCAAGCGGTTGCCGACAGAGGCCGAATGGGAGAGCTTCGCGGCGTCCGCCGACCCCAACCTCGGCAACCAGCTCGACCGCGCCGGAGCAGTTGTCCCCAAGCCGCCGGGCGACATTTTCGGCGACGTCTGGGAATGGACGCAAAGCAGCTTCTCGCCCTACCCCGGCTTCGCTCCAGCGACCGGCGCGGTCGGCGAGTACAATGGCAAGTTCATGAGCGGCCAGCTGGTCCTCAAGGGGGCGAGCTGCGCGACACCTCGGAGCCACAGCCGGGCGTCGTACCGCAACTTCTTCCCGCCCGGCGCGCGCTGGCAGTTCACGGGGGTGCGCCTTGCTCGCGATGATTGACGAGCAGGCGCGAGCCTTCCGCGACGACGTGCTCGCGGGCCTCGCCGCGCCGATCCCGGCGATCCCCGCGCGCTGGCTCTACGACCGCACCGGATCCGAGCTGTTCGACGCAATCACGAAGCTGCCGTCTTATTACCCGACGCGCACCGAGACCGCGCTGCTGAAGGGCATCATGCCCGAGGTCGCGGCACGGATTCCGACTGGCGCCGCGGTGGTCGAGTTCGGCGCCGGCTCGGCGACCAAGACGCCGATCCTGCTCGATGCGATTGGCCCCGCGGCCTACGTCCCGGTCGACATTTCCGGCGACTATCTCGAACAGAGCGCCGCCCAGTTGAGCTCGGACTTTCCCGGCCTGCCGGTGTTTCCGGTCACCGCGGACTTCACCCGTCCGTTCGCCCTTCCCGAACCAGTCGCCGACCTGCCCAGGCTCGGCTTCTTCCCCGGCTCGACGATCGGCAATTTCGTGCCGCGCAGCGCGACCGACCTGCTGCGCCACTTCCGCGAGTTGCTCGGCACCGGCGCGCTGCTGCTGATCGGCATGGACCGGGTGAAACCGGTCGAGCGGCTGATCGCCGCCTACGACGATCCCGACGGAGTCACCGCGCGCTTCAACCTCAACCTGCTCGAGCGCATCAACCGCGAGCTCGACGGCACCATCCCGATCGACGCGTTCCGCCACGAGGCGCGCTGGAACGACATCCTGTCGCGGATCGAGATGCACCTCGTGGCGACGCGCGATGTCGCGTTCACGGTCGCCGGCCGGGCGTTCGCCTTGCGGGAGGGCCAGTCGATCCACAGCGAGAACAGCCACAAATACGGCCGCCGCGGCGGGCGCGTGCTGCTCCTCGCCGGCGGCTGGACCCCGCTCGCCGAGTGGACCGACCCGGCCGGCGACTTCGCCGTCATCCTCGCCGAGGCGCAGCCCAACCGCTTCGCACCGTGATTGCTACGGGCGCAAGGCGCGGCTAAGCGGCGCCCATGGTCATCGCGCTGTTCGACATCGCCCGCTACCTCCTCACCATCCTTTGGTGGCTGATCGTCATCC
>Ga0255312_1000170_pt1 | contig 11326 bp, 11 predicted proteins | sample EtOH5_T0_E5_meta_FD_202081 | JGI IMG/M metagenome (GOLD analysis project Ga0255312, IMG submission 202081) | Sandy soil microbial communities from University of British Columbia, Vancouver, Canada - EtOH5_T0_E5 | ecosystem: Engineered > Artificial ecosystem > Sand microcosm > Unclassified ...
GGTCCCGCCCTTGCGGCTGAAGCGATGCTCGGCGATCGCCGCCAGCGCCGCCGTCGCTCCGACCGCGAGAAGGTCGGCGACCAGCGGACTTTCAATGAGCTTGAACAGCGCGTCGGCCGCGGTCACGTCGGTCGCGCGCCTGCCCGGGGACCGAGGCGACGAAGCGGACTTCTTTCGAGCCGCGATTTTCCGCGCCGGCTTGCGTGGCGCCGTCTTGGCTTTTGGCTTGGCTGCGGCCCGCTTGCGAGCCGCTGCGCCGGACTTTGTCGGGGTTGCTTTCTTCGCCATCTTTATCCTCCTGTTCGAACTCTCACGACCTCAACTCACGCGGCGCATGGCCGTATCCTCGAACGGCTGCGCGAGCGAGCACGCATCGTCCCGCTCGCTGTCGAGCCAGCGGCCGGCATCAGCGGGACGAAGCATCACCGGCATCGCCTTGGGGTGCACCGCGCCGACCGTCGCGTTCGCCGCGCAGGTCAGGAACGCCATGTAGCGCCCATCCTCCCCCGGCCGCCACAGCCCGGCGAAAGCGAACAGCGGCGGATGCTCCTCGGCCAGGCCGAACCAGACCTTGGACTTGCGCTTGGTCTCGGGATCGGGCTCGGCGGTCCATTCGCAAAAGCTCGTCGCGGGAACGATGCAGCGCCGCCCGGGGTCATTGAGCGCGTTGCGCCAGAACGGGCTCGACAGGTTGCGGACATTGGTCACCGGCCGCGAGCCGGCCGCTGCCGGCCCCGGAAAACCCCATTGCATCATGTCCAACGCGAGGTCGCCATCCGGCTTTCGAAGAAGTACGGGCGCACGGTAACCCGGGTAGATTTCGTCGAACGGCGGCAGGTTCTGGGTGTCGCCGTCGAACGGGCCGAAGATCCGCCGCAGCTCATCGACCGTCGCCGTCATGCTGTAGAGATTGCACATCGCCGCAGCGCTTAGCGGGCGCGCCACTGTATTGACAATGTAACACACCTGCTCTACCGGCGGCGCGACAGTGGGAGGATTGCAAATGTACAGTCAGAACGAACTCGATGAAGCCGTCGCGGCCGGCGCGATCACCGCCGAAGCCGCGACCGCGCTGCGCGCCTACGTCGAGCGCCAGGATTCGAGCTCGACCGTCGACGAGGAGCAGTTCCGGCTGCTGACCGGGTTCAACGACATCTTCGTTTCGATCGCCGCCGCGATCCTGTTGTTCGCGGTCGCCTGGATCGGCCACCAGATCGGCCAGGGCCTCGGCCTGGCGATCGACGGCGACGGCCCCTCCCCGACCGGCCCGCTGGCGGTGGCCGCGACGGCCTGGGGGCTGGCACTGTTCTTCACCGCCAAGCGGCGCATGGCCCTGCCCTCGATCCTGTTGCTGCTGGCTTTCGTCGGCGGCGTGTTCGCGACCGCCGCGTTCGGCACCGTGCTGGCCATCGGCCCCGATGCGTTCGACAACAATCCGGCGCTCGGCGGCGTGGTCGCTGCAATCTCGGGCGCAGTTGCCGCGGCCGCGGCGTGGCTCCACTGGAAGCGTTTCCGGGTGCCGATCACGGTCGCCGCCGGCGCCGCCTCGGTGTCCGCGATCGCCGTCGGCCTGCTGGTCGCGGCGCTCGGCGACAATGCCGAAAACGCGCGCAACGTGATCCTCGCGTTCGTGCTCCTGCTCGGCATCGGCACGTTCCTGTTCGCGATGTGGTGGGACGGTTCCGACCGGGCCCGCATCACGCGCCGTTCCGACGTCGCCTTCTGGCTCCATTTGCTGGCCGCGCCGATGATCGTCCATCCGGTCTTCACTTTGCTCGGGCTCAACGACGGCAACGCGACGATCGGCGAAGGCTTCGTCGTCATCCTGCTTTACGTCGTCATCGGCATCACCGCGCTGGCGATCGACCGCCGGGCGCTGCTGGTCTCGGCCCTGGCCTACGTGCTGTGGGCGCTGTCCGACCTGTTCGAGCGGTTCGGGGCGGTCCAGTTGAACGTCGCCCTGACCGCGCTGGTGATCGGCTCGGCGCTGCTGCTGCTGTCGGCCTTCTGGCACCAGGCCCGCTCGGCGGTGGTGAAGCCCTTGCCGACCGGCCTGCGCGAGCGGCTGCCGATCCTCAACCGGACGAACGCTACTCCGCAACCAGCCGCATGAGCCGGCGCTCGAGGGGGGCCAGGACAAGCCCAAGTTCCTGGCCCCGCTTGAGCACCAGGCCATGTTCACCGACCAGCGCGAACGCCCCCTGCTTCAGCCGCAGCGCGGGGCGTTTCTCGATCCGGATCTCGGGCCGTTCGGCACTGCGCCGGAACGCCGCGAAGACGGCGGCGTCAGGGGAGAAACCAAGCGCATAATCGCGCCAGTGGCCGGCGGCGACCATGCGCCCGTAGAGATCGAGGATGCGGGTCAGCTCGCGGCGGTCGAAGGTGGCGATCAGGCGCCGGTCCCGCGGGTTCGGGAACGGCGCGATGACGCTCAAGCGCTTTTCGCCTTCGGAGCCGGCTCCTTGCCCGCGTTCAGGCGCGCCCGCTTGAGCGCGGCGACCTCGCGCTTGAGCTCTTTGACCTCGCGCTCGAGCTCGGCGATCCCGACGCGGGATGGATCGACGTCCTCGCCGCACGGCGTGCCGTAGGGAATGAAGCCCGGGCTGTAGTGGACCGAGTCGATCGGCACCGGCTTGGCGGGAATGCCGACCACCGTCGCACCGGCGGCGACGTCCTTGGTAACGACCGAGTTGGCGCCGACCTTGGCCCCGTCGCCGATCACCACCGGCCCGAGGATCTGGGCGCCCGACCCGATCACGACCCGGTCGCCCAATGTCGGGTGGCGCTTGCCGCCGACGCCGGTCGACGGGTTGGTGCCGCCCAGGGTGACGCTCTGGTAGATGGTGACGTCGTCGCCGATCTCGGCCGTTTCGCCGATCACCGTGAAGCCGTGGTCGATGAAGAAGTTGCGGCCGATCAGCGCGCCCGGGTGAATGTCGATCGCGGTCAGGAAGCGCGCCAGATGATTGACGGCGCGGGCGAGGAAATACAGCTGGCCGCCGTACAGCCAGTGACCGATGCGGTGCATGCCGAGCGCGAGCACGCCCGGATACAGCAACACCTCCCAGCGGGACCGTGCCGCCGGATCACGGGACTTGACCGAGTCCAGATAATCAACAAGCCCTGAAGCCACGCGAACCCCTTGCTCCCAATCCCGTGTTCTAACTCGCCTCAATCTAGGTGCGAGCCGCCCGAATTGCCAGCCGGTCCGAGCGCGCCGCGATCAGTTTCGCTTGCGGACCGGTCGCCGGTTCGGCATTTCGCGCGCAGCTGAAGGGGCGGAGGGCGACATCTTTCCATCAATATTCGCCGATCCGACGCTGCTCCTGACCTTCGCGGCGATCGGCTTTGCCGCCCAGCTCGTCGACGGCGCGCTCGGCATGGCGTTCGGGCAGATTTCGAGCACGCTGCTAATCAGCATGGGGGTGCCGCCGGCGGCGGCGTCGGCCGGCGTGCACACCGCAGAGACGTTCACGACCGCGGTATCGGGGATCAGCCATGTCGCCCACGGGAACGTCGACTGGCGGCTGTTCCTGCGGATCGTCATCCCGGGCGTGATCGGCGGGGTGCTCGGCGCCTATGTCCTGACTCAGGTCGACGCCTCGACCGCCAAGCCGATCGTCCTCAGCTACCTGTGCGCCCTCGGCCTTTACCTGTTCTATCGCGGCGTCATGCACCGCCACACCGAACGGCGGCCGAAAATCGTCTCGCCGCTGGGGCTCGTCGGCGGCTTCCTCGATGCGGCCGGCGGCGGCGGCTGGGGCGCAATCGTCACTTCGAACCTGCTGGTCCAGGGCAGCAACCCGCGAAAGACCATCGGCACCGTCAACACCGCGGAATTCTTCCTCACCGTGACCATCTCGGCGACGTTCATCGCCGCCTTGGGCTGGAAGGCGTTCACCGTCGCCACCGTCGGCCTGCTGATCGGCGGGGTCCTCGCCGCCCCGTTCGGCGCGTGGATCACCAAGCGGGTCAACCCCGATTCACTGCTGACCTTCGTCGGCGCGCTGCTCACGGCGACCAGCGTTTACGGGCTCTATCGGGCGCTCAGCTGACCGGACCCAGCTGAAGCGCCGCTCTGGCGTCAATTGTCGGAGACGCTTATTCCGGCGGAATTGATCGAGAGAGCCGATGACCACTTACCAGCCGACCATCAAGCAGCTCCAATATCTGGTCGCGCTTCGCGAGCACGGTCACTTCGGCAAGGCCGCGGCCGCCTGCTACGTCACCCAGTCGACGCTTTCCGCCGGATTGCGCGAGCTCGAGACGCTGCTCGGTGTCACCCTGGTCGAGCGCACCCGCCGCGTCGTCCGCTTCACCACGCTCGGCGAGAAGATCTCCGACAAGGCGGTCCGCGTGCTGCGCGAGGCGGACGAGCTGGCCGAGCTCGCCCGGGCCGAGGGTCAGCCGCTCCACGGCGAGCTCAGGATGGGCGTTATTCCGACCATCGCGCCCTTCCTGCTGCCGGCGATGCTGCCCCGCCTGCGGCGCGAGTGGCCGAGCCTCAAGCTGTACCTGCGCGAGGAAACCAGCCAGGCGGCGTGCGAGGCGCTGCATCGTGGCCAGCTCGATTGCGTGCTGCTCGCGCTCCCCTACGGCTGCGGCGACGTCGATTCCGCAGCCCTGTTCGACGACCCTTTGTTCGTCGCTTTCCCGCGCGGCGAGGCTCCCGAGGGGGCGACGATCGAAATCGCCGCTATTGACGAGAACCGCATGCTGCTGCTCGAGGACGGGCACTGCCTCAAGGACCATGCGCTGTCGGCCTGCAATCGGCCGGACCTGCGCGCCCACGCGGCGATGATGGGCACCTCGCTCCACACTCTTGTCCAGATGGTCGACAACGGCCTCGGCCTGACCTTCATCCCAGCGATGGCGATCGAGGCCGGCATCCTCGACGGCACCCGGGTCGACGCCAAACCACTGCGCTCCGATCACGGTTTCCGGAGGATCGCGCTGATCTGGCGCCGCTCGAGCCTGCGCGAAAGCGAGTTCCAGCTGCTCGCCCGGACTCTCAAGCAAATCGTCCGCGACCTCGTGCCGGGCCTGAAAGGGCCGCCGGCCTAAGGTCCAGACCATCAAGCTTCGACCGCCGGGGGGCTGGAGGGGAGGACCCCCGGCGGCGGGTGCTTATTCCGTCTCGATTATTTCGCCAGAGCCGGCTCGGCGATGCCGATCGGCTCGGCGAGCTTCGCGTCCTGCGGCAGGTCGAAGCGGTCTGCGTTCATGACCTTGGTCCACGCGTGCACGAAGTCGCGCACGAATTTCTCCTCATGGCCATGCTCGGCATAGACTTCGGCGGTCGCCCGTAGCTGCGAGTTGGAGCCGAAAATCAGGTCCGTGCGGGTGGCGCGCCATTTCTCCTGCTTGCCGCCCCGGTCGCTTCCGATGAACTCCTCGTCGGCGCTGGTATCGACCACTTCCCACACGGTATCCATGTCGAGCAGATTGACGAAGAAGTCGTTGGTCAGCTGGCCGACGCGGTCGGTGAACACGCCGTGCTTCGAGCCGCCGTGGTTGGCGCCGAGGACGCGCAGGCCGCCGACCAGCACCGTCATCTCGGGCCCCGACAGGCCGAGCAGCGCGGCGCGGTCGAGCAGCAGTTCCTCGGTCTTCACGCTGTGCTTGGTCTTAAGATAGTTGCGGAAGCCGTCGGCCGCGGGCTCCATCACGTCGAAGCTCTCGACGTCGGTCCAGTCCTGGGTCGCATCGCCGCGCCCGCCGGTGAACGGGACCTCGACCGCGAAGCCGGCGTCGCGCGCCGCTTTCTCGACCGCCGCCGTGCCCGCCAGCACGATCGCGTCGGCCATCGACAGGGGCCCACGCAGCTCGTCGATCCTGGACAGGATTTTCGCCAGTTCCGCGGGCTCGTTGACCGCCCAGTCCTTTTGCGGGGCGAGGCGGATGCGGGCGCCGTTGGCGCCGCCGCGATGATCGGACTTGCGGTAGGTCGAGGCCGACGCCCAGGCGGTCTTGACCAGCTGGCCGATGCTCAGGCCGGCGTCGAGAATCTTCGCCTTGAACGCGGCGACGTCGGCGTCGGACGGCTTGGTCCCGGCCGGAACCGGGTCCTGCCAGATCAAATCCTCCTCAGGAACCTCCGGGCCGAGGTAGCGGACCTTGGGACCCATGTCGCGATGGGTGAGCTTGAACCAGGCGCGCGCGAAGGCGTCCTTGAACGCTTCATGGTCGTTGCGGAATTTCTCCGAGATGACGCGGAATTCCGGGTCCTCCCTGAGCGCCATATCGGCGGTGGTCATCATCGTCGGCACCCGCTTCGACGGGTCGTGCGCGGCCGGGGCCATGTCCTCCGGCTTCTGGTCGATCGGCTGCCACTGCTGCGCGCCGGCGGGCGACTTCACCAGCCGATACTCATAGTCGAGCAGCAGGCGGAAATAATTCTCCGACCACTGGGTCGGGGTGTTCACCCACGATCCCTCGATGCCGCTGGTGATAGTGTGCTCGCCGACGCCGCTTTCGTGGCCGCTGCTCCAGCCGAGACCCTGAAGCGCGAGATCCGCTCCCTCCGGCGGAGCGCCGACCAGGCTCGGGTCGCCGGCGCCGTGCGCCTTGCCGAACGTGTGGCCGCCGGCGGTCAGCGCGACCGTCTCCTCGTGGTTCATCGCCATGCGCTCGAAAGTGATCTTGATGTCGCGCGCCGACTGCAGCGGATCGGGGTTGCCGCCCGGGCCTTCGGGATTGACGTAGATCAGGCCCATCTGGATCGCCGCCAGCGGATGCTCGAGCTCGAGCTCGCGGTCGGGCTGGATGCGCGTTTCCGCGCCCTCGCTGACCCATTTCTCCTCGGCGCCCCAATAGATGTCGCGCTCCGGCTCGAAGACGTCCTGGCGGCCGCCGCCGAAGCCGAAGATCGGGCCGCCCATCGATTCGATCGCGACATTGCCGGCGAGGATGAACAGGTCCGCCCAGCTGATTGTGTTGCCGTACTTCTGCTTGACCGGCCACAGCAGCCGCCGCGCCTTGTCGAGGTTGCCGTTGTCGGGCCAGCTATTGAGCGGAGCGAAGCGCTGCTGGCCGCTGTTGGCGCCGCCGCGTCCGTCCGCGGTGCGATAGGTGCCCGCGGCGTGCCAGGCCATGCGGATGAAGAACGGGCCGTAGTGCCCGTAATCCGCCGGCCAGAACGCCTTGCTGTCGGTCATCAGCGCCGTCAGGTCCTTCTTCAGCGCCTGGTAGTCGAGGGACTTGAACGCCTTGGCGTAATCGAAATCCTCGCCCATCGGATCGGGCGATCCGCCCGCCTGGTGGAGGATGTCGAGCGGCAGGGCGTCCGGCCACCAGTCGCGGTTGGTCCGTCCCACCAGCGACCGCACCGCCGCCGGGGTCTTCATCGGGCAATCGCCAGTCTTCGCGTCCATGGTGTCGCTCCTCGGAGATGGGTTTCGAGCCGGCCTAGGCGCGGCCGCTCATCGACGGAAACAATTAAACTTGGTCAGAGCGAACGGTAAACTCGATTAGTCGCCCTAATCCATGTGGCGGATGCCGGTCCGCAAATAATCGTAGCCGGTGACCAGGGTCAGCGCGGCGGCCGCCCACAGGCTGGCGAGGCCGACGTCGTGCACCCACAGCTGCCCCGGGACCGCGCCGCCGAGGATCAGCGCCCCCAGTGCGACCAGCTGCAGCGTGGTCTTCCACTTGGCCAGCGCGCTGACCGGCACCGAGACCTGCGATTCGGCGAGGAATTCGCGCAACCCAGAGACGATGATCTCGCGCAGCAGGATGATCAGCGCCGGGATGATGTGCAGCCCGTGGATCACCGGCTCGCCGCTCATCTTGCGCGACGACACCAGCATCATGATCACCGCCGCGACCATGATCTTGTCGGCGATCGGGTCGAGGAACTGGCCGAGCCGCGAAATCTGGCCCTGCGCGCGGGCCAGATAGCCGTCGAAATAGTCGGTGATGCCGACGATGCAGTAGAGGACGAAGGTGATCGCATAATCGAGCGGCACCGGCCGCCACAGCAGGAACACCAGGATCGGCACCGCCAGGATCCGCGAAAGCGTCAGCAGGTTCGGCAGCGACAGCATCGTTGGGCTCGTCCGTTATAAGGTTTGGCGGCTTGCGCAAAGCTGTCTATGCCGTGGCTCCAAGCTTATGAGCGCCGGCGCCTTCCTACTTTGATCCAAAATGTAAGCCATTTGCTGCGGACGCGGCGCTTCCTGCCGATTTTCGTCACGCAACTGCTCGGCGCCTTCAACGACAATCTGTTCAAGTCGGCGATGGTCATCCTGGCGACCTATGCGATCTATAACGACGCGACCAAGGAAGCGACGTTCAACGGCGTCGCCGGCGCCCTGTTCATCCTGCCCTTTTTCCTGTTTTCGGCGCTGTCGGGGCAGCTCGCCGACGCCAACGACAAGGCGAAGATCATCCGCATCGTCAAGACCGCGGAGATCCTGATCATGATCGTCGGCGCCGCCGGCCTCCTGCTCCACAGCATTCCCCTGCTGCTCGGGGCGTTGTTCGCGATGGGCGTGCACTCGACGTTCTTCGGACCGATCAAATATGCGATCCTGCCGCAGCATCTCGAGCGCGACGAGGTCCTCGGCGGGACCGGCCTGGTCGAGGCTGGCACCTACATCGCCATTCTCGGCGGGACGATCCTGGGCGGGCTCCTCGTGCTCAAGAGGCCCGACGGCAGCTATCACGCCGAATGGGCGGCGCTCGCCGTGCTGCTGGTCGCCTTGATCGGCCGGGTCGCCGGTTCGTTCGTCCCGCCGGCGCCGCCGGCCAACGACCCCGAGATCCCCGGCTTTCCCAAGCGCGGCATGGACTGGCACATCATCCGCGCGTCGATCACCCTGGTCAGCGCAACCCTGCACGTCCGCCGGCTGTACCTCGCCATTCTCGCGATCAGCTTCTTCTGGGCGATGGGCGCGGTGCTCGCCGCGCAATTCCCACCGCTGGTCAAGAACAGCCTGAGTTCCGACCAGACCGTCGCGACCCTGTTTCTCGGCACCTTCTCGATCGGCATCGCGATCGGCTCGGTAGCGGTCAACCGCCTGCTCAAGGGCAAGGTCTCGGCCAGATTTTCGCCCGCCTCGGCATTGGCGATGGGCCTGTTCGTCGTCGACCTGTACCGCCGCGTGCACAGCTGGCCGACAGGCGCCGGCGAACTCCACAATATCCGGGCCTTCCTCGCTTTGCCCAACAGCTGGATGATCGTGCTCGACCTGCTCGGCGTCGCGATCGCCGGCGGCATGTTCGTCGTGCCGCTCTACGCCTTTTTGACGACGACGGTCCCCAAGTCGGAAACGGCGCGGACCATCGCCGCCAACAACATCGTCAATTCAGGCCTGATGGTCTTTGCAAGCTTGATCCTGACGCTGGCCGTGCAGCTCGGCGTGACCGTCGGCGACAGCCTGCTGATCGTTGCGGTCGGCAGCATTTTTGCCGCCTGGCTCGGCTGGAAGCTCCATGTCGCTTGCGATTGAAGGCCTGCGACTAAGGGCCTGCGATTGAGGCGCCTGCGGTTAGGCTATTTCAACTCCAGGACGACGGGCCCCGATACCGGATCGGTGACCCCGAGGTCTCCGCCCAAGTCTTCGAGCACGTGCCGGAACGTATCGAGCGTCGCGACCATGTACGGCCGGGCAGCGCCAAGGCTCTCCATGTCGTCCCACTCCGCCACGATGCAGTAATTGTGTTCGCCGGTCTTGATCAAATTGGCTTGCCTGAGGCCCGGCCAATTCCGTTCGGCCTTCCGGTGCGCTTCGATGAATTCCTCATCGCGCCCGGGCTTCACCTTGAAGCGCACGGAATTGAATGCGGTCATGTGGGTCCTCCCGAGTCTAACGACGGCGGAAGGGCTATTAGCCGATCAGGATCGAGACGAACAGGAAGCCGGCCGCGAACGTGACAGCGAACAGGCGGAGGTCGTTGGCCAGCCCGCTCGGCTGCGACGGCGCGCGCAACGGATTCGCTTCGGCACAGAGGATCGGGCCTCTTCCGAAGCGGCGCGGGTCGATCGCGACAGCCGGGCGAACAACAGCCATTCACAATTCTTAACGTGGTTTTTACCATGCCGACAACCATCGGTTTGCGCGGCGGGTGCCAGCGGTCCCATGCTGGGACAGCGGCTCAGTGGTATCGGCAATGGAAGAGAGTTAGCGGTTGGCGATTTTGCGCGGTGCCGGCGCTTCCGGCTGACTGCGCCGGGCGAGCAGTTGGCCGGCCTGCTCGCCGGTCATCGGCTTGCCGAAATACCAGCCCTGGCCGACCGCGCAGCCCAATCCGAGCACCGCCGCATGGTCGGCCTCGGTCTCGATGCCCTCGACATAGACCGGGACCTCGAGCGCGCCGGCGAGCGTCGTCACGGCGCGGATGATGGCGCTGCTTTCCTTGTTGGCCTGGATGTTGGAGACAAAGCTGCGGTCGATCTTGATGACGTCGAACGGCAGCGAGCGCAGGTGCGACAGCGACGAGAAGCCGGTACCGAAATCATCGAGCGCTAGGCGGACGCCCTGGTTCTTGAGGCTGGTGACGATCGCGCCGGCCAGATCGAGGTCGGCGAACAGCGAGCTTTCGGTGATCTCGACCACCAACCGCTCGGCCGGAAAGCCGATCTCGGTCAGCAGCCGGACAATCCGCTGCGCCAGCCAGGCGTCGGTCAGCTGGACCGGCGAGATGTTGACCGAAATCTTGATCGCCGGGTCCCAGGCGACGGCCTGCACCAGCGCGTCGCTGATGATCTTTTCGGACAGGCGCCCGATCAGCCCGATCTCTTCGGCGACGCCGATGAAGACGTCGGGCAAGATGGTCCCGCTCAATGGATGTTGCCACCGCGCCAGCACCTCGAAGCCGACGATCTCGCCCGTCTCGAGGTCGAGCTGCGGTTCGAAGAACGGCACGAACTGGTCATGGTCGAGGCCGTAGCGGATGCCTTGCTCGATCTCGCTGTGGGCGATCAGCGCCCGCTCCATGCCGCCGTCGAACCACACCGGGCGCGCGGCGCGGGCGCTCTTGGCATGCTCCATGGCGATGTCGGCGCGGCGCAGCAGGTCGGGGATCCGGACCTCGGCCGCGGGGGCCGCGGCGATGCCGGCGAACGCGCCGACCTGGATTAGGCGCCCATCGATCGTGAACGCGCTGGTGATCGCCTGCAGCAGGTCTTGCGCGGCGCGCTCGGCTTCGTCGGCGGCTTCAAGATCGAGCGCCAGCGCAACCGCGAATTCGTCGCCACTCAGCCGCGCGATTGCCGCTTCGCCGTCGAGCGTGCCGGTCATCGCCGCGGCAATCGAGCGCAGCAGCGTGTCGCCGACCTCGTAGCCGTGGCGGTCATTGACCGCCTTGAAGCGATTGATCTGGA
>Ga0255312_1000173_pt1 | contig 11289 bp, 12 predicted proteins | sample EtOH5_T0_E5_meta_FD_202081 | JGI IMG/M metagenome (GOLD analysis project Ga0255312, IMG submission 202081) | Sandy soil microbial communities from University of British Columbia, Vancouver, Canada - EtOH5_T0_E5 | ecosystem: Engineered > Artificial ecosystem > Sand microcosm > Unclassified ...
CGCCCTAGCTTTCGCGGCCCGCGCTCAGGGGACGATCACGACCTTGCCCATGGCCCTGCGCCCGGCGAGTTCGTTCAGCGCCGCCGCGGCCTGCGCCAGCGGATACTGCGAGGAGACATGGGGTTTCAGTTTCCCCTGCGCGTACCAGTCGCCCAGCTCCTTCACCGCCGCGGCGAACTCCGCCGGCGTGCGGCGCGACCATTCGCCCCAGTACACGCCGACGATCGAGCGCTCCATGAGCAGCGGCAGGTTGAGCGGAAGTTTCGGAATCTCGCCCGAGGCGAAGCCGATGACGAGAAAGCGCGCGCGCCAGTTCGACGACCGCAGCGCGGCCTCGGCGTGGGGTCCGCCCACGGCGTCGTAGATCACGTCCACGCCCTTGTCGCCGGCAGCGCGCTTGATGCCCTCGCGCAGGTCCTGCGCCGCGTAATTGATCGTCTCGTCGGCGCCGTGCTGACGGCACACGGCGAGCTTGTCGTCGCGCGAGGCGCAGGCGATGACGCGCAGCCCCAGCACCTTGCCGATCTCGATCGCGGCGATGCCGACGCCGCCCGCGGCGCCGAGTACGAGCAGCGTTTCGCCCGGCGTCGTCGCGGCGCGGTTCTTGAGCGCGTGGTGCGAGGTGCCGTAGGTGAGGATGAACGAGGCGGCAGTGACGAAATCCATGCCGGCGGGCAACGGCAGCAGCCGCGCCGCGGGCACGAGGCACTCCTCTGCAAAGGCGCCGTAGGTCGCGAACGCGATCACGCGGTCGCCGGGCCTGGCGTTGTTCACGCCCGCGCCCACTTCCTTCACGATTCCCGCCAGTTCGCTCCCCGGGGAAAAGGGCAGCGGTGGCTTCACCTGGTACTTGTTCTGGATGATCAGGACGTCGGGGAAATTCACGCTCGCCGCCTTGACCGTCACCACCACTTCGCCCGCGCCCGGCCGGGGCGAGGGCAGGTCCTCGAGCACCAGCGACTCGGGCGGACCGAACTGCCTGCACAGCACTGCCTTCACGGCGTTCTCCTCATGGGAAACCGTTCCTCTAGAATGCTCGCATGAACGAGCCGATTCTGCATCATTACCCGGTTTCGCCGTACGCCGAAAAAGTGCGCGCCATGCTGGGCTTCAAGGGGCTGGCGTGGAAGTCGGTGATCATCCCGATGGTGATGCCGAAGCCCGACGTGATCGCGCTCACCGGCGGCTACCGCAGGACGCCCGTCCTGCAGCTCGGCGCCGACGTCTATTGCGACAGCGCGCTGATCGCGCGCGTGCTGGAGCGCGCCGCGCCCGCGCCCACGCTCTATCCCTACGGCGACGGCTTCGCCGGCCGCGCGATGGCGCATTTCGCCGACAGCGTGATGTTCAATCTGTCGGTGCCGCTCGGCTTCCAGCCCGGCGGCATGATGCAGCAGTTCGTGCCCGATGCGACGCCGGAGTTCCTCGCCGCGTTCGCCAAGGATCGCGCCGCGATGCGCCAGGGCGGCACGGTGCGGCGCGGGCCGCTCGCCGAGTGCCGGGCGAACATGGCGCACGTATTGCCGCGGATCGAAGCGCAGCTCCTCGATCGCCCGTTCCTGCTCGGAGCGAGCGCGGGCGAGTGCGATTTTTCGCTCTACCACGTGCTCTGGCCGGTGTGGAAAGTGGCAGCAGTGCGGCCGCTGCTCGACCCGTATCCCGGGACGCTCGCCTTCATCGAGCGCATGGCGGCCTTTGGAAACGGCAAGTCAGAGGAAATCACGAGCAGCAAGGCGCTCGAGATCGCGAAAAAGGCGGAACCCGCGGCGATCGCAAAGCCGCAGGCGCTGGAAACCGATGGCATCGCGCTCGGCGACCTGGTGCAGGTGATGCCGGTGGATTACGCGCTCGACCCGGTGAAGGGCGAGTTGCTCGACTGCTCCGCCGAGAGAATTTCCGTGCGCCGCACCGATCCGCGCGCGGGCACGGTGGCGGTGCATTTCCCGCGCTTCGGCTACCAACTGCAACGCGCCGCCTAGGACGAGCGGTTCGCGAGCCCGCCGTCGATCGTGACGATGCAGCCCGAGGTGTAGGACGAACGCGGCGAAGCGAGGAACGCCGCCGTCCAGGCGATTTCCTCGGGCTTCGCCGGACGGCCGAACGACATGCCCTTGAAAAGCTCCTCGAAGCGCCCGGCGTCGCCCAGTTGGGCCGCGGCCATCTGCCGGTAGAGGCTCACCAGCCGATCGGTTGCGACCGGCCCCGGATTGATGCCGACCACCCGGATGCGGTCCGCATGCGAGACCCCGCCCAGCGCGCGCGTGAACGCCATCAGCCCCGCGTTGCCGGTGCTGCCGGCGATATAGGCGGCGTTCATCTTCTCGCCCGCGGCTCCGATGACGTTGACGATCGTGCCGCCGTCCCGCAATTTCATCGCCGCGTACACCTGCCGGGTGAGATTGATGTAGCCGAATACCTTGAGGTCCCAGGCGCGGCGCCAGGTCTCCTCGTCCACCTTGAGCAGGTCGCCTCCCGGGATGGCGCCCGCGTTGTTGACCAGGATGTCCAGCGTGCCCGCCCACGCGGCCAGCTCTTCGGCTGCGCCGCGCTGCGACAGGTCGATCGATCTGCAGCGGAAGGGGCCCGCCGCCGGCGGGTTGCGCGAGGCGATCGCGACCTCGCAGCCTTCGGCGGCAAGCACCTCGGCGCAGGCGCGCCCGATTCCCTTGGAGCCCCCGGTCACCAGCGCGCGTTTGCCTTTCAGGTCCAGATCCATGAAACGCCTCTCCTGTATCGGGAGAATTTCGTTAGTCTATCCGCATGCCAGTACTGACCACGGATGACGGCGTGCGGCTGCACTACGAGGAGGCCGGCAGCGGCGCGCCGCTCGTCTTCGTGCACGAGTTCGCGGGCGACGCGCGCAGCTGGGAACCGCAGCTGCGCCACTTCGCGCGCCTGTATCGCTGCATTGCCTACAACGCACGCGGCTACCCGCCGTCCGACGTGCCCGGGGACCTCGAGCGCTACTCGCAGGAACGGGCGCGCGACGACATCCGCGCGGTGCTCGATGCGCTCGCCATCGAAAAGGCGCACATCGTGGGGCTGTCGATGGGCGCTTTCGCCACGCTGCACTTCGGCATGAAATACCCGGAGCGCGCGCTGTCGCTTGCCATCGCCGGCGGCGGCTACGGCGCGCATCCGGCGCAATACGCGTCGTTCCAGGCCGACGCGCAGGCGAACGCGCGCATGATCCGCGAGCAGGGCATGGGCCACTTCGCCGCCACCTACGGCCATGGCGCCACGCGGGTGCAGCTTGCGAACAAGGATCCGCGCGGATTTGCCGAGTATCTGCGCATGCTCGCGGAGCATTCGGCGACCGGCTCGGCGAACACCATGGCCGGCTACCAGGGGCGCCGGCCCTCGCTGTATGCCCTCACGGAGGAGATGAAGCGCATTGCGGCGCCGACGCTGATCCTGGCGGGCGACGAGGAAGAGCCGTGCCTGGAGGCCTGCCTGCTGATGAAGCGCTGCATCCCGGCCGCCGGGCTCGCGCTCCTGCCGAAGAGCGGCCACGCGATCAACCTCGAGGAGCCGGAACTGTTCAACCGGCTGCTCGGGGATTTCCTGCACCGGGTCGAGGCCGGACGCTGGGCGCCGCGCGATGCGCGCTCGGCGCCCGCATCGATCTGGGGACCGAATGGCAAGCCGTGAGGAGAGAAAACCGATGAAGGCGGCCAGTCTCAAGATCCGCGAGATCCGCGTGCGCGCGGTGGCGGTGCCCATGAAGCGTCCGCTCACCACCAGCACCGGCGCGCTGACGCAAGCGGCGCTGGTGCTGCTCGATCTGCGCACCGACGGCGGCATCACCGGGCGCAGCTACCTGTTCCCGATCGGGCGGCACAACGTCGCGCCGATCGCGCAACTGGTCGAGGCGATGGCGGCGATGGTGCAGGGCGATGCGGTCGCGCCCTTCGAGATCGAGCGCAAGCTGCGTGCGCGCTACACGCTGCTCGGCGTGCACAACATCGTGCTGTTCGCGATGTCGGGCATCGACATGGCGGCCTGGGACGCGCTCGGGCAGGCGCAGGGCCTGCCGCTCGTGCGGCTGCTCGGCGGCGCGCCCAGACCGGTGCTCGCGTACAACTCGAACGGTCTCGGCATCATGCCGCTCAAGCCGCTGCTCAAGGAGGCGGTCGAACTTGTCGCGGAAGGCTTCGGCGCGGTGAAGCTGCGGCTCGGCCGGCCAGGCGCCGAGGAGGATCTGGCGGCGTTGCGCGCGGTGAAGAAGGCAATCGGCCCCGCGGTGACGCTGATGGTGGATTTCAACCAAGGCCTGAGCGTCGCCGACGCGATCCGGCGCGGGCGCATGATCGACGGCGAGGGCGGCGTAGCGTGGATCGAGGAGCCGGTGCGCGCGGACGATTTCGCCGGCTGCGCCAAGGTGGCGCGCGAAGTCGCGACACCGATCCAGATCGGCGAGAACTTCATGGGCCCGGAGCAGATGGCGCAGGCGATTGCCGCGGGCGCGTGCGACTACGTAATGCCGGACGCGCAGCGCATTGGCGGGGTCAGCGGCTGGATGCGCGCCGCGGCGCTGGCGCAGGGCGCCGGCGTGGAGATGTCGAGCCACCTCTTTCCCGAGGCGAGCGCGCACCTGCTTGCCGTAACGCCCAGCTGCCATTACCTGGAATACGTCGACTGGGCGAACCCGGTGCTGCGCGCGCCGCTCGAGCTGAGAGACGGGCATGCGCTGATCCCGGCGCGGCCGGGGCTCGGACTGGAGTGGGACGAGAAGGCCGTCAAGCGCTACGCGATCTGATGTTCGAGCGCCATTTCCCGCATTGGCCTCCCGGGCTGCCGCGCACGCTCGCGGTGCCCCGCACCAGCGTCTACTACAACCTCGACGTGAGCGCGACGCGGTATCCGGAGCGTTTCGTCTTCGACTACTACGGCAGCCGCATGACCTACGCGGAATTCAAGCGCCAGGTCGACGCGCTCGCGGGCTTCCTGCAGCAGCGCTGCGGCGTCGCGCAGGGCGACCGGGTGCTGCTTTACACGCAGAACAGCCCGCAGTTCGCGATCGGCTTCTACGCGATCTTGCGCGCCGACGCGGTCGTGGTGCCGGTCAATCCGATGAACCGCAGCGGGGAGATGCGTCATTTCGTCGAGGACGCGGACGCCACGACGATCCTCGCGACACAGGAACTGTGGCCGCAGATCGCGCCGCTGCCGGGCTCCAGCCGCTTGAAGCATGTGGTGCTCGGAGCCTACTCGGACTATCTCGCCGCGCCGACCGATCTGCCGGTGCCCGAGTTCGTGCGCGCACCAAGGGAACGTCCAGGACATCCTGCCGTCGTGCCGTGGATGGACGCGATCGCTGCGGGCTGCGTACCGGGCGCGCACCGCGCAGGCCCAAGCGACCTCGCGGTGATGCCGTACACCTCGGGCACCACCGGCAAACCCAAGGGCTGCATGCACACCCATTCGAACGTGCTTGCCACCACCACGGCCTATCTGCACTGGCGCGACACGACCAGCGAGACCGTGGTGCTGGCGGTGCTGCCGTGGTTCCATGTCACCGGCCTGCAGGGCGCGCTCAATGCGATCATCCAGGCCGGTGGCATGTCGGTAATCCTGTCGCGCTGGGACCGGGAGTGCGCGGCAATGCAGATCGAGCGCGCCAGGGTCACCGCCTTCACCGGCATCACCACCATGATGATCGACTTTCTGGAAAATCCGAACCTCGGACGCTACGACCTCACTTCGCTCAACGTCCTGAGCGGCGGCGGCGCGGCGATGCCCGAGGCGGTGGCCAGGAAGCTCTTTGCGACGCTCGGGCTCGAGTTCATCGAGGGCTACGGCTTGAGCGAGACCATGGCGGCGACGCACATCAACCCGAGCCAGCGCGCCAAGAAACAGTGCGCCGGCATCCCGATCTTCGACGTCGATGCGCGGGTGCTGGACCCCGAGACGCTCGCCGAACGCGGCCCGAACGAGGTGGGCGAGATCGTGCTGAACGGTCCGCAGGTGTTCCGCGGCTACTGGAAGCAGCCGCAGGCGAGCGCGGAGGCGTTCCTCGAGCACGACGGCAAGCGCTTCTTCCGCAGCGGCGACCTCGGTTACTACGACGAGGAGGGCTACTTCTTCATTACCGACCGGCTGAAGCGCATGATCAACGCCGCCGGCTTCAAGGTCTGGCCGGCGGAGGTCGAGGCCATGCTCTACGCGCACCCCGACATCCAGGAGGCCTGCGTCATCGGCGCGCGCGACGAGCATCGCGGCGAGACCGTGAAGGCGCTCGTGGTGCTCAAGCCCGCGTCGCGCGGCTGCGTGCATCCTGCGGACGTGATCGCATGGTCGAAGGAGCGCATGGCGGCCTACAAGTACCCGCGCATCGTCGAGTTCGTGGAGGCGCTGCCGAAAACCGCCACGGGAAAGATTTTCTGGAGAAAACTGCAGGAACTGGAGAACGCCAAATGAAGAGACTATTGTTTGCGGCCTTGTTCGCGGCGAGCGCCGCGCAGGCGCAGGTCGCGATCGAGAAACCCTGGGTGCGCGCCACCGCCCCGGGCGCCAAGGTGGGCGGCGGCTACCTCATGATCCGCAACCCGGGCGCAGCGGCCGACCGGCTGGTGGGCGCGTCGTCGCCCGCCGCCGCGCGCGTCGAGCTGCACGTTCACATCAAGGAAGGCGACGTCATGAGGATGCGCGAAGTGCGCGCCTTCGACGTGCCGGCGAACGGCGCTTTCGAATTGAAGCCCGGCGGCGCTCACCTCATGTTCATGGAGCTGAAGCAGCCCTTCAGGGAGGGCGACACGGTGCCGGTGAAACTCAGGTTCGAGAAGGCGGGCGAGGTCAGCGCCGAGTTCCGCGTCGGGCGCCTGGGCGGCGCCATGGCGCCCGACGCGCACAAGCACTGAGGCGCGTCAGATCCCCGCGGGACTGAACGCCATCCGGCCGAAATACCAGGCGATGGCGGCGACGAACGCCGAGCAGGGGATGGTGAGCACCCACGCCCAGACGATGTTGCCCGCGACTCCCCAGCGCACCGCCGACACGTTCTGCGCGGCCCCCATGCCGACGATGGCGCCGTTGATGGTGTGGGTCGTAGAGACCGGGATGCCGAGCGAGGTTGCGAGAAACAGGGTGATCGAACCGGACAGCTCGGCGCAGAATCCGCCGTAGGGGCGCACCTTGGTGATGCGCTGGCCCATGGTCTTGACGATGCGCCAGCCGCCGAACAGGGTGCCCAGGCCGATCGTCACGTAGCAGGCGATCACGACCCAGGCCGGCGGCAGGTCGTTGGCGCCCAGCAGGCCCGCGGCGATCAGCAGCATCCAGATGATGCCTACCGTTTTCTGCGCGTCGTTGCCGCCATGGCCCAGGCTGTAGAGCGACGACGACACCAGCTGCAGGCGCCGGAACAGGCGGTCGACCCGGCTCGGCGTCGAGCGCCGGAACAGCCATGAGATCGCGAGCATCAGCAGCGATCCCAGCAGAAAGCCGAGCAGCGGCGAGATGAAGATGAATGCCACGATTTTTGCGATGCCGCCCGGGATCAGAGACCAGACGCCCGCCTTGGCGACGCTCGCGCCGACGATGCCGCCGATCAGTGCGTGCGAGGACGACGACGGCAGGCCGTAATACCAGGTGATCACGTTCCAGGCGATCGCGCCGACCAGCGCGCCGAAGATGACGTAGTGGTCGACGATGCCGGCGTCCACGATTCCCTTGCCGATCGTGGAGGCCACCTTGAGCTGGAAGATGAACAGCGCCACGAAATTGAAGATCGCGGCGAGCGCGACTGCCTGGTGCGGCTTCAGCACGCCGGTCGAGACCACCGTGGCGATCGAGTTGGCCGCGTCGTGGAAGCCGTTCATGAAGTCGAACGCGAGCGCCACCAGCACCAGCGTCACGACCACCCACAGCGCGATGGAGGCGGTTGCCATCGCCGCTCAGGAGTTTTCCAGCACGATGCCTTCGATGATGTTCGCGACGTCCTCGCAGCGGTCGCTGATCGTCTCGAGCAGCTCGTAGATCGTGCGCAGCTTGATGAGCTGCTTGACGTCGGGCTCGTCGCGGAACAGCTTCGACATCGCAGCGCGCATGACGCGGTCGGCGTCCGACTCGAGCCGGTCGATCTCCTCGCAGGCCTTGAGGATGGCGTCGGTCTGCTTGAGGTTGGTCAGCAGCGACACCGCGGTCTTGACCCGGTCGCAGCACATCTGGCAGATCTCGGCCAGCTGCTTGGCCTCCGGCGTGACGCGCTGCAGGTCGTAGAGCACCACCGACTCGGCGACGTCCTGCATCAGGTCGAGGATGTCGTCCATGCGCGTGATCAGGCCGTGGATCTGCTCGCGGTCGAACGGCGTGATGAAGGTCTTGTGCAGCAGCGTGATCGCCTCGTGCGTGATCTTGTCGGCGGCGCGTTCGGCGCCGTCGATGCGCTGGGCGTGCGCTTCCAGGTCCTTGAAGCTGGTGATCATGATCTCGAGCTCGCGCGCGCCCTCGACGATGCGGTCGGCGTGCGCGTTGAACAGCTCGAAAAAATTGCCCTCGCGGGGCATCAGGCGGCCGAACATGGGGGCCTTTCGGATGGCGCGCGGCCGGCGGCCGCGGCGAGGCGATTTTACCCCGGCCGGCTGCGGCGCAGCGCCTCAGGAATGAAAGCGCGGCTTGCGCTTTTCGACGAATGCGGCGAAGCCCTCCTCGCCCTCGGGTCCGTACATGCCGTCGGCGAAGCCTTCGCGTTCGCGCTCGAGCTGGCGGCCCAGGTCGCCGCTCAGGCCTTCCCAGAGCAGTCGCTTGATGCGGCCGATGGCCTGTGTCGCCCCTTGCGCGATCTCGGCCGCCCAGGCGAGTGCCTCGGCGCCCGCCCGACCCGCCGGCACGACGCGGTTCACGACGCCGTGCGCCGCGAGCAGCGCGGCCGGTGCGGGCCGTGCCGTGAGCGCGAGTTCGTTGGCGAGCTGCGGCGGCAGCGCGCGCGCCAGGAACCAGGTGCCGCCGCCGTCCGGATTGACGCCGATCTTCACGTAGGCCATGGTGAACACGGCGTTCTCGGCAGCGACGATCAGGTCGCAGCCGAGCGCGATCGAAAACCCCGCGCCCGCTGCGTGGCCCTCGACCGCCGCGATCACGGGTTTGGCGGTGGCGCGCAGCGCGCGCGCCAGCTCGTTGATGGCGTTGATGCGCTCGAAAATCGCCTGGCGCGGCTGGGCCGCGCGCAGCTCGGCGAGCGACTTGACGTTGCCGCCGGCGCAGAAATGCTCGCCCGCCCCGCGCAGCACCACGGCGCCGACGGCGTCGTCGTCGCTCGCGAGGCGCAGCGCGCGCGTGAGCTGCCTTGAGGTTTCCGGCAGGAGCGCATTGCGCGCCGCCGGGTTGGACATCTCCAGCTCGAGCACGCGCCCGTGGCGGGTTTCGTTGACGCCGATCGTTGTCATCGTGAAGGTCTGCTCGATTCTGACTCTCAGCGATCTCCGTCTTTTCGGGGAATCGCCATGCAATTCCCCGAAAAGACGGAGACCACAGGGAAAAACAACTCGCGCTACCGTTCGATCACGTCGCCAGCGCGAACCTTAGTGCATCCCCAACGCGCCCTCGATGTTGCGCACCATCGCCACGAGGCGCGGGCCGATATCGTCCTCGAGCTGCCCCTTCTTCAGCATGAAGGCGGGCACGCCGCAGTTGAACGAGACGATCTCGCCGTCCACGCTGCGCCGCATCGGCACGCCGACGGCGTGCACTTCGCGGCGCAGCTCGCCGATCGAGCTGCAGAAGCCGCGGCTGCGCACGTCTTCCAGCCCGCGCTCGATCTGCGGCTTGTACCGGCGCAGCATCTCGGGTTGCTTGACCTTCATCTGGTTGAGGAGCGACTCGCGCTCGGGCGGCGTGCAGGCCGCAAGGTAGGCGCGCCCGATCGCCGCCTGCGCGATCGGCACCGCGGTGCCGATGTCGGGCAGCGTCGTGACGCCGTTGCCGCTGCGGCAGGATTCGACGTAGACCATGTTCAGGCGGTCGCGGATGCCCATGGAGACCGAGCCGTTGCAGTAGTCGGCGAGTTCCTTCATGTGCGGCCGGGCGATCTGGCGCACGCTCATCGAGGCGAGCAGCGGATAGCCGATCGAGAGCACCGCCGAGCCGAGCTGGTACTTGCCCAGACGCATGTTGTGCCGCAGGTAGCCGAGCTTGGTGAGGGTATAGGTGAGGCGCGACACCGTGGGTTTGGGCAGCCCGGTGCGCACCGAGATTTCCTTGTTGCCGAGCATCGGCTCGAGCGGCGTGAAGCAGCGCAGCACTTCGAGGCCGCGCGCGAGCGTAGTGGCGAACTGCCGGTCGCCTTCGTGCTCGTAGCTGTAGGTGATGCCCGGCTGTGAAAGCGGGGCCGTGGGTTCAGGCGCGCCCATGGGATCGAATCTCCTCGGTTGGTGCCAGCGGCAGGGCTGCTGCGGAATGTTTCGCATTTCGATATTCCATCCGGCCCCCGGGCGTGTCAACTTAGTCGTATTGAATTTCACATAGCGAAATTGCGATGCTCGAATCCCTCTTCGACCTGAGCGGCAAAGTGGCCCTGATCACGGGCTCCACCAAGGGCATCGGCAAGTCGGTAGCCGAGGAGATGGCGCGCGCCGGGGCCAAGGTCGTGATTTCCTCGCGCAAGGCGGCAGCCTGCGACGCGGTGCGCAAGGAGTTCGACGCACGCGGCTGGCCGGCGATCGCGCGCCCGTGCAACGTCTCGCGCAAGGAGGAGCTTCAGGCGCTCGTCGACCTGACGCTCGCGACCTGGGGCCGCATCGACATCGTCGTGGCGAACGCGGCGGCGAACCCGTATTACGGCCCGCTTTCGGGACTGCCGGACGACACCTTCGACAAGGTGATGCTCAACAACGTGAAGAGCACGCTGTGGCTCGCCAACCTGACGCTGCCGGGCATGGCCGATCGCGGTGGCGGCAGCTTCATCGTGATCGGCTCGATCGCCGGACTGCTGGCCAATACCGTGATCGGGATCTACGGCATCTCCAAGGCGGCCGATTTCCAGCTGGTGAAGAACCTGGCCGCGGAATGGGGACCGAAAAACGTGCGCGTCAACGCGATCGCGCCGGGGCTCATCAAGACCGATTTCGCGCGTGCGCTGTGGGAGGACGACAAGCGCCGCAAGGAGCGCGAGGCGCTGACGCCGCTGCGCCGTCTGGGCGAGCCGCGCGAGATCGGCGGCATCGCCGCGTTTCTCGCCTCGGACGCGGCCTCGTTCATCACCGGCCAGACGATCGTCGCCGACGGCGGGGTCACGATCGTCTGAGCAAGGGCTTTCGCCAGCGCCTGAAGCGCGTCAGGCGCAAGCGCGGA
>Ga0255312_1000174_pt1 | contig 11285 bp, 8 predicted proteins | sample EtOH5_T0_E5_meta_FD_202081 | JGI IMG/M metagenome (GOLD analysis project Ga0255312, IMG submission 202081) | Sandy soil microbial communities from University of British Columbia, Vancouver, Canada - EtOH5_T0_E5 | ecosystem: Engineered > Artificial ecosystem > Sand microcosm > Unclassified ...
CCGCGCTTCACTATCACCAGCACGCAGGCGATGGCCAGACGACTGCGCCGCAATTACTTCTGGCTTTTTCTGATCCTGTTGCTGGCGTGGCTGCTTAAGACCACCACCAGCGTGTTACAGGCCACGGGCCCCGCACAGATCGTTCACTCAACAGGTGAGTTGTTCGAGAACGCAGCGATCGGCTACGTGCCCGGGTGGGTAGTACTGGTTATCATTCTGTCATTCTATGGCTGGATGATTTACATCATGCTCAAGCACAGGGAGACGGGCGGCGAGCTGGCCTATGGTGAGGTGCACGTGTGATAGAGACTCGGGGAAGACATTTAGAATTGAAAAATGAGAATTGAGAATAGCAAAACGACGACTCGGGTGGCCGGCCAATCTGCAATTTTTCAATTCTCACTTTTCAATCTTCAATGTTCCCCTTTCGTTTTGTCTGTCACTTGCGCGTTTGCTGACTTACATCATACTGTTAGTGCAAGGTTCGAGAGGCGATCGGTTCCAACATGACAGGCAAGAGCGTACTTCACTACACCATCGGCGAACGGCTCGGCGGGGGCGGTATGGGCGAGGTATTCCGCGCCGAAGACACCCGCTTAGGGCGCCAGGTAGCGCTAAAATTCCTTCCCGCGTCCTATCAATACGACCCCGACCGCCGCGAGCGATTCCTCACCGAAGCGAGAGCCGCGTCGGCTCTCCGCTCGCCCTATATCGCGGCGATTTACGATATCGGGGAATATGAAGGCTCCAGCTTTATCGTCATGGAACTCGTCGAAGGCGAGGTGCTGTCGACGGCGCTCGAACGCGGGCCGATTCCCATTTTGGATGCAGTCGGCATCGCCATGCAGGTCGCCGATGCCCTCGATGAAGCGCATTCGCTTGGCATAGTCCATCGCGACATAAAGAGCTCGAACTTGATCATTACCGAGCGCGGTCTGGTGAAGGTGCTTGACTTCGGGCTTGCCAAGGTGACCGGCAACCTGATCGCTCCGGGCCGCGATGGCGACAGTGATCCAACAACCAGGCTCGGACAGGAAACGGTAGCGGGCCTTGTGCTTGGAACTGTCTCATACATGTCGCCGGAGCAGGCACTCGGGCAGGCGGTTGACCACCGGTCGGATATTTTTTCTCTTGGGGTTGTGACGTACGAGATGCTGACGGCCCAACTGCCGTTTCATGGCGACAGCTCGACCGAGGCGATTGACCGGATACTCCATCATGAGCCTGCGGCGATTGCACGGTTCAACTACAACGTGCCACAGGAGCTCGAGCGAATCGTCCGTAAGACGCTCGAGAAGAATCCCGGGTATCGCTATCAGGCCGCGCGCGAGATGTACATCGACTTGCGCAACCTGCAGCGGGACCTCGATACGAACAACCGCACGGCCAGTGTCGGTCAGCCAATCACCGAGCACCAGTCGACCGTGCTGCTCACCGAGAGACAATCGGCTCAGAGCGCCGCGCTGGCGCCCAAACTTGAAAACGCGCTCGCGGTGATGACTTTTGCAAACATCACCGGAGAACCCAAGGACGAGTGGATCGGATCCGGTATTGCCGAGACGGTGACATCCGATCTTAAGAAAGTCCGCGGCCTGTCGGTTATCGGCCGTGAGCGCACATTCGAGGTGCTCAAGGATCTGGCCACGGGACAGCTCACCGACTTCGACGAGACAGTCGCGATCGACGTCGGCAAAAGGCTCGCCGCGAGTTGGATACTCGGCGGCGGCTACCAGCGTATCGGTGAGATGATACGCATCACCGCTCGCGTCATCGACGTCAACACCGGCGAAGTGATCAGGACCGTCAAGATCGACGGGAACATCAACGAGATCTTCGATCTGCAGGACAAGATAGTCTACGAGCTGAGCAAAGGCCTGAACCTCGAGCTAGGCACGTCCGAGATCACCGAGATCGAGGCGGACGAGACTCAGTCGGTCGAGGCCTACGAGAGCTTCTCGCGAGGCATGATAAACCTGCGCACCGGCAGCCGGGATTCGCTCGACCGTGCGATTCATTACTTCGAGAAGGCCGCCGAGATGGACCCGAACTACGCGGGCGCGTGGGCGGCGTTGAGCGCGGCGTATGATCTGAAGGGCGGCTTCCTGAGCATACCCGAGTTGTCGCACAAGGCAGTCGAGTTCGCCGAGAAAGCGGTAAAGCTGAACCCGAACCTCTCACATGCGCATCAGTTTCTTGGCGGCGCTTACAGCACGCTTGGGCACTACGATGAAGCAATCGCATCGATGAACGAAGCGGTAAGGCTCGAGCCAAACAACGCCGGCGCTCACGGGTCGCTTGCCCGGGCATATTGGCTGGGCAAGGGGATGATCGAGGAAGCGATCGTCGAACTCGAGCACGCTGTGTCGATAAATCCTCAGGCGGGTTATTCATATCTCCAGCTTGTGTTTCTGCAGACGCTGGTTGGGAACTACACGCGAGCCGAAGCTGCCGCCAAACACGCGATCGAGCTACAGGAGAAGTACATCTCGGGGAAAGAGGGGCTTCAGGTGGTGGGGGCCCACACGCGGCTCGGGTATTGTTACTATCGCCAGGGCCGCTACGACGAAGCGATTCAGGAATACGAACGCGAGTTGGAGTTTCTTAAGACGAGCGATCACGCGCTTCGCGACCGCTCGCTGACTGAACTTGAACAGAAGCTCGGCGCGGCTTATTTGAGAAAGGGAATGACTGAGGAATCCGGAAAACACTTCAAGAGCGCGATCAAGCGGTTCGAGAGGCGTTTAGGAAAAGGCAGCGACGATCCGTTTACGAAGTACTATATTGCTTGTTTGTACGCGCTCAAGGGCGACTCCGATAAGGCAATTAAGTATCTCGGCGAGTCGCTTGGTCCGTTAAAAGCAATCAACACGCTCCGGGCGAAGAGCGACCCGGATTTCGAGAATCTGCGGGAGGATGCGCGGTTCCGGGAGTTGATTGGTGAGGCGAGTTCGAAAGTATAATCTGGTCCTCTTAAAGGCCGAAACGATGGCGATTTACCATTTCCGAAAGCGCAGAGACCACCCTGGAAGAACTTGTAACAAACCTGCGGGACATTTCAGACATGACCATTGATCAAGAAAACAACCTTCCAAACGTCGCAGAGACATTAGCCGGGGTGCTTCGAAACATCGATCCAAAGCTCCAACCATTCCTCCTCGCTAAGCTCGAGAGACTCGCCGCCCACCGCTATCGAACTTGGGCGAGCAGCCATCCTGATCAATCTGTCAAAGAAGGATTGCTCGCTTGCGCGGATCGCGAAGACGAAACAGCAAGGCGCGTCGAGTCGCTTGAACCAAATGCTTCGGCGATCCAGGACAAGCTCTTCTCGGACAATCCCGAGTTGTTGGATTTGAACCGCACACTGTTTGAAGGCCGGCCGCTCGAGGTTCAGTTCGCGATGCAGGCCGACGGCGAGCGAGCCGGCGCGGCCGCTTGGAGAGCCTACGCGCGACTCGGATCATCGGATCGAATCATGACCGAGCGGCAGCACGTTCACGGGATGCCGCACTTCTTGAAGCGAAAGAAAAGGGAGGCAGACGAAGCCTCCCTTTCCAACAACCACTCGGTATGTAAGACTTATTTCAGCTCGACCAGAATAATATCGGCAGGCTTGCCGGACGTATTCTGAACGCTGTGATTTTCCGCGACTGCCCAGGTCACCCCTCCACGTTTGCCCCCGCCCTCTCTGGTCTTTCCGTCAGCAAGCGTGAATTTGGCTTTTACATCGGTCAGGTAAACGGCCACGCCGTTTGGATGGTCGTGCGGCTTTGTCTTGTCCTGCGCTTTGAATTTGATCCTCAGCACTCGCACGCGGTCGTTCTCGAACACTACTTTGTGGTGAGCAGGGTCCACCTGCACTGGATCCAAAGCAACTTTGGCTGAGCCCGTTGCTCCGCCCTTTAACTCGACCAGTACTGCCTGCAATGCCGAGGAGCCCACGTTCTGGGGCAGGTGCTTCCCGGCGTCGGTAAACTGGACGTCACCCGGCTTCCCGCCGCCGTCGATCTTGCTGCCATCAGGGAGGGTAAATATGGTCTTGCTGTTGTTCAGGAAAACGACGACGCTAGCCGGATGCTCGTGCATTACCGACTTCTCTTTCAGGTTGTAGTGTATTTTCAGCACTCGGACCTGATCGTTGTCGAGCATCACTGAGTAGTGCTTGCCGTCTACTTTAACCGGATCTTGTGCCAGCGCTATCGGAGCCGCAATGAAAAAGAACGTGAGAAACAGAACTCTACGCATATCCGCCTCCTTACCTGAGAACTGTGTCAATGCGGAGCGAGAGTACCTGCTTCTGTGCTCGCAGTCAATGGCATCCATCTCGGCTTGATCCTGATGCTGAGACTGCCAGGGACTGTTGAGGGGTTTCGGAGTTCAAAGGATCTCGTCATCGGGAGAGGCGCTCGGTAGGAGACAGACCTTATTGGGCCAAGGCGCAGTATAGCCTTGACCCTCAGCCTCGAGTTCCTTCTTGGAATCGGAACCAGATCGGATTGATTGACGCGCTCTCACGGCAAGAAGGCAAGCTCCTGTGTAGTAAAGTTCGAGATGTTCGGGAAGACCGTCCCTTTATCCGCAGTCTCTAGCCCGAACCATTTCGCCAGCGTCCAGCCATATTGATCCAAAGCGGTTTTCGGAATCCAACGCCCCTGGCTGCCGGTGTCGTCCGGTCCGGCCGGCGTGAGTGTTGGGAACGTGCCGTAGAAATCGCCGCCAACCACAGATCCGCCCATCACGAATTGATGACTCCCCCATCCGTGGTCAGAGCCGGTTCCGGTCGGGATCAACGTGCGGCCGAAATCCGAGAGCGTGAAGGTCGTAACCGATGACGCGATTCCCAGAGCTACCGTCGCTTCGTAGAACGCTTTCATCGCCTGGCTCAGTTGCGAAAAGAGGTTCCCCTGAGGCGTGAGCTGGTTTTCGTGAGTGTCGAAGCCTCCAATCGAGCAGAAAAAGATCTGTCTTTGCATCCCAAACAGCGTCGAGCGTTTCGCCATCACTCTGGCGACCTGCCTCAACTGGTTGCCAAGCCCTGTGCTTGGGAAAACAGTAGTCACCGATGTGGTGTCGTTGAGCGCTTGATTGAGCAGGTCGGTATGAGTGATGGCTCTCTGCATCGTGTCGCTTGCGGCGTCAACTACTTTCGACTGCCGATCGAGCGTCAAAAGGTTTTGCATAGCCAGGTACCGCGGGTCGTTGGCGATGGGACTTGTAAACCCGGACAACCCGCCGCTTGGAACCAGCGGGCGCGTCGTGTCGCTCGTCGAAAACAGGTTTGTGCCCGCAGTGGAGACTATCATCGGAAACGTTGCGGCGCCGTTGAGCATCGCCGCCTTTTCCGCCAGGCGGCCTCCCCACCCCGTCAGCGGGTTCAGAGTGGTGTTGGCGATGATCGCCGATTGATGCTGATCCGCCTGATCCTCGTGTGAAAACAGGTTCACCGGGCGAGGCTGGCCAGCCTGGTATTGGGTTCTGGTAAGGGGCTGGATGAGAGTGCCCACGTTAGGCAGCACCGCAAGCTTGCCTGAGGTCCACAGTGGCAACAGACCGGCCATCTGAGTTGGAACCGCTACCTCCGGCGAAAGACTCGGATGCAATCCATACGTTACGCCGCTTTGGCTCGGAGGCGATATTTGCAGCAGGTTCGCTTGTGGAATTGCCAGCACCCCGCGGCGGGTCGCATAGTTCGCGTACTCGTCGTAGGGAATCACCATGTTGTTGCAGTCGTTGCCGCCGAATAGAAAAATGCACACCAGTGCTTTGTAGTCCGGCGCCGCGTCGTCAACGCCCTTGCCGCTCTGGGCGAGAGCATTGACAAGGCCTAAGCTGCGCACGCTGGACGCGAACACTGCACCGCCGAGCGCCATCCCTGATCTGCGTAAGAAAACTCTTCGTGACTTTTTCATCTCATCACCTCGATACCTGATATTGCGAAGACGTCACCACCAGATACAAAGCCCAACGAGCGCGCTTCAGATGGTCTGCGGCTGTGACGCCAGGAAGGGCCGCAATGGTTTGCAGTATCTTGGTGCGCATCGCGGCGGACATCGCTCCGTGCATTAACAATCTGTTGAGTTCGTCGACTACCGCGGCCCCGGTTCCATCGCTTGCCGACAGAGCCTGCAGTCCTGTGAGATCGATCGCCGTACCTCCAGGAGCAGTCCCAATGCGCGAGAAAACCATAGTGTTTGCGAAATTGGCTCGGTTTATTGCGGCCGCCGAACTTTGAATGGTGAACTCCGGGCCCAGGAGTGTTGTTCCGGGGATTACGTAGTTCGGCCGATAGTAGCTGAAGACTGTTGGCGGATTGAACGGGTCCTGCCCCATATTCCTGGCGCGGTCGGAAAGCCCCGCACCATCACTGTTGGCGCCGAAGGCGCGCAATATGTTCGTGATGAAGAGGACCGGTTGCCGCAGATGGCCGTAATTGACATCGGTGATCGCGGCACAGGTCGCCAGGTCATCGCATCGAGCCTCCTGGTCCAGCAATATCGCAGCGACCACAGCCTTCAAGTCACCGCGCACACCCGCGCCATTGTTGTTGAATACCGCCGAGATGCGCGAGACGTAGCCGGGCGTCGGGTTGCTCGTGACCAGATTCTGGATGAGCTGCTTGCAGATGAACGGCGCGACGTTTGGGTGGTTAAAGATATTGTCGAGCGCAAAGACCAGATCCTTTTTCGCCGTCTGATTTAACGGGGATATCACACCATTCAACAGGGGCTTCGCGGAAACGTCGTGATGGTTTTGAAACGCAACCATCGGGGCAAGGTAGTTTTCGGGGTTGACCCACTGCGACGCGGCGCCTGGCAATGGCGCATAGGTCCACCCGGTGAAAATTTTCGCAAAGCCGATGATCGTGCTCTGATCGTAGGTCGGTAGAGGCTGGCCAAGCTCGTCAAGCTGCAGAGTGCCATCCTGATTCAGCTTGTAAAGCCCTATGCTGAAGAGTTGAAGAATCTCGCGGGCGTAGTTCTCGTTGGGCGAAGCACCCCCCGACCGCCTATCGTTGTTGGCCATGTCCAGGTAGGACCCCATCGCCGGATTCAGCGTTACGTCGTAAAGCAGTTGGCGGTAGTTGCCGAATGCGCCGCGGGCAAATAAGTTCAGATACGGCGCCACGGAACTCGGCTGTGAAATCGCAACACCGGACACGACAAATATCTGATGGAGCGCGAATGCGACGCGCTGGCGCAACTGGTCGTCTCCGTATAGCGCATTCAAGAAGAACTTCACCTGGAGCGGGAACATCGTGTAGTTGTCTCGAAAGCAGTTGGGATCGCTGCCGGTCGGGCACCCGATCGTAGAATCAGACGGAAATGCCGGTAAGTCGGGATACAAGGACATGGGCAACGAGAACTCGTCCTGCAGCACATCTTTGAACCCGACAGACTGCACGCGGTTAATCAGCGGACTGTTGGGACCGAACGTGGCCTGCTCAAGAAAACGCACGGCATCCGTCGCACTAACAACCGGTGCGGCCGGTTTCGGCGCCGGGCCCATTGTTGGCGATTGCGCTGCCACCCCGCCTATCAAGAGCACCGCACAGAGAGCCGGCGGCAGTGCACATCTGAAGCAGCGTTGAACGATATGTCTCATATTGCACCTGTCAATGAAGCAAACCTTCACGTCAATGGAGCTAAGCCCGAGTCGAAGCCAGTCATCCGGCTGGAATCTGATCGGCCAATTGCGCGTGCGCCTCAACATTGTGGAACGCAAGTCGGCAACGGCGTATTCTCAAAGCCACTGAGAGGTGGGGGCCAGTCGTTGAGTGATTTGTGCGGCTAGTTCACTCGGATCGAGCAAAAATATCAGTGAGGTTGCGGATTGATGGGGAAACTTTGTTCTGAGTCTTCTCTTAATTGTCCTACGAAGCCAGATTCCTATGATCTGTTCGAGGGCGAAAGTAGCACGTATCGGCGAACGCGGTCAACAGTAAATCCAGCCAACTTCGATATCCGAATAAGGACGCTCACGACTGTCCGGACCTCCACGATAAGTCCGGCGCCTGAGGCCTCTCAATCAGCTTCGCCGGCAAACGAAATCGACAGATCGCGCGCCACTCGTATCAGATCATGATCGGGTGGGACAGCCTTGACCGCCTTAACGCAATCCTCTAATGGCACGAGCGCAAGGTGATTGCAGGTCCAGGCGACCATCTGCCCAAGGTTTCCGTCAGCGATGGCTCGTACTGCGGCCGAGCCGTAACAAGACGCAAGCATGCGGTCGAAAGCCGTTGGCGTTCCGCCACGTTGCAGATGTCCGAGCACCACTACGCGGCTCTCTTTGCCGGTGAGTCTCTCGATATCGCACGCGACGCGCTCGGCCACTCCCCCGAGTCGTTTGGGATGATCGATGGCGCCGCTGTCCTGATAGACAAGCTCGCCGCCCGCGGGCTTAGCGCCTTCGGCTACAACAACGATCGAGAAGTGCCGGCCCTGCTCCTCACGTTGAATGATTTTGGCAGCAGCTTTCTCGATGTGAAATGGAATCTCGGGAATCAATATGACATCAGCGCCGCCGGCGACGCCCGATTGCAGCGCGATCCAACCGACGTGCCGGCCCATTACCTCGACAAGCAAAACGCGGCCGTGACTCTCCGCGGTTGTGTGGAGGCGGTCGATCGCTTCCGTGGCGAGGTCAAGCGCGGTGTCGAAGCCAAAGGTCAGTTCGGTTCCGACTACGTCGTTGTCAATCGTCTTCGGGACGCCGACCACCGGCACGCCCAGCAAGGAGAACTCGTACGCGGTACGCAGCGAGCCTTCGCCTCCAATCACTACCAGCGCGTCGAGACCCAACCGCTCGAAGTTGCGCAGAGCTTCCTGGAAGGCAGGCTCGTCCTTGGGCGCCCCTCCCTGGGCGCCGCGCGAAGCGAAGTGCCCACGATTGACTGTGCCGAGGATCGTTCCGCCTCGCGGCAAGAGGCCCCGCACGTCGTCAATTCCGAGCGGGCGAGCGCGGGTGTCACCAAGCAGGCCTTCAAAACCGTCTACTATTCCGAGCACCGACCAACCGCAGACGTTTGTGGCCGTCTTGACGACCGCGCGGATGACGGCGTTTAGCCCCGGAGCATCGCCTCCGCCGGTTAGAACTCCAATGCGTTTCGCGGGTTTAGTCAATGCAAGCCTCCGGGTGCATTGTAGCGGTTAACGCGGGCTTGGGCATGTGTATCGCGAACGCCAGAAGAAAGCGGGATCGACCTCCCATCCCGGAGAGACGCCTCGTTCGGCTGATTGCCGGAGATTCAACTGATCCTCTTCGCCTGACGATCTCCGCCTTGATGCAGAATCAAATGCGTGACCTTCCCGCTGTCGTCTTTCACAAAGGTGACCTTGGCGTCGATGACTTTCAGGAAGAACTTCGTTTCAGACTCGGGGAACAACTCAAACTGCGGTTGTCCCGTGGCCTGCGCCATCAAGCGGTCGCCCTCTCTGGTGATCGTGAGGATGAAATTCGGCGCCAGCTCATACCGACCGGCGTAGGCATCGTAGATTTTCGGATCTACCTTGACCTCGGTCGTCGCCGCCCGGATCTCATACTTCTCGCCGAAGACGATTGCGCCCAGATCCTGGGTGATCGGGCCGGGACCGGGAGAGCCATAATCGGCGTTGCGCAGCACGATGAGGGTGACTTTCTCATCCGGGTAGCGCGCAAGGAAAGTCGAAAAGCCATTGATGCCGCCACCGTGATTGATCACCTTGCGACCGGACTTAGTCTGAACGCCCAGCCCATATGCGTAGTCGTTCTTGACCGGAGTTATCATCGCCTCGATGGATTTTGCCGAGAGCAGCTTGCCCGAGTAGAGCGCCTCGTTCCAGAGGAAAAGATCCTCCACCGTCGAATAGAGCGAACCCGCCGAGTAAGGCTGGGTCATATCCAGGTACACGGAGTTGACCATCTTTCCTTTGTTGAGCGAATAGCCGGTTGCGCGGTTTTTCAGGATCGTGCCGTGATGATCGTACCCGGTGTTGGTCAGTTTTAGCGGTTCGAATATGTTCTTTTGCAGGAAGCTCTCATACGATTCGCCCGCAGCCTTCTCGATGATGTGGCCGAGCAGAAAATATCCCGAATTGCTGTAGGTCCATTTTTCACCGGGTTTGAAATCGAGCGGTTTGTCTTTGAAGCGCGCGATCATGTCCGTCGTCGTCACAGGCATCATCATCTTTGGCTGGTAGTCGGGAAAGCTCGTGAAGTTCGGAATCCCGCCCGTGTGACTCAGCAAGTGATGGATGGTAACCTCGCTCCAGGCGCTTGGGCAGTTGTCGACGTACTTGCAGATCGGATCTTGAACGCTCAGTTTGCCCTTCTCCTGTAGAAGCATGATTGCTGCCGCGGTGAACTGTTTGGTGAGCGACCCGAGCCTGAATTTCGTCTGTGGCGTGTTGGGCACGTCCAGTTCGACATTTGCCAGTCCGTAGCCCTTGCTGAAAATGACTTTGCCGTCGCGGGCAACGAGCACGGAGCCGGTGAAACGCTGTTGCCTTACGAGCGCGTTCAAATACTCATCAAACTTTGGAGTAAGGTCTTGCGCCGAGGCGCTCGCGACGAGTAGCAACAGGAGCGTGATCGACGCGGCGCTCCGGCGTAGAGCAGGTCTGATTTTGTTCATTGTCCTCTCCCGATTTAGAGATTCCCCGATCTGATTATTACTGTTCCCGCAGAAAAGAGTTCCAGGAATTTCGAAGATGCCCGGCCCAGGTTGAGATTATCGGCCTCCGGAAGTGAATCCGGTCAGCCGTCACAACGTGCGGCGAATTTGCCGCCGCGACAGCGGGTGGCTATCATAAGCGATGAACAACTCAGTGACTTTCCAGAACAGGAGACGCAATGGATCACTCGCCAGGATTTCTTAAGTTGGTAAACGACGCGAAGACGCGCGTGCGCGAGAACACCCCCGAACATGTGAAGCGCAAGCAGGGGGCGGGAGAAGGCTTCTACCTCGTCGATGTTCGCGAGGATAACGAATGGCAGAAGGGCCACGCCGGCGGCGCGATTCATCTGGGAAAGGGCATTATCGAACGTGACATCGAAAAGGTCATCCCGGATCACGAGGCCGAGATAGTACTCTATTGTGGCGGCGGCTTCCGTTCGGCGCTTGCGGCGGATGCGCTGCAGAACATGGGCTACAAGAACGTGATCTCGATGGACGGCGGGTGGAAGCGCTGGTGCGAGCTCGGATATCCGGTTGAATCAGAGTGAATGGACCAGTAAGGCCGTCCGACCGCGGATGACCTAAACGCGGAGGACAAGTGCGAGTCAAAGCGGCGCGCGGCGGGATTTCCTAA